>Ga0315282_10010331_pt1 | contig 14653 bp, 10 predicted proteins | sample YL17G07_20_MG_FD_203693 | JGI IMG/M metagenome (GOLD analysis project Ga0315282, IMG submission 203693) | Sediment microbial communities from Yellowstone Lake, YNP, Wyoming, USA - YL17G07_20 | ecosystem: Environmental > Aquatic > Freshwater > Lake > Sediment | place: USA: Wyoming | collected...
AGTCGTTAAAAATTTTAAAAAATCTTGGGGCGATCTTATAAAATAATTTAAATAAAGAATAGAACCATGAAAAAGGCAGGGCAACACTATGCCCTAAATAATTTCTTTTTATCTACAAATCATGGGTAATACCGCAGCTTACAGAAAAATTTTAAAAAAGGTAAAAAAATTCTGTTTTGCAATAATCAAAAGTAGACGTAATGTAAAAAACATAAGTAGATAAAAAGTAGACATTAGGGGAAGTGGATGTGGTAGAACCATTAGCTAAAGGAGGTTCTACCATCATGAAGAGTCAATTACACAAACGATTACCACAGGATTTTGTGGAAAAGATTCTTGAGGCCTTTAACTCTCATCGTATAAATGAGGAGAAGGCCTGTGAGCTACTTGGGAACAAGCGAGCCAGGCTATACCGGCCTCGGCAGCGATGGTTAGAATGCCTTGTAGGGAATAAATCTTTCTCTCTTTATGGGCGACAGAACAGTTGTCTTCATCAGTTACCTGAGGAAGAACAGCGCTGGCTTCATCAGGAGTAAGATTATATCGCACGTCAGGCCAAAGACGGGCAGAAAGTAGCCGACTTTCCAATCTGATTCTTTGCCCTAATGTCTACTTTTGATTTTTACGGAACAAAATATAAAAAATGCTTGACTTTTTAATTTTTAATGCCTTATATTACTTAATGTAAGAAATGAGGTTATCAACCTTAATCAATCGATTATGATTATTAAAAGCTTATGTTCTCTGATTGAGTTAAATAGCCAGATTGATTTATGCCTCCCTTATTATATAGTTTTTTTAGGCCAGAAATGCGTTGGTAGTGGTTTCATTTTAATCAATACATGTTTTTTATTTTTTATTAATGTGAACCGTAGTGAAAGGAAAAACTTATTTAATGACAACAAAAAAAGCTTATAAAGATTTGGATTCAAAAGGAAATTATTATTAATAAAAATTTAGATTAAAGGAGGTTCCTTATGAAAAGCAAAAAGATAGTTTTTAGCTTGCTCCTAATTTTATTTCTGGGAGCTTCGCTCAGTGCTCAGGTTACTCAGACCGGGGCCATTAGAGGAGTAATTACAGATAAACAAGGGGGACCGCTTCCTGGAGTTAATGTTGTTTTAACTAGCCCTTCATTATTGGGATCTATGTCAGCAGTGACAAAAGAATCTGGAGAGTTTAGATTCCTCTATCTTCCCCCTGGAGTATATACAATCGTTGCCAGTGTGCAGGGATTTCAAACGGTTAAGCGGGAAGGGATTGTAGTTCGTGTGGGTATGACTGTTACCATCAATTTAGAAATGCCAGAGGAATCTCTTGAACATGAAATTACAGTGGTTGCTCCTTCTCCACCGGTTGATGTGGTGACAACAAAAACGGCAGTATTATTACCAAAGGAATCTATTGCAAATCTTCCTATAGGGAGAGATGTTAACAATCTTTTAAGTCTCGCGCCCGGAACCACAAATTTAAGTATAAAAGGGGGAGCGCGAAACAATTATGCTTTCAATGTAGATGGGGTCAATGACAATGCGCCTAACCAGAATATGGGGGAGGTCTATATTAGCTGGGATACTGTGGAAGAAGTTGAAATCGTCACGGGTGGAGCAGGGGTTGAAACATTCCAAGGAATAGGAGGAGCAATGAATATAGTTACTAAATCTGGGGGGAATAAATTCAGTGGAGAAGGACAAGTTTATTATACGAATAAACACTTATCACATGCCGTGGTTCCCCCAGATAAACTTGCAGCTGTTGGCTCTAGTTTACCGCCGGTGCCTAAAATTGATTATGATTACTCCTTTACGCTTGGAGGTCCTGTTATTAAAGATAAAATCTGGCTTCTTGCAAACTTCAGGTATCAAGATTACAAACGGACTTCCAGCTTTATACCTACTGCTATATTGGGAAAACAGTATGACTCATATGATTTAGACCAAGCATATAGATTTTTTTTCATGAAGATATCGGCATTACCATGGAAAAATTTCCGAGTGTTTGCTATGGTGACTATTCCACGAAGGAACACGCCTATTTTCGATAATGTGGCCAGAAGAACAGTTGAGGCTAATAGGCGACAGATTCTTGACCAGCGCACAACTTCTCTAAACGCTGTGTGGACATTAAATCCTGATACGCTTATTGAATTTATGGGAGGAAGCTGGTGGAATAATGGGCAAAATATGGATACTGCCTATGCCAAATCTAAAGGACCATATTTTTATGATGCATATACCGGATACGAATGGGGAAGGGGTAGCAACGGTCAATCTTTTTATGGGTTCAAAAGAAATTATGAAGTGGCAGCTAAATTCACTCACTTTAAAGACGATTTTCTAGGCTCTGATCATCAAATAAAAGGAGGAATTGAATTACAAATTGGGTCAATGCGAAGCTTCCAGCCAAGAGAGAATGGTATGGAATGGGATTTTTATAATGGAAACCCCTACTACTATCGGGGCTTGTATGGATTAGACCATGCCCACCCTGAATTTGGGGACGGCTTGCTCTACTTCTTCAATGCCTCTTCCCGAGAAAGCACAACCAAGACAACAAATTCTACTTATGCCGAAAAAAGAAGGATAGGAGTGTTCATTCAGGATTCAATAAGCATTAAGAGAAGGCTTAATTTAACTTTAGGATTAAGGTTCGATACAATTAGAGCCTTTGTTCCTGAAATCAAAAAGACAGAGGCTGCTGATCCTTTAGGACAAGCCCTGGGGGAAGCATATATAAAGCCAGCTTATGGAGTCGACCCTTTTGGAGGTGGATTCATCTGGACGAAGTGGGATAATCCATTTCCATATAAATTTTTAACGCCCTTTATAGGCATCTCTTATGATATATCTGGAGCTGGGAAGACGGCCTTGAAACTATCATACGGTCGTTATGCTGAAGGATTAATGCTTGATAATGTTCCTCAACCACCGGTTAGTCCCGCGAATTTTCAATTTCGCTGGTGGGATACCAACGGAAACGGCCAACCCGATCTACCTGGCATAGATAATTACCAGTTTGTTTTAGGTGCCACATCCCCCAGCTACATGGTAGGAGAAGCGTATAAAGATTCGATCAATCCGAATATAAAAATTCCTTATGAACATCAGATCTTTATTGGATTAGATCACGAGCTTTTCCATGATTTCGGTGTCAGCCTGAACTATACCATTAAAGTTCGCAGGAACGAGCTTGTAAGTATCTACTATGATCGTTCCACCGGGGAGTATTGGAGTTTTAACGAGAACTACTTTGTTCCGTTTAAGACCACGGTTCCCGCCTATGGAATATTCCCAAGTAAAGAGGTAACTGTCTATTTTAGAAAAGCCGCCCGCCCTGAGTTATTCTTGCGTACTACCAACTTACCTAATGATAAGCTTAAGCATAGATATGGGGCATTAGAGCTATCGTTCAACAAGCGCATGTCTCATGGATGGTCGTTAGGTGGATCTGTCGTATACACACATCTAAAGGGAAACTTTGAATACGCGACCATATATACCCAGGCTGCTTTCCAGGATCCCAATTATTCAATCAACAGGTATGGAGACTTAGCCTTCAGTATTCCCTTAATGATAAAACTTTTTGGCACAGTGAAGGTGCCTTATGATTTTTGGGTTTCATTTTTTTACCAATATATAGACGGAAGTGGCTGGGGAAGAACAGTCACTATTGTCGCACCACAAGACTGGAGAACTGCAAATGGTATTGATCCATCATATACGCAAACTTCTATTTTATTGGAGCCCCCGGGAACGAGAAGGAATCAATGCAGCCAGAGCCTGGATTTAAGAATTGAAAAGCAATTCGGACTTGGTAAGAGATACGGTAAAATTAGTACATTCGTTGACATCTTCAACGCACTTGGTTTTCATTCCATCAGTGCTAATGTCAACCCTGCAGGTTTCTGGAGGCCCACTGCTGAGAATTCAACGACAGGAACATTTACACCCGGAAAGGTCGGTTTCAACAGCATAACTGGAGGGGTGATAACTTTTAAGTTTTCTATAAGATATACAATTTAAATAGAATCTTAGATGATTTGAAGCTACAGAAAACCGATAAAAAAAAGGTGTAATTATGAGCAAAAAAAATATCACACGTAGACATTTTATGAATGCAGCGGCAGCTGGGGTTGCTTCTTTAATGATTCCAGGTGTGCTTCCAGGTTCAAATAGGCGAACAACTGCCAGGGCGAAATCTAAGCCAAATGTCATTTTGTTAATTACTGATGACCAGGGCTATGGAGATCTGTCTTGCCATGGCAATCCTATTCTAAGGACACCTAATCTTGATAAACTTTATACAGAATCAGTTCGCTTAACTAATTTCCACGTTGACCCTACTTGTTCTCCGACCCGATCCTCGCTTCTTACGGGGCGCTATTCAAGCAGAGTTGGGGTCTGGCATACCATCATGGGCAGAAGCCTTCTGCGGCGGGATGAATTAACTATAGCTAACATATTTTCTAATAATGGTTACCGGACAGGAATTTTTGGCAAATGGCATCTTGGAGATAGTTGTTATTATCATCCTTGGGATAGAGGGTTTGAGGAAAGTGTTATTATTGGAGGGGGAGCCATCGGTAATGCTCCGGATTATTGGGGTAATGATTATTTTGATGACTCCTACTGTCATAACGGGAAATGGGAAAAGTATAAAGGATATTGTACTGATGTATTTTTTAATGCGGCCATAGAATTTATAAAAAGTGTAAAAGAACCATTTTTTGTCTATATTCCAACTAACGTGCCTCATTGGCCTCACAACATAGATGAAAAATATGTCCATCCCTACCGTGGCAGAGTACCTGACGTTAGAGCAACTTTTTACGGCATGATTAGTAATCTTGATGAGAATGTAGGAAGATTATTGAATTTCTTGAAAGAAAATAGGTTGGAAGAAAATACAGTGGTCATTTTTCTTACTGATAATGGAACATCTTTCGGGGCAGATTTTGACGAAAAAGGTGGTTTTGTTAAAGATGGTTTTAATGCTGGCATGAGAGGTAATAAAGGAACAGTTTATGAAGGGGGACATCGCGTCCCCTGTTTCATCCGCTGGCCGGGTGGTGGTATTTCAGGCGGGAAAGATATCCGATATCTTTCCGCCCACATTGATCTTTTGCCAACACTAATTGAGTTGTGTAACTTGCAGGCTCCCGCCCGAATAAGCTTTGATGGAAGAAGCTTGGCTCCTATATTAAAGGGCAAGGGGACAAATTGGCCTGAGCGGACTTTGTTTGTTCATAATCAGCGGGTTGATTTTCCTATAAAATGGAAAGATTTCGTAGTAATGGCTTCTAAATGGCGGTTGGTTAACGATGAATTATATAATATTTGCGAAGATCCTGGGCAACATCTGAATATAGCCTCTCATCACCAAGATGTCGTACAAAAACTCCGGCAGGAGTATGAAAATTGGTGGGAGGATATTTCTGAACGATTTGAGGAGTATGCTCCAATTTATATCGGAACAGACAAGGAGAATCCTGTTAAGCTAACAAGTCACGATATCCATGGTCAGGTGGCCTGGGACCAGCGCCATGTTCTTAAAAATTCTCGCTGCGATGGGTTCTGGGTCGTTGATGTTTATAAGGATGGGTTATATGAAATAAGCGTCCGTCGTTGGCCAGAAGAAGCAGATATTTCAATTAACGAGGCTCCCGAAAATGCGGTAGTTTTTAAGCCAACTCATGCCAGATTAAAGATAGCTGAGTTTGATATAACAGAACCTATACACGACGGAGATAAAGCTGTAGTTTTCCAAATTCCGCTGAAGAAGGGGTTGACCCGATTGCAAAGCTGGTTCGTTGATGGAAAAGAAAATGGTTATGTTAACGGAGCATTTTATGTTTATATTAAGCGTCTTAGTCTGTTTAGTCTATAGAAATTCTTGGTTCATCCGAAATTTTAACGAGTAAAATGGTAGATGTAACTAAAAATGTCTCCGATTGATTATTATTTGTCTGTTTTAGTTATTGAAAATAAGATGCTTTTTATTTCATTATAATTATAATAGAGAGGTAGTAAGGAAGGAGAAAATTGATGTCGCCAAAAGCCAGTGCTAAATATATTCTTAAGCTAAATACCAGAAGGGTTTTGAAACTCATTCGGGACAATCCCTCTATCTCTCGTGCTGCAATTTCCAGGCTGAGCGGGCTGAGTGCTCCCACAATTTCTAGAATCGTTGATAATTTAATTAACGAAGGACTGGTTGAAGAGATCGGTATCGGAACCTCCAACGGAGGCAGGAGACCTAATCTTCTGAGGTTCTCTCCCAATAATAATTTTATTATTGGGATCGACCTGGGGACAACAAATATATATGGAATGCTGGCTAACCTTGAGGCCGAAATTATCTCAGAGGAGAAAATACCAACAGGGGTGGAAGAAGGCTTTTATAGTATTATGGACAGAACTTGGGAGGTTATTGAAGGGCTAAAAGAAAAGCTGGGGGAAAAGCAGGCCCATCTATGCGGAGTGGGCATGGCTGTAGCCGGTCTTATCAATAAAAAAAGAAACATTGTCGAATTTTCTCCTAATTTTCACTGGCATGATGCGGACATTGTCGGGTATCTGGCTCAAAAAACAGATATACCTATATTTTTTGATAATGTCACTCGCGTCATGGCCTTGGGGGAGCTATGCTATGGAGTTGGGAGAAAATATAAGAATTTCATCTGCGTTAACGTTGGTTATGGAGTAGGGGCAGGGATTATTATTAATGGCCAGCCTCTGTATGGAACTAAGGGAATGTCCGGTGAGTTTGGCCATATAACGCTGGAGAAAGATAGTAAGATTCAGTGTTATTGTGGTAATTTCGGCTGTTTAGAGGCGCTTTCTTCTGGAAATGGGATTGCCCGGGCAGCGCGCCTGGAACTTGAGAATGGGGCAAAAAGTATTTTGCTTGATATGTGTGATGGTAACCTCAATAGCCTTACTGCTGAAATGGTAGCCAATGCGGCTAAAAAAGGTGATGTAATAGCTTGGAATGTATTTCATCAAGCGGCAGAGTATCTTGGTATTGGCATTTCGGCTTTAATAAACCTTTTCAATCCTGAAGCCATCGTTATCGGGGGCGGTGTTACTCAGGCAGGAGATATACTTTTTGATACTATCAGAAATACAGTTAAAGCCAGAGCCCTGAATAAAATAAGCAAGGAAGTTGAAATATTGCCAGCAACTTTTGGACTTAAAGCTGCGGTAATGGGAGCAGTATCTTTGATCCTGCAGAAAGTGCTGAATCTGGAATATAAGAAAGCTGACAAATCAAGCGAGAAAATATCTACCGCCCTACCTGCTGAAATAGAAGGTTAGTTCAATGAGTTGTTTTACTGGTATCAAGTTGTTATCAATTGGTATCAATCAGCTCTTCCGGTAAGAAGAAATTTCCATGCCCCTTGCTCCTGGGTTATCCGATTCTGGGCATCTGGTACTGGTGTACAGATCAAACTGTTATACAGAGAGTTCTGGGTGCCAGGAGTGAGAAGTGTGGATTTATATTGTTGCTGCAAGAAAAAAGCTTTCGGCCCGAAGCCATGAGGGCTGGAGCACAAATTATGTGGGTTGGTCAGGATTTATAAAAAGGGGCGATCATAAGAGACGATGGCTTCCCCCGATAGCAAGATTAGCTCATAATCGTACCGAAATTATTTTATACTATTCGAAATTTATGATATTTAAGCATACATTTTTTATTGGAATAAATTCAATTTAAAGGAGGGCGTAATGAATAGGATAATTTCTATAATGTTAGTAGGATTAGCCATAACATTTTTGCTTTTATGGTCATCATGCAGCACAAAAGAATTAGTCCAAACTCAAAAAACAGGCGTAAAAACGATAAAAAGAGTTGGTCAGGTAATTGGCCTCAAACCGGAGTATATCGAAGAATATAAGAAACTACATGCCGATTCAAATCCAGGAGTCCGCGACTTACTGAGGAAATACCACATACACAACTTTTCCATTTTTCTTGAACAGATAGATGGTAAATATTACGAGTTTGCCTATTATGAATACGATGGTGACGATTTAGAAGCAGACATGAAGAAGCTATCAGAAGAGCCACGGAATATAGAATGGCTGAAAATCTGTAATCCCATGCAGATTCCGCTTCCAGGAGCTAATGGTTGGAAAGAAATGGAAAGAATTTACTTCAATGAATAACGATTTAATATCAATTTAATAAAATTTTAATGGTGAGATATTAAGATGAAAAGGTTATTCATCGTCTTATATCTATTGGCTGGATTCTTTGGATGTCTTTTTTCCCATGGGATTCCAGTTACATTCTCTTCAATAAAAGATATTCACAAGGCGCGAGAACAACGAATTTCTTGGTGGCGCGAGGCCAAGTTTGGCATGATGATTACATGGGGCTTGTATTCTATTCCAGCGGGAGTTTGGAAAAATAGAGCCCATCCCGATAATTATGCTGAATGGATTATGTTTGATGAAAAAATTCCAGTCCAAGAATATGCGCGTCTGGCTGATGGTTTTAACCCTGTACGATTCGATGCCAGATCCTGGGCTACAATTGCCAAGATGGCCGGCATGAAATATATTGTCTTTATGGCCAAGCACCATGACGGATTTAGCATGTTTAAATCCGACTTGACTGACTTTGACATCGTAGACGCGACGCCCTTCAAACGGGATGTAACGGACGAATTGGCGCAAGCCTGCCGTGAAGCTGGGCTTAAATTCGGATGCTATTATTCTGTAGATCGAGATTGGCACCGACCACAGGGGCCAGGAAACGAATATAAACAAACCAACACTTGGGATTTTCCCAAGTCCACAAGGGCGGATTTTGATAAATATTTCCGTGATTTTGCTAAGCCCCAAGTTGAGGAGCTTCTACTCAATTATAAGCCAGATATTCTCTGGTTCGACGGGATTGGCATGAAAAGTGATCAACAGCTCCAAGAGCTGGTAAGTTTGATTAGAAAGCTTAGGCCAGAATGCCTTATCAACAGCCGGATTAAAACCTGCAAAATTCCGTTAATAGATCCTTCCTCCTACTGCGATTACGTGTCCGTCGGTGACAACGAGATTCCTAACAGTCCGCCCGGATTTGATTGGGAAACTGCAGGAACAATGAACTCAACTTACGGGTACAGCCGAATCGACACAAACTGGCTAGAGACAAAAGAAATTATCTTCCGGCTTGTAGATACCGTGAGCAAGGGTGGAAATTATCTGCTTAGTATCGGGCCTACTTCTGAAGGTACTTTCCCAGAGCCGTGTGTTGAACGGCTGATGGAAGTTGGAAAATGGATGGAAATTAATGGGGAAGCCATCTATGGTACTAAGGTGTGGCAAGTCTGTGGCGAAGGACCACGCTATGAAAAAGAGGCAACTAAGGACTATATTAAGGAAACAAAAGGCGAAGAGACTATAAATCCGGATGTGGACCGGCACGGGCTGGATATAAGGTTCACGGCAAAAGGTAATATGATATATGCTATCTGCCTGGGATGGCCGAAAAGTGAGTTGCTGGTTAAATCCCTGGGAAAAAAAGCGATGCCCAACATTGAAATTATTGCTGTGAGCATACTTGGCTCAAAAGAAGAGGTGCGATGGCAACGAGATGATGAAGGGCTAATACTTTCGTCTCCGGAAGAAAAACCTTGTGAGTATGCTTTTGTCTATAAAATAGAACTTAAATGAATCTAATTTTAATAATTTTGTTTTATTGTTTTGCAGTCTTTTGCCGATAGAAATACATGATCGATAAAACCTATTAAATTATAGCTAAGCAACTTAATTTTTATCGCTCTTCCGACATTTCAATGGGTAAGTAGATGCGACAAAAAGGCTCCGAAAGGAGCGAAGTTATGAAAGTCAAAGAACTTTATCGGCGATTTTTGGTATTGAAGAGCCCTGGAGAGTAAGTTGGGGGGACTTGATGTCATGGAAGAACGGATAGATGTTAAGATGGTCCATGATGAAGAGTATACTGACCCCCTGAGAGTGTGGGGGGTCTTACAGTTAATGATCATGCGCCGGAGCGGGTTCGGCGTCATCTGGACACCGGTCAGTTTAGACTTATCTTGATGTTTAGAGACCGCTTACTAAGATGGTGAGAAAAGGACTGAACTCAACTCGCCAGACGATCAAGAAAATGGCCTGCAGCTTTCGTAACAGAGAACATTTTAAAATCGCTAGCCACTTCCAATGCCGTGCCTTAAAACTTTACCCTGTTACCTGTTAAAATGTCTGATGAGCCAAAAAATATTATGATTACGCTGTCAATCGAAGTTTTCATAGCCGCAATTTAATTTCTGGTAATCTCAAATTTCTGAGGTGAAGTAGCTGATATGCCTCCAACCCATAAAATCATTGTATAGGTACCGTCGAGGTCGATGATCTTTCCCTGTCGGAAATTAGGTCCTTCATTCTGAACCACACCATTTATTTTCAAACACGCCTTATTGCTTGCTCCCCAGTTCCTGATCACAAAACACGGATTTATAAGCGGAGAGTTAATTGAGGCATCAATAGTGAATGATATGATCGACTCATTTTCAATTGCAGTAAATACATAAGACTTATCATCCACATTAAAACCGGAAGAAATTGCTCCCTTTTCCATTCTCACCACAGGAGGAGAATTAAACATCTTGGCCAGGTCTAATAAACCGGAAATGGGTGAACTTGTTAACCCATACAGCACCTGGCTTGGAGTGGAATCATTAGATCCAAACCCGGCAAAATGCCTTATCCTGGTATTATTAACTGCAAATCTTCCATCAGAAGGGACAAGCGATACGGGATAATGATCCCATGGCCCCGCATAAGGTGGTAAACTGGAATAGGGCGATACTTCTCTTATTCCCCAGGTATAAATTCTGCCACCTCTGAATATTAAAAATGGTTTATAAGTTGATTTGGTATTAAGCAATTCTATTCTGGGATCAGCTAAGCTAACCGATGGCATACCTTTTGGCGGCGTCCAGGTTAAAGACTGGATACTTCCAGAAAGGTTCATTATCGTGTTTGATTGAAGATTTATCACGTCCAGAATATCTTGACCCGGCGCCAGCAATATTTGAGTGTCCTGGAATCCCGTGGGACAATTCAAAACATTTCTGACCATCGTTCCATCGGGATAGATAGTATAATACTCATCTACCAGATCTCCCTGGGTGTATCCGATATCAACCAATGGATATCTCCAGTGCACGACAACACGGGCAGCGGTATTCTCAATTATTTTGGTAATGCATTGGCGCCGCTGCTTATCAGACATATGCTCAGCACACCCGTGCACATTCCCTGTTTCACAACTCTGATCATTATACCAGATATTATTTTCAGTCACTAAGTTCGGTGAATAATTCGTTCCTCTCCAGAAAATAATACTGATTGGTTTGTCATCAAACTTCACCAGAATATCCGGATTATCATCACGCCACATCTTATCCCAGAGAGCTTGCCATTGAAGTTCGGTATATGAAGCTCCGAACCTGGTCCCGGCACCAGTTTGACCGGGCAGCACTCCGGAGTTTATGGGCGAAGCCCTGTTGGCAGGAAGAAAAGCAGCATATAAGTTTTTTATTTGTGTCTCACTAAGATTGGTATTATAAATACAAACCTGGTCAATAAGTCCTTCTATTCCATAAAGAAATGGCAGATTTTCCAGATCTCCCCTTACCTTTTCCGTAGTCCGTAACTTAGTATTGTTACGCCCGATCATCAAATCATCGTCTGGCGGATGGATATTGCCCGTTTGAGCAGCAGTGGCCTTTTGAACGGCATCCACATACAACCGCATGTTTGAACCATCGTAAGTTCCAACGATATGTGTCCATCGGTTAACCGCCAAACTGTCGGGAGATTTAGCGGTTACCCCATTTATCCTGAAAAACGGTTTTCCATAAGCATCAACGCCAAGATACCAACCCTTCTCGCCCACTGCAATACCGTCAGTCCCGGTAGAGTTATGAATAAAAGGAGCATCATTATACGGGTAATTATCGAGAGTTACCCATGCTTCAACAGCCATAGCATTACTCAAGGCAGGGCGATTAGCGGCAGGCAGTCTGACTCCTGAGTAATACCCGTCAAAGGCTAAGGCTGTGCCACTTACTCCCGGAAAATATTCGGTCATCAATCCATCGATCGGGCAAGGGGTATCATCTATTGATTCGATTACCTCGTCATTATGGGTTGTTAAACCTTCATCAAAAGTCCATTTTTTTACAGGTCGTGGCAGCCCACGGGGTTTTTTAACCGGATTGTCTGAGACCGGCGGTCTTGGCAATATTGGGGGCGAAGCTCCCCAGTTAACTGGTCCTTCGGATATACCATCATCTCGCAGCGTTATTGTTTGAGTGATGGCCAACGCGGGATTGATCCAGTCTTCATACCGTGTCCCGGTAGCTCTCTTTATCGTCCTAATAACCCTATTATCGCGATTGATGGTAAATGTCTCCAATACAATCCCGGTAATACCATATGGGTTAAGCGGATCATCATTATTTTTGGATAATTTCGAAACACTCTCATAATACCTTAACTGTACCACAATTTTATCAGGATTATTTTGTAATAGTCTTACATAGGTATAAAGAAAATCGGGGTCGTTTTCTCTCGTTATAATGCTGCTGATATTATATGTTCCGGAGGGTGTTCTCCATACTGGCATATACGCTGTAGCGCGTGTAAACTCAAGTTGCTTTCCCGGGCCCACGATAGCGATGATATCAGCATACCTCCCAAGATTGGCACCGTTAGAGATACCTGCAACTTTGGTATAATAGGCGCCAAAATCAATTTGGCCGCTAATCAAGGTTGTGACTAAAATAAAGAAGGAAAGTAGCGTAGAAATGCTTTTAATGTAAGTATTTTTCGTTAGTTCGTTTTTTATTTTCTTAATTCTAAACTTTATCACCGACATTGATACCTCCCTTATTAAAAAAATAAGGGAATCGTCAACTTTTATCTCCTTCATGCAAGGGATCGTTCAAAACCGGCAAATATTTTAAGGTTACTCGTAATTGTTTCGGTGGACGATCTTGAAAACATAAGCGTAATCGCATGGCTTCTTTTTTGGAGTTTCTATGACCAAACCATCATTTGTCATTTCCCATTTCAGCTCTTTATTATCTCCGAGCATCGTAATAGAAGCGATTTCAGATGCGTACACAGGCGCGTATTTTCCTTTTATTATTTTTTTGGGAGCCAAACTAGTAATTAGCGCTTTTTCACCGGGCCAATCTAAAACAATAGCGTAGAGGTTGTTGTCTTTTACAGTAAAGCGTATGTCTTGCGCTGTAAATACCAGCTCTGAGCGATTAACTCCCGCTATTTTGGTTGGCCCCTCTCCAAAGATTTTCCAGGGGGTTGTACCATAAATGGCCTCTCCGTTTATCTGGAGCCACTTGCCCATGGCCAGCAACCGTTCTTTGGCTTCTTCGGGGATGGTCCCGTCTGGCTTTGGCCCTACGTTGAGTAAAAAATAGCCGTTCCTGCTGACGCAATCAACGAGGTTGTCGATTAAATTGTCAACAGTTCTGAACTCAAGTCCCTTCACATAACCCCATCCTTCACCAACATCAACCGTGCAGTCTGTAATCCAATCGTAGTAAGTGAAAATATCTGGTTGATCGAGTTCGTAGTCGAGGAGTGCGCTGCCTGGTGCCAGGTCATAGCCTTTGTATGTTACTACTACTTCTTTGTTGTGCTTTATAGCGTGGTTATAATAATAGGCCAAAATGTCCAACTTGTAGAAATCGGGTATCGCTCTTAGACCGAAGTCAAACCAGACGAAATCCGGATCATACTTGTCTATGACTTCTTTTATTTTACCCATCCATATATCAAGAAATGCTTTGTTAGGCAGAGCGTCCTTCTCATGAATGGGGCCGTAGAGGCCTGAGTATCTCGGGTCACCACAGTCGTAGCGCTTATCAAAGATTGGGAAAAAGAACCAGTGCTCGGCATGATGAAAAGCGGTTAGGAATTTCATGTTGCGTTTCTTAATCGCCTTGGCGAGTTCTCCTACTACATCCCTTTTGGGGCCCATCTTGGCCGCGTTCCACTCTGTGTATTTGGTATCCCACATAGCAAATCCATCATGATGTTCAGCCACCGGTCCGGCAAAGCGAGCGCCCGCTTTCTGAAACAGTTCAGCCCATTCATCCGCATTGAACTTCTCGCCGGCAAACATAGGAATAAAATCCTTATAGCCAAATTTCTCAAGCGGTCCGAAGGTAGTTTCATGATATCTTCTTTCTGGACCGGCCGGATTCCAATATAAATTATGGGAATACCAAGTTGCGTTCGGGCCCTGAGCAGGAACAGCATATACTCCCCAATGAGTGTAAATCCCGAACTTGCCGTCCTTTAGCCACTGAGGAGTCTGATGATTCTTTACAGAATTCCAGGTCGGCTGATAAGGAGAATGTGCTTTTGTTTGAGCAGGCACCTTAATTAATATTTGTAACATTAACAATACAACAAATAGTACCAAAAATAGGATCAATACATTTTTCTTTTTCATAATTATGCTCCTTTCGGCCGTGTCAAGTTTTGTTCGCACTTTGGCCATCGTAAACACTCCATTCTTAGCTCCTAATTAGCCACCTGCGCTAACTCTTGCTCTATCAGTGGTCCCAGCTTATCAGCTTTGATATAGGCATTCT
>Ga0315282_10010332_pt1 | contig 14653 bp, 16 predicted proteins | sample YL17G07_20_MG_FD_203693 | JGI IMG/M metagenome (GOLD analysis project Ga0315282, IMG submission 203693) | Sediment microbial communities from Yellowstone Lake, YNP, Wyoming, USA - YL17G07_20 | ecosystem: Environmental > Aquatic > Freshwater > Lake > Sediment | place: USA: Wyoming | collected...
TTTAGGCCAGCCGGCGACTGCCTTGCTCTCCCCCCAGCAAGGCAGTCATCTCTCGTCTCCTCTTCTCACTCACGCACTTCAACCCCACAGGGGGGATACGATGTACCAGGGCAATTCCACTTCTCGAAGCGATTTGCATTCCTGAGCGGGAGGAAGTATGCTCCGGGTATGACACTGGAAGGCATCAAACAAGCGATTGCCGAGCTTCCCGAAGGGGAAAGGACCTCACTCGTGGCTTGGCTGAACGAACGGGACGCCAAGGCTTGGGACAAGCAAATCCAAGACGATTTTTCCGAGGGTGGCGCCGGCACGGCTACGCTTGAGAAGTGGGACGCTGAAATCAAAGCCGGAAAGTCCATACCCCTGGAAGAATTCCTCGCCCAGCGAGAAAAGGCTCACAAAGCCGAGTGACCCCTCTCCGCTCTTTCTTGACGCCGAGCACGTAGCGCAACTCCCGCTCTGCGGAGTTGCGGCATTTCCATGTCCTTTCCTCCGAATGCAGACCAAGCCGGGCCCGAACCGCATCGCTGGGGCTGATTCGCGACGAGAATGCATCGAAGAGCCGCAGGTCCGGACGGCGGGACCTGCGCTACCAGGCTCTGTAGGCATTCGCACACTCGGCACCCCGCAGGGCGGGACCATGTACCTGTCCGCAGGGCGCGACGGGGGGAATAGTCTATCTCAGCAGCGGTTCCCGGCAAACCATAGCCGAGTGACAGTCGGCCCGTCAGGAGGAACACTTTCGGTCACGTCAGGGCCTCCCCGACGACTCGCGCAACATTCTCAAGGACGATTTGGAAAGCCAGGCGGCAAGTGCGAAGAAATAACACGGCTGAGGTCCAGATCGACTCTCTTACGGGCGAAAGCTTTGGCCCATTCTACCGTGAGCACACGCTGAAGTTCGGCAGCTTGTATGACCGGTGCGTGCTTCCCGACACGCATCGCGCTTACGTTGACCGTGGCCGGTTCTTACGTCTCGAGACTGATCGGGAGAAGTCGCACTCTGGAGCCCGCTTCGTCCACGCTGATCAGGACCCCGGACTGAATCGCGCTCTCATATTCACTCAGGACACGCACCACGAGACCACTCAGGCGGGACGGCAACACATCCTGGGTGCGAACCTGGATGACGCTCGGACCCTTCGCTTGCGTTGCAGCGAGGAGAGAGCCGAAGTCCAGATCGTGCGTGAAGACCGTGTACCCGTTCGCTCGTGCCCAGTCCATGACGAGACGGTCTGCCGCGCGGGGGTCTCCTATCGTTGACCAGTGTACGGCTTCCCATCCTTGGGCGGCGAAGACTGTAGTCCATTCCGGCGACAGGTTCATGTCAATGAGGATTTTCATGAACGGCTGAGAGGCACTTCCACTTCCTCAACCCGCCAAGCGGCGTAGGCCAAGGCCTGACGCAAATCTTCGTCCTCGAGATAAGGGTAGGCCTTCAGAATGTCCTGGTTCGAATGCCCGGCGGCCATCAGTCCAACTAAAGTCCCAACCGTGACCCGTAGACCGCGCACGCAAGGCTTTCCTCCCATGACTTCTGGATCCATGGTGATCCGGCTGAACTGTGTCATCGTTTCCGTGCCTCCGGAAGTTCAAAACTCTCTGCGCAAGGTTCTCACAACCTGACGTCTTGCGCAAGCCACGACTGGGAGAGCGTTCGCGGTGGCTACCCGATCGCCGGACGGCTAGGCTTCCCGGCAGCGTTTGATGTCGATCTGAAGGCGTTTGATTTTCTGGTTGAGGGTGGAAAGAGGGATTTTGAAGCGCTCGGCGGCATCGGTTTGTTTTTCATGGACTGCGTTTGGCATGTCTTCCTCCAGCGGGCAACAGCCAATAATTTCAAACCGGCCCACCACCCAGCTCCTCCGTTGTATGGCCGGTTAGGGGGCGCGATGTTATACTGGTTTGGTTGCTGCGGGTCCGGAAGCGCAACAAGCCGGGCTCTTAATTGATTTGCGACTGGTCGGCCGGGGAGAGGTGTCCGAGTGGCTGAAGGAGCACGCTTGGAAAGCGTGTAGCCGAGCAATTGGCTCGTGGGTTCGAATCCCACCCTCTCCGCCATGTCCCATACGGTACAGGGCTCCGCCAGGTCCCCTGCGAGACTTGGCGTCCCTCGTGTCCTCGCTGTGTAAGGGATGGCGCGTGGCTCTCTCACTTTACGCCAGGCAGAGCCACGAAGAATGGGATTCCTGAGAAAACTCAACCAAGCGCGCGTTGGACACGGGCTCCCACCAGGCAGCAGCCGGCAGCGCCGGCTGGGGCGAAGCGAAGGGCCACGAGGCTGTCCGGCGGCAGGCAGCGCCCGGAGAGGCGGTCCGTCGGTAGGCGAACGGCAGGCAGGGTTCTCTCCTGCGGGATTGCTTCGCCAAGGAGGACATGACCTGCGGGCAGTCTTCTCAGAACGGGTGCGGCAGGCCGCGAACTGCGCGGAAAGTGTCGCGCGCGATCAACAACTCTTCGTTGGTGGGAATCACCATCACCGTAACACGGCTGGAGTCTGCGGAGATTTCGCCTTCCTTTCCCGCCAGGGCGTTGTTGCGGGCGAGATCGATCTCGATCCCCAATTCCGACAGCCCTTCGCAGGCCTTCTCACGAACCAGGGGAGCATTCTCCCCGATGCCCCCGGTAAAGATCAGGCCATCGACGTGACCCAGCACCGCCGCATAAGCGCCGATGTATTTCTTCAGGCGGTAGCAGAAGACGTCGATGGCGAGCTGAGCTTGTGCGTCTCCCTTGGCGGCTGCCGCCAGCAGGTCGCGCTTGTCGCTGGACGAACCGGAGATCCCATAGAGGCCGCTGAATTTGTTCAACAGGGTGGACATGTCGTGCAGCGTCAGCTCGTCCTTGGACATGATGTAGAGAAGCACGGCGGGGTCGATATCCCCGCAGCGCGTTCCCATCACGAGTCCTTCCAGCGGCGTAAACCCCATGGAAGTATCCACCGATTTCCCCTGCTTGATGGCTGTAATCGAGCATCCGTTTCCAAGATGCGCGGTGATCAGGTTCACCTCTTCCCGGCTCTTCTTAAAGACCTGCCGGAAGCGAAAGGCCACGTAGCGGTGCGAGGTGCCGTGGAATCCGTAGCGCCGGATCTGGTAGCGGCGGTAATAAGTGTAGGGGAGTCCGTAAATGTAAGCTTTGGGAGGTATGGTCTGGTGAAACGCCGTATCAAACACCGCCACCTGGGGCACCTGCGGCATCACTTTTCGGGCCACGTAATAGCCCCGCAGGTTGTGCGGGTTGTGGAGGGGGGCGAGTTCCACGCACTGCTGGATTTCCTTCTCTACTTCATCGTCGATCATGACGGAGGCGCTTAAACTCTCTCCTCCATGTACTATGCGGTGCCCAACGGCCTGAATCTGCGAGACGTCGGCAATCACTTTTGCTTCCTTCAAGCCTGCAACCACCTTGCTGAGGGCTGTCTGGTGATCGAGGATCTCCTCTGTAGTGCTCCTGAGCGGATTGGGCGGCGCCTGAATTTTCAACTGCGCCTCATCGGTTCCGATACGGTCCACACTCCCCTTGGCAAGGCACCGATCAGTATTGGACTCGATCATTTCCGCGTCCGTGTCGATTAGTTGGAACTTGATCGAGGAACTACCGCAGTTTAAAACCAGGATCTTCATGGCTCACTCCGAGGGCACTTTCGCGCCTGAATGGGCGCGGAAAAACGCGCAGGGTCACGCTGTTTGCAAAGCGGCGCGGCTACCGATAGCGCGTTATAACACTCCATCTTACCTCTAACAAATTAGCTGCCAAACGCCGTCCTAAGAACTCCCTCCGGCGGTCATGTTGCCAGCCGTACCAGTGTCCGCTATCATTCTACTCTTTGTCCATGCCTATCAACGGCAACAATTCGCTCGTGGTACAAGTCGAAAACCTGCGCAAACATTACGGGACTGTCGAGGTACTGCGCGGCATCACTTTTCAAATCAAGAAAGGTGAAGTCTTTGGCCTGCTCGGCCCCAACGGCGCCGGCAAGACCACCACCATCGAGATTCTCGAAGGGTTGCGCCAACCGGATGAAGGCACGGTTACCGTCTGCGGCCTGGACCCCACCCGGGAACTCTTCGAGCTCAAGCAACGCATCGGCGCGCAACTGCAAGCCACGGTGTTGCCGGATAAGATCCGCGTGGAGGAAGCACTCAGGCTGTTCGCGAGCTTCTATGCGCGCACGGCGTCCATCGAGATGCTTCTTGAACGTTTCGGCCTGGCGGAGAAGCGCCGCGCTTTTTTCGAGCACCTGTCAGGAGGACAGAAACAACGCCTGGCGCTGGCCCTGGCCCTGGTGAACAACCCCGAGATGGTGCTGCTTGACGAGCCCACCGTCGGCTTGGACGCCATGCTGCGCCGCGACATCTACAGCTTGTTCGAGCGCTTCCGCGAGGAGGAACGCACCGTCCTGCTGACCACTCACTACATCGAGGAAGCGGAACGGCTCTGCGACCGCGTGGCGATTATCGACCACGGCCGACTGATCGCGCTGGGCACTCCCCGCGAGCTGGTGCAGCGCTCCGGCAAGGGAACGCGCCTGGAAGTTCGCCTGGCGAAACCCGTCCCCACGGAGCGCTTGAAGCAACTCGAGGCCGTGCTGGATTGTCGCGTGACCGACGGGACCTATTTCCTCCACGCCCAGCCACCCGCCCAGGCCGTCGCCTCCCTCATCCGCTTCCTCGAATCGGAGGGCAACGCCCTGCTCGACTTGCACATCGCTCAGCCCAGCCTCGAGGACGTTTTCGTGGACTTGACCGGCAGGAGGATGGAGGACTGATGGACGCCGTGCGCATTGCGCTGCTCACCATCCGCCTGGTCATGAGGACCAAGGTCGCCCTCTTCTTCACCTTTCTGTTTCCGGTAGTCTTCCTGTTTATCTATGCGGGGCTCTTCGCCCACGGCAATCCGCAAGCGGTCGTTTACATGTTCGGGCCGGTGGTCACGCTGAACATCATGGGCAGCGGCTTCTGGGGATTGGGGATGCAGTCGGTGGCGCAGCGCGAGCGCGGCAGCCTCCGCCGCTACCGCCTGGCGCCCATCGGCCCCGGCACCATTGTCTTGAGCAACCTGCTGGCGAATTACCTCCTCGGCCTTCCCACCATCGGCTTACTGGTGTTCTGCGCCATGACCTTCTTCCACATGCCGCTGAAGATCAGTCTGTTCACCCTACTGGTTCTCGTGACCGTGGGGACGTTTGCTTTCGCGGGGTTCGGGCTGACCATCGCCAGCGTCGCCAATACCATGCAGGAGGCCCAGATCTACAACAACGTCCTCTGGCTCACCCTGCTGTTCCTTTCGGGGGTGACCGTCCCGCTCCCCCTGCTTCCCCACTGGATTCAACGCCTCGCCGCCTTCCTGCCGGCCACTTACCTGGTGGTGGCGTTCCAGGCGGTCATGGTGCAGGGGCAGCCCCTCGTTGACCACTGGCCGGAAATGCTCGTGCTCCTGGTCTCCGGAACCTTTGGCTTGCTTTTTGCCTGGAAGCTATTCCGCTGGGAAAAGGAAGAGAAAATCTCCCGGCGCGGCAAGTTATTGTCGCTCGTCTTCATCATCCCCTTCCTGGTGATGGGCGTTTGGATGAACGCCCGCGGCGATCTCACCGTTTCCTGGGCCATGTCCTACTCCATGATGGGACGTGGAGCGGCCCGTTCCGATCAAGCGGCAGACACCGAAAACCTCATCCTGAGCTTTGAGAACCCGCAGGCGCAGGAAATGCTCCTAAAGGACTGGCAGGTCGCAACCGACGCTTCTTCCTCCGGTCACTCTATGGCAGAACTCTCGTTGGTTTCACCGGGGGCGGTAGACACTCAACACGCCATGCAGATCAAGGGGCGTCTGGCTCCCGGCCCCGGCACAGAAAAGGGCTTCGTGGCGGCGCGTTACCGCCTGTCGGTTCCCGCCGGCAGGAAGAAACTGCACGGGATCGAGTTCTGGGTGCGGGGAGATTCGCGCCTCTACCAAATCAACTTCCAGCCCCCGGCGAGTCCTTCCGGACCCTCACCTTCCTCCAGCCCCTCACCGCCTCTCCTTCCCTCCGTCAGCCTTGTCCCCACCAGCGACTGGCAATCCGCGCGCATCCCTGTCGGCTGGCTGGAAAATCCTTCCACCGCCAAATCGGCAGCCGGCACGTGGCTGCTGGAAATCATCGTTTCCGGCCCACCAGGCCAGTTCTCCATCGAAGTGGATCAAATCGGGTTTTACTGAAGTAGGGGCGCGTGGCCTGCGCCCCAGGGGGAGGCCGTTCGCCCTTACTTGCGGATAACCGCCAACACCGGGCAGGGCGCGTAGCGGATCACCAACTCGGTGGTCGAGCCAAACAGGATCGTGCCCAGAAAACTTCGGGGGTGCGCGCCCACCACTACCAGGTCGGCGTGACAATCTTTCACCTCCTCCACGATCTGTTCCGCGGCGTTTCCTCTTCGGATGGCCTCTTTCACCGCGCAACGCCTGCGAACCTCCGGCGAGACCCAAGCACACAGCTTCTTCAGGCCTTCTTCCGGTGAGACTTCTCCTTCCGGCCTGTTTTCGAGGACGTGCGTCACCAAAAGTTCCGCCCTGGCTTTTTCCGCGAGCGCGCTGGCGTGCTCAAGAGCCGCCACGGACAGTTCACCATAGTTCACCGGACAAAGCACTCGCCGGATCGTTCCAAGGGTTGGGGTCGGTTTGATGCGCGGCCCCACGGTCAGCACCGGCGCCGAGACTTGTCGCAACACGCTTTCCATCACCGAACCCATGCGCACGCGCGCCAGCCCCGTCCGTCCGTGCGTCCCCATCACCACCAATCCCGCCCGCGCGTCTCGCAGAACACTCAGGACGGCCTGCACCGGGTCGTCCTCCATGAGCAAGACGGAGTACTGCGCCTCCTTTGGCAAATGCTCCGCTGCAAAGTTATTGACGAAATTCCAGGCCGCCCGCGCGCTCCTGCGAAGCTGCGCCTTGAGCGCCTGCGTCTGCGCCGTGGTGAAATAGACCGGGGCCTCCAGCCGTTGCGCGTGCAGGACAATCACCTTTGCGCCAAAAGCCTTGGCGACGCCTCCTGCCACCCGCAGCGCGGCGGCGGAGTGCTCGCTGAAATCGGTCGGGCACAGAATATGTTTGGGTTGGAATGAGGACATGGAGCCTGCCTTTCACCTGGGTTTGCGCGGACCTTTGGGCATGAGGGCCGCGCGCGGCGCAAGAAACTCTCGCGTGCCTGGTGATAATTGCACAATGAAATGACGAATTACAACGGCGTAGCGGCGACTTTCAGGTCGGCGCACCCCGAGTTTCGATTTTCGAGTTTCGAGTTTCGGAGTGGAAGATGCGTCGATACTCGCCAGGGATCGGATACCGCGGGCTGGCGCAGACCTTTCTTTTCAGGTCTGCGAACAAGTAGCGCAAAGTTGTTCCGTAACTCTGCAACAGTTTGTTGTCGCCCAGCGGACAAGCCGCGGACATACCTGACAAGTGCGCGCTTGTATCTAATTGGGCATCGTTCAGGTCTTCGTAACCCGCCAAGCGACTATAGACGGATTGCCGCAGCAGGTCGGCGAAAGGGAAACTGCGTATTCCTCCCACGGCGGGAGTCCGTCAGATGTTGTTCGATCAATTCTCCGAACCCGAGTCGCTCGTCGAGTTCGCGCACCAGGATCAGGCCGCCGTCGGAAGTGACGCGGGAACCTTGGATGCCGCTTCCGCCAGAAATTATCTTAAGGAGGCGGCATTGAAAATCGACCTTGAGAGAGGGGTTGAAGGAGAGCTGAAAGGGCTGACTTTGTATCTCACCCATTGGGTACCGACTTCCGGAGCGTCTTCATCGCGTTCACACCCGTATGAATATTGATGATTACAACGGTGAGAAGATTCGAAGGTAGGGCTCATAATGGAAATATGGGTTCAGAATCCTGCTGAAGTTGCTGAGAGGGTTTTCACATCGCCAACACGCCCGAGAAAACCGCGCCTTCTTTCTCATCGGAAATGAAGGACGTTTCACTCCGCCATCGCGCGGCGCGGCTTCCTCACACCCTCGGTGAGGCGGCAAGCGAGGGAAGGGGAAATTCGGATCGCGCTTCGCCGGTTTCCCGCCCTTCGGTCGAGCGGACTTCACGGAAAAATTGAAGGTTGGACTGCAAGACAATCTATGGGCTCAGATAGCTGAATGCGGGAAAAGGCCGTCCTTTGAAGAGATGGTCCACCCCCAAGCGTTGGAGAATCCGCTTTCGGGTCTCTTTGCTGATGCCTTTTTTCCCGTGCAGAGCTCGACCGACGGTCCCGATGGAAACATCCTTTGCCCAACAGCGGCATCATGGTGCGGTGGATTTGCCGGACCGCAGCAACTTCACCGTGACCAATCCCATGGCGCTGTCGCCCGGCTCGACGAGGCCGGGGAATCTGCTCTTAACGTGTTCATTGCCGGTATAAAAGAGGGTATACGTTTCTTTTCCATCCGGAATCAGGCAGAGGGGTGTTCGTACGCCATCTGCCCAATAGCCCCTCCCCTTGGGTTGCACCATCAGGCGATTTCCGTGCGACCAATGGACGCCGTCTGAAGAAGAGGTGTAGCCGATGGAACCCAGGTCCTCGGAATCATAAACGGCCAGATACGTCCCGTCGGAGAGCCTGGTGACGACGGGAACTTCGATAAAGGGTTTTTGAATCTCCACGGGATTCAGATTGGAGAGTCTTTTCCAGGGGCCTGCCAGTTCCGGCGCGGAGGCCAGCCCTACTCTCCATGGTCCCGTAGGCCAAGCCTCAGTATTACAGCTTCCGTAGAAACCGTACCACTTGTCGCCGACTTGATACGGGAAGAATGAATCGACGCCTTGCAGTCCTTCCCATTTATCCGAATCCGGTCCCGGTTCCAGGATGACACCTGCGTCATCGTAGGGACCGTCGATGCCGTCTATTCCTTTCGCGCGGGAGATTGCCCTCCAAATTCGCGCCTCATAGAGATGACGCCACTTTTTGAGCAGATTGGGTTGAGCACGATAGGCAACGTAGAACAAGTTCCAGCGGCCTTCTTTTTCGTCGTACGCCACCGCGGGAGCCCACAAAGCCGCGCGAGGATCTTTCCCCTCAAACTCTCCGCTGGAGGCAAACAGCGTGGAAACCCTTTCCCAATGGATGCCATCTTCGCTGGCCCAATGCCCCAGTTTCGTCTTGACCCAGTAGGGATCGCCGAACAACTCGGTGATGACCAGATGGTACGTCTTGTCCAGCTTAATCACTTGCCCCGCTTCGAACCCGTACTTGTTCCCCTCCGCTCCCAGCGAATGGATCGAGAGCACGGGCCTGGGAAGTTGTTTCAGGAGAGCCAATCGCGGCCCCCCCGCTTGCGCCCAGGAGGGGCAGGGACTGTAAAGAAAGCACTGGATAACCAGTATCGCGAGGACACCGCTCTTTTTGGGCATGGCAGTCGGCATCTGGATCGGGGTCAGGCCGCCGACGATTTTGTCCAATTCCTCCGGCTTTATTTCCAAATCTCTCAACTCCGCACTGCTTAACTCGTACCCTTCGGCCTTCACCAGAGCGGCCCGGGCTTGCGCGTCTTTGCAAGCGTTGACGCGCCGGGCAAACACCCCGTCGGTCTTCATCCGTTGCACAAACGCCTTGGCTGATTCTGTGCTCATGTGCTTTTTCCTTTGGTTTGGACTCGATGTTCATGGACCCACAATGGGTATCCGCACTTACCCGAGATTTCCTTTTTCGATTTCCGGCCAACCGATAACATACAACTGACCGTCTCTGAATCCAACGGTCCGGTCGGCAGCGATTCCGCATCGAGGGCGAGAAGTGGTTGAGTAAGGACCTTATCCGGGATTTCCGTTTTCGGCTCCCGGTTCCAAGCCAGTATACACCCAGTTGCCTCCTTTCGATCCCTCGGGGTGCAATTCTTCCTCCCGGGGCGCCTGAGTCGCCCTCGGAAGCTGCGTGTTCTTGCCCCGGCGGGAGTCGGTCAAGTGTTGTGCGATGAGTTCGCGCAAGCCCAGACGTTCATCCAATTCGCGCACGACAATCAGGCCGCCGTCGGAAGTGACCCGCGATCCCTGGAAATCGATCTTCAGAGAGGCGTTGAAGGAGAGCTGAAAGGGCTGATTTTGTTTCTCACCCATTGGGTTTCGGTCTCCGGAGCATCTTGACTGCGTTCAAACCCGCGTGAATAAAGGCGTCGAAGCATCTTACAAAGTTACCGGGAAATGTTCAAATCGGGAATGCGGGCTAATTGCTTTGGAGGCTGATTCAAACCAGAACTGCAAGACGGGACCAGCATCGGCCGGCGACCCAAAACACGCCTATCCACCTACCCATCCCACCACGCGCTGCCATGAAACGGCGGCCGGCGAACGCCGCTTTCGCCAACTCCTCGCCGACCTCCCGATCACTGGCGTCGGGACAGGTTCCGGCCGCCGCTACAGTTTTTGACACGCTCCCGCGCTTGTGTGAAGATAGCGGCGCAGTCCTGCGCCCAACAGTACAGGACGGAGCCCTGCACCATACGGTGCGGGGCGGAGAATCCCCATGCCTCGTAAAGACCGTCTTCCTCGCTTGCTTCTGGCCATCGTGCTTCTGCTTCTGGTGGTCATGCCGCTCCTCGCCAGTGGCCTTGACCTGCTCATCGACTGGCTTTGGTTTGGGCAAGAAGGATTCCGAGTGATTTACCTCACCATCCTGAAGGCCCAAATCGAGCTAAGCGGCATTGCCGGAATGGGTTTCATGGTCGTCGCGGGGCTAAACCTTTTGGTCGTCCGCACTCTGGGGCGTCGATACGCCTTCCGGGTGCACCGAGAAGCCATCGAACTCCCCGCCCTCGACCGCTTCGGCGCCGTATTTCGCTGGATGATCTGGGTGGGCGTCCTTCTGGTGGGCTATGTTGCCAGCCAGTGGGGGATGAGCCACTGGACGGATTATCTGCTCGCCCAGCGCGCCCTCACCCTGGGCCAGGCCGACCCGCTTTTCGGCATCGACCTGGGCTTCTACCTCTTCCGCCTGCCCTTCTACTGGTTTCTCTACCACCTGGCCTTGCTGACTTTAGTTGGCAGCCTGCTGAGCGCCGTTTTCCTATACCTTGTGGAGGGTGGTATCTGGGTGACGCCGCGCGGCCCTTCCATGCCCAATCCGGTGCGCGCGCACTTGATGGTGCTGGGGGGGTTGCTCTTCCTGCTGATTGCCTATCGGGTGCGGCTGGCGATGTACGACCTGCTTTATTCGCCCCGCGGGATTATCTATGGCGCAGGCTACACGGACGTGCACGCCAGCCTGCCGGTTCTGCGCATCGTGCTCTTCCTCTCGCTCCTGGTGGCCTTGGCGTTTCTGGTGGGAGCATTCCTTGGCCGGCTGCGACCGGCGGTGCTGGGTATCCTGCTGCTGGCGGCGGTCTGGGTGCTGGGGGGAATCATCTATCCGGAAATCATTCAGCGGCTCATCGTGGCGCCCAACGAGATCGATAAGGAGCGGCCCTACATCGCCCGCGCCATTGGATTCACACGCCAGGCTTACGCACTTGACCGCTTCGAGGAACGCGAATTCTCCGCCGTGGCAGATCTGACGCTGAACGAGCTGCGCGCCAATGAAGCGACCATGCGCAACGTCCGCATGTGGGACCACAAGCCCTTGCTCACCACCTTCGCGCAGCTCCAGGAAATCCGCACCTATTATGACTTTGCGCACGTCGATAACGACCGCTACTGGATCAACGGGACTTATCGCCAGGTCTCCCTTTCGCCGCGGGAACTGGCCGCCTCCAGCCTCCCCAGCCGCAACTGGATCAACGAGCACCTGACCTATACGCACGGCTATGGACTGTGCCTGGGTCCTGTGAACGAGTTCTCCAGCGAGGGCCTGCCGGAGCTTCTCATCAAGGATATCCCACCCGTTTCCAAAACCCCCGTCCGCGTCAGCCGCCCGGAGATCTATTACGGCGAACTGCCCAATGACTACTGCTTTGTGAAGACACGCGCGCAAGAGTTCGATTACCCTGCAGGAGACCGGAACGTTTACACCAATTACCAGGGCAGCGGCGGCCTGCCTGTGCAAAGCTTCTGGCGGCGGCTGCTGTTTGCGCTCAAGTTCGGCGAAATCAAGATCCTGCTCTCCTCCGACATCCAGGCGGAGAGCCGGCTGATGATCTACCGGCGAATCCTGGAGCGCGCTCGGCGCCTCACACCTTTCCTGGATTACGACCAGGATCCTTACATGGTCATCGCCGAGGACGGGGCGCTTTACTGGATGTTGGATGGCTACACCACCTCCTCACAGTACCCTTACTCGGAACCAACCGCGGATTTGGGGAATTACATCCGGAATGCCGTCAAGGCCACGATCAACGCCTATACAGGTGAGGTGCATTTTTATATCAGCGACCCGACGGACCCCTTGATCCAGGTTTACGCGCAGCTCTTCCCGAAAGTGTTCGAGCCGCTCTCCGCCATGCCCAAAGACCTTCGGGCGCACATTCGCTATCCCGAGGAGTTCTTTTCCATCCAGGCGGGCAAGTACGCCCTGTATCACATGACCGACCCCCACGTTTTCTACAACCGGGAAGACTTGTGGCGCGTCGCTCAGAGCGCCGCCGCCGGGCCCGCCGCCCCCATGACGCCCTACTACACCATCATGAAACTGGCGGAAGTCGGAAAGCAGGAAGAGTTCATCCTCATGGTGCCCTTCACCCCGGCACGCAAAGACAACATGATCGCCTGGATGGCCGCGCGCTGCGATGACCCGAACTATGGCAAGGTGCAGGTGTTTGCTTTCCCCAAACAGAAACTGGTGTACGGCCCGCAGCAAATCGAATCGCGCATCGACCAGGACCCCGGCATCTCCCAGCAACTCACCCTCTGGGGCCAGGGCGGCTCGAAGGTGATCCGGGGAACGCTGCTGGTGATCCCGGTGCTGAATTCCGTCCTGTACGTCGAGCCGCTTTATCTCGCTGCCGAAGCGGGGGGAGGCTTGCCGCAGTTGAAACGGGTAATTGTGTCTTACGGCGACCAGGTAATCATGGAACAGACCCTCGACGCCGCACTCAGCAAGATCTTTGGCGGCGCCGTTTCCACCACCATGGCGCAACCCACCTTGCCCTCCGCCCCGGCCGTGCAGGCTCCAGGTAAGCCGCCGGTCGCCGCCGCGGCTGACCTTCAGGTGATGATCCGCGAGGCCAACCAGCACTTCGAGCGCGCTCAACAGGTCCAGCGCCAGGGTGATTGGGCGGGGTACGGAGAGGAAATCAAGATGCTCGGGGAGGTCCTGAAGCGGTTGGCGGCGGCACATGCAGCGGCGCCAGGTTCGAAGTAGGCAGTAGGCAGTAAGCAGTAGGCAGCGAGCGTCTTACGCGAGTCCCGGCCCAGCCGGGATAGGCACCATGAGGCGAGGTCCGAGAACGCTGAATCAGAGAATGCTGGGATTACTCCGAGGCGGACCATGAGTTGGCAGGAACGGATAAGCGTCGACCCAGCGATATGCCATGGCAAAGCCTGTATCAAGGGCACGCGTGTAATGGTTTCGCTCGTGCTGGATAACCTAATCGCGGGGGAAACGCCCGCACAGCTTGCGGCAGCGTATAACCTGACGGTGGAGGACGTGCGGGCGGCTCTCTTGTACACGGCGGAACTCGCTAAGAAGCGTGTGGTCCCGCTCGGAGCCGCCTACCGTTGAGCCAAGCGGCACCTCTCTTCTCCGCGGGCTTTTGCACTTTTGCTCTTTGCCTTTTGCGTTTTGATTTGCTTTTGGCGTTCTTAGGACTGCCTACTGCCTTCTGCCGACTGCCTACTGCTTTCTGTGCTCCAGCAGGCTGCATGCCTGGTGGGCGCTCGTGGGGTCGAGGGCAGCGGAGCCTTCGTCGATGTGGCGAATGATGCCGTCCTTATCGATGACGAAGGTGGCGCGGCTCGCCATGCGAAGGATCATCATCAGAACACCATATTGCTTCGTCACGGTCTTTTCAGTGTCACTGAGCAGCGGAAAGGTCGCGCCGATCTCCTGAGCGAACTTGCGGTTTCTTTCCGGGCTGTCCACGCTGACGCCCAGGACCTGCGCGTCGGTTTCCTCGAACTTGGCGATATCACCCTGATACGCCCTCAACTCCTTCCTTCAGCCGGGCGTCGAAGCGCGAATGTAGAAGGCCAGGACGACGTTTTTCCTTCCCCGGAAATCACTCAGCTTCACCGTCTTGCCGCTCTGGTCGGGCAGGGCGAAGTCCGGCGCGGGGTCGCCAACTTTCGGGCTAACCGCAGGAGTCAGGGGAAAAAGCAAAATCAACACCGCAAGCGCCATGGAAATCTGGTGCCCTGCTTCCATAAGGCTAAACCGTACGAGAGACATTACCCCCAAGAACTCATCCAGCGTAGAAACAGGCTGGAGGATCGGCCTTCCAACAGGTCGCACGGGATAGGTATTCAGGCTTCTGACTTCAGACTTCTGACTTCGGCGTTCCGCTTACTGCTTACTGCCTTCTGCCTTCTTGTGCTCGAGCAGGCTACAGGCAGCGTGGGCGCCACGCGGGTCAACGGCCGCATCCTCCTTGTCGATGTGCCGGATGATGCCTTGCTTATCCACCACGAAGGTGGTGCGATTGGCAAAGCCGTACTGCTCGTTCAGAATCCCGTATTGCTTGGAGACGGTTCTTTGGAAATCGCTGAGGAGAGGGAATTTCACGCCAATCTGGTCGGCAAACACCTTGTTGGCAGGT
>Ga0315282_10010333_pt1 | contig 14653 bp, 17 predicted proteins | sample YL17G07_20_MG_FD_203693 | JGI IMG/M metagenome (GOLD analysis project Ga0315282, IMG submission 203693) | Sediment microbial communities from Yellowstone Lake, YNP, Wyoming, USA - YL17G07_20 | ecosystem: Environmental > Aquatic > Freshwater > Lake > Sediment | place: USA: Wyoming | collected...
ACTATAAGAGAAGCAATTTGTCCGGCTTTTAAACTCAAGATAAATATATTATCGGCCCTCGTAAAATCAATTATGAAACGACCTAGGGCATAACCGCCAATCCCCAGAAAAAAAATCAATCCATCTCTCTCTCTGGCCAAAAAAATTTTTTTGGCGATAAAAAGATAAATTAGCCCCAGGGCCAAAACCAAGGCCCAGCCTGACTCCAATAAAGAAACAGGAATCTGACCATCAATGGCGATTTTACTGCTTGATGCGATCCCGACGATATCCCCCGAAAGAAAACAGCCGATTTTGCCTAAACTCCAACCGATAAGCAAACCGATTATGCCAATATCAAACCATTTTAAAATGTTTTGGCGTCTCTTTCTTAAAATCAGTCCGGCGGTCAAAAACCCGCCAATTAGTCCGCCGTAAGAAACCAATCCCCCGTACCAAATATAAAAAGCTTCATGCCAGTTGGAAAATTGATAATAGTACAAAATCAGATAGGCGATTCTCGCGCCAATAACCCCCAAAAAAAGTGAATAAATCAGTAAATCGATGAGCGATTTGGTCGGAAGCTTTTCTTTTTTGGCCAAAAGATAAATTACCCAACCGCCGACTAGCGCTCCCAAAGCAATCATTAAGCCATGGGTATAGAAATTAACTTGTCCAATTCTAAACAAAATCGGGTGCATGGAACCTCAACTTGATTATCAGGCGGAAGCTGGTTATTGTCAACCGATTTAAAAAAATAGGCAATTGAAAATTATTCGGTTTTCCTTTAGAATGATAATGGGGTTTAAATCCTTTTTTAATTTAAGGGCGTTTAGCTCAGCAGTTAGAGCGCTACGTTCACATCGTAGAAGTCAGAGGTGCGAATCCTCTAACGCCCAGGGTTAAATTATGAAATATTTACTGATCGCTTTAATCAATGCCATTTACGGAATCATGCTTTTGGTCAATCTCACTAAAGACACTCCGGGATTTTTTTTAATCGCCTCTATTGGCGGAATAATCACTATCCTCGGCCTCTCTGGTTTGGGGCTTTGGATTAGAGATTTTGTCACTTCCATTCGCACCGGCGAAAAAGAATCAACGGCGATCAAAAGCTGGTGGCAAATAGCCAAAGGTGTCGATATCCTCTTAATTTTAGGACTTTTATTTCGTGCCTTTGTGCTTCAGCCATTCATAGTTGATGGCAATTCCATGGAGCCCAACTTTCACAACAATGAATATCTTTTAGTCAACCAGATGACTTATCGGCTTCGGGCACCCGAAAGAGGTGAAACCATTATTTTCCGTTTCCCGAAAGACCCGCAAGAAGACTATATTAAAAGAATTATTGGACTTCCGGAAGAAAAAATTGATATTTTTGACGGTAAGGTATATATTAATAATTCACTTCTTGATGAAAAATACTTAAGTCCTGATGAACAAACCACTGTCAGTGACATTAATTTTTCGAGAACTCTAAACGCCGATGAATATTTTGTCATGGGTGATAATCGGGAACACTCTTCTGACTCTCGGGAATGGGGACCAATGCCGAAAAAAAACATTATTGGCAGGGCATGGCTTGATGTTTATCCTTTCAAAGACTACGGACTAATTAAAAATGGGCAATTCAATTTGATACCTCAAAGCGTATTTTTGCCCACAACTTATTTTAAGAGTTCGATAACCTCTTGGTCCCGGGTTTGGTCAAAATTTTCGTAAAACCCGCCGACAGCAAAAAATAGCGGTTCGATACTAAGAACTATTATTTCGTCCACTTTTTGACGCAATTTTTCCACTACCTCCGGCGGGGCCACTGGAACGGCAACAATAATTTTTGCCGGATTTTGATGTTTTACTTCCTTAATCGCTACCTCCATGGTGAGGCCGGTGGCTAAACCATCATCAACTAAAAAAACGGTCTTTCCGTAAAGATTGGTTTTCGGCTTTTTGCCGCGATAACTTTTGAGCCGCCGTGATATTTCTTGACGTTCTTTGGCTGTTTGGCTTCCCAGATATTTCTTATCAACATCTTCACGAGGATTTAAGACAATTTCATGTTCCGAAACCGCTGCCACCGCATATTCGGGATTACCAGGCGCGCCGATTTTACGAGTAACGATGATATCAAGTGGCAGACTAATCGCCTTGGCCACTTCCGCGCCAACCACCACCCCACCGCGCGGCAAGGCTAAAACCATCGCCGCTTTGATTTGGGGATAATTTTCTTTAATTGCCATGGCTAATTTTTGACCGGCTTGCCGGCGATCTTTAAAAACCATAATTCCCTTTGTTTGCCACTTCTATACTGAAAAGTATGGTAGTGTTATATTAGGGAAAATTTTTTCATTAGAGTGTGTTTCGGACCTTCTTGATATAATTCTGATTCATAGAGAATAAATTCTTTGGCCGGAAAATTACCGATATTGGTATCAAATTTAATCCTCATCATTTTTTTTGGACGTTTGAGTCGGGCAAGAGTCAGGTGCGGAACAAACTTTTTATCATCAATCCTAAGATTTAATTTTTCCAGCCGTTCTCTAATTTTCCCTTGCAAATAATTTAAGGCTAAATTTTCTTTAATTCCCAAAAAGATAATTTCAGCTCTATTTTGATTGGGAAAACCGCCAATATCCCAAAAGGTAATTTCAAAAGCGTCATCTTTCAATTGAGAAAGGGTCGAAATAATTTCGGGAATTTGGCTGTAGTCGGTGTTGCCTAGAAAAATCAGAGTTAGATGAAGATTTTCCGGTTTTACCCAGGTTGCACGAGGAGCTTCGGTTTTCAAATTGTTCTGCAACCGAACTATTCTTTCTTTGATTTTTCCAGGGAGATCAATGGCGATAAATAACCTTTTCTTCATGGCCATATTCTATCATAATTGATATAATATGAATAGCATGAAAGAATGCTATCTATATTCAAAATCTGGCGACTACCTTGTTTGTGGAACCTGCAACCATCGTTGTCGGATTGCTCCCTACAAAACCGGTATTTGCGGTGTCCGAGAAAATCAAAATGGCAAACTCAATTTATTGGTCTACGGCCGAGTCATTGCCGAAAATATTGATCCAATCGAAAAAAAACCGCTGTATCACTTTATGCCGGGAACCTTTTCGCTTTCGATTGCCACCGTCGGCTGCAACTTCCGATGTTTATGGTGCCAAAACGCCGACATTTCTCAATGCACCAAAGAAAAAAATTCCCGCAGTGACGTCACCAACACTCTTGGCATTGAAATGACCCCGGAACAAATTGTCGAGGATGCTAAAAAAAATCACTGCCCGTCGATTTCCTACACCTATACCGAACCGACAATTTTTTTGGAATTTGCTCTTGACACGATGAAACTCGCCAAAAAGGCGGGTCTAAAAAATATCTGGGTTTCGAACGGTTATATGACCAAAGAATGTTTAGATCTAATCGCTCCCTATTTAGACGCCATTAATGTTGATTTAAAAGGTTTTTCTGAAGAAAATTATTTAAAATATTCCGGCGCCAAGTTGCAACCAGTACTGAATAATATTGAAGATATTTTTAAGCGCGGCATTCATATTGAAGTGACGACTCTGATAATACCCACTGTCAATGACGATGAAAAACAATTAAACGATATTGCGCAATTTCTTGCTTCGATCTCTAAAAGAATCCCTTGGCATATTTCGCGTTTTTTCCCCACTTACAAAATGACCAATGTTCCGCCAACACCGGTTGAAACTTTAGAACTCGCCGAAAAGCTTGGCAAAAAAGCCGGATTAAAATGGGTGCATTTGGGAAATGTCTAGATAAATTTAAGACTTTTTTATTAAAGCATCAACAAAAGCTTCTAACTGCACATTCATTAATCTACTCATTACTGGTGGTAAATCTTTAACATAATCATAAATTGCCAACGCCACCATCAATTTTATGCTTTCTGGAGTTCGTTTTTGACCTGCATTTTCTAATAAAGATGGGTAAAGCCTTTCAACTAATGGCTCTGCATCATTAACAGCTTTTAACCTTTCTAACATTTCCACTTCATTTGGCAAAGTTATTAATTCTTCCTCTTCGCCCAGTTCTTCCGGGCTTGTCCCTAATTCTTCTGGCATAATCTCCTCCTAAAAAATCTTACGGATAGCATTTTGCAATCCTGACTTCATTTAACTCTCTCTCTCTGCCACTGTCAAGTGGAACTTTTTCAAGATATAAATATCCCTAAATACAAAAAAGAATCTGCAAAAAAGAACAATTTATCCACAGGATTCCTTCGATCTAACCTTTTTAAGCCCACGTCGGATGTGGGTGCAAAATGGTTAGAAAAAGAACTAATCCATTATTAACTTTTTTATTTTAGCCAGTTCTCTTTGATAAGAGATACGATCATTTACAAATCTCTGATATGAGCTTGGGTTAATCTCCAGAACATCATCAAATTGGCAGATCGCCGCCGGCTCAATAACCTTTCCAAGGTACTCCGAATAAGAAGAAAAAATCCAGTTTTCTGGAAGATCCACAAGTTTTGCAGTCGACGGATTTGAATGAATATATCTTGTCAAATGCATTAATTGCTCATCGTTATCGACTAAGACACTGTTGAACCGAGACTCCCATAATGGACCCTTTCTGTTATGTATTGTATTGAAAAATTTCGAATAACTATCCAGAATCGCTTTCATATATTTTGAGATTCCGTTATCCGTCAGCTGTTTAAGAATCAAATGAATATGCGTTGGCATTAAGCAGTAAGCAATAATTTGAACCAGGGATTGTTTGTCTTTTGAAAATACATTAATGGCATTATAGAAACCATTCTGTTGGACAAGTTTTAACTCAATAAAATTGGAAAATTTAATTTCGTTACTAACCTGATAGTATTTAATTAATTGTTGCATTCGTTGCCAATCACCCACAGAATTAAATACTACATATTCTGCAATGCTTCTCGTAAAGATATGATAGGTTTCTCCAATAACCAATGGGTCTTTCCTCATATTTCAAGTATAACACGTTTTAACCATTTTCGACCCACGTCGGATGTGGGTGCAAAATGGTTAGGCGTCTTAATAAAATTCTTGTATAATATGGCTGGAAATTAAAATGTCTAATCTTAAAGTCCAACTTGGAAAACTTTCTTTAAAAAATCCGGTTCTTTTGGCCTCGGGGACTTTTGATAGATCGATTGCTCAAAAAATAGATCTCAATAAACTTGGCGGGATTGTTACCAAAACAGTTACCTTAAAACCGCGTTCCGGCAATCCCCTGCCACATATTATTAAAACCAAATACGGCTGGCTAAATAGTGTTGGTTTAAAAAATCCTGGAATAATAAAATATTTGAAAGAAGATCTGCCTTTCTGGCAAAGGTTTGACACAGTTGTGATTCCCAGCCTTGGCGGCGAAACTGTCCAAGAATATTCCCAGTTAGCGAAGTTACTTTCAAGTTATACCAAGATAATTGAACTTAATGTTTCCTGTCCGAATGTGGAAAAGGGCGGGATGGCCTTCGGAATTGATGAAAAGATTTTACATCGGATGATAAAGAAAGTTCGCAGACAATTTCCCGGCACCATAATTGTCAAACTTTCCCCCAATGTTACCGATATTACCAAAATTGCCAAAGCCGCTTTAGACGGTGGCGCCAATGTGCTTTCTTTGACCAATACGATCTTAGGTCTCGAAATTGACAACAAGCCCAAAAAAGCTAAATTTTTCCGCAAAGTTGGCGGCTATTCCGGCGGCGCCATCAAACCCATTTCTTTAAGAATGGTCTACGAAGTGTATCGTCATTTAAAATGCCCGCTCATCGGCGGCGGCGGAATTGAAGATTTTGATGATGCTTTAGATTATATAATGGTCGGGGCGTCGGCCGTGGCGATTGGCTCGGCGAACTTTCTTGATGCGAAAATTTCTGTTAAAATAGTAAACAGCTTAGAAAAGTATTGTCAAAGAGAAAAAGTTAAAGATTTAAGCCAAATTAGAGGAATCATATCTAAGGATTAATAATCAAATGAGTTTAGTCTTTGCCGCAATTAGCCCTCATCCGCCCTTGTTGATACCCGAGGTCGGAGGCGAGGATATCCAGAAAGTTTCCAAGACGGTTTTGGGAATGAGAAAATTAGCCAATGTTTTTCGCGAAGCCGAAGTCGAGACCTTGATCGTTATTTCGCCCCACACTTTAGTTTATCCAGATCGTTTTAATGTCTGCGGGATGAAAAAAGTTTTTGGTAGTTTCGCCCCTTTCGGCGCACCCGACATCATGATGGAATTTTCAAACGATATTGATCTTGCTCGAGAAATCGACACCCAAGCCAATCATCAGGATATAAAAACTTTGCTCTATGATAATAATGGTGAATTTTTTGAACTTGATCACGGAATAATGGTGCCTTTGTATTATCTGACTTCTCAACAAGAATCCGCTCTGAAGGTCGTTCCTCTCGCCTATTCCTATTTAGACCGGAGTAAACATTTTAGTTTTGGCCAAATTATTGGCGAAGTTATCAAGAAAAACCCGTTAAGAATTGGTGTGGTTGCTTCCGGTGATCTTTCTCATCGCCTAATTAAAGGTGCTCCCGCTGGTTATTCCGAGGCCGGCAAAGATTTTGATAAAGCGCTCGTTGATGATATTGCCCATCAAAACACCAAAAACATTCTTTATTACGATGAAGACTTCGTCGAAGATGCCGGTGAGTGCGGGTATCGGTCCATTCTCATCTTATTAGGGATATTAGACGGGATGGAGTCAAAATCGGAAGTTCTCTCTTATGAAGGACCTTTCGGGGTTGGTTATTTGGTGGCTCGTTATAATCTGAAAGATTGATATGACAAACTAAAGGAATAAATGGATGACCATATTAAATTAGCGACTGATTCAATCAAAGAATACCTAAGCCAAGGAAAAATCCTAGACGCCGATCAGGCGCCTCGAGATCTCAAACAAAAAAAGGCTGGTTGTTTTGTTTCATTGCATCTTAGAAATGGCGAACTCCGCGGCTGCATCGGCACGATTTTGCCGACGGGCAAAAATCTCGCCTCGGAAATTATTAATAACGCCATTTCTGCCTGCCATGATCCAAGATTTTTACCTCTTTCCAAAGAAGAATTAGAAAATTTGGAAGTTTCCGTTGATGTTTTAGGTGAACCCGAGCCGATTTCTTCGGAGAAATTATTAAATCCTAAAAAATACGGTGTCATTGTCAAAGCAAAAGACGGCCGTACCGGACTTTTGCTACCTGATTTGGAAGGCGTCGACGATGCCGCCTATCAAGTCGCCATCGCTCGTGAGAAAGCCGGGATCAAAGCGAATGAACCCATATTCCTCTATAGATTTACGGTAATTCGTCATAAAATGTAAACATGCAAATAGTTCAAGTTGTACCCAATGTACGAACTCAAAAAGAGGCCATTTTTGATTATTCTATTCCCCCGGAATTATTACCGATGATAAAAGTGGGCATCTTAGTTGAAATCCCTTTTCATGGTCGAAAAATTGAAGGCATCATTGTCAATATTAAACGTTCTTCAAATATTTTCAAACTCAAAGAAATTTTAAAAATTATCGACTCGTCGCCAGTCGTTGACAATGTCCATATTAAGCTCGCCGAATGGATATCAGATTACTATCTATCCCCCCTTGGCAAAACTTTATTCGAAAACATTGTTCCGCCGGCAAAAAGAACCATTAAAAAGGGGGGGGATTACCACGTAAGATATCTATCAAAATCCGCTGGAGCGGATAATAATAGACAATTTTTCTCTAAAAAATATCTTAAAAAATATCTTCTGACAGCTGATTTTCCGACGAGATTGAAATACTACCTTGTGGCCATCAAACGAACCATCTCGCAAAATAAGGCAGTTATAATATTAATCCCAGATCTTTCATTTATTCCCTATTTTACAAAATATATTAAAAATCCAATCGGTATTTTGCATGCCGGGATGACAAAAACTCAAAGATGGCTGGAGTGGGATAAAATCCGCCGCGGCGAGGTGAACATTGTCATCGGTTCACAATCCGCTCTTTTTGCGCCAGCCGTAAATTTGGGGCTCATAATTATCGACCAAGAAGAAAATGAAACTTATAAAAACGATCGCTCGCCGCGGTTTCATGCGGTTGGGGTTGCTCAAAAATTATCTGATCTTACAGATGCTAATTTAATATTGGGAAGTCTTGTCCCGAAAATAGAAACATATTATCAAGCAACTCAAGGGAAATTCCGGATTTTAAGAAAAGCAATAATCCAAAAATCAAATATTAGTATTGTCGATATGAATTCGGAAAAATATGTTATTTCCAATACTTTAGAAAAAGAAATTGAAAATACATTATTAAATAAAACACGGACATTATTAGTTCTAAATCGTAAAGGCGAAGGGACAAAATTCTCCTGTGCTGATTGCGGCTGGATGGCGATGTGTGAAAAATGTGGACTACCGCTCGTTCCTCAAAAAACTGACAATGTCTGTTTTCGCTGCGAAAAAACCTATTTACAGCCCGCGTCGTGCCCGAAATGCCGAAGCATTAAACTAAGGCCAATGGGGTTGGGAACTATTCGCTTAAAAAAATTTATTAATGATTTATTCCCAAAGGCAAAGGTTATCCAAGTTGAAAAAGACATTGACGGCCGTCTGATGAGATCTGATTGGGATATTGCCATTACGACAACTTATGGATTAAAATTCGGCTGGTCCAAAATCCGGTTAGTCGGAATTATTGACGCTGATCAAGGATTAAATTTTCCTGATTTTAATAGCCCTCAAAAATCCTTCCAAACTTTATTTAAGTTTTTGAGAATAGGCGAGAGAGGAATAGTCCAAACGCATTTGCCGGAAAATTACATCATCAGCACACTTGCTCGGCTAGATTACGAAAGATTTTTCTTGGATGAAATAATTCAAAGACGAAAATACGGATTTCCGCCGTTTACTCACCTAGTTCGCCTTTTATTTAAATCTGTTGATAATGAGAAAGTTTTGAAAGAAACAGCGCGGATATATCAACCACTAATCACTAATCACTTTCCCCTAACAACTATTTCCCCGCCTCACGCCTGTTTTATCCAGAAAGAACGCGGAAAATATCGTTGGCAGATAGTGATCAAATCCTCAGAACATATTTCACATTTCTCATCTCTTATTTCTATTATCCGTTCTCTTCCCAAGGGCTGGATTGTTGACGTCGACCCAGTGAATTTGCTATAATTATTTTAGATCTTACTCGGAGGTATACCGGCGATGCAAACCATAGGACTGATACTTGCTTTCTTAGTGGGATTGTATCTTCTTCCTGGAATACCAGTCATAACATGGGCCAAAAGGAAATATTATGGTTTGAGTGGTGACGGCGGCCCGTTACTTTCTTTATTATTCTGGCCACTTGTGCTTCTTGGAATAGTCATTTCCGATGATAAATCCACCGGGCCTCCTGATTATGAGGAGTTAGACTAACTCCCGACACATACAAATCAGCCTTATCACCGCCTGCGGGCGGTTTTTTCTTGTCTTTGTATGCTGGATCATTGACGTCGACCCGATAAGTTTGTTATAGTGAATTTATCAAAATCACTGACAGATGGCGAGGTGAAAAATGGCCAAATATGGCCTATGGATAGCCATCTTGATTATCCTTGTACCTTCAATAAATCAAGTTTGGCTTATATTTCACACCAGACGTTTGGAGAATTCATTGAGATTCGAAGAAGCGCTGAAAAATATCCTTATCTCTCGTCCGTACCTTCGGCTAGACTCGGAAAATTATGTTGTCTGCCGTTGTCCAAACTGCGGTAGAAAATTCACCTGCCTGGGCGATCTGATATGTATTTTTTGCAATAAACATTACGGATTAAGTCCCTCGGAAGCACATCTTGTGGGATTATCGGCCAAAAAACTTAAACACACCCCCATTCCCAAAGGGGAGGTAGCTAAAAAATGTGGCTATGGATAATAGCAATCTTGATAGTCGATATTATCGCCGGTGGGATTTACACCATCAAATATCCGCCGCGATCGTTGGAGTCGCCTCTGACAGTGCTCTACATCTTATTCTGGTTTTTGTTTGTTATCCTTGATCATCAAATATCCAAGAACCGCGAAGAATACTATGAAAGACTTAAACTATCAGTGATTGAAAACACTGTTCCCATCGAGTGTCGAACTGGACCACATCCTTCTTCGAAATGCGCCTCATGTACATCTTGTCCCTTTCGCTCCCAACCTACCGCTCTAAAATGATTAGGGCGGTTTTTTCTTATCCCGAAAATCTGATATAATTTAGTAAAGGAGGTGATAAAAAAGTGAGGATTGGCATCTTTACCGAATGTTATCACCCGGTTTTAAACGGCGTGGTGGTTTCGATTGATACTTTTAAAGATGAACTTGAAAAACGCGGGCACGAATTTTTTATTTTTACCACCAAATGCCCCGGATATTACGAAAATAATCCTCGTATTACTCGATATGCCTGTATGTTGCCCTTTTCTCCCAAAGGCGGCCGCTACCCTATTTCCTGGCCCCAACTCGCCAGAGTCCAAGCTAAACAGATTGACTGTTTAAATCTGGATATCATCCACAGCCAGCATCTTTTAGGAGTTGGTGAACTGGGAATCAAAGTTGGAAAAATCCTCAATCTGCCAACAGTGCTTACCTATCATACTCTTTTGGCCGAATATACCCATTATGTTCCCTTACTCGGCGGGTTGGTCAGACGGTATCTCGTTCGTCAAAGCCGAGTAATTTGTAATCTTTGTGATCAAATCGTCACCCCTTCGCCGTCGATGAAAAAAGTCTTACGCTCATATGGGGTTACAACACCCATTCAACCGATTCCCACCGGAGTTGACGTCAAGTCTTTTGAGAACGGATATACATACGGCGAGCTCCATCAAAAATGGCAGATTCCCAAACATCAAAAAATCCTTCTCTATGTTAGCCGCATCGCCAAAGAAAAAAATATCGATTTTCTGCTTGATTCTATCAAAGTGTTAGCGATTAAACGCCATGACTTTCATTTGTTGATGGTCGGCGGCGGACCGGAACTTAAGCACTACGAGAATAAAATAAAACACAACGGCCTAAATAAAGTGGTTACATTTACCAATATGCAGCCTAAAAAAGAAGCCAATCGTTATTATTCGGCAGCCGACATTTTTGTTTTTCCGTCGGTGACGGAAACTCAAGGAATCGTGGTCACCGAAGCTATGGCCGCCGGCATCCCGGCCGTGGCCATAAATAAAATGGGACCATCGGATATTATTTCCGACGGCGTTGATGGATTCTTAACTTCCTTGAAAGTAGGTCAATTTTCTGCTAGAATAGAACAGCTTCTCGATGACGATGAAAAAAGGTTGAAGATGGGTAGATATGCCAAAGAAAACGCCCAAAAATTCTCAGTCGAGGTAACCTGCGATCTTATGGAAGATTTGTATGAAAAATTACGACATCATCACCGTTCCTAATCCAAAGCTTCTAGAGGTGACTGATAAAGTTACCTCTTTTGATAATGAAATAGATACTCAAATTAAAAAAATGGTTAAGGTTTTGAGAGAGGAAGGTGGAATTGGACTGGCGGCAAATCAATTGGGATATAAAAATCGAGTCATTACCATCGAATTCGACGAAACTGACAAAAACAATAAAGTAAAAGAACGGATTCCGCTCACCATTTTTATTAATCCGCAAATAGTCGAACATTCCCTTGAAGAAGAATGTTTTGAAGAAGGTTGTTTATCAGTCCCGAAAATTGAACTTGAGATTTCTCGCCCTGCTAAACTCAAAGTAAAATATCAAGATGAGCAGGGTCGCAAATTTAAAATTGCGCCGAAAGGATTGCTCGCCCGCATCTTACAACACGAAATTGATCACTTAAACGGTATAATTTTTACCGAACGCGCCAAGACGCAATTTTTCCAAAAATTTCCTGAATTTAAAAACTTTAAAATTGCCTTTTTCGGCAGCGGTGAGCTTGGGGCGATTATTTTAGAAGGTTTAATCTTACTTGGACTGAATTTAGATATCTATACCGAAAAAGCCAAACCTGCCGGCCGCGACCGAAAAACTAAACCGACGGCCGTCGCTCAAGTTGCTAAAAAGTTTGGGAAAAAATATGTTGGAATAAATCATTCTAGGAGTGAGCCGAATGCCCTCGAAAGTAACTTGCACAGGCCGAGCCGCACGGTCAAGGGCGAGGTCGAGCACGTAGGCTGCGATTTCCTCACTGGGGAAATCGACAGCCGGTATCTTTTGACGGGTATCGGCGAGCGACAATATGACTTAATAATCTGTGCCGATTTTGGTCAAAAAATTCCCAAATCGATCTTAAAGCGAGCAAAAATTACGGCTTTCAACATTCATCCTTCGCTTTTACCAAAATACATTGGGCCCACACCAATTCAAACGGCGATTCTTAATGGCGACAAAACCACCGGCGTTTCGATTATCAAAATGACTGATAAAATTGACGAAGGTCCGGTTTATACTCAATCGGAAATTGATATTTCCGAAACTGATAATTATTTAGTTTTAAGAGATCGTCTAGCCACTTTGGGATTAAAAGTGTTAGTCGAAATTCTACCCAAAATTGTCAAAAACGAAATAGTGTTAGTAGATCAAGATTTATCAAAAAAAATAGTTACCAAAAAGATTTCGAAAGCTGACGGGAAAATTAACTGGCAAAAATCACCTAAAAAAATTTCTAATCAAATTCGCGCCTTTTCTCCGTGGCCCGGTTCCTACACTTTTATCGATGAAAAACGTTTAATCATCCACGAAGCTCATCTTAAAAATAGCAAATTAGTTCTCGATTTAGTCCAGCTCGAAGGTAAAAAACCGATGAAATTTTCCGAATTCTTACGCGGCTTGCACGGCCCAAAACCAGAGTGGCTTAGCAAAATATTATTGACATAAGATTAAAAGTCCTGTAGAATTTAATTATATCCATCCTATGTTAAAACTTCGGAGGACAAGTGTTATCAATTCGCTTACGCCGGACTGGTAAAAAAGGCCAACCAACTTATCGCATCGTCGTTACCGACGAACGAGCATCGATTTATGGAAAATATATCGAGATGCTCGGGACTTTCAACCCGCAAACCAAAACGGTAGTTTTAAGCAATGAAAGAACCTTAGTCTGGCTTAAAAATGGCGCTAAGCCTTCTAATACAGTGGCTAAATTATTACAAAAACAAAAACTGGGACACCCAAGTATCGTGGTTAAAAAATATAAAGCGGTGTCCAAAACCGAACTTGAGACTCAAAAAGCGGCTGAAGAAAAAGAAAAAGCCGAAGAAGCCGCCAAGAAAGAAGCCGCCAAGGCAACTTTCGAACAACAAGTAGAAGCGGAAAAAGCGGCCGCCCCCAAAGAAGATAAACTTAAAGAAATGGCTGAAGAATCGATTAAAGAAGAAAAAGCCGAAGAAGAGGCCAAACCTGGAAAAGAGGTCCCAATCGAAGATAAGGTAGAAGAAAAAGCAAAAGAGAAGAAATCTTGACATTTTTAATATTTCGTGATATCTTGCTACAATAGAGATAGAATATGTAGCAGAGCGGTCGAACTGCTAAATAAGATATGGAATATCGGAGTAAATCATGGCTGAACCAGACAAAGAGTTTGTCGAAAATGTTGTCAAGGCGATTGTTGATCATCCGGACGATGTCAAAACCAAGCGATCAGTTGATGAAATGGGAGTTCTAATCGAACTGACAGTTCATCCTGAAGACATGGGCAAAATCATCGGTAAGGAAGGTCGCACCGCTAAAAGTATCCGCACCTTGCTAAGAGTTTTAGGGGCCAAAAACAATGCTCGCGTCAATTTGAAGATTGTGGAACCCGAAGGTGGACGCGAAGTCAAAGTTGCAGATGAGAAAGCCTCACCAGAAGAAAAAGCTCCAAAAGAAGAAAAAGCTACCAAACTCGAAGAAGGTCAGGCAACGGAAGTCGTTTAATAAGTTAAAAAATCCGCCAGCTGGCGGACAAAGGGTCGCCACAACCTTGTCCCGACTTGTCCCGAGTTTATTCGAGGGAGCTTCGAGAAATATAGTTTAATGGCGATCTTTTGGTATATACTACCACTAATCTATTACCACGAATCAACACGAATATTAGTGTTAATTAGTGAATAGTAAAATTAGTGGAATGAAATTCAATATTCTAACAACCCAGCCGAAAATCTATGATTCATTTCTAAATACGGGTCTAATTGCGCGTGGAATTGATAAGAATATTATTAATATTAATATCCACAATTTATATGACCATGGACTCGGCGTTCATAAAGCAATTGACGATACCCCTTACGGCGGCGGCGCGGGAATGGTCTTGCGCGTCGATATTGTTGACAAAGCAATCTCAAATCTCAAACCGCATGCGGATCAAATCTCAAAATCAAAAACTATTCTACTTACCCCCCAAGGCAAAAAATTTACTCAAAAAATAGCTAAACGTTTAGCTGAAGAAAAAGAGCTGATCTTAATTTCCGGCCGGTTTGAAGGCTTTGATGAAAGAATCCGCGATTTGGTTGACGAAGAAATTTCGATCGGCGATTATGTTTTAACTTCTGGCGACTTACCAGCTATGGTTTTGATTGACTCAATATCTCGTCAAGTGCCCGGGTTTATCGATCGGAAAGAATCGATCGAAAAAGAATCTTTTGAAAATAATCTTTTGGAATATCCGCAATATACCCGCCCGGCAGAA
>Ga0315282_10010334_pt1 | contig 14652 bp, 8 predicted proteins | sample YL17G07_20_MG_FD_203693 | JGI IMG/M metagenome (GOLD analysis project Ga0315282, IMG submission 203693) | Sediment microbial communities from Yellowstone Lake, YNP, Wyoming, USA - YL17G07_20 | ecosystem: Environmental > Aquatic > Freshwater > Lake > Sediment | place: USA: Wyoming | collected...
CGGCGACGAAGCGACAGAGCTGAGTTTGACGGCGAGGTGGAGGGTTGAGGTTGAGGCGTGGGTGAGGCCGGGAAGTGACAGACGGTCGGTCGAGAGTTTGTGTGTGGAACTACAGATCAGCCGCGCACGGCTGACGATGTTGACGAAAGAGTACTGCGGACTGACTGTGCAGGAACTTGTGGACGGGTTCAAGGTGCGGAAGCTGAAGAGCGCGCTCGTGGCGCGGCTGCGCGAGGCGGCGCAGGGGTTGTGGGGGTTGCCGGGGACGTTGGCGGCGTGGAAATACGACGGGTATCGGGTCTCGGGTTTCGGGGAAATGACGCGGGCGAGACGCCCGCGCGACAGCCGGCGGGACGCCGGCGGTACAAACCTGAAGCGGTCCAGATATTTTCGGATGAGGCCGGAGGATTATGCGGGGGAAGAACGCTGGGCGGAACGGGCGCGGAGGATTGGGGAACTGGTGGATGCGCTGCGGCGGAACTTCGATCTGGAAGATTGGGCGGCGCGAGTCGGTTTCGCAAGCGGCGCTCGGTTGAAGCGCGCGTGTTTGAATGTGCTGGGGCGATCACTGCGAGCGATCGAGCGCGCTTTGGCGGAAGAAACCGTGCGGTATTACATCTGTGCGGAAGACAAGGTGCTGCGGCAGGTCGCGTGCGGCGATGACAATAATCCGCGCGTGATTCGCGCTCGGTGGATTTACGGCAAGAGCGAGGACCCGCCCAAGGAACCGTTCCTGGACGAGTGGTCGAAGGCGGAGGAACTCGCGCGGGACTGGCTGGACCGGATGCGGGGGGCGTTCGGGTGCACGTGATGGCTATTGGCTATTGGCTCTTGGCCGCGGCGCCCCTGCCCTACTTCGGCCCGGTAGCGTACAGGTTGCCTTCGCCGCGCAGGTAGAGGCGTTTGCCGTCGAAGACCGGGTTGGCCAGGAACCGTTCCTGCCGCTCCGCCCAGTGGCCAAGCAGCAGCACGTTCTCAAGCTTGTTCTTGGCGATCTGCTTGTACGCTCTCCCCGGCTCCAGCACCAGCGCTGCGCCGTTGGTGCCGAAGAAGTAGAGGTTGCGGCCCGCCAGCGCCGGGCTGATCCCGATGCCCCGCGCCGGGCCCGCGTCCACAAAGAAATCCAGATCCAGCAGCTTCTGGTACAGAATCTTCGCTTCCTGCACGTCCACGACCGTCAGCACCCCCGAGTTGTTCAACAGGTATGCCAGGCCTTCGTGGACGACCGGCGAAGCGATGTGCCAGGGCATGTAATGCTTTGGGAAGGGCGTCTCCACCTTCACAATCCGGGTCGCACACTTGAGCGGCTCGCTGAAGGCTTCGGGCGTCTTGTGGATGAACAGTTGCATGCTCCCGCTGGTGAGCTGCAGGATCGTGTCCCCTTCCACGATGGGCGATGGGATCGTCTGGGTGCCGATGCCGGGAGTGGTGAACACGATCTTGCCGTCGCTCGCGCGCACTATCGTGCCGTTGCCCAAGACGATGAGCTTGCTGCCGCCCACGGTGGCGGCGACGAGGGAGCCGTGGAAGTAGCCTCCCGGGTTGAAGCCCTTGTGGTCCACCAGCGGGATCTGCCAGGCCAGCTTGCCCGTCGCAGCCTCGAACGCCAGCAGGTCCCGCATGAACACCACGACTTTCCCATCCACCAGCAGCGGTGACGACGAGAACCCGTGTTCGACGGCCGGCAGCCGGTCAATGCGGATCCACTTCCGGTTGCCGTCCAGGTCGTAGCAGGCGGTCACGCCGCTGGGGGACCAGACGTAGATGCACTGGCCGTCCGTGGTGGGCGTGCAGCCGGAGAAGCCGATGTCCGAGCCTTCGCCCCGCGCGTACTTCTCGCCGCCGATGGCCTTCAGCTCCTTTTCGAGTTCCTTCTCCAGTTCGGCCTTCTTCACCAGCGCCTCGGGGCGCGCCGTGCCCGCAACGTATGCGTCCGCGATGTCGCCGATCTTCTTGACGGCCGCCTCGGCCTGCGGCCAGGCCGGATGTTTGCGGTCGTCTTCCGTGGCCGCCTCGAAGTAACTGTGCCGCCGGAGCCACAGCACTTTGCCGTCGCTCTTGCCGAGGCAGATGAGGTCGTGCGGTTCGCTGAGCAGGTAGAGCCTGTCGCCGATGACCAGCGGTGAGGCGACGCCCATCCCGCCGCCGTAGAAGCCGTCCTTCGCGTCCGGCAGCGGCGTCGTCCAGGCGATATTCGTGTTCTCGTATTCCGCGGGCGGCCAGCAGTGCAGCAGCGGAACCACAAACCAGTCGTTCTCGCCGGGCGCGATCTTCAGGAGGATGCGGTTCCAGCCCTTGGCGAAGTCCAGCGTGGCCCGCACGCCCCACCAGGGCTTGATCTCCTTCCCGTTGACGGCAACACGCGCGCCGCCGACGTAGCTCAGTACCAGACGAATCTGGCCGCCCGTTTCGGAATAGACGTTGGCGCAGGCATACGCCACGTTCTGCGGGCGCATGCCGAAGAGCTTGGCGAAGTCGAGCCACGCGGTGTCGGTGCTCACCTTCGTCCAGGCCAGCTCGCCCGACTTCTCGCCCTCGTCCGGCGCAGACTGGACCTCGTTGGGCAGCGCATCTCGCTCAACCTTGGCGCTTTCTGGAACGGGGACCGGGCCGAGCACGAGCCACTCGCGGACCACGCCATCGGGCATCGGCGTGCCGGCGTCGCCTTCCTTGGGCTTGCGCGCCTGCCATCGCAGGCCCTTGACGGCCTTGCTCGTCCGCCCCCAGACGGTCGGCGGCTCGGCGGCAGGGAACTTCCCGGTGCCATCGCCGCGCCAGCCGGCCGTGGCGGCCGACGCGCCGGCGCAGACTGCCGCGACGCTCCAGCAGATGCCCAACGCTGCTGTCGTGCGCATGAGTGCTCTCCTCATCTGCCGGTCTTTTCCCGCCGCAGTTCCTCGGCCTTGTGTTCGAGTTGCGCGGCGAACTGCTCGGGCGTCAGCAGGAATTTCTCGCCCCCCGCGGGGCGCGTGACGAGATCGGTCAGAGCGCTGTTGAAGACGAACTCCCAGCTCGGGTAGGGGTTGCCGTGCGGGGTCGGGGTTCGGAACGAGCGCGCCTTGCGCAGGAGCGCAACGACCGGCCGCAGGCTTTCCGGGGCGCCCTCGTTCGCCTCCGGAATGGCGGTCAGGGCTTCGCGGTCCCTGACGAACGCCGCGGCGATCTTCGGCGCGCAGATGAACCGGAGGAACTCGACGGCCAGCGCGGGGTGTTTGGAGCCGGCGCACACGAAGGCGTGTTCCGAGAACACTTCCACCAGCGTCGGATCGCCCGCGCCGCCTTCCACCAGCGGCGGGCCGAAGCACGAGTAGTGAAAGCCCTTGGGGATGACGTCCCGCATCTCGCTGCTGAACCACGTGCCGCACCACACCATCGCGGCGCGGCCCTGCAGGAACTCCATCTGCGCTTCGGTGTGCGACATGCCCAGGCAGCCCTGCTGGAAATAGCCCTGACTGAAGAGTCCCTGGATGCGCCGGGCGGCGTCCACGACCGCGGGCTTCGACCAGTAGCCGGGCTTGAGCAGGTTGGCGGATTCCACGAAACCCGGCTCGCCGGTCTTGTCGAGGATGCTGAGGAAAACGCCGCCAAGGTAGCCGATGTAACGCCCCTGCAGAGCGATCGGGCTGATGCCCGCGGCTTTGATCCTGGCGCAGAGGCCGGTGAACTCGTCCCACGTGGCCGGCGCTTTCCAGCCGTGCTTCTCGAACATGTCCTTGTTGTACCAGAAGACACTCGTGCCGTAGAAAACGGAGATGCCGTAGGTGCGGTCGCCGAAGCGATACCGTTCCAGGATTCCCGGGTAGAAGTCCTTCTCCCAGGCGGAAGCGCCGCTCAAGGACGGCTTCTCGAGCTCGGGCTGCAGATCGTAAAGGAGGCCGGCCTCGATGACGCGGTCCGCGTCCAGGCCCCAACCCGGAAAGGCGATGTCGGGCGGGTCGCCGGAAAGGAGACGGAGCCTGATCTTCTCCGCGATACGGGGGCTCGCCCAGATCTTCACGCGCACATCCGGGTGCAGCGCTTCGAACTGCCGGCCGACGTCCTCGATGAACTCCACGCCGTAGCCGCCGTGGAAGTACATGATGTCCAGGGTCTCGCGCCTCCCGCTGCCGTTGCGCCGCCCCCCGAAGTCAACATAGATGAGCGCCGCGGCCGAGGCGACGACCAGGGCAAAGAGAAGTCCCGCGCCGGAATTCCGTCTCATCCCTTGACCGCTCCCATGATCATCCCTTCCACCACGCGTTTGTGCAGCACCGAGTAGAGGAGCAGCACCGGCAGCATGGCCAGGACCATTGTCGCCAGCAGCGTTCCCCAGTCGCTGCGGTAGTTCAGCGCCACCACCATGTTGGCGATGCCGAGCTGCATCGTCTGCTTCTCAGGTTCGATGAGGATGACGAGGGCCAACAGGTATTCGTTCCACATCCCCAGGAAGTTGAAGATGGCGACCGTGACCAGGCCCGGACGCGCCATCGGCAGAAACACGTGCCAGAAGGTCTGCCATTCGCTGGCGCCGTCCACGACCGCCGCTTCCCGCACTTCTTCGGGCAGCGACGCAAAGAAACCGTAGAGCATCAGCAGGCTGAACGGAATGCTGAAGGCCACGTACACGAGCGCCAGGCCGGTGAGGGAATTCAGCAGCGACAGCGAACGCAGCAGCTCGAACAACGGGGCGAGCGTCAGCGCGGTCGGCACGATCATCCCCGCCACGAAGACGTAGTAGATGACGCGCCGTCCCCTGACGCGCACTCGGGACAGGCCGTACGCCGCCATGGCCGACAGCAGCAGCGTGCTGAACAGCGCGCTGCTGACAACGACCACGGAATTCAGGAAGTAGGTGCCGACATGGCTCTTGCTCCACGCCCGCGAGTAGTTGTCCACGCTGGCCTCCGCGCTTAAGAGCGGCGGACGCCAGGGGTCGGCGAAGATCGCCTCGTTGGTCTTGAAGGAGCTGTACGCCAGCCAGATCACGGGGATGACGACCAGCAGGAACCAGAAGCCGAGGCTGAGGAGCACCAGCGTCTTGAGCAGTTTCCGCATCACGGCTTCTCCCTCGTGAGAACTCTCTGCGCGAGCAGGACAAAGCCCATGGTGATGACCAGCAGCACCAGGGCCACCGCGGTGCCGTATCCCATGCGCGCTTCCGCGAAGGCCTGCTGGTACACGTAGGTGCCCAGCACCTGGTTCCGGTCGGGCACGTGCTGCTGCGTCATCACCCAGATGCAGTCGAAGGTCTTCATGCCGCCGATGATGGCAAACGTGACGGCGGCAACGGTGATCGGCGACAGTCCCGGCCACGTGACGTGCCGGAAGACCTGCCATTCGCTCGCCCCGTCCAGGCGCGCGGCCTCGTAAAGTTCCCGCGGGATGTTCTGCATGCCGGCCAGGAACAGGACGACGAAGAAGCCCGCCCCGGCCCAGACCAGCATCGGGACCAGCGCCCGCATGAAGTATTGGGGTTCAAGCCAGGCCTGGCCTGCAAGCTCCCGCAAGCCCAGGCAGCTCGCAAGAGAATCGAGATGCGCGAAACGCAGCGCGCCGGCGGCGGCCTCGAGGATTCCCTTCACCACGCCGAAGGACGGGCTGTAGACGAACGACCAGAGGGTCGCCACGACCACGCCGGCCAGTATGTTGGGGAACAGGTACGCAAACTGGAACACGCTGCGTCCCGGCGTCCGCTCGTCCCGCAGCGCCGCGGCAAGGTACAGTCCGAGCGCCAGCATGAGGATGCCCGGGACTGCGACGAGGAAGAGGTTGTTCTGGAGGGCCGTCCAGAACACATCGTCCGACGCCATCTTGCGGAAGTTCGCCAGCCCTGTGAAGCGCTGCGACTGGCTGTACCCGTCCCATTCCGTGAAGGCGCCGGCAATACCCGCGACCGTCGGGTAGAAACAGAACACGCCGTAGACCAGCAGCGGCGGTCCCACAAACAGAAGGAAGCTGCGGTACGTGTGTCCCTTCACGTACACCACGCATACCCGCTGCTTGGCCGTCCGGCAACTGCACGACTCGCCGGGGCGCGATGTTGCCGACAAGGCGCGTTCCGTCAAAGCGTCATGACTTCTGCAGATGTCGAAGGGTTGAGGGGGGCGCGTAGTCGTGGACTTGAAACTTGAGTCACGGTGCGATAATCCTGTAAGAGAATACGGTCTTGTACGTTCGTATCTATGGAGAGAAATTATGTCCATCCGATTCGTACTTCGTTGTCTGCCGCTCTTCGTGGGGCTTTCCCCGTGCAGCGTGCTCGCGGGCGAAGGCCCCGAAGCCGTGAATGCCGCCACGCCCGAAGCGGCGACGCGGGCGGTGGAGCGCGCTAGAACGCTCCTTGCCACGGCGCGCGCGACCAGGAACGATCCCGAAGCCGTGCGCGCCGCGCACGCTCGCGCCGCCGCGACACTCGACGCGCTGGCGCAGGCGTACAAAGCGGAAGCCGGCAAGCTCGCGCCCGCGTTCGTTGCTGCGCGCATCCGTTACAGAGTGTACAAAGCTGCCAACCCCCTTGAGTCTTGGGCCATGCCCCTGCCGCGCGAAGTAACGGCCGATCTGATCGCAGCCTTCGCGCCCTGGCTGGCGGCAGACTCGCACTTCATGGCCGCGAAGGTGGCGCGGATCGAATGCCTCCATGCCTGCGATCCTGCCAGGAAGACAGCGGTCGAGGAAGTTGCGGCGCTGTGCAAGGAACGGGCGGGCGACATCGCCGTCGCCGAGCAGCCTTGTGTCGCGGCGTGGTATCGCTGCCTGCGGGGCCGCGCGTTCGCCATCCTTGACGACGAGGCCAACGCCGCGGAAGCGTGGAGAGAAGCGCTGGACCCGGCGTTCGAGGAGCTTGCCGACGCGCAAAAGGCGGCGCTCGCCGGCGTGAAGAAGCTGATCGTCTACGATTCGGCCACGATGAAGATGCGCGCCGGGAAGTATTCTGACGTCAAGGACGTGGTGCTCCGGGCGCATTGCTCGCCGGAACGGCGCGCACTGTTCCAGGAGGACCAGGGCAAGGAGGTGCTCTGCGCGTACGCCAAGGCGCTCACCTTGCCCGCCGATGCGGGGCGCATGGAGTACGAGAGGGCCGTTCGCGAGCTGCAAGGCTGCATTGCCAGGGAACCGCCGGACAGCGCGTGGTCCTGCGAATTCGCCATCACGCTCGCGGAAATCCTCGACGAGATGCGCGCCAATAAGCCGTCGCTCAAACCGCAGTTCGCGGCGGCCGAATGGCTCGCCGCCGCACACGGTGCTGTAGCGCAGGCATCTTGCCTGCACCGGGAGTACATCGTTCTCGACAAGGAGAAGTCGCCGGACGCGCCGGCGCGGTTCGAGGACGCGCTGGCCCGCTATCAGCAGGCGGTGGAGCATTACCGGCGCGCCATCCAGGAAGCTCGCAAGACGAAGCTGGACGCGCGTGTCCAGATCGAGCCGCGCGCGTGGTATGAGCTGGGCCTGTGCTACCTGCGGATGCGCTCCTACTATGAAGCGGTCCTGACCTGGCAGGCGTTTCGGCAGCGCTACGCGCCCGATAACCGCGTCCAATGGTTCGCAGGCTTGGACGACCCGCGGACGCTCAGGGCACCCGGCGTCAATGCACTCCAAGAGGCGCTCGTTGGGCTTGACCGGCCTGACGGCGGCCTGCTGGCGCGAGCGGCCCAGGGCCAAGCCATCGCGCTCGACGGGAATGCGGCGCTGCACGGCGATCCGCAGGACGCGTGGAACGCGAAGCTCAAGAAAGAACTCGTGGATGCCGGCTTCGTGCCGGCAACAACCGGCGCGCCGCCGCTGGATGCCCCCGCCGTCGTCCAACGCATAGCCGCTCCGTTGCCGCCACTGACCGACATCAACGCGCTGTGCGGGCTGTGCGTCGTCGGCGCGTGGACCGGCGAGCCGCGTCTCAGCGAGCTTCCCGGCGCTTACAATCGGCGTACACCGCGCTTGCGCCAACTCATGACCGAGCGTCACGGTGGCTCTGCCGCGACGGAAGCCGCCGTGGACGCGGCCCTGCGCTGGCTGGCCTTTCATCAGAATCCCGATGGCCACTGGGATACGCAACAGTACGGTGCGGCGAACAAGTCCGACACCGCCTGCACGTCGCTCGCCCTGCTGGCCTTCCTCGCCGCGGGCCACAGCGAAAAGGACGGCGAGTACCGGGCGAACGTGCAGCGCGCCGTCGCGTGGCTGAAGTGCAAACAGGATGCGGACGGCCTGATCTGGGATACGACGGACGACGCGGCACCGCACCGCGCGCGCGGCTATCCCGGCGCGATGGCCACGCAGGCGCTCGCGGAAGCCGCGGCCATGGCGCGTGTGCCCGATACCGTCGCAGCGGCGCAGCGGGCCGTGGACTACTGCACGGAGAAACACCAGGAGGGCCAGGGGGACGAGCGCGGCGGCTGGCGCTACGTGCCGAAACTGGCCGGCGATCTGTCCGTTACCGCCTGGTTCATGATGGCCCTCAAGTCGGCGCATTGCGCCGGCCTGCGCGTCAAGCCCGAGTCGTTTGACGGCGTGATTCGCTTCCTCGATTCGGTCGAGAAGAAGAACCCCGACGGCAAGAGTTCCTGCTACTGGTACATGCCGGATGCCGAACATGTGCACAGCGCCCACCGCTTGACGGCGATCGGCAACCTCGCCCGGCAGTTCATGGGCTGGCATCATGGGGACCTGCAGGCCAGCGTCGAGTGGTTCGTGGAGAAGGGCGGCGTGCCGTCGTGGGGCGGGAACGGCGAGAAGGTGGACCTTTACTACTGGTACTACGGCACGCTGTGCCTCTTCCAGCAGGGCGGCGATTTGTGGAAGAAGTGGAACGGCGCGCTCAAGGAGGCGCTCGTTCCCAACCAGTGCACACAGGGCGACGACGCCGGCAGTTGGAATCCCGTCGGAGACTTCTCAAACGAATGGGGCCGCGTGGGCCAGACCGCGCTCTGCTGCCTGTGCCTTGAGGTTTACTATCGGTATCCGCCGTGGGGCTACTGATTGCGGGTCGCGGATTGCGCCAGGAATCACAGTCCGCCGCAATCGTTACCGATTTCGTTCCGGCAGCATGCCATCTATGCCCGGCACAAAGCGGCCGGTATCCACCTGGAAGTGGACCAGTTCAGGCCCCCAGTCACGCGCGCCGCAGTCCTGGAGGATGATCCGACCGTCAGCAGGCACGGAGCGGGCGGTGATTTCTGCGGCATTCATGGCAGTCGCCTCCGCGAGGATGACCACCAGCCACCACACGGCCATGGAATGCTGGATTGTGTGTGAACGCATGCTCTCATCTCCTCATGGTCCGCGGGCGGGGGACAGACAGTCTCCGAACTGGCTGGAAATGCGCGTCCCTCCCCTCCTTCATTTCCCGCCAAACACGCGCAGTTGGCGGACGCGGCTTGTCCCCGCGGCGCCGGGCGCGGAATGGTCCACGTTCTGCCCTTTGTCGTTCATCTTCCCGACGCGCACGGCCACGGGGTCGCCGCCGAACTGCTTGCGGTCGAACGTGGCAATCGCGCGCCAGCGCAGAGCCTTCGCCTCCGCCGCGCTTTCGAGGAACACCTTGTCGGCTTCCAGACGAATGCGCACGTGCTGCCATGTGCCCGGCTGGGCCGCGGGCCCGAACTGCACGGAACGTCCGTCATCGTAGCCGAAGCGGCGGTCTTCGGCGCGCAGGTGAATGCGCAGGAACGCCGTGGGCCACACCAGCGCCATGCCGACGCCCCACGTCTGGCCGCCGTCGTTCCCCGAGTTGAGCTGGCACGCCACCAGCGTAGTCCCCGCCGGCAAGGGCGCTTGAGCAAACGCGCATGAGTTGGCCGTGCAGTCTACCACCAGCGCGTTGTCAGCAACCGACAGCTTTGTGCCGGGCCGAGCCGACAGCGACGTCTTCCACGTGTCCGCGAGGCCGGCTCCGGCAAAGAGTTCCTCCATGAGCAACCGGCGGCTCTTGTACACGTCCTCGCTGTCCGGCGCGGTGACTTTCCGCGGCGTTTCGTCGAGGATGAGCATCCAGCCGGCGCGCGGCTGAACCGGCAGCGGCGCGGCGGGCTCGAGAAGCTCCTCCGCCTGCAATCCCTGTATCTCCGGCGCATAGAGCTTGGCCAACGCCTGATCCAGCCCCAGTGCCTGCCAGTCAATCTGGAGCGTGCAGTCCACGGGGCCTTTCGCCCAGCTTGCGACGGCAATCAGCGCCGCTTTGCCTTTCTTGCGATACACGGTGGCCAGCACGTCCTTCATGCCGGTCTTGACGGGGCAAGCGGGCGACCAGTAGCCGAGCATCTCACTGTCGGCGATGCCGAAGTCGTCCCACAGTTTCCAGACCGGCTTCGGGTTGCCGCTCCACGGCAGACGGCTGGTCATGCCGTAGAGCATCCCGCGCCACGGATTGCCGCCGCCTTCGAGCATCTCGCTGAACAGCCCGAACGGCATGCCCGAGATTTCGACCATGTAGTGGTCCGGCCCTTCGTCGTAGTTGCGGCCTTCGCCGATCCACAGGCTGTCGAGGTACGGCATGTGCTCCATGTACAGGTTGAGGCAGTTGGCGAAGCCGGCCTGGCCGTTGAGGTGGTTCCACGAATGCAGATCGAGCAGGCTGCCGGGGCGGGCTTTGTCGAGCACGCGCCGGACGCGTTTCATGATCTCGCGGTCGTAGCCGATCTCATCGAGGTACAAGCCGTCAATCTCGATGTTGCGGCACAACCAGTTCAGGCCTTCGAGGTAGTAGTTGTGCCAGCGCGACAAGCCCGTCTGGCTGATGGACGCGCACCACGTTCCGTCGCCGAAGGGGTGATGCCACGCCGGCGAATAGTGGTCCACGAGGTGCTCGTGCAGCCACGCGTAACCGCCGCCGGGACCGTCGGCGTAGATTTCGTTGCCCAGGCTGCGCAGCGGCCAGATCTCCACCGTGTGGTTCGTCAGCTCGCGAATCGTGTAGTACAGCTTGACCTTCAGGCCGAGGTCGTGGGCGCTCTTGACGTAGGCCGACATCTTGTCGGGGGTGAGAAACGGGTAGTTGATGAACGGATTGATCTCGTTGGCGTGATGGATGTTGACGATCTTCGCGCCTGCATCCGCGACCGCCTTGGGCGCGGGCACGCCGCTGTGGTAGTAGCGCTGCGCCCAGTGCGCCGTGGGATCGAGCGGCTTCACCGGCGTCACCAGCACTGCGAAATCGAACCGCAGTTCCTGCCCCGCCGCGATCTTCCGCGGTCCGCCGTAGGCGCGGATAACCACGCGGTCGTCTCCGGCGGCCTCGACGTTGCAGCCGCCCTTGCCGCCGTTGTACCACGCTTCCGGCATCAGCAGCGGACGGCGGTGGTAATGGATGTTCACCAGCGGCCAGCGGTAGTCCGGCCCTTTGAGCTTGCACTGCAGGCCGCCGGTCACGTCGCCCAGCCACACACAGTCCTGGTGCTTCTTCTGGTCCCATTTCCACGAGAACTTCTCGGGCCTGTAGCCGCCCTTGCAGCCCATGCCCATCATGTACGTGGCGAAGCGCGCCTTGAGGGGAATCTCCAGGCGGCAGTCCGTGACGTCGGTGTCCTTGTCGGCCTTGAGCGCGACCTGGAAGTTGATGTAGCCGTCGAACTCCATCTTGGCCTGGCAGGCAAGCGAGAATGGACCGCCCGCGCCGCTGCTTTGTAGGACCGTCGTGGCGGCCGACTGCGACGCGACCTTGGGCTCGCCGGCTTTCCACTCAACCGCGCCGGCTTCGGTGGCCACGGTGAACGCGACAGGCGCGGCGAGAATATCCTCGGTGCCGGCGCGGATGCTTTCAGGCAGGCACGCCGGGCCGAAGGTCACGCTCCGCCCAAGACATTTCACCGTTCGGCCCTCAACTGTCAGCGGCGTGTACGGCGCGGTGACTTCGTCCTCGAGGCCCATCGTCGAATCCAGCCACCGCAGCCGCGCCATGCGCCACAGTTCGCTGTCGCCGCGGTCTTTCAGCGCGTCCGGAAGGACCTTGAGCGCCAGCTTGACGGTCGCGGGTTCCTGGCCTGCGGGCTTGATGGTGATGCTGCCCTCGTAGGTGTCGGCAGCCGCATCCGGCGGCACGTCCACGCCAATCCACAGCGCCTGCACCTTGCCCTTCGGCACCGCTACCTGCTTGACTATCGGCCGGCCCAGCCAGTCTGTGCCGCCCGTGTTGAAACAGCGCAGCGCAGACGCCGGGATCGCCTTGCCGCCGCCCGCGGGACGAAGGTCGGCAAAGCCAACGGCCACGTCGGCCACGTCAGCCCCGACCGTGTAGACACCGACCTGGAACACATAGAACTCGTTCCGCAACGCCTCGCCGCGAAATGCCGTCCCCGGCCCGCTGCGAATCCAGCGTTCCGGCAGGTCGTCTGCCATCCGGATGGGAAACTTGCGGTCTTCAGGGAACAGCAGATAGGCGCGCCCGGCGTTGTCAGCCAGAAGCTTCTTCATCTCATCGCCCGTCGCGATGACCTCCATCGGATCCATCCGGTCGAACTCCGTCCGCGCCTCGAAGGCCACAACGTTGGCCTGGGGCAGCGCCTGCCACTTGTTTGCGGGCAGTTCGGCGTCAGTCAGTCCGTGTCTGGCCAGCCAGGCCGCGTCGGCTGTGGCCTTGGGCTTTGTGTAGAGCGTGGTCGGGAAGTAGCTGCCCTGGATTGCGAACGGCATATAGTAGACGTGGTATTCCCCGGCGCCCGGCGCCTGGAAGACCAGATCGCCGGACTCGCGGCTGACCTGCGCTCGGACGACATTCCCGAGCACCTTCTTCGTCGCCGCTTCCACGACGATGACGGCCTTGTCCTGCGGCGCGCGGTCGCGCCGCCGCCACGGCAGATGCACCCACACCGCCTCGGCCGCGGCCGCGACCGAAACACGTGCCCGGTGGTTGCCCCACTGGACCTCCCAGGGTTTCTCGGCCACGCGGTAGGGAATCTCCTGCGCCAGCGCGGTCACCATGGTTCCCAGACAGACGCCGGCCAGCGCCCACAGCAGCAGTTGCGGCTGACTCATCACACGTCTCCCCGATGATACTGTGCGCCGGCTCTGCCTGCGCATGGCACTACGGTACACCGCCGCCCGCGGCGCGGGAAATCCGAAAACCGAAATCCGAAATGGGAAAGCCGGCGGCGTGGAAGAAGAGGCGCAATACTGTCGAAGGCGTGGACTTTGCTGCTGCGTCATTGCGGCGCGTGTCTCGCCGGTGAATATAGAACTGGCAGTGGAGCGTGAAGCGCAAAGGAGCTTGTCATGAGCCGGAGCAGTGCGTGCACCAAGATCCTGGGAGGACCGCGACGTCACGGTCAAGGGCTGCGTCTGGGTCTGCAGCGGCGAGAAGCGCGTCGTGTGGGCAGAGGTGAAGTAGACCGCAGTCCGCCGCGCCACGGTTGTTGAAACCGCACAACACACGGTTATACCGCAGAGCGTTGATTGCGTGTTCGTGAGTATTGCCTTTTCGCGCTGATCCTGGACGGATCGGAAAGGAGCGCTGCTGCGATGTCATCCCACAAGCAACACCACGTGAAGAAGGCCGCGGTCGTTAGACCGCAGCCCGCGCGCGCGGACGAGAAGCCTGCCGCGCGGCCGATCTGGGGGAACCTGCTGCACCTCGGCCTCAATATGTGGTGCGACCGCGACGTGACTGAGTGGGGTCCGCTGAAGGGCGAGGAACTGGCCTACGTCTCGGCGCGGCCGTTCCTGCGCTTTGATGAGAGCCTCTGGAACGACATCGTCAAGCGCATGGCCGAGGTCAAGATGAACCTGGTGGTCATTGACCTCGGCGAAGGCATACAATACGAGAGCCGCCCCGAGATCGCCGTCAGGAACTCCTGGTCCCCCAAGAAGCTGCGGGAGGAACTGGGGAAGCTGCGCGCGCTGGGCCTCGAACCCATCCCCAAGCTGAACTTCTCGACGGCCCACGACGCCTGGCTGGGCCCCTGTTCCCGCTGCGTCTCGACGCCGGCGTATTACCGTGCCTGCGAGGACCTGATCGCCGAAGCCATCCGGCTCTTTGACAAGCCGCGCTTCTTCCACCTCGGCTACGACGAGGAGAACCCGGGCAACCAGCAGCGCTACAACTACATGGTGGTGCGGCAGCACGAGCTGTGGTGGCACGATTTCGAGTTCTTCGTCGCGCAGGTCGAGAAGAACGGCGTGCGGCCGTGGATCTGGTCCGATTATGCGTGGACGCACCGCGAAGAGTTCTACAAGAGGATGCCCAAGTCGGTGCTGCAGAGCAACTGGTACTACGGGATGGACTTCAAGGCGACCGCCCGGGAGACGGGGATGTACCTCGAGCTGGAGAAGCACGGCTACGACCAGGTGCCGACGGCGTCGAACTGGTCCACGCCGGACAACTTCAAGGCGACCGTGGACTTCTGCCGGAAACACATTGACCCATCCCGCCTGAAAGGTTTCCTGCAGACCCCGTGGAAGCCCACCCTCGAACACTGCCGCGAACACCACATGCAGGCGGTCGAGGTGGTGGGAAAGGTGATCGCCCAGACGGGCGCGGCACGGTAGAAACGGGCAGGCGACGTACGAGGATCAAGGAGCCGGACGATGAGTTGCCATTTCCTATGCACGCCCGCAGGGGGGCTTTGCGCCTCGCTGGCGCTGCTTTGTGCCCTCGCCGCTGCCGGCGAAGCTCCGGACATGTCCGTTCCGTTGCCGCTCGGAGAAACGCTGCTGGCCGACATCGGCGTCTACCGCGTGACGTGGCAG
>Ga0315282_10010335_pt1 | contig 14651 bp, 16 predicted proteins | sample YL17G07_20_MG_FD_203693 | JGI IMG/M metagenome (GOLD analysis project Ga0315282, IMG submission 203693) | Sediment microbial communities from Yellowstone Lake, YNP, Wyoming, USA - YL17G07_20 | ecosystem: Environmental > Aquatic > Freshwater > Lake > Sediment | place: USA: Wyoming | collected...
AAGAACAATCTCTAATTGGTTCTTTTCTAACAGAGGGCGTGAGCCCTCACTAATTATTTATGTTTTCCAGAACATTATAGAATACGACCACGGCCTAAAGGCCATGGATTTCTTTCGGACTTAAAAACGATAGATTTATTAGAGGTAAACCAAGTGTTGACAGAAATTCCATTGGTAAATATGGACATGCTTGGTGCAGATATACTAGCACTGGTGTAGCTATTCTTGATGTTGCCCAAGGATATTTTGGAAACTTGGAAGATGCTCCTAGCGATGGATGGGATTATAAGAGACCTGAAGAAAGACAAAAAACATAATGTTTAATTGCATTGATTTAAAAAAGTTTCAAATCCTACCTCTCGCATGAAATAATTATTTTGCCAGCGCTTTAACAATCTCTTCCCCAAACTCTTTCGCTGCAGCAGGACCGTCAGCAGTTATTATTTTACCATCAACAACAATATGCTTGTCAGAGTAAACAGCTCCAGCCCTACCAAATTCTGATATCGCAAAATCCGCCCTCGACACTGTCACAGTCACACCTTTCAGTATTCCGGCTTTTGCTAGAACAAACGGAGCTAAACATATCGCCGCAACAATTTTTCCTCTTTCAAAAAATCTTCTTACAACTGAAAGCACTTCGGGATAGTCAGCAAGCTTGGGACTGCCACTGCCGCCAGCAATGACGACTGCGTCAAACCTGTCAACAGCTGCAGTTCTCACTGTTATGTCGGGTTTAACACGCATGCCAAGCATCCCCACAGCTTCATCTGTAGTTATACTAGCAATAACAACTTTAGCGCCTTCGTTTTTCAAAATCTTCTCCGGCACTTCCAGTTCCTCATCCCGAAAATTCCGCTGCGCTATTATGTACAGAACATTCTTTCCGTCAAGCAACATACAATAACTATATACTGCGGACAAAGAAATATTGTTTTAGATGATCGAGGACACACTTATCGCATGGGCAAAATTCTTCATGCACAACTTCTCCTACCTGGGAATATTCGCAATCAGCGCGATAGGCACTTCTACCATATTTTTGCCGTTCCCTTCATACGTGATCATAGTCTTGGCTGCTGGAATTGGATTGAATCCCTTTCTTGTTGGCGTGTCAGCCGGTTTAGGTTCAGCTGTTGGAGAATTGACAGGATATTTCATCGGCGTCGGCGGAGAAAAGGTGATTGAAAAGTATGAGAAGGAACCCAAGTTTGTAAAGAAATTTGTGAAGCTTTTCAAAAGATACGGCTTTTCGATAATAGTTGTGACAGCTGCAATGCCTTTCCCTTTCGACGCCATAGGGATTTTTTGCGGCGCAATCAACTACAACATAAAAAAATTCCTTGTCGCAGTCGCCATAGGAAAAACCATCAAATGCTTGCTGATAGCATATGCAGGATATTTTGCCATGTCCTACATCGTGAATATAATCGGTGTGATGTGAATGAAGCAAGTGATAATATTCAGGAAAGATTTGAGGATCGGAAAAGGCAAGCTGGCAGCACATGCAGCCCATGCATCTTTTGGCAGCGCAAGAGTAGCAGATCAGGATGTTGTGGGAAGGTGGGAAGAGACTGGAGGAAAGAAAGTTGTTCTGAAGGTGGAAGACGAAAAAAGATTGCGCGGGCTGTATAAAAAAGCTAAAGAAGCAAAACTGTCTTGCTTTCTCGTAAAGGATGCCGGCTTGACCCAGTTAAAAGCGGGGACTGTCACTGCGCTGGGAATCGGGCCTGCTGAAGAAAAAAAAATCGACAGAATAACTGGCAAGCTGAAGCTGCTTTAATTACCAAGAGCTCTTTCTCTTGAAAATTTCTAGAAATGATGCGTAGATGTGGACGAAAATCAGCATGAACCAGTAGACTGTTATCAATGCCAAACCCTTAAGATCATTTGGCTGGAAGTTTTCCTTCACTGTTTTGAAGGAGAAAACTGTGTATATCAAAAAGATGAACACGGAAATGTAGCCCAGCATTATCGTGAGATTCAAGTTGTTCAGGTTGAAGAAAATCGTGAGATATTTTTCCATTTCCACATATATGTTGTAAACATTCCTCTTCTGCAGCAAAAGTAGTATGTTTAAGAAAAAGTTCGGGTTGAAATTTTGGATTGTCGCTGTTATGCTTCTAATCGCAACAAGTATGTAGCTGTACAATATGAGATACGGCAGTCCGGTCCACATCATCAGCATCGGGAAGGAAAACATCGCCAGCGGCCGCGTGTTTTTATTTGTCATGACATCAAAATGCTTTTTGAAAATTTGTATCCCTCCTCTAGCCCATCTCACCCTCTGGGCTTTCCATTGCTTCAAGGTATTCGGTGCAATAGTAAAAGCTTCGGCTTTTTTTTCCGACGCTACACTATATCCTGCCTTGTGTATCTTTATGGTCATGTCAAAATCTTCCACAACCGTGTCGCTGTCGAAATAGCCTGCTTTTATCAGCGCATCTTTTCTATAAGCAGTCAGCGGGCCAGGAGCAACCATGATTGCGTTGATAAAGCCTTGGCACAGCCTTTGAAATCCTTGAGATATGTATTCCAAGCTTTGGTAGACTGTAAGGACGGCTTTGTTTTTAGCCACCTTTATCGTGCCTGCCACAGCGCCTATCTTCGGATCTGCAAAATATCTAACTAGCTTTCTCAGAGAATCTTTTTTCGGGAAAGAGTCTGCATCCACTGTCACAATTATGTCATTTCTAGCGGCTTTCACGCCAGTGTTGAGTGCAGCTGCCTTGCCGAGGTTGCGGCTGTGCGTTATCAGCCTGATCTTTTTCTTGTTGGCGAATTCGCTGCATATTTTTTTAGTCCCGTCATCCGAGCCGTCATCTACAACTATGACTTCCTTCTCAGGATAATCTGTGGAAAGCGATGAAAGTATGGTTTTTCTTATGAAGCTTGCCTTGTTGTAGGCTGGTATGACAATGGAAACAGGCGGCGTCTTGTCCCACTGCCTATAAATTTTGTTTTTAAAGCCGTGGTAAAGGAAGAGCCATATGGAGTTGAGTGTTATAAAGAGCATTATCTCAAATGTTATGATCGAATCCAGAGTAACTTCAAACAACATAAGACCATCCGTTATCTATTAAATAGGTTTAGGTATTTGAATTATTAGCCTTTATGCCGCGCACTTCAAGCAGGTATTCGTGAACTTCATCATCAAAGTTATATCCTAACAGATAAATGCCCGACGCTCCGTTGTCCAGACCCGCTTTTATGTTGTCTATGGCAGTTTTCTCTGTAAGAAGAGATACGCCAAGTATTACCTTGCTTCCGGACTTTATCACAGTCTCTTTCACATTCCTTCCCATCTCTGCAGGATCGCTGTCATAAGCCATCAGCAGCAAGTCAACATGTTTCCCCTGCAGTTCGACATATTGGCCATTTGATCTGGCTGGGTCAATCACACCCATCGTCGTCACCATCTTCTTATAATCAAATCTACCAATTATGTCCGCTGCAGCATAGTCTATAATCCTAGCCCTAGAATCATAATATATCTCATCGTCCTTGCTCCATCCATCAGCGTTCAACTGGAACATTGGTTTTGGCGTAAAGTTGTAGACATCAAAATTAGAAGTTTGCAGTATGAAATCCCGCATATCCTTGTTGTATCCCTCATCAAAAGTAAAGAAGCGCATATGGTCGAAAGCCAATCCATCCGGTTTTGCAATCTCAACAGTCTCGTTTATCACACCAATAATGAAATCCCTGTAAGGTTTGTATAATGGATCGATCATAGAATAATGGCCTACTTCCACGTAGAAACCATCTACTGGTTTCCTCTCAACCCTCGGTATATCTTCAGGATTTATTCCTCGTTCAAGGTAATAGTCAAAAAGTCTGTGGTATTTTTCAGGATCATTCTCACGCAGATATTTTGCATATCCAGAAACATGCAGGTACTTTTCTATTGACAGATTAGTATTTTTTATTTCCTCATACATGCTGCGGCTGAAAACAGAGTAGCTGTAGTAGACTGTTATATTCATTCCATGCAGCCTGTCAACCATGTATTTCAGCCTAGCAGGACTGCTGCCGTTCAGTGGAATGATATCATCTTCGGCAAAAATAGATATAATCACAACGTCGGGCTTGTATTTTTCAGCCTTTTCAATCAACCCGTCAGTATATTTGAAGACAGTGTACCAAACAACAACTGGTTTTGCATTTTTATTGGAATTTTCAAAGCCAAAAAAAATCAATAAAAGAAGTGCTGCTGCAAGCATCAAAGTAAAAATTTCCCTTTTCACAAATATATTGTTCGACTTTCATATTTTAAAGCATGAAATATGATGATTTTTTTGAAAAATATTCCACAATTATTTTATTTGCAACAATCATAGCAGCGGCCTCTATTTCCGCATACTTTTTCTTCTCAAACCAAGGCTACTGGTGGGACGAGGCTGTGTATCTCGGCCTGGCGAAGAATCTCTACGACGGCAAAGGCTACTACATAAACGAAAACCAGGAAAGTTTCAGGCCTCCACTATTTCCATACATGATATTTTTCCTATGGAAAATATTCGGGCAATCAGAATTAATTGTAAAAATCATCCCGCCTCTTTTCAGCATTTTTTCGGTAATAGCAACATACATTTTAGCAGAAAAAATTTATGGGAAACAGGTAGCCACATGGTCCTCGTTGATAATTGCCACAAACCACCAGTTCCTGTTTTACAGCCTCAAGCTGCTATCTGAAACAATTTTCATGACGTTTTTTGCATTCTCCCTCTGCTTGCTCTACCTTGGGTTTGAAAAAAACAGGAAGATGCTAATTTTTGCAGGAGTTGCAATGGGACTGACGTTTTTGACGAGATATATGGGATATGTTATGCCTGTGATATATGCGTCATATCCCGCAGCGATTTGGCTGAAAGACAGAAAGCATTTCCCAAAAATATTTTCCGACAAGTTCTATTGGCTTGGAGCTTTTCTCTTCGTGCTGGTTCTAGCTCCGTGGCTGTGGATGAGCTACGTTAATTTCGGCTCGCCGCTCGGGGCATTGTTTGCAGAAAGCAGCACAGTAACGACGGGGTGGTACATAGAAGGCTGGAGCTATTATTTTGCCCACTGGATAGAAATATTCGGACCGGTCGGGTTATTTGCCTTACCCGCTGCCATTTACGCAGCATTCAAGATAAAAGATCCGAGGAATGTTTTCATAATTTTGGCGATGGCTGCCATAATTCTGTTTTTCACAATACTTCCCAGAAAAGAGATGAGATATATAGTGTCTTTCCTCCCCGTGTTCGCATTATTCTTTGCGCTGGGATCCACAGGACTGGGAAGGTGGTTTAGGAAGAATAGACTATTCGCATTCGCTGTCTTGTTCTTTTGCGCTTTAAATTTTATCACAGGCACGCAAAGGATACAGGATGACATGCAGGGCGGCTATGCGTTGAAAGAAGCGGGGACCTATTTGAGCGGCATAGTGCCTGAAGGAGGAAAAATAATGTCGCAGAACATGCCTGTCCTTTTCTACACAGCCGGCAGGGATATAGCATATTTCCCTGAAAATGAAAGCGGATTGGCAAAAGCTATAGCGGACAATAACGTGAAATTCATAGTTATAGAAAAAAGGGAGCCTACTTATCCATCTTACGTCTGGGTGGAAAAGGATTATGACAAAACACCCTCTTCAGTTTTCACCAAGTTCAAGCTCGAAAAAACTTTCCAGGAAAACAACGAAACCTTTGTGTGGGTCTACAGAGTCTAGACTTTAATATCCATGACAATCATCAGCAGCTTTATTGTCGCGAGATCAAAGTCCTTCAGCGTCTTTCCTTCCACATATATAACATGGTCTTTTAATTTCACAGAAGTCTCATCAGCTGCAGACGGAGGGACAAGGGCTATCAGCGGGTTGTCGGCAGTCCCTCTTAGATTCTCGTATGAATCCACCATGCCGGAAGATATCTCTATGAATCCCATTGGTATGAAGCTCATCGTTTTATTATACCTTGAGAAGCCTGCTTCTAGATAAGCAGTAAGAAGTTTGTAAGTCAGCTCGCCTGCTTCTACTGTTATGTAGCCCATATCCTGGCTTTCCGTATAGACAATCGTGATGTTTCTTACAGCGATGCTTGCGAAAACGTTTGATATGGTGGCATCATCAGGACTGACTTTAACTTTCTGCGCTTCCCGCAAATCATCCCTGAAAGTAAGCATATTTCCATTGTAATTCCATGTTGTTATTGGTTTAGGCCAGTACATGTTCAGCAAATATATCAAAGCCACTATCGCTGCGAGAGTTACCAGCAACATAATCCTAGTCTTCGTAACCTTCAGCTTGACTTTTGCCATATTCTCTTCTAATAGATAGATTGTTCAGGATTAAATTCTTTTTGAAAAAGAAAAAAGAAAGGGAAAGAAAGTCAATCCCTTTTTTTGGCTGTGTAGTTTACACTATTCCAGCTGACGTTAGTCCAGTGACTGTTACAGATGATTTAGTCTTGTCCTTGAGCCAGGTGTCGTATTGCTGCAATACGGTTGCTGCAGTCCTTGTGTCTGCGGCACCATAACCTGCTACAACCACAACTACCTTGCCTGTGGTATAGACATCGTCAACAACCTTGATCAAGGCTGAGCCTGTTGCAATTCCTGCTACACATTCGGGGAACGTTTGAGCAACGCCCAATGCCTTTGCAGACACTGAGTTTGCACATGGTCCACCGACTGATACCAGGTTTTTAGCCTGTTCGGTTGACGTAACTTCACTGTCCAATTTGGCTACTGCGTTTGATATCGCTGCGTAAGCGTTGTATGTCGTCGATGTGGTTGATGCTCCAAGCTTGCCGAAGTACATCCTAGCATACAGTACCTGTGCTGGCACTTTTATCTGGACTACGTTACCTGCGGCGTTTGCGCTTGGCGTCTTTATTATCACACCGGTGTCAGTCACAACGTCTTGCGCTGTTGTACCGACATCAGCAACTGCTACTGTGTTAGCTGTGTTCGTGTTGTCTTCCTGTACATCCTTTCCTTCAGCTGAATCAGACGTGTATAGTCTGAATTCTGGGGCTGAAGCTGTGCTTGTCCAGGCTGTCTTGTTGTAAAAGTTCAAGACGACACCATTCGAATTCGTAGATGTTCCTAGCCACATTTGCTTTATGACACTGCCTCCAGATCCACCGCTTGGTAAACCTACTTCAGCATACGATACGTTCACATACAGATATTGCTTATCTGCTGTGGCTGCTCCGTTAGAGTAGCTTATCGTAAAGTTGAAGGCGAACCACTGGGTTAGACCGCCAGCGATAACATCGGTGCTACTGTTAAGTACTTCGTAGTATGTACATGCGAGCGTACCTGCAGCGCATCCATTCGATCCAGTTATGTTGAGTCCTATTCTGCTATTTACAGAATCCCAGAAACCAATCATGACTGGGTTGGTCAAGTTACCTGCTGCAGTGCCTTCCACTGTACCGGTTGTTGTGTTGAACAGGATGTAGGCTTTACTGTAGCCTGTTGCTGTATTGGGGTCAACTATGGAACCTGCAACATCTGAAGCTATCTCAATACCGTTAAGGTTTGAGGCAGCTGATGTTGAGTTTGTTGTTCCGATACTTGTCCAATAATATCCTGATCTTCCACTAACCGGAGTGAATGTCAATGTTTGGAACGTGTTCGGATACCATACTGGATCAGCGAAACCAATGTCTCCGTAGTTGTTCGGTAAGGACAACTTTGGCGATGCATCGGTGCTCTTGATGTATTTTGTCGTTGTAGGTCTGTACACGACTTCTATCGTGTCACCCACAGCGGCAACTCCAGAACTGGCGAACTTTCCACTGCCAACCTGTATGCACCACTCTGTCTCCCCTGGGAATTTCATGTCAGACGAACCAGTGCCTGAAACGTCACAGCTTGTCGAGTACGTTTTCTCCGTACCAGATGATTGAGGTCCGATTACCAAGTCGGCTCCACCGATTGTACCGTCCTGCAATGCTCTGATGGAGTTAAGCTTGACTGTCAAGATCGGAGAGGTCTTTGTAGTGTCCTTTGTATTGCCGTTGTCGACATTAAAGGATTCTACAATGTTGCCGTTCTGATCTTTGACAACCACCGTAGACCAGCCTGTGCTTGAAGCACCACCAGTCGTTGAACCTTGTGTGGCATAGAACTTGTATGTTGTGTTGCCAGACACATAATCAACGGATGTTGATGCTGTAGCAGTTCCAGAGCTTCCGACCAGCATCTTTACTTGGCTAGAACCGATTCCTACTATGAGGAAGTCCTTGCCCATCAAAGATACTTTTATTGGGTTGGAATATTCTGGAGCGGCTATTGTTCCGGTAGTTTTAGCTGACGTTGCTAAGTCTGTTAAGTTCAAGGCCTTGTCAAAGACATATTGGTACTTGAATGTGTTGGTCTTGACGACCATCGCATTTGTACCGTTTATGCCTGTGGTTGTAAAGTCGTGACTTACATACAAACTACCCAAGGCAGCTGCCTCGTGGTAATCGTATGTGTTTCCCTTGTAGTTGATAGTTGATGTCTTTAGGCCTGAGTAGTGGAAGTTTCTCATTGTCGCTCCAAATGTGTCACTCAAGTAGTAACCTGAAGCATCTGCTCCTGTTAAAGGAACATTTGTCTTCTCTGTACCAGTGACCGCTGAAGCTGAACCTGTTGCTGTTTTTTGTGTGTAGGAGAGCTCTGCTAGTCGAGCCATTATGTCGACCGCACCAGCTACATCCTCTGCCTTAGCGCCTGCACCAAATACTACGTAGAAATCCAGTGCCCCGGCTGAGCCGAGGAATGTTGGATAGCTAGATAGCATTGTGGCTGCTAAGACAGCACTACTGAATGTTACTGCTGTCATTATAGTAGCCAAAAAGGTTGCGATTATTTTTTCAAATTTCATTTTTTAAACCTCTTTTGGCCTTTGGACCTACCCATTATAGATATAGTCTATAGTGGATAGATTCTCGGGTTTTCATTACAATTACATGGGATTGGAGTATATATAAAAACTACTTGAAACAATTGTTATATGTCTTTTGAATACACAAAAAAGCCTCTGAAAAGTTTACAGATAGTATTAGAAAGTTGTTAATCGTTCACAAAGGAAAAATAAGCTTTTTTTTGACTTTTAAAGACTTAAAATACCATTTAATTTTCGGATGTCATTTTTACCTTCAGCGACGATTATCCAAGTTCAGAATGATGTTTTCCTGGCGCTTTGCATCTAAACCTTATTTTTTGCGCAAAAAAAGACGATTTTTCATTTCTTAAACGTTTATCTTATGCAAAATTCATATTAGATTTGATGATGCATGAAGAAGGTGAAGGGAAAAATGATTGAACTTTTCGCTCTTATACTGGTTGCTGTGTTGCTAGCCAGCTTTGGCCAGATATTTATGAAAAGAGGCTTGAAGGAAAAGCCACTGGATTTCAAAGAAATACTTTCTCCGAAAATTTTCTCCACAATTTTCGAGCCGAATGTTTTTATAGGCCTGGCTTTATACTTCATTTCAGCAATTTTCTACTTAACAGTACTATCCAAAGCTGAGATCAGTTTTGCCTATCCAATGATATCTTTAGGCTATGTTATAACAGCCTTTCTGTCGAGGTTTTACTTTAATGAAAGCATACCGCCTTTGAGGTGGGTTGGAATAATGATGATATTGGGCGGCGTATTCTTGATTTCCAGAAGTTAACCAAACTTCTTTTTTACAAGCTTGAGAATATTAGTCCTTCCCTTTCTTTCTACTTCTACCAAACCCCGTTCAGCAAGGCTTTTCACTACCCTGCTGATCTTTGCCTTTGAAAGGTTCGTTTCCTGCACTATCTTCCTTTGATTTGCCACTCCTTTGTTCGCCCCGATAATATCTATAACCTTTCTTTCATACTCATCCAGAACAGACAGGACAAGCTTCTCCGGCTTGATCTTGTAGCGGTATATGAGAAACAGTATCACAGCTACCGCAGCCAAGCCCATCAGCAAAAAGTATCTCAATCTTATTGAAAATAAAGGAGCAACATCCACATCCTCATAAAGGAATTGGAACCTCAGCGGCTGTCGAGCCTGCACGTTATTCAGGCTCCATTGTATTATTATCCTTCTGCCATCTGTAGTTTTCGTAGAATTCTCAAAATAGCTTATTTTCGCATCCGTATTGCTGCTCGGCATTCCAGTTCCTTCAGGCAGTTTCACTGAAACATAAACTTGATCTATGTTCTTGTTCAAAGACATGTCGCTGTCAAAGAAATACGTCTTCTCAAGCACTTTTACAAAATCGCTAGTTTCAAAGGACATCTCAACGGTCCTCTTCTCCTTGGTCAAAGCCATGGTGCAGTTTATGTAGCTTATCCCTCCAACAATCTTGCTGCAATTGACAGGACCGGCGTTGCTTGTTGCTGCAAAGTTCTCAATCTTCCCTATGATGTTGAAGTCAAAATTAGTTTCAGGGTTGACAAAAGTGAGAGTCATCTTTACGCTGCTTCTAGTCTTGTCAGATATATCTATATCGACACCGTAATACTGCACTTGCGCCAAAGCTATGGAGGAAAGGCTAATGAAAGCTAACAACATTGTGACAGCTAAGATGCGCCTCACAAGAATTATTGATGTTCCCATCAATTTATTTTTGTTTAACAAGGAAATATGTTTATTTTCAACCCGCAATTCGGGCATCTGTCTCTGTCCATGTTGTTTTTCTTTATCTCCATACCCTTTCTCACTATCAGCGGCTCTCTACAATTATAACAGTACGTAGTCTCATCCGCATGCCCTGGGACGTTTCCTATGTAGATGTATCTTAATCCAGCTTTCCTAGATTCCATGATGCAACGCTCAAGAGTTGCAGTAGAAGTCATAGGCAGTTCAGTGAGCTTGTGGCTGGGATGGAACTGCAGTATGTGGTATGGCACTTCTGAACTTAGTTCTGTATTAATCCATTCTGCCAGCTTCCTGCATTTTTCCGGATCATCCCCAATCTGCGGCACTATCAAGTCAGTTATTTCCAAAAATATCCTCTGCTTTTTCATCTGCTTCAATGACGCGTAAATCGGCCTGACATCAGGGACTGACATGAACTTTTTATAGAATTCAGGATCGCCGGAAGCTTTCAGGTCAACAACTGCTGCGTCAAGATATTTCGCAATCTTCTTTATCGCATCCTCCGTCATGTAGCCGTTCGTGACGAAGATGTTGTATATGTTGCTTCTTCTTGCAAGCTTAGCAGTCTTGTAGGCGAACTCGAAAAATATCGTCGGCTCTGTATAAGTATAGCTTATCGACTTTATGTTGTTCTTCTCAGCCATCTTCACTATTTCTTCTGGCGTATACTCCTTTCCTGGGAGTTGAAGCTCATCGCCCTTTATCTTTTGGCTGAGTTCCCAGTTATCACAAAACTGACATCTGAAATTACAGCCTGGTGCGGCTATTGACAGGGTGGTAGAGCCGGGGCAGAAGTGGAAAAGCGGCTTTTTTTCTATGGGATCTATGTTAACAGCACACAGCTTGCCGTAGTTGATGGTGTAAAGCTTTCCATCCTTGTTAACCCTCACCAAGCAAAACCCTCTGTGGTCTTTTGCTATGAAGCATTTGTGGTTGCACAACTCGCAGCGTATGCCGTTGCGCTCTTTGTGCCAGAGTATCGCTTCTTGCAACATTTTAATCACGAGAATTATTAACTAATTTAATATTATATGGTCAAGGTAAGTAATATAGGTTGGACGTAAGCCCCGGTAGCTCAGTTGGTACTTTGCAATAAAGAGCAATTGCCTCGTAAGCAGTAGGTCGAGGGTTCGAATCCCTCCCGGGGCTCATAGGACCGAAAGCGATAAATAAATATCTGGAAGACATAAAAACAAGAGATGGTGAGATGGAAGTAGTGATGTCGATAGAGACGAGAAACCTGCAGAAAGCGAAAGACGTTTTGCTAAAGGATGATGTAGTCTCAAGGGCAAGCATAGTGTTCAAGGAAGCTTCAACATACGGAGGAAAGAGTGGTAATTACTACTGTTACATGTCTGGCTTGGGGGAGCAGTGCAAACGTGCATTAGAACTAGCAAAAGATTTGGCCAAGCAGTTGGAAGGAAAAGAAAAGGAAGATTTTGTAAAAAAAATAAAGGAAGAAGAGCAGAAGGCAAGTGAAGCTTTCGGCGGAATATTTGGTTGATTTTTATCTTGGTAATCCGTACAGTTTCAATCTTTTTCTATTTAAAGTCTTTTTAACTATACCAATTTTTTCTAAATGTTGAAGGTGTGCATTTACAGTACTCCAATTTGCTTTTAAGAATTTACAAACTTCATTAATAGATTTTGGTTCTTTTTTCAAGAATTCTAAAATTTCTGTATCTATTTCCTTGTAAGCTCTTTTCATACTACTGATTATAGTGGTAAATAAAATATATAAATATAGAATGTTCTATATATAAATATAGAAGTGATAAATTGAGCGAAATTTCACCCGCGATTAGATTGATGGTAGAAAAAGATATAAAAACGCTTTTCAATTTTGTTAAAGAAAAAACTCGGAATTTTTCCAATATAAGGTCGGATTTACTTCTAAACTCTTCGAGATTTATACTCATCTTTAGATTAATTCTGTGTGAAAAAAGAGCTACATTTGCTAAACGGTTCGATGTAACCGATTCGAATATTGCAAATCTTGAAAGTGGACGGCAAGTTATAAAGACGATTCAAACTTCTAAAAGATATTGCAGTGTCTTACATGAATTAATAAAAAATGTGGAATTTAGAAAAAATGCCAATCTAGAAACCACATTAAATAATTTCTGTAAATTGAAAGATCTAGATTCGAAAGGTCATTTAGTAAATACCTATGAAGATAGAAGAATTGCAGCCAAGAGTGGCCTTATAGCTGTTTCAAAACAAAAATTAAACGATCTCGAAAGTGAAATAGCTAAATATCTTCTTCAAATGGATTTAAACGAATACAAATACCACCCAGAAAAATATCCTTTTACATTTGACTCTCATAAAAATGTAGAAATAAAAAATAAAACTTATAATGTAGATTTTATTTTACCGAATGTGTCTAATCCTTTGATAATAATTGAAGCAACTTCTATCACAAGCAAGGTTTATCAGACCAACCAGATGAAAGGAAGTAGAATAAATAGTAGATTCGCAAATCTTAAATTTAGTTATCCTAACATTAATTTTTTTGCCGTGGTTAAATCTAAAATTGGGATCGTTCCTATGTCATTCAGTGAGGAAATAATGTATGGTAAGGTTATAAATATAGAAAAAATTAATGAATTTTTATCAGAAATAAAAAATAAGCTCGCGGCTGTAGTCCAGCCTGGTTAAGATACTGACGAAAAAATTGGTAGAACCTTGCCAAGGCAGTGACGTGGGTTCAAATCCCGCCGGCCGCATTAATTGTTGAATAGGCTGATAAAACAAGGTTGTATTATGGATGTATGTGGCCTGAAACAATCTGTGCAAGAAATTGTAAAAAAAGCAAGCGATCTGAAGGATAAACATACTTCTGAAGAAAATGCCCCTGTTAATTACGCTTGTATCTTTTGTCAAAGCGATGAACAATATAATAGTCTAGTGGTTCTTGCACAAGGGATTGGCAAAATAATTGAGGAGACGCTAACCGGTCCATTATTTCATATTCATCCATTAGATACAATTGCGGGAAAGCTTCGGTTGTTAAAAATCCGAAAGCCGGATGCAACAAAACCTGAGCTGGGCGATGCTGATTTTACAGTCTCAAATTATCCCGAATTCAAGAAGAGATATTTATCAAAAAAAGGGTTCAAGTTAATGCTTTCAAATTATACTGTTCGCAAAAACTTTGAGATGATTGAACTAACAGATCCCGAATTCAATGTAAGAGCGTACTTTTCAAACCCGTCCTTGGACAAACAGCTCGGGATTGAATAATAAAAACTTTATATTGACAATAAACTGAAATATTGTTAGTGGTATAATGCTGTTCGGAAAAAAGAAGGAACAAAAACAGGTCGAAGAGCAGGCTCATCCTGCAGTTGACGATTTGATGAAAAGGATAAGCGCGCTGGAGAATATTCCAGAAGCTGCACCTTCTGCTCAAATAGCTCGCCCAATTCCAATGATGCAGAGTGCAATGCCGGAGCAGATGCCGACAAAAGTTATTCTGCCACAACCAGCAAGGCAGGAACAGGAGGAAGAAAAACCTTCATTCGCTCCGCTTTTCGTGAAGATAGACCGCTACAGGCAGATTCTCAGCACGATAAACAATTTGCGAAATACGCTGATGCTGCTGAAAAATAATTTCATGATACTCAACGAGCTGGAAAAGTTGAAGGAAGACAACATGAGTCTTATAAAAGAAACACTAGAAAAGATGGAGAAGAGGATGTCCTCGCTAGACACGCAGTTCATGCGGCCTTCAGGATTCATGGAAGACACGGAAAATGTGCAGGATTTGGGAACAGATGCTACGCTTGCCGATTTGAGCGGGCAGGTTGAAGATCTGAGAGCTCAGCTGCAAAGCTTGTCATAAACTTTTTCTTTTTTACTGATTCACACTAATTTTTAAATATCTGCGGTCATTATGTAAAATAGAAGCAGGGGTAGCCAAGTCTGGTCAAAGGCGCAGGACTCAAGCTCGACTTGAGTTTTGATACAACATGATAAGAAATCCTGTCGGTTAGTCCGTTCGTGAGTTCGAATCTCACCCCCTGCACAC
>Ga0315282_10010336_pt1 | contig 14651 bp, 12 predicted proteins | sample YL17G07_20_MG_FD_203693 | JGI IMG/M metagenome (GOLD analysis project Ga0315282, IMG submission 203693) | Sediment microbial communities from Yellowstone Lake, YNP, Wyoming, USA - YL17G07_20 | ecosystem: Environmental > Aquatic > Freshwater > Lake > Sediment | place: USA: Wyoming | collected...
ACGTCCCGGTGCCCTCCCAGGTGAAACGCTACCAGCCGGCCATTGTCTCGCGCATCAAGATCCTCAGCCACCTCGACATCGCCGAAAAGCGCCTGCCGCAGGACGGACGCATCAAAATCCGCATCAAAAACAGCGAGGTGGACGTGCGCGTCTCAGTGATCCCGATGCTCCACGGAGAAGCCGTGGTCATGCGGTTGCTGCGACAAGACGCCAGCCTCATGGGCATGACGGACTTGTTGATGGGCGAACGGGAAGAGCGTCTGTTCAAGCGCGTGCTCGAACTGCCGCACGGGATCATGCTGGTGACCGGCCCGACGGGCAGCGGCAAAACCACGACGCTGTATTCCGCACTCAATGAAATCAATGACGCGGTGCGCAAGATCATCACCATCGAAGACCCCGTCGAGTATTACATGAAAGGGGTGAACCAGATCCAGGTTTCCGAGAAAGCGGGGCTCACCTTCGCGCGGGGGCTGCGTTCGATCTTGCGCCATGACCCCGATGTGATCCTGATCGGCGAGATTCGCGACGCGGAAACGGCGCAGATCGCCGTCCAGGCCTCGCTGACGGGCCATTTGGTTTTTTCCACCTTGCACACCAATGACGCACCAGGCGCTGTGACGCGCCTCGTTGACATGGGCGTGGAGCCTTACCTGGTCGCCTCCTCTCTGGAGGCGGTGCAGGCGCAGCGCCTGGTGCGTGTCTTGTGTTCCGGCTGCAAGACGGAAGACAAGTCACCCAAGGCCCTGGCTTTCAAAAAAGAAATTGGACTGCCCGATGAGCTGCCGCTCTATCTGGCGGTCGGCTGCGAGGCCTGCCGCCAGACGGGGTTTCACGGCCGGCGGGGTGTGTTCGAATTCATGGATCTGAACGACGAGATCCGCCAGCTGATCCTGACGGCCCATTCCACCGGCACGATTCGGGAAGTGACGCGGCGCTACGGCCTGCGTTCGTTACGCGAGGACGGGTGGCGCGTGGTGGGGGAAGGCGCGACCACCGTGGCGGAGGTCCTGCGGGTAACCAAAGGCGACCAAACGAATGGCGTGGTACCGGCCAACGGTCATGCGGTGATGGAGTAAGGGAGAGGTCGCCATCATGTCCCTGTTTCAGTATCGCGCAGTGCAAGCGGATGGTACGGTGGCCGAGGGCAGGCTCGAGGTGTCGGGCCGTCAGGAAGCCTATCGCCAACTGGAGAGCCGCGGCCTGAAGCCGATCAGTCTGTCCGAGAGCGCCGGCAGCGCAACCACGGGGAAGGCCGGATTTCGCTTCTCGTTGCAGAGACAGAGAATCTCCTTCCGCACCCTGGAGAATTTCACCCGACAGCTCTCCAGTTTGTTGGCGGCCGGGGTGCCGTTGAGTCGCGCCTTAAGGATTCTGGGCAAGGAAGCTACGACGCCCGCGGCGGCGGAGAAATGGAAAGAGATCAACGACCTGGTCGCGGACGGCATGCCGTTGGCGGACGCGATGGCACAGTCGCCCGAGACCTTTCCCCAGGTGTACGTGGCCATGGTCCGCGCGGGCGAGACCGGTGGGTTCCTCGACGTGGTCCTGGGCCAGATTGCCGATTTCCAGGCGCGGGAAAAGGACCTGCGGTCCAAGGTGGTCTCGGCGATGATCTACCCCAGCGTGTTGATGGGGCTGGCGGTCTCCGTGCTGGTCTTTCTGTTGGTGTTCTTCATTCCGAGGTTCCAGAAGATTTTTGCCGGTTTCGGGGCGGCGCTGCCGTTGCTGACGCGGTGCATCGTGGGGGTCAGTGAAGTGGCCACCAAGTATGGAGTCTTTGTCGCCATGGGGATCGCGGTGGCCGTTGTGATGACGCGCAAATGGCTCCAGACGGACCAGGGCCGAAGAGCCTGGCAGCGGCTGATGCTACGGCTGCCGGTCATTGGATCGTTGGTGGCGCGGTTTGCCATGACGCGCTTTTGCCGCATGCTGGGCACTTTGGTGGGCTCGGGTGTGCCGCTGATCAACGCGCTGCGCGTGGCCCGCGAGTCCATCGGGAACCAAACACTGGTGGACGCGGTCACGGCGTCCATTGACCGCGTGCAACGAGGGGATTCCCTCTCGGCCAGCCTGTCGGACTGCCCCCGGCTCTTCCCGGGATCGGTGCTCGAAATGATCTCGGTGGCGGAAGAAACCGGGCGGCTGGATCAGGAGCTGGTGCGGCTGGCCACGGTGGCCGACGGGGACCTGGATCGGCAGCTCCGAACGGCCGTGTCGCTGGCCGAACCGCTGCTGTTGTTTGTCATGGCCGGTTTCATCGGAACCATTTTCGTGGGAATGGTGATCCCAATTTTTGCGATTCAAGGTTTTATCAAATAGCGTGGATGGAGGAATCAACATGCGTGCAGGCGTACGAGGAATTCAACGAACGATGAGGGCACGACGCATCACGGCCAAGGCGTTCACGCTGGTCGAGATGCTGCTGGTCCTGGTGATTCTGGGCACCCTGGCCGCGATCGTGGTGCCGAAACTGGCGGGGCGCGCCGAACAGGCCAAGGTCACGGCCACCCACACCCAGATCGCCGCGTTCCAGACCGCGCTGGATTCGTTCGAGATAGACAATGGCTACTACCCGAAAGGCAAAGACGGCCTCCGCGATCTCGTGGAGGAGCCCAAAGATGCCAAGAACTGGCGTGGGCCGTATCTGCAGGATATCCCCAATGATCCGTGGGGAAACCCTTACACCTATGAGTATCCCGGCCGACACAACGAGAGGGGATACGATTTGATGTCCATGGGACCGGACGGTCGCGTGAGCGGCGGCGACGACATCATGAATTGGAAAGAGAAATGACATGAGATCGGCGGAATCGCCACGACCCAGCGGGTACGGAGCCGCGCGCCGGCGCGGGTTGACCCTGATCGAGCTGATCGCGGTCATGGGCCTGCTGGCGATCGTCATGGGATTCTCTGCGCCGGTGCTGTCGCGGTTCTTCCGCGGACGGTCGCTGGAGGAAGAGGGACGAAGGCTGTTGGCGCTGACCCGGTTTGCCCGCAGCGAGGCGATTTCCCGTTCCGTGCCGATGGAGCTGTGGATCAATGTTGACGCCCGTGCTTACGGCCTCAGGGCGCAGGCCGGGTATGAATCCGGTGAGGAGAGCAAGCCGCTGGAATACAATCTGCAGGACGGCTTGAGTTTCGATGTGGCGGCGGGGGCCTTCGATCAGAAAGGAGAGGCGCGGATGGTGTTCCTGCCGGACGGTGCGATCGGCGAGGAAAGCCTTGAAAGCCTGACAATCTGGAACGCCGACAAGAATGACGCCGTGGAGATCGCGAAGACCGATCCGCTCGTGGGATATGTGATCCGGGATCCCGACGCAAAACGATGAATAACGAGTGTGGAAGAATGAAGTGCCGAGAGGTGAGGGAATCCAATCCGAATGATGCGCGATGGGCAATGGACGTTCGAGGCATGACAACACGACCGGAGTCTTGCATCTGGAGAGGCGCGACGGCGCGGCCTTTCCCGCGTCCATTGCCTATCGCCCATCATTCCGGGGAATCGAATCCGAAGGATGCGTGATGGGCAATGGACGTTCGAGGCATGACAACACGACCGGAGTCTTGCAGCTGGAGAGGCGCGACGGCGCGGCCTTTCCCGCGTCCATTGCCTATTGCCCATCATTCGAGGCGCCGGTCGGGTGGCTTCACGTTTGCCGAGCTGCTCGCCGCCATGCTCTTCGTGGCCCTCGTGATCCCGGCCGCGGTCCATGCCCTCACGATTGCCAATCATGCCGGTGTGGTCGCCGACCACAAACGCGTGGCGGCCCAGTTAGCCGAAAAACTCTTGAACGAGATGAGCGTGACGGGGAGCTGGCGCAACGGAGATCAGACGGGCGACTTCAACCAGGAACGCCCCGGGTATCGCTGGGCGGTTCGCAGCGAGCCATGGGAATATGACACGATGCAGGTCGTCACGGTGGAAGTCTTCTTCGTGGTCCAGAACCGAGAATACAGCGTGCGCCTCAGTACGCTGGTGCCGGAGACGGAATCATGACCGGGCGCGTCACATCGGTACGGCGGAAAGCAAGAAGCGGCTTCACCCTGCTCGAGGTGTTGACCGCTACCGTGATGTTCGCGGTCATCATGAGCGCACTCTATTCGGTTTTCCACGGAGCACTCCACCTCAGAGAGACCGCCTATGACGCGTTTGAGAAAAACGTGCCGAAGGACTATGTGGTCGAGATCATCAAGCGGGACCTGGCAAACATCACCGTGCCCAACGGCATCCTGGCCAGCGTGATGATCGGCGAGAGAGGGGAAAAGGGGAGCCTGAGTCTGGATCGCCTGAGAATTCACACGGTCACGGGGGCCGTCACGGATCGCGATCCCTGGGCAGACATTCAACGAGTGGAATACAGCCTGGAGGCGGGGCAGGGTGCGGCCGAAACGGGAAATCAGTCCGGCCAGAGTCTGGTGCGGTCCGTGACGCGCAACCTGCTGGCCCCGACCGAGGAGAATCCCGAAACGCAGTCCCTGCTGGAGGGCGTGCAATCGCTGAAACTCACCTACTATGATGGGCAGGACTGGCTCGATTCCTGGGACTCGACCGTGCGCAACGATTCCACGGACACGACCACGCTCGAGAACGTGCTGCCTCTGGCCATTGAGGTTCGGATTGATTTCGTGCCGCCCGAGCCCGGCCAGCGAGAGACGCTGCCGATTGAATTGGTCGTACCGGTTGCGGCGAAAGCGGTGGTCAGCGGTCAGCAACAGCAGGGGACCACATTGAGCCCCACGTCGAAATCCAGTGGCAAAACCGGGGGCACGGGGGGCACCGGAACCACCGGGAGCAAGAAATGAGACGGAAACCGTTGCGGTCCAATCTATCCGCGCGAGACTCTTCCCTGCGTCGGCTGCTGCACGACCGCGGGACCGTCTTGATCATTGTGCTCTGGATCGCCCTCGGCCTGGTGAGCACGGCGCTTCTGTTCGCCAATTCGATGCTGCTGGAGTATCGTGCCGCCGAAAACAGCGTCGCCGGCCTGGAAGCGGCCCAGGCCATCGAAGGCGCTCGCCGCTACGTGGCTAACCTCCTGGCCAATGCGGAGGAGCCCAACATGATGCCCGACATTCAATCGTATGAAGCCGAAGAAGTACCGGTGGGGGACGCCACCTTCTGGCTCTTGGGCCGAGGAACGGAGAACGTCAATAAGAACACCAAGATCAACTCGCCGGCTTTCAGCCTGGTGGACGAAGCCTCGAAGCTCAATTTGAACACCGCGACGCGCGAAATGCTGGAGGCGTTGCCGTGCATAACCCCGGAATTGGCCGGCGCGATCATTGATTGGCGGGACACCGACGACGACGTGTCGCCCGATGGCGCGGAATCGCAGAACTACCTGATGCTGAACCCGCCGTATAATTGCAAGAATTCGAATTTCGAAACGGTCGAGGAATTGCACCTTCTGATCGGCGGCGAGCTGAACGTTCTGTACGGCGAGGATGCCAATCTGAACGGGTTTCTCGATCCCAACGAGGACGATGGCGAGGTCACGCTGCCGTCCGACAATCAGGACGGCCGTTTGGAGCCGGGGCTTTTCGAATATGTCACCGTCTACAGTCGGGAACCCAACAAGCAGAGCGACGGGTCCAAGCGCCTCAACATCAAGAACGATCAGGGGGGGCAACTGGCTTCGCTGCTCGAGGAGAAGCTGGGTCAGACGCGGGCTGGGGAAATCGAGCGCGCGGTGGGGACCAACACGCAGAACATCAATAGCCTCCTGGAGTACTACATTCGCAGCAAGATGACGCCGGATGAGTTCGCCCAGGTCGCCGACGCTTTGTGCGTTTCGGACGATGAATACACGACGGGCCTGGTCAACGTGAACACGGCCTCTGCCGAGGTGCTGGCCTGCATCCCCGGCATTGGGCAGGATTTTGCCGCTCAACTGCTCGCCTACCGCCAGGGCAAGACCGTAGACGAACTCAAAACGGTGGCGTGGGTGACCAACGTGCTCGAGGAACAGACGGCGACGCAGGCCGGGCCGTATATCACGACCAGGACCTACCAATATTCCGCGGACGTGGCGGCGGTGGGCCGCGGAGGGCGCGGCTTTCGTCGCGTTCTGTTCGTTTTCGACACCAGTGGAGGCAAGCCGGTGGTGGTCTATCGCCGCGACCGGACACGGCTGGGGTGGGCCCTGGGCCCGGATATTCGCTCGAAACTGGTTGCAACGGCAGAGAAGTGAGATGATGATTTCCATGCGATCCAAGGGACATTCCGTACTGTTGGGAATCGCGTTCGAGGGCTGCCGCATGACGGCCGTTCTTTTGCGGAAGACGGGTTCCCGCGTGCAGGTTCGCGAAACCTTGCAGACCACGCTGTCACTCGATCCGGTGAGCAACGATCCCGAACTGGTGGGCCGGGAGATCCGTAATCGGTTGTCCGACGCGGGCATTCGCGAGAGCCATTGCGTGGTCTGCGTGCCGCTGAAATGGGCGCTGACGCTGCGGGCGGAGCTGCCGGAACTGAACGAAGCGGACATCCAGAGTTACGTGGCCGTTCAGGCCGAGCGCGAGTTTCCCTTTGCGCCCGAGCACCTTTCGCTGTCGGTCTCGCGCTACCGCCGGCCCAGTGGCGCCGCGGAAGCCACGGTGGTGGGCATCCCGGTCAATCGTCTGGCCGCCCTGCAAAAGGTCTTCCGCGCCGCCAAGCTTCGCCCCATCAGCCTCACGTTCGGCGTCACTTCGATCCTGCCAGACGGCGTTTTGCCCCAGGAGGGAGCGGTCACCTTGCTTGTCGGCCAGGACAGTCTCGATCTGGCCGTGTCGTTCGGCGGAGGAGTAACGGCCCTGCGTTCGCTCGATGAAACGATCATCAGCGATCAGCCGGGAGAGGACATTGATGCCGATGCCGTGGCCCGGGAGATCCGGATCACGCTGGGCCAATTGCCGCAGGACCTGCGAGAGGCGGTTCACATCGTGCAGGTCTTCGGTCCGGCCGATGTGACCGAGGCGCTGTGTGCGGAGCTCCAGGCTCTTCCGGATCGGATGGGGATGTCGGTCAAGGCGGGCGAGGGGAGTCTGGAGGTGGACGCCCTCCAGCCGGACGCGTTCCGGAAGCTGTGTCCCGGGGCGTTTTGGGGTGCCGCCGGGCGTCTGTTGAACCAGCCCTCCGCCCTGGAATTCCTCCCGCCCCGAACCAGCCTGTTCAAGCAGCTGACCGGGAGAGTCTCTTCGCGCTCCACGCTCTGGCTGGGAGGCGCCGCGGCGGCCGTGGTTCTCCTGGTCGGAGGAGCGTTCCTGTATCAACACACGCGGTTGTCCCGGTTGCAGGCGGAATGGAAAGCCATTGAGCCCAAGGCCCAGGAGATGTCGGCGCTTCAAGATAAGATCCGACAGTTCCGCCCGTGGTTCGACGACTCGGCTCGGAACCTGGTGATCGTCCGAAAGATCACCGAAGCGTTCCCCGAGGACGGGATGGTTTGGGCCAAAACGCTGGAGATCAAGACGGTGTCCGATTCCGACCGAAAAGCGGTGACCTGTTCCGGCAAGGCCAAAAGCAACCAGGAATGGCTGAACATGCTGGAGCGGCTGCGACGAACGAAAGGGGTCGAGGATTTGCGGTTTCAGCAAGTGCGCGGCGACGCGCCGCTCCAATTTGCACTGAGCTTTATCTGGAATGAGAGAGAGTCGGATGGACCTTAAGAAGCGCGAACGACTGATGGCCTTGGTGGCGGTGATTTGCCTGGGCGCCTGGATGGGCGACCATCTGGTGTTGTCACCGTTCCGGGCGGCCTGGACGAAGCGGAGCCAGCAGATTGTGGAGCTGGAAAAGTCGCTCGCGCGGGGACGCGCCCTGGTGGCTCGCGAAACCTATATCCGCGAGCAATGGCAAGAGATGAAACGGCGCGGCCTGCCCACCGACGTCTCGGTGGCCGAGAATCAAGTGCTCCAATCCTTGAGCCGATGGAGCCAGCAGAGTCGTCTCGGGGTGACCTCGCTCAAACCGCGATGGACGCCGGAGGAAGAGGATCACATGAAAATGGAATGCCGGGCCGCCACCCAGGGCAACCTGGGAGCCGTGGCTCGATTTCTCTATGAGCTGGAACGCGATCCGCTGGCCTTACGGGTCGAAACAATCGAGATCGCGGCACGCGACGACAACGGGCGCGATCTGACGCTCGATGTGCAGTTCACCGGACTGTTGCTGACGGACAAAAAGCCATGAGACGGCTGATGACCATTTTGCTCCTGTTTCTCCTGACCCTGCCGGCGGCTTCCCTGCGCGCGGAAGAGGGCCGTTTACGACCGGAGTCCCGCCAACCGTCCGGTCCACAGTTCGATTCGTTTCGCCTCATCTCGGATCGCAACATCTTCAACGCCAACCGCCGTCGCGGGCGGACCGACGCGACGACGGAAACCGCAAGGCCCGTAGTCCAGGATGAACGGGTCTATCTGGTCGGCGCCTGGATTCATGATGTAGTGACCAGCCGGGTCGCGGTCGCTTTCTTTGAAGGCACGAAATCCGACTACAACACCTCGCGCAAAGCGGGAGAATCCATTGCCGGATACCGGGTTGCCGAGATTCGAACCGATGGGGTGAAACTCGAGCAAACCGGAGGGCCGATCGAGCTCCCCGTGGGCGGAGGGCTGAGCCGACAAGGGGAAGGCAAATGGCAAGTCGTTCTCGTGTCCGAGCCACCAACGCTTTCTGTCGGGCGGCGGGAGACGGACTCACGGTTGCGGTCCTCGGCCGGGCCGACAGCCGCTTCGACCGGCGCTTCCACGGCGACGGTCTCGGGCGGCGGCGCGGCCGACGAGGCTCTTAAGAAGATGATGGAACGACGCCGGCAGCAGACGGAGAGGTGAGGCGTGAACTTCCGACGGAAATGATTGTGCGGCACCATCGCACCGTAGTATAGAGACACCATTCTAAAGTCGGGAAGGAGATCGAGCGATGAAAAAGAGGCCTGGGGCAGTTGGGGGATCAATGATCATCGCCGGCGTGCTGTTCGTCTGGAACGCAGTGCCGGCGCCGGCGCAAGTCACCACGGGCACGATTCTCCCGCCGATGGTGACCGTAACGACCGCTCCCATCACTCTCCCGCCGTTCAACAGCGAAACGACCAGCGAGGGGCTCCGGTTCAATTTCCGCGGCGTTCCGCTCGACACGGTTCTCGATTACATGAGCAAGGCGGCCGGATTCGTCATCGTCCGCGAAGCCACGATCGAGGGCCGCGTGGATGTCTGGAGCCATCAGTCGCTCAACAAAGACGAGGCGGTGGATCTTCTCAACACCATCCTCGGCGAGCGGGGCCTGGCGGCGATCCGCAACGGAAGAACGCTTCTGATCGTCAAACAGGATGAAGCGCGAATGAAGGACCTGCCGGTCCGACAGGGGAGCAGTTACCAGGAGATTCCGAAAAGCGAAGAGATGGTCACGCAGATCATCCCGATCAAGTACGCCAATGCGATGCAGCTGATCGAGAACCTCAAGCCGCTGCTTCCTTCCTACGCGACGATGTCGGCCAACCAGGGGAGCAACGCGATCCTCCTGACCGACGCGCAGTGGAACATCCGGCGGATGGCCCAGATCATCGGGGCGCTGGACACCTCCATCGCCAACATCTCGAAGCTGCGGGTGTTTCAGCTCAAGTTCGCCGATGCCGAGGATATGGCCAAGGCGATCAACACGATTTTCCAGGCCCGCAGCGCCGCAACCCAGACCGGCGGGGGCGGCGGCCGAGGGGGTCGTGGTGGTGGTGGTGGCGGCGGCGGCGGCGGCTTCCCGAACTTCATGTTTGCCGCGCGCGGGGGGCCAGGCAGTGACACGGGGGGACAGGGAAACCAGGGAGGCTCTACCGCCGCGACCGGCCCCAGCGAAGCGCGCCTGGCGCAGTCGCTGGTAGTCGCGGTGGCGGATCAGCGGACCAACTCGGTCGTCGTGAGCGCACCCGAGGAAGTCATGCCGACCATCGAAAAGCTGGTCCAAGAGATTGACACCATGTCCGAGGACCTCACCGAAATCCGCGTCTTCACGCTCCAATTCGCGGATGCGGAGGAAACGGCGAAGATCATCACCGATGTGTTTGAGCAGAAGAGTCAGTCCTCGACCGCGAACCAGCCCTTTCCTTTCGGCGGGGGGCCCTTTGGAAGGTTCCGCGCGCCCGGCGGAGGGCGCGGCGGGCCCCAAACGAATCAGCAGACGGCCAGTGAACGGAAAGTGGCGGTGAGCACGGTTCAGGCCGTGGCCGACACGCGGACCAATTCCGTGGTCGTGCGTGCCGCCAGTGAAGTCATGGATCAGATTGACGAGATGATCCGAAGAATAGACACCAATCCGGCGAAGAACAAGAAGGTCTATGTCCACTCGTTGAATAACGCCGACGCCGACAAAGTGTCGGCGATTCTGGAAAACATGTTCGGAGACCAGACCACGGGCCGCAGCACGGTGGGCACCAGCACGCAGAACCAAACCAACCGCAACACCAATACGCGGACTTCAAACCGCAACACTCAGGGCCGGGGCAGTTCCGGCAGTGGTTCTGGTGGAGGGAGTTCGTTTGGCGGCGGCGGCGGCGGCGGCGGCGGCGGCGGCGGGTTGCGGTAAGAAGTAGGAGGGAGGTTGCGCAACACCATCTTGCGACAAGTGAGGCGACTCTCAGATGAGACAGCGATCGTGGAGAACACTCCGGGTTGGTCTCGTAATCGGGATATGCCTGTTTGCAGCAGACGGCCTTATGGGTCAGGGTGTCCCCAAAGGGATGGGCGAGCAGCTTCTGCCGCCGCTCGTTCCCCCCATGGAGGAAGCCGCGACGACCGTCTCGCTTCCGGCCACGGAACAACCGGCGACCGGCGGATATAGCGCGGGAAAGGTGGGAGAGGCCACCTTTCAGATAGATAAAGACACCGGCTCTCTGATCGTGCTCACCGACGATCAAACCAACGAACACATTCAAAAGATCCTCGAGAACCTGGACCAGCCGATTCCGCAAGTGTTGATCAAGGTGCTGTTTCTGGAGGTCACGCACGGCAACGACCTGGACCTGGGAGTGGAAGGGACCTTCTTCACGGGGCATGAGCCCAAGCCGGCCCAGTATGACTCGACGGGCAAGCTGATCGGGCCGGGCACTCTGGATCAACAGGGCAATCCCATGGCGCCGGGTCAAATTGATTGGAGGGACACCCTCAAAACCGCCTTCGGCGTGGCCGCGGAAACGCGGGGCGGTTTCTATCGTTATCTCAGCGACGATGCGGACGTCACCCTGCGGGCGCTGGCGACGGTCGCCAAACTCAATGTGCTCTCGCGCCCCTCCATTCTCGCGCGAAACAACGAGCAAGCCTACATCCAGATCGGCGAGTCGGTGCCCGTTGTCGAGAGCGTCCGTTACGTGACGGGGACCAACGAACCCATCAACACCGTCACGTATCGGGACACCGGCATCATCCTGCAAGTCACGCCCCACATTACCGCCGAAGGACTTGTGGAAATGATCATTGATGGCAATACGGGGATCTCGTCCCTGAATAAGAGCACGCCGCTTCAGATCGCCACCAACGTCTTCGCCTACCCGATCACCGAACGCCTGGTCAATACGAAGGTGATCGTACCGGACGGCATGACGGTCGTGATCGGCGGCCTGATGACGGATAATCAGACCCAGACCATCACGAAGATCCCCATTCTCGGAGACATTCCGTGGCTGGGCACGGTGTTCCGGCGCACGGTCACCTCCAAGGAGAAAACCGAACTGCTCATCTTCCTGACCCCGCACGTGGTGGCGAAAACGCCCGGTCTCAAGACTCTATCCGTGGCAGAAACGAAGAAAATGGAATTGGCCCCCCAGGTGTTCACCGAGAAGGGATCGGGCAACTACTTGGACAATTGGCAAGCGTATATCCGACAGCCAAAGCCCGAGAAGCAGATTCCCGGTTTTTGGAGACGCACCCTGACGCAAATCCGTTCGGCCGTAGAGATTTTCCACTGAGCGAGTGAGGGACTCGTGAAACCGCAGGGTTGACTTCGGAGCTGGGGAAAAAGAGTGGGGTGGACTGTCCAGTCCGCCGCTTCTCGCGGGCTGACAGCCTACGCCACTTGAAAACAGTTGTGGAATCGGGGATGGGCTTGAGCGAAGATTATCATTCGGGTGCAACCGGCGAGCGGGCCGTGCAATGGCCGCGGTGAGGGGGGAGGCTCCGACCGGTTCGATCGTGGGAGGTTCCCGCCGATGAGAACGAATCGAACGACCTCGGTTGGCCTTTTGCTGCTGGCCGCGTGGGGGACCATTTGCGCCTGGCAGTTCCTCGAGCACCGGCGAGTCGAGGAATCGGCACGTCTTGGGCTGGTCAACCGCGCCCGCGACATCTCCTATTCGCTCGGCGCCGTGATTCGATCGGAGGGCCACTTTGGCCTTGTCCCGCGGTCGCAACTGGAGGCGGCGCTGCAAGGACTGGCCAAATCCAGCGAGCTGCTCTCCGTCGCGCTCCTGAATTCCATGGGCGAGGTGGTGGCTTCGGCCGGCCGGCTGATCAAACTGGACGTCAACCAGCTGCCCAAAGAAGGGGCGCGGTGGGAGAAGGACACCGTCACCTTTGTGAACCTCATTGACCTGGGTAGCGAAAGCGAAGGGGGCACCACCCGCCCCGCCACGATCATCCTGTCGGCCCGAGAGGGCGAGCCATCCCCGCCGGGGATGCGTCGCGGGCCGCCCCGACCGCTTCGCCAATCGGTCAAAAGGACTTCCGAATCGGTCGTCGTGAGTCTCGAATTCCCACCCGACACACCGACCAGCGGTCCCGGCTCCATCGGAAGAGCCGACCGGGATGATTACCGGCGCGGGCCCGCGCGGCCCATTCGGCAAACCGTGGAGACGACCTCGGGAGCGGTGGTTTTGCGGCTCGAGTTTCCGCCGAACACGCCCCACGATGACCTCCGCTTCCCCGGCAGAGGAGGGGAAGAGCGGGGAGAGTTCCGACGAGGCGGCCCGCCGCGTCCCCCCCGTTTCGGACGGCCCTTCTGGATGGAAGAAACGCACTATCGAGAGTTGCTGGAAAAGCAGGGCCTGCACGGCTTCGTGCTCTTGATGTCCACCGGAGCGTTTCGTGCGGAAACCACGCGCGATCTGTGGCTGCGACTGGTGATTGTGTGCGTCACGCTGGCGGCCGGGGTCGCCTCGGGATTGGCGTGGCGAAACACGGAACGGAGCGGCCAGTTGCAGCTGCGGTTGATCCGGGCCAGCGAGATGAACTCCTACCTGCGGGAACTCAACATTGCCGCCGCCGGCCTCGCGCACGAGACCCGCAATCCGTTGAATATTGTGCGAGGTCTCGCGCAAATGATCACCAAACAGGAAGACGCCTCGCCGGAAACTCGCCAGAAGTCGCTCGAGATCACCGAAGAAGTGGATCGCGTCACGGGACGACTGAACGAATTCATCGAGTATTCCCGGCCCCGGGAAGCCAAGCCCGCCCCCACCCATCTCCACACGGTGGTTCACGAGGTCGAACGGGCCCTGGAGAGCGACCGGGAAGACAAGGCGATTCAGTTCACGCTGACCGGGCCGGATCTCGTCGTCGAGGCGGATGAGTCCTTGTTGCGTCAGCTGCTGTTCAATCTGATGCTCAATTCGATGCAAGCCGTCTCTCGCGAAGGAAAGGTCGAAGTGATCGTGGGAAACGGTTTGGCGGGCCGCGCCTATCTGGAAGTTCGCGATAACGGGCCCGGGGTCCCCGAAAACGCACGGGAGGATATTTTCCGGCCATACTTCACCACGCACGAGGGAGGAACGGGATTGGGACTTGCGGTGGTCCGCCAAATCGCCCTGGCGCACGGTTGGGACATCCAGTATCTCCCCGGCGAAAATGGCGGGGCGCGCTTCCGGGTCAGTGGCCTCCAGGTGGCCTCGAAGGGTTAGTGAGAATGCCAACGCAAAAGGATCTGAATGCCAGTCCGGAAGATCGAATTCTCGTGGTGGATGATGACGCGGGCCAACGAAGCCTGCTCGAGTCGTTTCTCACCGGCCAGGGCTTCCAGCTGATCACCGCCGCCTCGGGCGAAGAGGCTCTGGGCATTCTCGACTCCCAAACCGTCAGCATGATGATTTCGGACGTGCGCATGTCCCAGATGTCCGGCCTGGAGGTGCTCCGGCGTGTGCGCGAGAAACGTCTGCGATTGCCCGTCTTGCTCGTGACCGCCTACGCGGACGTCCGCGACGCCGTAAACGCCATGAAAGACGGCGCGGTCAACTACCTGGAGAAGCCGATAGACCTCGATGAGCTGCTGGCCTCGGTCCGCGAAGCCGTCGGCATCCAGGAATCGGCGACGGCGCAGGTCTCGGAGAAACTGGAGTTGCCGAGTCATGTCGTGGCCGAGAGCCCGCTGACGCGCGAGGTCTTCCGCCAGGCGGGACTCGTGGCTCCTTCGGAAACGCGGGTTTTGCTGACCGGCGAAAGCGGCGTGGGAAAGGAAGTGGTGGCCGATCTGATTCATGTCTGGAGCCCGCGGGCGGAGGGTCCACTGATCAAAGTCAACTGTGCCGCCATTCCCGAGGGCCTGCTGGAAAGCGAGCTGTTTGGCCACGAGCGGGGTTCGTTCACTGGGGCCGTGGCGCTGCGTATCGGGCGTTTCGAGGAAGCAAACGGTGGGACAATTCTGCTGGACGAGATCAGTGAGATGTCACACGCCCTTCAGGCCAAGTTCCTGC
>Ga0315282_10010338_pt1 | contig 14647 bp, 11 predicted proteins | sample YL17G07_20_MG_FD_203693 | JGI IMG/M metagenome (GOLD analysis project Ga0315282, IMG submission 203693) | Sediment microbial communities from Yellowstone Lake, YNP, Wyoming, USA - YL17G07_20 | ecosystem: Environmental > Aquatic > Freshwater > Lake > Sediment | place: USA: Wyoming | collected...
GGGCGCCGCCTCACGTCCGCGTGGCGAAATTCTCGAGCAGGGCCAGCCCGGCCGCCTGGCTCTTCTCCGGGTGAAACTGCGTGGCGTGAATATTCCCGGCGCGGATGGCGCTGGCAAACCATCCCCCGTAGTCGGTCCGGCCAACCACGACGCTCTCGTCCCGCGGGGTCGCATAATAGGAATGGGCGAAGTAAAAGTAAACCCCTTCTTTCCCCATCCCCGCCACGAGCGGCGAAGGGCCGACCGGCTCGACCACGTTCCACCCCATGTGCGGGACCTTTAGGCCCCGGTGCAGCACATCCGGGCCGAACCGGACCACCCGCCCCGGCACCAGGGCCAGGCCCTGCTCCAAGGCGCCCGTCAGCGGCGCGGTCACCCCCGTGACGCCCGGCACCTCCTCGCTCACCTCGAAGAGGACCTGGAGGCCCAGGCAGATGCCCAGGAATGGCCGGCCGCGGGCACAGAACTCCCGGACCGGCTCCACCAGGCGGCGCTGGCGCAGGGCATCCATGGCGTCGCCGAACGCACCGACGCCCGGCACGACCAGACGCTCCGCCCGCGCCACCTTCTGGGGATCGTCCGAAACCTCGGCCGCCTGGCCGATCCGCTGGAACGCCTTCTGAACGCTGCGGAGGTTCCCCATCCCGTAATCGACAATGACAATCACCGGCCATGCCCCTCCACCGCCATGCCCTGGAGGCAACAGTCGCCGCGCGGGATTTTCACTGCTTCGCTCGCCCTGCCGATATGGGGCGGCGCCGACCGCGCCGCCTCTGCCGCGGCCAGCCAGCCACCCTCTCTTGTAGGCGCAGCACGGCGGATCAGGCACCCGAATGCTGCGGATAGACGACAATGACCACGCGACGGTTCTTGGCGCGGCCAGGGGCCGTATCGTTCGTGGCCACCGGCTTGTAGGGGCCGTAGCCGGCGGCATACACCCGCCTCGGATCGATCCCCTTCGATATCAGGTACCGCACGACCTCCATGGCACGGTTACACGACAGGTCCCAGTTGTCCTGCCACTGCTTCTTCGACTTGGCGATCGGCTGGCTGTCGGTGTGGCCCTCGACACGGATCTTGTCGCCGGCATAGTCCCTGTTCAGCACGGCGCTGATCTTGTCGAGGTGGCGCCTGGCGTCGGCCTTCAGGTCGGCCTTGCCGGAAGCGAAGAGGATGGTCTCGGGCAGAGTCATCGTCAACTCGCCGGCCGCGCCCACAGCGGTCTCGATACCCTCGCCGAACTCTGGCTTGGTCTTGCCGGGCCGCACGGCGGCGCCCGGCGTCCCCCGGGCAACCGCCCGGGCCTTGTCCAACTCGGCCTGGAGGCCCTGGTTCTGGTTCTTCAGGCCGTCGTTCTGGGCCTGGAGATCGGCGTTCTGCGAGAGCGCCGCCTCCAGTTGTTTCTGAAGCGCCGCGTTGCGCTCCTCCAGTTGTTTCTGCTGGCAACCGACGGTGGCCGCCATGATCGCGGCCAACGCCAGCACCAGCGCCGCTCGCCCCGAGAGGCGAATCGGCCATCCCGCCACCGCATTACCCCGTGACATCGCCAACTCCTTTCTTCTAGGACGGCATCGGGCAGTCTTGATTGCCGCACACAGAATGCACCCCGAGATTGTACCCAACCGGCGTCAATGACACAACAAAACGCGCCCACCCGAGGTGGGCGGCTCAACGGCCAGGTTACCCCCTTCCGGCGAACACCTGCCACATCGCCGCAATCCCCGGCTGGAAGTAGGCCACGACGTGGTCCTGCACCACCATGACCAGCGCGGCAGCCACACCCAGGAACGGCCCATAAGGCACTTCGTGATCCGCCTTCCGCACGAGATGCCAGATTCCGTACACCAGGCCGAAGAACGGGGCGATCAGGAACACCAGCACCGCGGCCTCCCACCCCAGTACGCCGCCGACCGCCGCCAAGAGGTACACGTCGCCGATGCCCATGGCTTCGCGGCGGAAAGCGAGCGTCCCCAGGAAGCGCGTCACGAAAATGAGCCCGGCCCCGACCGCCGCACCCACCAGCGCCACCAGGCCCGCGTCGGCCCTGGCCCAGCCCGTCCAGTCGGGCAACCGGTGATCGTACGCCCCGACGATCTGGACCTGCGGCCAGAGGACCGATCCGACCACGCCAGCCGCCAGCGCGCAATTCGTCACGATCGGGAAGATCTCTTTGCTCTCGAAGTCAATCACGCCCGACACAAGCATGGCACCGATGAGGACCATGTGCACCACGTACACGCCCACGTTGTCTGCACCCAAGCGCAGGCCCAGCGGAAAATACGCCAGCCAGTAGCCTGCCAGGAGCAGCCCCGTCGCAAGTTCCACGACCATGTACCGGACCGAAAACGGTGCCCCGCATTTGCGGCAATGCCCGCCAAGGATGAAGTAACTGGCCACCGGGATGTTGTCGTACCACGCGATGCGGGCCTGGCACGACGTGCAATGCGACGGCGGCCAGACCAGGCTCTTCTCCGCCGGAAGGCGGTAGATGCAGACGTTCAGAAAACTCCCCACGCACAAGCCCACGAGGAAGACAAACACGCCCACAGGCCATGTGCAGACCGCCTGCTGGAGATTCTCAATCATTCGCCGCCCGCCGATCCGCCATCGCCGACACCGACATCCTGGGCCCACGCAATCTAGCACCCCCCTGCCGAGCATGCAAGGCAAAACGGGCGGCCCGGCGGGGCCGCTTCCTTTCACCGCCGCAGGCAAGTTTCTGTTTTTCTCTCTGTGCCCTCTGTGCTCGGTGTGGTAAATTGGTCTTGCCGTTGTCTCGGCCTTTGTTTTGTTCTCGTGACTTTGCGTTCTCCGCGGCCTGGGCGGCGAAACGGATTCCGGAAAAAGCCAACAACGGGGAGCAGCCGTGGAACTGGAGCGAAAACCCGACCTCGAAGAAGCCGCCAGGCGGTTCGAGGCCTGGTGGCACGGCGAGATCCTCGACCGGCCGCCGGTCACCATCTACGTCCGCCCGGAGCGCCGGCCCAAGTTCCGAGAGCGCCGCTACGGCTCGCAGCGCGAGCGCTGGCTTGACATCGAGGGCGGCCTCGACGCGTTTGAGGCCTGGACCCGCGTCGGCATCTTCCTGGCCGAGACGTTCCCGCACTTCGAGCCGGCCCTCGGGCCGGAAGTGGTCGCGACGGTCTTCGGCTGCGACCTGGAATTCTCGCCGCACTCCAGTTGGTCCAGGCCCGTCGTTTCCTCGTGCCGCGAGATACTCAACCTGAGGCCCAACCTCGACACGTTCTACTGGCAGACCCTGCGGGCCAAGACCGACGTGTCGGTGCAGCGCGGCCGCGGCAAGTGGCTCACCCAACTTAACGACATGCATACGAACGCCGACCTGGTGGCCGCCCTGCGCGACCCCGCCGGCATGGCCCTCGATATGGCAGCCGACCTCGAGGGCGTGCGCCTGGCGTGCAACCACGTGGCCCGGTTCTATCCGATGCTGTACGACGACATCTACAATCGCGTGGCGCCCGCGGGCGAGCCATGCACCTCGTGGACGCCCTTTCTCCATCGCGGCAAGGCCAACACCGTCCAGGCCGACTTCGTCATCATGGTGTCGCCCGGGATGTTCCGCGAGGCGCTCCTGCCCTCGCTGCGGGCGGAGTGCAGGTTCCTCGAGCGCAGCATCTACCACCTCGACGGCCCGGGGGCGCTCAGGCACCTCGACGCCCTGTGCGCCATCCCGGAACTCCATGCCATCCAATGGGTCTACGGCGCCGGCAACGAACCTTCAGCGAAATGGATTGATGTGTATAAGAGGGTCCAGGCCGCCGGCAAGTGCATCCAGTTGCTGGCCGACAACTTAAGCGACGCCAAGGCTGCGGCGAGGAATCTGAAGCCCGAAGGCGTGTGGTTCTGCCCCGGCGGCGCATACTCGCGCCAGGAGGCCGAGCAGTTCATCGCCTGGGTCTCCCGCTGGGCGGCCGGCAAGAAATGATTGCCGGCCGGCATGGCCACGGCCTGCCCGCGGCGGCGGCCTTTGCGGGGGCACACCACCCGACTTTGGCCGACTCACCTACTTCGCCACAGGCGCCGCCGACTTGGCCTTGGCGACGAGAGCGGCCAGGCCGTCGGCTTCGGCCTGCCTCGGGTGCCGCCAGTCTTTCGGCAATTCCTTGCCGTCGAGTCGGGCCTTGGCCTCGGCCTGCTTGCGGGCCTCGTCGATCTCGGCCTTGACCTTCTTGTACATCTCTTCCAGGTCGGCGAGGCAATAAAACTCTTCCTGCCAGGCGACGATTCCGTTGGCCAGCCGCAGGCTCTCCGGCGCCGCCCGCAGCGCCTGCTCCAGGGCTTCCGCCCGGTTGCGGTTCGAAGCGGTCTCGGGCGTCCCCGAGCGCATCTGCGCATTCAGTTTGGTCCGCTCCTCCAGCAGGGGCAGTTCCTTGGTCTTGCGTGCCGCCAGAAGGTCCGCCAGTTTCTGCGTGCAGGCGTCGATGGTGGCCCTGGTTTCCTCAAGGACCTTCGCGGCCTGCTGGCGATACTCGTTGTAGCGGGCGAGGTCTCGCTGGTACTGCTCTTGGCGGCGCTGATTCTCGGCCTGAACGCGTGCCACGTCGCGCTGCCAGTGATCGTAGGAGTCCGTGCCGCCGGTCCAACTATGGCCCGATCCGCTGGGCACGGGCAGCAGCCGCGGCGGCTGGGGCGGAGGGGCGGCCAGGACCCGCTCCGCCGTCCGCTTCTTGGCCTCGGCCGCGCTTTTCTCGTTGTCGACCGGCTGTTTCGCTTTTCGCCAGTCGGCCAGAATCAGCGCGAGGGCCTTGTTGATCTCCGTCAGGCGGTCCTTGCCGCCCGCGCCCTTCCCCGCCGCCTCCTTCACCTCGCGCTCGAGTCTCTGGTACGTCGCAAAGAGTTCCGTGATGGGGGTCCACGTATCGCCGTACTTCACCTCGCCCTTGGCGTAGTGTGTGGCGGCTTCGTCGGCGCCCCCTTGGGAAGCGGCCTTCTCGGGTGCGGCTGCGACAAGGACCATACTGAGACAACCCACGGTCAGAGGGAGATGCCATAACCTGTGCACGTATCTCATGGTTCGGCCCTCCGCAGACTCAAGTGGGAATGCGCGCCGGATATTCTCCGTATTCCACCGACGGGCGTCCACACCAGAATGAACCCACGCGGACCCAGAGTGTTCCTGTCCGTAATGCCGCAGTTCCGGGGCCTGGTTGTTCCGCTCCAGGAAGAACTCTCGCAAAACCCGGCCCCGCCTGCTACTATTCGCGGCCTATGAGGCGTTTCTGGGACAACCTGGGGTGGCTGATCCTTCTGAACATCTTCTACACGGTGTCGGGGCTCCTGGCGTGGCCCGTGTACCTGTTCCTCCTGGCCACGCGCAAGAAGTACCGCCACCACTGGTGGGAGCGATGGGGCTTTGTGCCCAACTTCCGAGAAGGACGGGAACAGGCAGCGGGGAACAGCCGCCAGGACAAGACAAAGACACAACAAGAGCCGAAGCGCATCTGGGTCCACGCCATCAGCGTCGGCGAAGTCGAAGCGGCACGGACGTTCGTCCCGGCCCTGGCCGAGGCGTTTCCCGACCACCAGATCGTCCTCTCGACGACCACGATGACCGGCCGCGAGCGGGCCCTGAGACTCTTCCCCGGCCGGCCCGTCTTCCATTTCCCGCTGGACCTCTGGCCTGCGGTCGCGCTGGCCCTGCGGCGAGTGCAGCCCACGGCCGTCATCCAGGTCGAGTCGGAATGGTGGCCGAATTTCTTCCTGATGGCTGCGCGGCGGGGCATCCCCGTCGTATGCGTCAACGTGCGGATCACCGAGAAAGGCGTGCGCGGCTACGGGCGAATCCGCCGCCTCATGCGGGCCGTATTCAACAGCGCCCGCGCCATCGGCGTCCAGGCCGACATGTACCGCGAGAGGTTCATCCGACTCGGCGCGGACCCGGCGAGAATCGCCGTCACCGGCCAGATGAAGCATGACTGCGTCACGTTTGCCGATGCGGTCAAGGGCGTGGGAGACCTGGCCCGCGAGATGCACCTGGAGCCCGGCGAAACGGTCCTGGTGGCCGGAAGCACGGGGCCGGGCGAGGAAGAGCCGCTCCTGGTCGCGTACCGCGAGGTCCGCCGCGACCAGCCCCACCTGCGCCTCGTCCTGGTGCCGCGCCGGCCCGAAAACTTCGACGCCGCCGCCGAGGCCGTTCTCAAGGCGGGCTGCCCCCTGGTGCGGCGCTCCCGGCCGGGCGAACCCCAGGGCCCGAAGGATGAGCCGCCCGTCCTCCTGGGCGACACGATGGGCGAACTGATGAAGTGGTACGCACGGGCGGACCTCGTCTTCGTCGGCCGGAGCCTCGTGCCGCTGGGCGGGTCCAACCCGATGGAACCGGGCGCCTTGGGCCGCCCCCTGCTCTGGGGCCCGCACATGTTCAACTTTCCGATCGAGGCCCCCGCGCTGGTCGCGGCCGGGGCCGCACGCGAGGTGACCGATGCGGCCGGCCTCCGCGCCGCCGTCCTCGACCTCTTGACGCATCCCGAGAAGCGGCGTCAGATGGGCGAGGCCGCGCAGGCCACCATCCGCCGCATGCAGGGCGCCACCGCGCGGAACATCCAACTTGTGAGGCAGGCACTGTCATGAGCCACCCCGAGCGCCAGGCCCTGATGAGCCGCGTCCGCAGCGTCGTCGTCAAACTTGGGACGAACGTTCTGGCCGACGAGCGGGGACTCCTGGATCCGGCCCAGATAGCGCGCCTGGTCGACCAGGTGGCGGCCCTCCAGCGCCAGGGCCTGCGGGTGTCGATCGTTTCGAGCGGGGCGATCGCCGCCGGGATGGGCGACCTGGGTCTCGAAAATCGCCCCGAGGCGCTGCCGCAACTCCAGGCCTGCGCGTCGGTCGGCCAGGCGAAACTCATGATGATGTTCGACCTGGCCCTGAAGGCCCACGGCCGCCACGCCGCCCAAATCCTCCTCGTGCGCGACGACATGGAGGACCGCACGCGGTATCTCAATATCCGCAACTGCATCGCAGCCCTCCAGCAGTACGGCTCGGTGCCGATCATCAACGAGAACGATACCGTGAGCGTCGACGAAATCCGTTTCGGCGAGAACGACATCCTGGCCGCCATGGTCACCAACCTGCTGCGGGCGGACCTGCTGGTGCTCCTGACGACCGTCGAAGGCGTCTTCCGCGACAAGTCGCGCCAGGACCGCTTCGACGTGGTCCGCGACATGGGCGATGTCATGGCCGCGGCGGACGAGACGCGGTCGGCCCTGGGATCGGGCGGGATGCCGACCAAACTCCAGGCCGCCGCCAAGGTCGTGGCCGCCGGCGAGATGGCCGCCATCGCCAATGGCCGCAGGCCCAACGTCCTGGTGGACCTCCTGGCCGGGCAGGCCGTCGGGACGTTGTTCCTGCCGCAGACCGAGAAGATGGCCGCGCGGCAGCGCTGGATCGGCCTGACGAGCCGGCCCCGCGGCAGGATCCTCATCGACGCCGGCGCCGCGCGCGCCGTGCGGGCCCGCAAGAGCCTGCTGGCGTCCGGAATCACGGCGGTCGAGGGCGCGTTTGCCGCCGGCGACGTCGTGGCCGTCGTCGACCCGGAGGATCGCGCGATCGCCCAGGGCCTGACGAACTACTCATCGGAAGATATCGATAAGATCAAGGGCCGCCGCACGAGCCAGTTCGCGGCCATCCTGGGCGAGCGGACGTACGACGAGGTGGTCCACGCCGACAACCTGGTCCTGACGGCGCCGTAGTATTCCATCACCGCTTCGCGCGGCGTGGCGGTGGCTCGCTTAGCCGCGGCCGGCACGGCCGCGGGTGCGGCGCCAGGGCGACTCGCCCGCGCATCCCGTCGCCGTACCGGCGACGGCTAAACATGGGCGCGCGTCGCGGGGCCTGCGCGGCGACGGATGAACAGCCTAATCCGGCAGACCTTCCTTGTCGCCGTCGTCCTCGGCCAGCGCGGGGGTCTCGGGGAGCGCCGTGCCGCCAAGCGCGCTGGCTTGAACGCCCTCCGGCCGAAGTTCGATCGAGACTGCGCCGACCTCGCCGGTATCGAAGCACGCCATCCGATGCTCCTTGAGCCACGCGGGCGGATCGCGCGGCGCGAAGGTCGGGCCCGCCGAGATGACCAGGGTCCGGGCGCCCGTCGCGGCGGCGAAGCGGCCCACCGCCTCCGGCGCGTGCCCATGGTGCGGCCACAACATCGCGTCGGCCCGCAGGCCGGGCTCGGCCTCCAGCAGGCCCGCCAGGCCGGAGGGCTCGATGTCGCCCCCCAGAAGCAGACGCCGGCCGCCGTCGGCGATCGCCAGCACGAGCGACCCGTTGTTGATGGCCCGGGTCTGCGAAATGCTCCCCCGCGGCCACACGGCCGCGACCTCCACCGACCCCGTTCCCGCCAGCCGGTCGCCCGCGCCGAAGAATTCCACGCGCACGCCGCGCGCCAGCAGCGCCTCGACCACCTTATCGTCGCCCTGGAGGCGTTTCCTGAGGAACGTCGGCGGCACGAACACCTGGCGGATGCCGAAACGCTCTACCAGCGGCAGGATGTCCTTGAAGTGGTCGAAGTGCGCGTGGCTGATGAAGACCGCGTCGACGCGGTCGACCCGCAGCGCCCAAAGGGCCGGCGCCAGCGTCGCCTCGGCCGCCCTGGCCTGCGAGAGCGACGACCCCGCATCGTAGAGGACGTTGCGGCCATTCGGCAATTCCACGAGTGTCGTCAGGCCGTTGCCGACCGCAAAGAACGTCGCCCGCGTGCAGGGGGGCGCGGAGTGTCCGCCCGTCCACACAAAGACGGCGGCGGCCGCCAGGCTCGCCATCGCCAAATGCCGCCGGGAGATGCCAAGCCGCCGGCGCCAGGCAAACGCCGTCAGAAGCACGTACGCCACCACCAGCCAGCCGAGCGTGACACTGCCCACGTAGCAATACGCCCCCGGAACGTGCGCCATCGCCTCGACGACGGCGGTCGTTGCTCGGCCGAGGGCGTCGGTCCCCGCCGCGAGGACCGCGTAGATCCACGGGTGCAGCCATCCCAGACCCACGAGCATCATGCCTGCCACCGTCAAACCGAACGCCAGCGGAAACAGGACCGTGGTGGCCACAGGCGCGAGCCACGCGACCAGATGAAACCGGTACGCGATAACCGGAATGTTGATCACCGTCGCGGCCACCGAAACCATCAGCGCGCCGCGAAGCACTCGCCGATACCACCAACCGGGGCGACCGCCCGGCTGGCGGAGCCGCTCGGCTTCCTTCCGCCGGACCTGCAAGACATCCTCCAGCCGGTCCACGAGGAACATCATCCCGATCACCGCCAGGAACGAGAGTTGGAAACTGGTCGTGAACAGGTCGCCCGGCCGCACCAGGAGCACCACGAGCACCGCCGCGGCCAGCGTGTTCAGCGCCACCACCGCGCGGCCGGCCAGCCATCCGAGGCACACGACGCCGAAGAGGATAGCGGCCCGCAAGACAGGCGGCTCGAGTTCCGTCATCAGCGTGAACGTCACGACCGCGCCTGCAACGATCAGGGCGGTTGTCCTGGGGCCGAAGCCGGCCATCCGCACCACCAGGAGCACCGCCGCCGCCAGAAGGCCGACGTTGAATCCCGACACCGCCAGCAGGTGCGTGGTGCCGGTGGCCAGGAACGCCCGCTCGATGTCGCGCCCGTGCACCTGGCCCGAGTCGAAGTCCAAGAGGTCGCGGCGGCCAAAGACCATCGCGCCGGTGATGGCCCGGCCTTCCGGCGTCGGCAGGCGGTCGAGACTGGCGACCGCGAATCGCTGCATCCGCCCGACGAGCCACCGGGCCAAGTCGGCCCGCGGCTCGACCACGCGGACGGCTTCCCAGTGGTCCGTGCTGATCGACGCGCGGATGCCCTGGCGCCGCAGGTAGGCGCCCATGTCGAACGCGCCGGGGTTCGCCGGCCGGCCGAACGGCGCCAGGATGCCCGTCACCTGGACGGCGTCGCCCAGGTTCGGCACGCCCGAGGCGTCGGCGGGCTGCGCCTGGCGAACCGTCACGGCCACACGGCCGCCGGCCGGATGCCAGCGGCCCTCAACCAGGATGCGGCGGCACTCGAGGGTCAGCGTATTGCGCACGTAGTAGGGCACCGCCGGCAGGAAGACGTCGTCGGGCGGCGAGGTTTGGCGGGCAGATCGGACCACCACGCCCTCGACCCTCACGAGGCGCCGGCCGCTCTCGGCAAACCGCGCGATGTCGTCCGGCGCCGGATCAACGCTGGCGCGGTACCGGGCCGCCCCCGCCGCACCCACGAGCACCAGGAGCGGAACCAGCAGCCACGCGGCGCCGGCGCCCCGAAGATACAGGATGACCCAGAAGGCGGCGGCTGCCACCGCCACCGCGCACCAGGCGAGCATGCCGCCGCCCGCGTACTCAGCCACAACAATCCCAATGATGAACGCCAGCGCCGCCGGCGCCAGCGGCTCGTAGCGCCGGACGTTTGCGGCCGCGCCGGGCACGGGCTGACCGGGTTGCGTCACGGTGGATGACATGACACACGCCTTGCACGAGATTATCGCGGCTGCTGCTGACGTGCCGCGGGCTGCTTGTCAACCCGCAGCACATGAGAAAAGGCCGGCACGCGCTCGCAATCAGAAGCGCTCCCGAAGACTCAGTTGCGGGTGCTGGTTCGGAAACAGGACTTCGGCGATGCGGCGGGCCTCGCCGGTGGTTTTCATGCCGGCAGCGTCGATGATGGCGGCGGGGTCGTCGGTGCCGATGAGGAGTTGCGCGATGCGCGGGCCGCCGCAGATCGCGTGCTCGGCCGCCCTGCCCTCCTCGACCTTGATGCGCGAGCGGTCGACGCGGAGCGTCACGCGCTCCCGCCGGTCCGCCACCAGAAGGCTGCCGCCCCACCGCCGCAGGTGCGACGCCGCAAGGCGGCGCTCGAGTTCCGGCACCATCTTGTGAAGCGTTGAGGCGAGATTGATAGTGGCTACCATGGCTCCGCCGGCGCGCAGGTAGCGCGTCTCGGCGCGGCAGGCGCCTTCGCGCAGGCGGCGGATGAGCGGGTGCGATTCCGAGAACCCAGAGAACTGCACCTCCTGGCAGCACCGCCGTGCCAGTTTCGCCAGGACCCGCAGGGCCTGTTCGATGTCGCCGCCCACCTCCCCGCACTCAACCTGGACGCCCCGGCGCAGGACCACCACGTACCCGGCCGTGCGCCCGCGGGCATCGGTCCAGAGGTAACCTTCCATCGGCCGGGGATACATGCACCGCCGGTACGTGGGGCGCACCGCGGTGCCCGTCATCGCAGCGTTATCACGATTATAGATGGCATCGACATCCGCGCGCCAGAACGGGGCAAATCGCCGAACCCGGACGCCCGGCCGCGCGGCAGGCAGGTCGGCCACGCGGACCGTCCAGGTTGTGTCGGACCACGCGCGGACGTAGCCGAACCGGTCGTAGAAGTTCTCGATGCCGAAGAGCATTGAGAGGTCGTACCCGAGGTCCCGCATGGCCTCGACCGAGGCCCGGGCCGTCCGCTCCATGAGGCCGCGCTGGCGGTAGTCGGCGTCGGTCCCGACCATCCCGATGCCGCCGGCACGGACGCGGGCCACGCCGATCCGCATCTGGTAGTCCCAGACGCCGAAGTGCGTAACCAGGAGTCCGCCGATCAGGCCGATGCGCGAGGCGGCCCAGTCGTAATGGCCGCCGAGGACGTAGCCCTGGCGGGCGCGATCGCGCATCTCGTAGTAACCGCCGTGGGAAAACACCTTCGCGCCGAAGTCGCAGAGGGCCGCGGCGTGCTCGCGCTTGTCGGGGGCGAGAATCGCCAGGTCGTCCGCTTCATCCGGGCGCCGGCGTGTCATGCCTTACCTTGCCTTTCTTTGCGACATTATTTGGCGCTGATACGTGGTCGCCTTCGGCTCCCCGCCAGACACTACTTCCTGGTCTTCGCCCACGCAGCGGCGGCGCGGCACAGGGCCTCGAACAGGGCCAGATGCGGCGGGCGGTCAATCAGGGTCTCGGGATGCCACTGGATACCGAGGAAAAATCGGCCGGGTGCCGCGTCCTCAATGCCCTCGATGAAACCGTCGGGGCTGCGGGCCACGATGCGCATGCCGCGACCCGCCTCGCCAACCGCCTGATGGTGGCTGCTGTTGACCACCACCGACTCGCAGCGCAGGACGCGGGCCAGAAGCGAGTCGGGCTCGATGACCACGTTGTGCATGGCACGGGTGCGCCCGCTGCCGCTGTGCTCGATGGTCGCACCCTTCTCATCCTGCACATGCTGGATGAGGCGCCCGCCTCGGTGCGCCGCCATTTCCTGGATGCCCAGGCAGATGCCGAGGACCGGCATGCCGCAGGCCTCGGCCGCCGCCAGCAGCGCCAGGTCGCTCCGCTGCCGGCGCGGGTCGATGGTCTCGGTCTTGGGATGCTTCGGCTCGCCCCAGAGCGAAGGGTCGAGGTCGCCGCCGCCGATCAGGAGCAGGCCCTCGACGGCGGCCAGGAGTTCCTCGGGCGCCGCACCATCGGCCGGCGGAAGGACGACAGGCGCGCCTCCAGCCGCCACGACGGCCTCCACGTAGGCGTACGGCAGGTGAACGCGCTGCCGACCATCAAGCAGCCCCAGGTCGCCTGTCATGGCGATGCGCGGCCTCATGACGCCCCTCGCCGCAGGACGATCCCCGGCATGGCGCCAGTGTGCCTGCCGTCGGCCACGACGCGCTGGCCGTTGACGAAGACGTGGTGGATGCCGGCCGGCGGGACCCACGGCCGCTCGTAAGTCGCGCGGTCGGCGATCGCCTGGCGGTCGAAGACGACGAGGTCCGCCCAAGCCCCCACGTCCAGGCGCCCGCGGTCCCACAGGCCGACGATGTCGGCCGGCAGACTGGTCAGGCGGCGGATGCCTTCCCGCCAGTCCATGAGGCCCGCCTCCCTGACGTACGTGCCGAGGAACCGGGCCGGCGTGCCGTAGGCCCGCGGATGGGCAAGGCCGCCCGGCACGTTGTCGAGGTTCTCGGGCACGCGCCGGAGGCCGGCGTCGGAACCGATAGCGACGTACGGCTCGGCGAGGACCGCCCGCAGGTTCTCTTCGCACATCGTGAAGGCGATGGCGCTCGTTTGCGCGGCGTGCTCGATGATCAGGTCGAAGGCCACTTCGAGCGGGTCGCGTCCGGCGGCCTCGCCCAGTTGCCGCAGGTTCTTCCCGACGGCCGTCTGCGGGGCCCCCGGCCGGACGGAAGCCACGAGGATGCGTTCGGCGTACTCCGGTTCCGGATGGCGTGTGCGGATCTCTTCGATCAGGCGCCGGCGCGTCGCGGGGTCAGCCAGGCGTGCGAGTTCCTGCTCGCGCGTGCCCTCGACGGCCCAGTTCGGAAGGAGGAGCGAATCGAGGTCCGTCATGCTGGCCAGGTACGGGTACCGGTCGGCGGTGACGGCCAGTCCGGCGGCGCGGGCGACCCGCAGGCGACGGACGGCCTCGGTCATCTTCGGCCAGTTGGCCTCGCCCGACGCCTTCAGGTGGCTGAGTTGCCCGCGGACTCCCGACTGGCGGACGACCGCCAGGAACTCGTCGACGGCCTCAAGCAGGCGGTCCCCCTCGCTTCGGATGTGGCTCGCATAAAAGCCCCCTGCCCCGGCGACCACGCGGCACAGGTCGGCCAGCGTCTCCACCGTGACGTTCTTGTAGCACCCGGGCGGGTAGATAAGGCCCGAAGACATGCCGAACGCCCCGGCGTCGAGGGCCTCGGCCAGCAACTTCCTCATGCGCCGGCGCTCGTCGTCCGTGGTCGGACGGTCCACATAGCCCACGACGGCGGTCCGGATCGCGCCGTGGCCGACCAGCATGGCGCGGTTGATGCTCGAGGCCGCGGCCTCGGCCCGCTCGTAGTACTGCTGGGCCGACTCCCAGTCGATCGTAAGGCCGTACGGTTCCCATTCGGCCTGGCGCCGGGCGCGGAACTCGCCGGCCAGCGGGAACGGGCTCGCGCCGCAGTTGCCCGAGACGTCGGTGGTGACCCCGGCCAGGACCTTGCTTTCGGCCCGCGGATAGACGAAGGCCGAGAACTCGCTGTGGCAATGAATGTCGATGAATCCCGGCGCGACCGTCAGCCCGGCGGCGTCGAGGTCGCCTCGGGGGCCCGGCGGCAGGCTGGGCGCGATGCACTTGATCCGCCCGTCGCGCACGCCCAGGTCGGCGCGGCGAAGGCCCCCTTCGGAATCCAGCAGGGTTCCCCCGCGAATCGTCCAGTCCAATGGCATGGTCCGAGAGATGCCTCGCGTCGCTCAACGGTGCAACCGCCCGCCGGCCCTGCGATTCCGCTTCTCCCCGCCGCCCAGCGCCCCACGGCCTGCAGCACAGCCGCCCTCGGCTGTGGAGGGGCGCGGCGCGGCGCGCCCCTACGCGTCGCAGAGACTACATGTTCTTGCGATGCGCCTCGATGGCCGCATCGACTGTTTTGTATATATCGAACCAGGTGTCAAGTTTGGTCATCCGGAACGGCTCCATCAACTCCTCGCTGAGGCCGGCCAGTTTCATGCGGGCCTGGCCCTGGCCGATGCGGTGGTGAAGTTCGATGAGCATCCTCAGGGCGCTCGAGGACATGAAGGTGACCTGGTCGAAGTCGAAGACGAACCGGCGGTCGGGCGCGGCATCCACAAGTTCCCTGAGGCTTGCGGCCATGCGGTCGATCGCCACGGCATCCAGGATATGCGACTGGCGAAACGCCAC
>Ga0315282_10010339_pt1 | contig 14647 bp, 14 predicted proteins | sample YL17G07_20_MG_FD_203693 | JGI IMG/M metagenome (GOLD analysis project Ga0315282, IMG submission 203693) | Sediment microbial communities from Yellowstone Lake, YNP, Wyoming, USA - YL17G07_20 | ecosystem: Environmental > Aquatic > Freshwater > Lake > Sediment | place: USA: Wyoming | collected...
ACACAAATCTTCCGCCACAAGCATTGGCGGATCCGCCAATTATTTTGGCGGTAACGCAGATATACGCAGATATTTTTAATCTGCGACCATTTGCGTGCAATCTGCGAGAATCTGCGTTCAGACAGAGAAAAGGTTAATCTATAAATGAAAAATATACTCATTGCTTCAGACCACGGCGGTTTTGGCTTGAAAGAAAAATTAAAGCCGTATTTAGCGAAAAAAAGTTTTAAAATAAAAGATTTGGGTACCAGCTCTAAAGATAGTTGTGATTATCCTAGATTTGCTTATTCTTTAGCTAAAGAGATATCGCAAGGCAAATACAAAAGAGGCATTCTTATCTGTAAAAGCGGTATCGGTAACTCTATTGTGGCAAATAGACTTCCCGGTGTGCGCGCCGCACTCTGTTACAATATAAAGGCGGCCCGGCTCTCGCGTGAGCATAATGATAGCAATGTCTTGGTTTTGGGTTCACTATTTGTCAATCTAAATTTAGCTAAAAAAATCACAGGAGTCTGGTTGAACACAGAATTTAAAGGCGGCAGGCACCAAAGACGTCTGAATCAGATAAAAAGAATAGAGAGAGCGCTGAAAAATTCTTAAAAATCATATCAGCGCTCTCTGATTACAGCGATTATTTAAGATTACATAGATTGTCTCGTTGAAGATTTAATCTGCGTAATCCCTGCCTGCGGCAGGCAGGTGTTTTTCCCGACAAAGTCGGGATCCCGATGGCACTAATGATTATCGTCATCGGGATAATCTTTTAATCAGAGATTGCTGCATTGTTTAGGATTTTCTCAGCAATCTCATAGAAAAGGAAATAAAGAAATGGAGAGCTTAAAACATATAAAGAAAACAGATCCTGAAATTTATGAAGCGATAAAGAATGAAATTAAAAGACAAGAAGAAAATTTAGAGCTGATTGCTTCAGAAAATTTTGCCTCTCTGGCTGTGTTAGAAGCCCAAGGTTCAGTTTTAACTAACAAATATGCAGAAGGCTATCCCGGGTATCGTTGGTATGGAGGCTGTGAATATGTTGATCAAGTAGAACGATTAGCTATAAAAAGAGCAAAAGAACTCTTTGGTGCCGAGCATGTTAATGTCCAGGCGCATTCCGGCACTCAGGCAAATATGGCAGTTTATTTTAGTGCGCTAAACTTAGGTGATACTATTCTGGCCATGGATTTAGCTGCAGGAGGACATCTAACCCATGGCCATCCGCATAATTTTTCCGGCATGTTTTATAAGGTGATCGGTTACGGCGTGGATAGAAAAACCGAGATGTTAAATTATGATAATATTCTATATTTAGCAAAAAAATACAAACCCAAGATGATTGTGGCGGGTGCTTCAGCATATCCGCGAAAGATTGATTTTAAAGAATTCCGTAAAATTTGCGATAAAGTAGGGGCTTATCTATTTGCGGATATGGCGCACATTGCTGGACTTGTGGCAGCGGGAATTCATCCTTCGCCGGTTCCCTATGCCGAGTTTGTTTCTTCAACTACGCATAAGACATTACGCGGCCCGCGGGGCGGTTTTGTGCTCTGCAAAAAAGAATTTGCCAAGAAAATAGATGCCCGGATTTTTCCTGGGATACAAGGCGGGCCTTTAATGCATATAATTGCTGCTAAGGCAGTGGCTTTTCGAGAAGCAATGAGTATAAAATTCAGGAGCTATCAAAGACAAATAGTGAGAAATTCTCGGGTATTAGCCGGGGCCTTAGCAGAAAAGGGATTTCGTGTTGTTTCTGGGGGCACAGATACACATTTGCTACTTATAGATTTGACTGAGAAAAGGGCAACCGGAGCCGATGCATCTTGGGTTTTAGGAGAAGCAGGGATCACGGTAAATAAAAATCTCATTCCTTTTGATAAAAAAAGCGCCTCGGTTACTAGCGGCATCCGCTTAGGAACTCAGGCAGTGACAACGCGGGGAATGAAAGAAATCCATATGCGTAAAATTGCCCAGTTTATTAATGATGCCATTGAGGCCAGTGATGAACCTAAGAAGTTAACGGAGATTAAAAAAGAGGTCTTAAATTTAACCAGAAGGTTTCCTTTGTACCCAGAATTACTATAAGATAGATGAAAAGAAAAATTAAAAAAGCAAAGATACATAGACGCCCGAGTTGGGATGAATATTTTCTAGAAGTAGCTGGACTTGTTGCAAAAAGGTCTACGTGTCTGCGTCGGCATGTAGGGGCAGTTACAGTTCTGGATAAAAGAATTTTAGCTACAGGATATAACGGTGCGCCATCAGGTCTTAAGCATTGTATTGATATCGGGTGTTTGCGTGAAAAATTAAAAATCCCTTCTGGCCAGAGGCAAGAACTCTGTAGGGCTTTGCATGCTGAACAAAATGCACTCATTCAGGCATCTTTATATGGTGTAAGTTTAAAAGGAAGCACTCTTTATGCCACAAATCAACCCTGTGTGATATGCGCTAAGATGCTGATTAATGCCGGCATTAAAGAGGTTGTCATTGCCGAAGGTTATCCTGATAAAATGGCTATGGAATTATTTAAGGAAGCTAAAATTAAGGTAAAAAGGTTAATAAAATGAGATGCCCGCACTGTGGCTATAAAGAGGATAAGGTTGTGGATTCACGTGCTACTGCCGAGGAATCAGCAGTCAGGCGCAGGCGGGAATGCCTAAAGTGCGGAAAGCGTTTTACTACTTATGAGTATGTGGAAGAGGTTTCTTTAATGGTGATAAAGAAAGATAGCAGACGCGAGCCATTTGACCGCAAGAAAATTTTAACTGGTATTATGAAGGCCTGCGAGAAAAGGCCGATTAGCGTAGAGAAGATGGAAGAAACTGTTACGCAGGTTGAGCACGCAATTCAAAAAAAGAGCGACCGCGAAGTTTCCTCTTCTCGCATCGGTGAGTTAGTTATGGAAAAATTAAAAAATTTAGATGATGTAGCCTATGTAAGGTTTGCTTCGGTATACAGGCAATTTAAGGATGTCGGACAATTTATGGTAGAATTAAAAGATATGCTCGGTAAAGGTAAACGTAGACCTACAAAATAATAGGGAGACTGATATATGATAGAGATGGAGTTAAACAAGATTGTTATTGATGAGAAAAGGCACGACCAGCTTATTGTCTTAAAAGAAAAAGGCGGTAGCCGGATTTTACCTATTGTTATTGGTCTGAATGAAGCATCAGCAATAAAATTAAAAATAAGTGGTTTTCAACCACCCCGGCCATTAACCCACGATTTATTGTATAATACGATTGAAAATTTAGAGGCCAGTGTTGATAAGGTGGTTATTGATAAATTAGAAGAGAATACCTTCCACGCCAAACTTGTCTTAAAAACCGAATCCGGAAAAATTAAGGTCGTTGATGCTCGTCCCTCAGATAGTATTGCCCTGGCAGTCAGGGCGCACGCGCCTATCTTTGTAGAAGACGCAATCATTAAGCAATCCGAAGTATTCAATAAAGAAAAGTAATACCAGCCCTAATCCAATGAGATTTCCTCCCCAGGCAGAAAGAATCCTTCAGGCCATATTATCTTTGGCTAAAAAGAAAAAAGTAAAACTCTATATTGTAGGGGGTTATCTGCGTGACGCCTTGCTCGTCCGCCAGAAGGATAACCCGGATATTGATTTTTGCCTGAAAAATAATGCCATAAATTTTGGCAGGGTACTCGCCAAGAAAATCAAGGCCGGATTTGTGGTCTTGGATAAAGAGCACGGCGCCTGCCGGCTGGTGAAAAAGATAGATGATAAAATTTATACCTTTGATTTTACTGATTTTCGCGGGAAGGCTTTAGAGAAAGACCTCCTGCATCGCGATTTTACCATAAACGCGATAGCCATAGACTTAGAAAAAGTATTTTCGAGCGAGGATTTAAATAATTCTCTCATTGACCCTTATGGCGCAAGAGAAGATTTAAAAGCAAAAATCATCAGGGTAGTGAATAAAAAATCTTTTGCCGAAGACCCGCTGAGGATACTGCGCGCTTTTAGTTTTGCGGCCATTTTTGATTTCAAAATAGATGAAGAAACCCTTAAGTTAGCCAGGAAAGAAAGAGAAAAGTTATCCGCTGTTTCCGCCGAGCGCACCCGCGATGAATTATTTAAGATATTTGACCGGCCGAATGCTTATGAATATCTGGCTAAGATGGACGATTTGAAAATCCTAAAGGTAATCTTTCCCGAAATTGAAAAGATGCGCGGCATAGGCCAGGGCCCGTATCATCACCTGGATGTGTGGCAGCATACCTTAGAGACAATTAAACAAGTTGAAGGCTTGATTCAGGAATTGCGAAATAACAAAGAGATTCAGGACTATCTCAATGGGATTATTTCTTCGGAAAGAAGGCGCCGGGCACTGTTGAAATTGGCTGCGTTATTGCATGATATAGGAAAGCCCGCTGCCTTGCGCCATGAAGGCAAGAAACTCATTTTCCACGGCCATGAGAGAATAGGCCGCCAGATGAGCGAAGAGATTGCCAGGCGCCTGAGGCTTTCCAATGACGAATTAAACTCTTTAAAAATTATTGTGTTACGGCATTTAAGGCCGGGGTATTTAGCTGATAACGAGGTGCTGACCCCGCGGGCAAAATTTAGGTATTTTCGCGATGCTGCTGGAGAAGCCGTAAGCATACTTTTATTATCCATTGCCGACCAGCGCTCAACCCAGGGGCCGTTAACTACTAAAGGATCGCGGATGCGGCAGGAAAAAACTGCCTTTGGTTTAATCCGGGAATATTTCCGCAAAAATAAAGAGAAGAAAATTCCGCGCCTGATTAACGGCCATGACCTGATGCGGAAATTCAAATTAGAACCTTCGCCGTTAATAGGCAAGATTTTGTCTGAGATAGAGGAATTGCAGGCGATAGGAAAGATTAAAAATAAAACTGTTGCATTAAAAATAGCGGCAGATATTGTAAAAAACCGGGAATAATTTTAGTTTATGGAATCCACCCTGAAAAAAGAGCTGATTCTCATAGAGCCAACCGTAAGCAATTATGCTATCCGTCTTCTTATGCTATCGGTTTTAAAAAGAAATATTCCTGTTTCATTATTTACTATATCCGCGTTAACGCCCCCCGGTTACAAGATTAGAATCTTCGCCAATAAATTACTATGGCCTAAGAAAGATTTTACTAGAGGTGCGCTTGTGGGGATAAGCTGTATAACTTCTAATGCGCCGCAGGCCTATAAACTGGCTGCACGGTACCGAGAGGCCGGGGCTTATGTCGTTATGGGCGGACCACATGTAAGCGCTCTTCCGGAAGAAGCATTGCAATATTGCAACAGCGTGGTTATCGGAGAGGCAGAATCTGTTTGGGGCCAGGTTATAAGGGATTTCGAGAGCAAATCGCTTCAGAAAATATATAGGGGCCAGCCCCTAGAAGACTTTTTTTCTCCTGTTTATGATTATTTTAAGAATTTAGACCCAAGGGTATTGATGATGACAGGAATACAAATAGTCCGAGGATGTAAATACCATTGTGATTTTTGCGTCTGCCCTTCTAATTTTGTGCGTTATGTCAAGGTAGAACAGGTAACGGAAATAATTAAAACAGTAAAAGAGTCGTTTGGCAACAAGTCAATAACAATGCATTTTCCCAGTGATAATATTTTTTCCGATCCGCAATATGCTAAAGAGTTCTTTAAAGCGCTCATTCTTCTAAAAATAAAGTGGGTATCGCAAAGTTCTATAGATATTGCCTTTGATGAGGAGGCGCTCAGTTTGGCAAAGCAAAGCGGCTGTAAATATCTCTTTATTGGTTTTGAAACCATATATCCGGAAAAATTGCAAAAGACCTCCGTGGGTAACATTCATTCGACTGCAGATTACGTAAAAGCCATTAAGAAAATTAAATCTTACAAGATAGGGGTGGTGGGCGCATTTATTATTGGTTTTGATTATTATTCCCATCTCGATTATTTAAGATTATTGTTTTTTCTAATCAGTACTTTCGTAAGAAGCAGATTCTTTTGGATTTCAGTAACAATACTTACTCCTTTTCCCGGTACGCAACTTTTTGAGCGTTTAAAAAGAGAGGGAAGAATATCGACGTATGACTGGGGGAAATACGATCTTCTTTTTCACGCCGTTTTTAGGCCTAAAAATATGTCGCCCTTTTCATTAGCTTTATGGTTTGTGCTCATAAGGATAATTGCCGTTTTCTGTTCTACCTTAGGCATAGCGGTATTCCTGATATTTAATTTCCCCCACCTTTTCCGTTATTTCTGTATTCATATTTTGCCATATTTATATTATATTTATATGAATATTAGTATAAATCAAGCACGATGAAGAAGAAAATTATTATTATTCTGATTAGCTTAGTTCTTATTATTGCTATCTGCATCGTCTATTTAAACAATGTCGTTCTGCCCACGAAAGTCAAGTCCTGGGTTATTAATAGCCTTCAGGAACAAACGCAGAAAAAAGTCGCCCTGGGGTCATTACAATTCAATATATTTAAAGGCCTGGTTTTAAAAAATTTGATTATTTATGATAATGTAGAAACTCTGTTCAGTCTTAAAGAGGGCTCCTGTAGATTTCTTATCATTCCTATTCTAATAAAACAGATTATTATCCCCTCTGTGCGGCTTAAGTCTGCCTCCATGCTTTTAGTGCGCAGGAAAGATAACACATTTAACATCCAAGATTTATGTGCAAGAAAAATTTCCGCAGCTAAGAAATCCAAGTTCAATATATCTATTTTCAGAGTTACAGTAACGGATGCCCGCATCCACTTTAGAGATGATACTTTTCTTGCGCCATTTACCAAAGATATAGAAAATCTGGATTTTAATCTATATTTAAATTTACCCGCCAATGTAAAGTTTAGTCTTAAATCACAAATTCCTGCTCAACTACCTGTTCAGATAAAAGCCACGGCTAAGTATGAGATACTTGAAAAATTTTTAACGGCGAAAATTTCTCTGCAGAATTTTGTGGTTAAAGAATTCCTTCCCTATTATCAAAATATGGGAATTGACATTACAGAGGGCCTGAACGATCTCCTGATAGACCTAAAATCAAAAGATGGTGTTCTTTCTATTGACTTTACAGCTCAGAATAAGAACTTAACTATTTCCAAAGAAAAGCTTAAAGCCAAGCTGAATTCAGAGATAAAGGCCAATCTTCAATATAACTTGAAAGACAAACAAATCGAATTTTCCGGAAAGGCAAATATTGCTGATGCCGGAATTCAAGGGTTAGAATTTATAGACAGGGTAGATAATATTAATGGACAGGTATCTTTCACTAAATCAAATATCTCTTCAGATAATTTGAGTGCAAATATTTGGGGTATGCCGATAACGGCTAAGTTCAATCTTACCGATTTCAATAACCCCTTACTGAATATCAATATTGCATCTTCATTAAATATGAGTTTTCTGCAAGGAATATTAAAAGAAAAATTCAAATTTACTTTTCCGGGCCAGATAGAGGGGCAAGGTAAGTTATCTTTGGGCTTAGAGACCCAAATTCCCTCCCAGGGACCATTACCAATAAAGGGCTATTTAGATATTCTTGATACAGTAGTAAAATTAGAAAAATTCACTTCGCCCGTTGAGAATATTAATGGAAGGTTAGAATTTACGCAAGAGCAGCTCAAATGGCAAGACATTAATTTTAAATATTTGGGTATCCCTTATAAAACCGGAGGGTTATTAACTGATTTCAAGACACCAAAAGTTCAATTAGCATTAACTTCCCAAGATCTTGTGCTAGAAACTAATTTTGCTATTTACAATAAAGTAGTAAATTTCTCTCAATTTACAGGTAAATATCTCAATTCTGATTTCTCGCTGGCAGGAGAAGTGGATACTAAAGACCCATCCAATTTAACAATGGATATAAGGGGTGATTCAGATATAAATTTAGAAGACCTGAAAAACATCCTAAAAAATTTTAAAAACAAACTGGAACAAATCAACCCGCAAGGTAAAGTCAGGATGCAATTTAATTTAGATGGCAATTTAAGTGATTTTAAATCCTGCACCATTAAGGCCGAACTTTCTAGCCAGTCTCTATCAATTTACGGGTTAAAATCCAGTGATTTGTTGATGAGTTATAATCAGTCAGAAGGTATAATTGATATACCGCTTATGCATTCCTCTTTATACGATGGCACAATCGAGGCAGGTGCAAAGATGAATCTGAATTCAGCTAACCCGCCCTATTTTATAAATGCGGATATACAAAACATTAAAATTGAAAAGTTAAAACTCGATACAAAAGCAAAAGAAAAGGATATCTCCGGCACGCTCCAGGCCCAACTTAAGCTCAATGGTTTTTTAAATGATATCTCTAAATTAAAAGGAACAGGAAAGATTAATATTTCTGAAGGTAAGCTCTGGCAGCTCAATCTATTTAGAGGCCTGGGGTCTTTACTTTTTGCTAAGGATTTTGCCAATATTGTTTTCCAGGAAGGTTCTTGTGCGTTTTTGGTTCAAGACCAATATATTTTTACGGATAATTTAAGACTGAAAAGCAATATTGCTGATCTGTCTGGCCCGGTTAAGATAGGCTTTGATAGTTCTATTGATGCCTCTTTGAATGTGCAAGTCTTAGATGAAATGGCCCCCCTAACCGGCACCTTTAAAGATATTACCACCGCCATAGTTGGGCAAGCAGGAAGATTTGGCGTAATAAAGATAAGTGGCACACTGAATGAGCCAAAATATAAATTTCAGCCTGCAGTTGTTGATATCATCAGAGGATTAAAGGATGCTATTTTTGGGAAATAAAAGAGGAGGATTGATGCAGAGCGGCAAAATTAAATTAGTTCCATTTATAATTTTATCTGTATTATTATTTTTTCAGAAGCCGATAATAGCTGAGACTAAGGTTGATTCTTATTTTCGCTATATGCCTTCTCGTAGCGTTGATGCGCAATCAGGAAAGGTAGAAATTCTGGAAGGAGATACTGAATACAGCTATGAATTCAAAGCATTTGATAAATTGCTACTTAAGCTTTCTTTAGATAATAAATATATAGGTATAGAAAATACTACTACAGTTAAATTACCTGCACATTTAGTAGGATTAACTACGGATATAGAAACTGCCTTTCCATTTTTTAATGTAGACAATACTTATTTACTCTTAGGAATGAGTCCCTCTTTTTATGGAGACGATTGGAGTTTTCGTACTTCAGGTTTTCGCTTGCCTTCGCGCGCATATCTTATTTATCAACCAACTGAGAAATGGACATTTTTAGCAGGCGTGGCTATTTCTCCAGATTTTGAAAACGAGGCCTTGCCTATATTAGGTTTTATTTACAAGCCAAATGACAAATTAACCTTTGAAATCACACCCAAAAGACCAAATATTAGCTATATCTTTAATAATAAAATTACTTTATTTGCGCAAGGTGGAAGCACATTTAATGAATTTGAGGTAACCAAGGATAATTTAAAAAATGTGGTTTTACGCTACCGAGAGATACATCTGGGTGCCGGCATAAAATATAAGGTTAATAAATTTATAGAGAGTTCTATTTCTTGCGGTGGTATATTTGGCCGCTCTCTAAAGTATAGGGATGATAGCTTGGGAGAAGTGAATATAAAAAATGGTGCTTATACTGAGCTTAGATTAGAAATAAAAATTTAAATTGATGGACGCAGGAACATCAAAGAGGATTAATGCTATGAAGAAAGCAATGGTTTTGAGTTTAATTTTCTTGGCAATTTTCTTGGCTAAATCCCAGGCAGATACGCTGTATCTTAAGAATGGCCGCAGCATTGAAGGCTTGATAAAAAGTGAAGATGAGGAGACAATTGAATTAGAGGTCTGCCAAGGAGTTATTAAGTTTGATAAAAACGAAATAGAAAGAATAGAAAAATCAGCTCCCCAAGAAGCCCGGGCAATTCGCCTGAAGTGGGAGAGGCAGATTGTCTGGGCCAAGCAGAGATTAGAGAAGCAGCAGGAAGAAGAGGAAAGGATGCCCAAAAAAGTTGAGTTTTTTCAGGGAGGACAAGGTATAATATTAAATGTTACCTTAAATAAAAAAGTCCAAGCCGTTCTTGTTTTAGATACCGGGGCTTCGCTTATAATGTTAAGAAAAGGTATGGCAAAAAAATTAAGAATAAATTTGGATAAAGTTAAACCGGATATAAAATTAACCTTGGCAGATGGTCGTAAGATTGATGCCAAGTATATTGTTTTAGAAAGCGTTAAGGCACAGGGCGTGGAAGCAGAAAATGTAGAGGCAGCTATTATGTTAGAGGAGGCAGGGGAGATTAATTTTGGTGATGGATTATTAGGTATGTCTTTCTTGGGGAGGTTTAACTTTAAAGTTGACCAGAAGGAAAAAAAATTAATTTTAGAGAAATTTTAAGTAAGGACATAAGTTGTGTCGTCATTAAAAATGAAGATAAAAGATACAGAAATTAAAATTGTGCAGGCTGATATTACAGAATTAAAAGTAGGCGCCATAGTAAATGCCGCTAATAATAAATTATTGATGGGCGGGGGAGTGGCAGGGGCAATAAAAAGAAGGGGCGGCAAGAGCATTGAAGATGAGGCGGTAAAGAAAGGTCCGATAGAGATTGGCCAAGCTTTAGCAACTTCTGCCGGGAGTTTAAAAGCAAAATATGTGATACACGCAGCTACAATGGGCATGGATTTTCAGACTGATGAAATAAAAATCAGAGATTCCGCAAGGAGCGCTTTGAAAGTTGCGGAAGAGTTAAAGGTAAGTTCAATTGCTTTTCCAGCTTTGGGTTGTGGAGTGGGCGGCTTTCCTTTGTTGGCTGCAGCGAAAATTATGGCACAAGAGGTTTTTCGGCATTTAAGAGAAAGAAGCTCTTGCCTTAAAGAAATAATCTTCTGCCTTTTTAATCAAGAAGCATACGGTGTATTTAATAAAGGGGTAATCGGTTATCTTGAATATATGACCCAGAAATTACAAAACGGGCCTTTTACTACTGTAGATGCGATAATTGAAATTTCTGCCTCGCCAGCAGGCGGGAATGATGGAATTGTGGTAATTGAGCGCAGTAATCCTCCTTTTGGCTGGGCCCTTCCGGGTGGATTTGTGGATTATGGCGAGAGTTTAGAAGAGGCAGTAAAGAGAGAAGCAAAAGAGGAGACAGGACTGGATTTAATTGATTTAAAGCAATTTCATACATATTCAGAACCTAACCGCGACCCACGCTTTCATACTATTGGCACAGTATTTATTGCCAAGGCAGAAGGAAAGCCTAAGGCAGGAGATGATGCAAAAGGATTAAAAGTAGTAAAGTTGAATGAGATTCAAAAATTGGATTTTGCCTTTGACCACAAAAAGATTATCCAGGATTATATAAAAAAATATCCTTCCTCTTCTTGAAAAGATTCTAAAAATGTGTTATACTTTTTTTGTAAGATGACACTTTGACAATTTGGTAAAAATGTCCTACTGAAAAAGGCAAACTAGCAGTAATGCTGGGGCTCCGCCACAAAACATGGCGGACTCGCCAAGTAGTTTGGCGAGGCAAAGCCAAGAGTCCTAGAAATAGGGCAGTCTGGCTGCCAAAGAGGTAAACGAACCCTAAAGATTGCCTTTAGGGTTTTTTATTTTACCCCATCAGTCCCGTTAGAAATAGCGGATGAAAGTACCCGATTAAAATTTCTAACGGGACCAGCCACGCCTGCCGGCAGGCAGGGAAGGTATTTAAAGGGGTCAGTAGCCCGCCACGCTTTGTGGCGGGCACCTGGAGGTAAAAAAGATGAAAGATAAATTATTGACTCACAGAGTTGTAACTTTCTTAACCAGAGAAGAACTGGATTTCTTAGATAAGCTGGAAAAGGATATGATGTTTTCTACAGGAAGACACTTATCTCGGGCTCAGATTATCCAAGATATGGCAGATATCCTGACTCAGACCAAGATGAATGCATCAGGCATAAAGGATGACGGGGAACTTAAAGCGCGAATTATGGAAGCTATTGCCAAACTAAGATGAATATCTACTCTGAAGCCACAAGAGTAAAAGCACTCCAATCTAAAGGCGGGATTATGTTTTTTGCTATTGAAAAGTTAGATAAACTCTATCGGGGTATGGTTTTGTTATCGTCAGTACAGAATCATTACCGCAAAAGGATAGTCTGCATGAAAGTGTATAGAGCAAAAGGGGAGGGTAAAAATGAAACGTATTTATCGTAAGTTACATAAAAGAATAAACAAGCACGCCAAAAGATACTTAAACTTCCTTACGGCATTACGGTTTTATGCAGGTATGCCAGTGGGGATGTAAGTTAGGCTTCCCGGAGCTGTTTCTCTGCATCTATGATATCGCGATTAATCACACGGATAGTTTCTTTTATTTTTTCTCTTAAGATGTGCGAACAAACATTGGCCTTTAGAATTTCCCTTAGGATCTGTACTGCCATCCTAAAATAACGCACTACCTCACCTTCATCAGTATCTGTAAATTGTAAAATCCTCTCAAAGTTTGTGCCGCGCAGCCATGCTTCAATACTCGCGCTTAAATGAAAATAAGGTTGCTTGCTAAAAGGATAGATTCTATATTTTCGCTCTTTATGTCTTATCTGCTCATATATTTCATCACAGGCCGCCTTTATTTTTCTGTTGGCTTTAGAGAGGCTGGGCGGGCGCTGGTTTTTTCTGGGTTCAAAGACTGTAGCAACCGCAATAATCCCTAATCCAAATTCATCCAATTGCTCTAAGATATTCTGCTTGTCTAGTTCGGATAGGATTAATTCATAACCATAAACGGTTTTAGCAAACTTACCTTTTTGGGTAAGCATACCGTTATCTATATAGCCAAATTCTTTTAAAAGTTTTAGTTTTGCTTCAATAAGCCTTAAGGCTTCCCTTTGTTCGTTTTTATGGGATTGAAAATAATGTAAAGACAAAGGATAGATTTTAAAGAGCTCTTCTTTGTATTTCTCATAGAGATTTAGTATAGTGGCATAGGAGGTATTGAGCTGGCTTCTGACCTCCTCAGATTTTCCATAAATAATACGCCTTGTTTCCTCCAGATTTATTTTATGTAAATTTATGCGACAGTAGACAAATCCTTCTTTATCTATTCCGCGTCTGCCCGCGCGGCCAGCCATCTGATAAAAGTCGCGCGTTTTAAGGTTCCGGACATAACGGCCATAGAATTTCCGTAAATCATCAAGGCATACCGAGCGGCTGGGCATATTAATGCCCAAGGCAAAGGTTTCGGTGGTAAAGATAACCTTTAGCAGGCGGCTGGTAAATAATCTTTCCACAACCTCCTTTAAGGTAGGCAACATCCCCGCATGATGATATGCAATTCCTCTTTGGATAAGTGGATATAGGCCTTGCGCAGTCTTATCTTGCCTTAAGTCAAAACGTTTACAAAGGGAATTGTAGAGGTTTATAATTTCTGCCCTTTCTTTATTATTGAGAAAATTATAACTGGATAATTCCTGGGCTAAATTTTCTGCCTTTCTTCTGCCAAAGACAAAGTAAATACAGGGCAGGCCATCTTTTTGGCGCAGGTAACTTATGAGCGCAGTTAACCTATTTGGTTTTCCGAATCTTAATCTTTTTAAAGCATCTATTTTATCTGCAATTTCATTGGAGCATTGGAAAAAGAAATGTAAGGGCACCGGACGCTCCTCCTCGATAACTGTTTTTACTGGTTTGTTATGTATAGATTCAATCCAGGAGGCAAGTTGCTTTATATTGGGTATGGTTGCAGAAAGGGCGAGCAATTTCATATGCCCGGGAAGAAATATCAAAGATTCCTCCCAAACTGTGCCGCGCTCAGGATTATCAATATAGTGGATTTCATCAAAGATAACCCAGGAATATTTTTCTAGGCTTTTTGGCTCATCCAGGATTTTATTGCGGAATATCTCCGTAGTCATAATTAATACAGGTGCATCTGGATTTATAGATACATCTCCGGTTAAAATACCTATATTTTCAGCAAATTGATTCTGGAAGTCGCGAAATTTTTGGTTAGACAGGGCCTTGATAGGAGCAGTGTAAATTACGCCTACTTTTTTCTGAATTGAGTTTATGATAATATATTCAGCGATGGCAGTTTTTCCTGCGCCTGTGGGCGCTGAAACAATTACTGAATAATCCTGATTTATATAATCAATTGCCTCTTGTTGAAACCGGTCGTAAATCATAAAGGTATTATAATCTAAAATTGTTGATTTATCCAATTAAAAAGAGTAAAATAAATAAGATTATAACTTACGTTGCTCTTTTTAGGGCTTCCGTAAGTTATCTGCTCATTAAAAGGGGGATTACAAATTGAAGAAGATTATCAAAGCCGTTCTTTTAATCGCGGCATTGTTATTATCGATTAAAGTTTGCGTTTATGCTGATGAAATTAAAGTAAATTATAATTCTGATAAAGGTATATTTAATATTCCTTTTGGTAAGGCCTATGATTATACAAATATTTATGTTAAGCGGGTTGTTGATGGTGATACTATACAGCTTGAGAATGGCCAAAGGGTGCGGCTTATCGGCATAGATACGCCTGAAATGCACGAATCGGATAAACTCTATCGCGATGCTCAACTGACCAGACAGGATATTAGCACAATTCAGAAATTAGGCAGGCTTGCTTATGAATTTACCAAGGATTTGGTTGAGGGTAAGCGCGTAAGTTTAGAGTTTGATGTAGAAAAGCGCGATAGATACGAGCGGCTTCTTGCTTATGTTT
>Ga0315282_10010340_pt1 | contig 14645 bp, 10 predicted proteins | sample YL17G07_20_MG_FD_203693 | JGI IMG/M metagenome (GOLD analysis project Ga0315282, IMG submission 203693) | Sediment microbial communities from Yellowstone Lake, YNP, Wyoming, USA - YL17G07_20 | ecosystem: Environmental > Aquatic > Freshwater > Lake > Sediment | place: USA: Wyoming | collected...
ACCGAACCCGTTGGTAGTTCGTCCTGCTTGGTAATAAAGTGAACTAGATCCCATAGGGGATAGATCAGAGGCTGCACCCGCGGGGAGAGCAGCTGCCGGAGAGCGTAGTAGGGATAGATCAAGTATTCTCTGGTAAACTTCGGCAGAAACTGATGACCGCCTCGCAGCTTGCTTATGAAACGCCCTACTTTTCCTTTCCACCAGATCTCCCATATTGGCAGTATAGCTATCCAGTGGCAGAGTTGCCGCCACCGCCGGACTAAGACGCTTGACTGAGATAGTTGCCAGTTTTGCATATTGATAAACCAGGGGTATCCCGCCAATAGTTCATCCCCTCCTGTGCCGGAAACGGCCACCGTTACCGTTGCCCGAGCCGCCTTAGACACAAAATAAGAATTGATTCCGTCAACCGATGGTTGATCGAGCGCTTGAATGATATCGGGCAACCATTTTAGGAGGTCTTCGCCGCTTACCACTACGCGCGAGTGATGGGTGCCGATCCGTTGGGCGATGGTCTGGGCCGCATCGGTTTCATCTTTACCCCCGCCCTTGGATTCGAATCCTACCGAGAAAGTATTAATTTTGCTCGGGCTGTTTTTCTGCATAATCGCCACTAACACGGATGAATCCAACCCGCCGCTCAGGAAGGCTCCGAGGGGGACATCGCTGACCAGTTGTGACCTTACGGTTTCCTCCAACTGTTCACGGACCATTCGGACCAACTCAGGGTAGGATCTATTGGCCACTGCGCCCGCTTGGCGCTGAGGGTCAAGCTGCCAATAGCGATTGATACGGATGTCTTGACCTTCTTTAACCAAATAATGTCCGGGAAGGAGCATCTTCACATTCTGAATTGCCGTCAGCGGCTGACTGATAGAACCATGCACTAGCAGCAGTTGGATGGCGATCAGGTCCAGTTGCCTGGGCACCAATCCGCTGGCGAGTATTGCCTTTATCTCAGAGGCAAAAATCAACTTATCTTCCTGTTGGGTATACAGTAAGGGCTTAATGCCCAGCTGGTCGCGAGCCAGGAGCAACCGCTCCCGGCCGATCCCCGGTCGGGTATCGTAGATCGCCAGAGCAAACATCCCTCGTAAGCGTTGCAGAAAGGCATCGCCATACTCCTCATACATAGCGACTACCACCTCGGTGTCCGAATGCGAACGGAACTGATGGCCCTTCTGCTCAAGGAGTTGTCGCTCCTCCAAAAAATTGTAGATTTCCCCGTTGTAAACTATCCAGACGGTCTGGCCAGTATTGCTCATGGGTTGATGCCCGGCCGGCGAGGTGTCGATTACCGCCAGCCGGCGATTGCCCAAGGTGACCAACTTATCTTCGAAGATTCCTTGATCGTCTGGTCCACGATGACGTAGGGCAGATAGCATAGCTTCCACCCGTTCCCGGCGCTGATCGACAGATCCTACTATTCCCGCGATTCCGCACATAATTAGGCTGGGGGATGAATAAGTTTTGCAAAGGCATCGTAGATCTTTTGGCACTGTTGCAGATAAGCAAATCGCTGCACCGACTGTTGATGAGCGGTAGCCGATAGGGTAGTGCGCAGCTGTCGGTCAGCGCTTTGAATGATGCCCTCGGCAATACCCCTTGGTGTGGGCGCGCACAGGATGCCCGCTGGCGGATTGGCCAACGCCCAGCGGTGGGGAGCTAAACTGGTAGCGACCACCGCTTTTCCGATCGCCATATATTCAGTGAGTTTCTGAGGAAGCGCTAAATAGGTGCTTAGCATAAACGGGCGGGGAATGACCAGTACGTCTGCTCCCCTATAGTAGTTGGCAATTTGGTCAAAATCCACCGAATCCAAAAAATGCACCTGGCCGGCCGGCAGCTCTTCCTTCCAACGTTCCACTAATCGCTGGATGCTCGGTATCTTGCCCACTGAACCTAGAATGGTAAATTCGAACTGATTGCCGATCGGCTGTTTCAAAAGCTGTTTAATTGCCCCGATCAGCAGATGAACCCCCTGCCATTTAAAAAAGTTACCGGCATACAACACCTGAATCTTGGCAGGATCGGTTCCGAGCTGGACGACCGGTCCGATCGGGGTGAATCGCGAGATGTCTAACATTCCAATTATGGGCAGCGTATGCTTGTTCATCCAACGAACCAGTGGTACTAGTGTGGGGTTGGCTACGGTTACCAGATCGGCATAGGGAACCTGCCTTAACCAATGCAACGAACGCCAGCTGCGCGCCAACTGTGAACCGTGCCCCCAGCCTAGCTCCCAGATCTCAGTTAAACCGATCCCGTGCAGATCGTAAGCCAGCCGGCTACCAATCATCCGGGCCACCCTCCTAACTACGTCAGTGCCTGCCTCCGTGACACCGTAGATGATATCCGGCTTGAACTGTTGCGCTGCCAGTGTGAGATCGGTCAGCCACGTGCTGCTAGACGGCAGAGAATATGTGGTGATCCCCAGGGCGGCAAAATTATCGGGTACTCCCCGGGCAACCACCCCGACGGTTGCCCCCAGCTGTCGTAGCCCTTTCGCAATGAGGCGGGTGCGAACTTCGCTCCCGCTGCCCAACGATAGATCACCGTAACAAAAAATGAGTACCCGCATAGTCCTATTGGGGTTGATGGGCTTTATAACCCACGGCAACGAGATTAGCTGATGCGATTCGGGGCGGCACCTCTCCCCACCAACGATACCACCAGCGCACTGGTCGATCGCGCCAAGGTCCCAGACGATTGGGGGATCCTGGATGGATAGTGATCTTTTGCAGATCGGCCGCGGCGCACACTTCATATAGACTTTGTTCAGTAAAGCCGACCTCGTGCGTAAAATCAATATACCGATAGTGAGGAGCCAGGGGATGATCCATATTAGGGGTCTTTATGATCAGTCGGCCACCGGGCTTGAGGGCGGACTGGCATAGGCTCAAAAACTCGCCGATGCGCGATTTCGGCAGATGCTCGATTAGATCGTTGGCCGTTAGCACGTCGAACTCGTCACTATGCTGACCAAGATAATGAAACACATCATCACAGACAATCTGTGAGTGTATCTGCTCCCTGACAAACTCCACTAACCCCGGCGCTATATCAACTCCTTGAATGTTTGAGTACCCCTTACATAATAAATAGTAGATAAAATGTCCACCGCCACAGCCCAGATCCACTATTTTGACCGATCGATCGGCAGGCAACAGACCGTCGTACACGGCGTCATAGTAGCGGCTGTTCTCCTTAACCTTATTTTTATCGTTCAGCCGCCAGAAATGGTGCTTAGCGTAGGTATCCCAAAAAGGCTGAAGATCTTTCATATAAGTAGTTGCTTAATCACGGGCAGTAAATTCTGGGCGATCAGCTGGTGGCCAGCAACGGAAAAATGGACAGTACCATCAATATAAAGGGTGTTTCTGGTCTCGTCTTGATTATGAGCAAATATATTAACCACCACTGCTGATGGATGACTTTGGGCCCATTCTTTCAAGCTGTCATTATATTGGTTCAGTATGGTGTTATTACCGGGGAGTAGCTCAGCTTCGCATCGATCAGATAGCAGGGGGATCTCTGCCACTACCAGACGATATCCATGTTTGGCACACTGCTGTTCAATGCTGTCGAGATGCTGGTTAAAATTAGCTAGGGGTAATTCCACCCATCGTATCCCCAATCTTGTTAGCAGATTCAGCCACTTTACGCGGTGATGATGCAGGCATCCGCTTAGCCATTTCCCCCCGGGCAATATTCGACATGCACCGCGTGCCCAGCTCGGTAGGATCCGCTCGGCCGCCTCAATGATGCCGCACTGCAGAACCACTACTTCTGGGTGAACTTGGTCAATCATTTCCCCAAACAAGGTATCTATCGTAGCCAAAGAGTTGTCCGACATAAGCCAATAGTGGCACTCATCATCAGAAAGGTGGGCGCTAATAAGCGACGGGTAGTTGGCACCTCCCCCTGCTGGGGTTAATCCAGCGGCGGTACCCTGCGAACTACTGATCAACATTACTCGCTTGAGGTTATTCATGATACTCCCGCTCGGGTCCCGAAGACCATTTAAGCAGGGGACTAATTAATCCATGCTCGGAGGCATATGGAACATCGCCTCGTAGCCACCCGCCTTCAGTAACTACAAAGTGGAGGATATCTCGTTCCATCAGCCCGGTATCATAGAATCCTTCCCAGAGCCCAATTGATATTGAGTAGTGGCCCGGGCTCAAGAGATTGGCCGGAATCTCGCAAGTACTACGGTATCGTCCGGGAGGCCGATCTTTCATATGCCACTCTGACTCATGATTACTTAGTGAAAAGAACATGAGCTGACCCTCCCGATTGTGCAACAATATGGTAGTACCAACCTTAACGGGCTGGTTGACCATAAAAGATATATATACCTGAATCGGCTTTTCCATGGGGGCCTCACTGATCACCTGTTGGCCGTCGCTTAAGATACCTGCCTCAACCAAATTAGTGTGAGACAGAGTGGGCTTGTTCTCCCCCCAATTAACTTTGGCCTCTCCCTTTGTGTGGTAGCTCTCGTATCGGTTGATCACTGCGGCTACCGGACCGTCAGCTACCTTGATGCCCTTGTCTAGCAGAATAGCCCGGGAGCATAAGGACCGGATCGAGTGCATATTATGGCTAACAAAGATAACGGTTCGCCCGCTCTTGCCGATATCATCCATCTTGCCCAAACATTTTTTCTGGAACTGGGCATCTCCCACCGCTAGCACCTCATCCACCAATAAAATCTCTGATTCTAGATGGGCGGCTACCGCAAACGCCAGCCGGACATACATCCCGCTGGAATAGTGTTTGACTGCGGTGTCGAGGAACTTTCCGATCTCCGAGAATTCGACAATATCATTGAACTTAGTGCGAATCTCTTGCCGGGTCATGCCCAAGATCGCGCCGCTCAAATAGATATTGTCTCGGCCGGTCAGTTCTGGGTGAAAGCCAGTTCCCACCTCCAGCAAGGATGCCACTCTGCCCCGCAAAGTGATCTGGCCGGTGGTGGGCGGTGTGATCTGTGCCAGCACTTTCAGCAGGGTGCTTTTACCGGCCCCGTTTCGGCCGATGATACCCACTACCTCGCCCTGATTGATATCCAAGTTAATATCCTGGAGCGCCCAGAATTCCCGGGAGGCGGGCTTGGTACGGCGACGCAACAGGTTGGCAATAGCGTCACGCAGGGTATAGTAGCGCTCTCGCTGACCCAGGCGATAACGTTTTGATAGGCCTTCTATTCTAACGACTGGCTGGGGCATATTAGCAGGCAGGTCTCATTAAAGGATATCAGCGAAAAACTTTTCGCTTTTGCGAAAGTAAAATAACCCACTGATCAGCAGTACCGCGCTTATCAGCACGGATACCGCCACTAAGCGCCAGTCAATTACTCCGTGCCAGCTCCATGGTCCCGCGTACAGAAGTGAATTGCGCGCCAGGGTTGTCACGCTGGCCAAGGGGTTGGCGAATATCAGGAACTGCCACTTGGTAGGGATGATACTCACTGGATATATTACCGGTGTTACATATAGCAAGATCTGGATAAAGAAGGGCAAGATATAACGCACATCCCGATACTTTACGTTGATAGCCGCGAATATCAACCCGATTCCGGTTGCTCCTAGTATCACGATCAACAAAAGTAACGGTACCATTAGGATGCCGAACCAGTAGGGGGTTATGCCGAATCCTAGCATTAGCACGAATAATACCACCAGGGAACAGCCGAAATCGACGGTCGGCACCAGTGCTGCCGCCAATGGAGCGATCAGGCGAGGGAAATATACTTTTTTGATTAACCCCTCGTTATCTATCAGTGAGGTGCTGACGTTGGTGAGGGCAGTGGCGAAGTAGTTCCAATAGATCAATCCGGCATAGACAAATATTGGATAGGGGATGCCATCGGATGGTACCTTGATCAACAAGCCAAAAAAAGCGGTAAAGATGACCATAGTTAACAGCGGTTGGAAGATGGCCCAACCTATGCCGATGATCGTCTGTTTGTAGCGCACTTTTACGTCCCGCCAGGCCAAAATATAGAGCAGATCACGGTACTTCCAGATCTCCGGCAGGTTGATGGGCAGCCAGGGACGAGGCGGCATAATTTTATATTCAATTGATTTATTCATGTGGAACGGGTGACATAAATTTGGCACAGTCCCGCACTAACATCCGCAGGTCATCAGCAGTATGCCGGGCGCTAAGCTGAATACGAATCTCGTCCCGGCCCGGTGGCACCACGGGGTAGTTAACAGCCGTGACCAGCCATCCAGCCGATAGAAGGGATTGAGTCATTTGGGTGGCGGTCAGAGTGTCTCCTATCAGCAGTGGCTGAATGGGGTGCGCGGAATTGGTAGCCAATCTTAAGCCGGCCGCCGCCGCTAACTCCCGGAAGGTCTTTACATTCTCTCTTAATTTCTGAATCAGGTCCTGCCCCACTGGGGAATCCAAGAGGCAGATAGCTGCCAAGGCCGCTCCGGCCGTTCCAGGGGAGATCGGGCTGGAGTATATGTATGGCGAAGAGGTCTCCCTTAGATAATCCATTAGGATTTTATCGCCAGTAACGTAGCCCCCTCCACTGCCCATAGCTTTGCCCAAAGTGCCTACTAACAAGTCGCTGTGGGCGTGACATTCCTCCTCGCATCCGCGGCCAGTTGGCCCCAGTGCGCCGATGCCGTGGCAATCATCTACTATTAGTAATACCCCCCCAGCATATTGCGCGTCATATTGATCGACCAATTGTCGTAGCCGCGCCAGATCCTGATATTCTCCCAGCATACTGAAGACACCATCGGTAACCACGATCGCCCTCTGGAAGTTACTGCTACCCTCCCTTAATATTTGGGATAGATCGTCGAGGTCCAAGTGCTTAAAAACAGTTTTGGTTGCTGGCAGAGTATCCGCCATCCGGATGCCATCAATAATGCTCCGATGATTCAGTTGATCGGAGATGACCAATACATTTTTGTCGATCAAGGAGTTGACGTCTCGGCCCCTGACCAACGCTGATATCACTGCCAAGTTAGCGGCAAAGGCCGATGAGAAGATCATGGCATCCTCCCGGCCGTGAAACTGGGCGATGGCTTGTTCTAATTCACGATAGATCTGCAAAGTTCCGGAGATGAAACGCACCGCTCCCGGCCCCGTTCCCCAACGATCGCTGGCTGCTTGCTCTGCCTGCTTCACAACAGGATGGAACCTTAATCCCAGGTAGTCGTTGGAATTAAAGATGGTGTATGGTTGGTGATCGATAATGGCACGCGGGGCAGCAGTGAGGTCAAACGATTCGATCACCATCTCTCGTCGCTTGGCCGATCCGCTGGTATCGAGCCGGTTCAGTTCCTGTTCTAGCTGTTGGTAAAATTTAGTTCGTGACATTCGACTCTTTAGTCACTAGCACTTGGGCTTGGTAAAATTCAACTGTTCGGTGCAACCCTTGGGGGAACAAAACTACCGGATGGTAACCTAGTAGCTGACCTGCCTTAGCGATATCAGCCTGAGCATACTTTACATCTCCGGCCCTGTCGGGGAGGTAGTTGGCGGCGATCTTGGTCTGTAGTTGACGACCGATCAACTCTAGAACTTGGTTAATGGTGTAGCTTTCACCACAAGCAATGTTAACTGTCTCTCCGTCACCGCGTGAGATCGCCATGGCCAGCAAGTTAGCCTGCACTACATTATCCACATAGGTGAAATCGCGGCTCTGAGCCCCATCCCCAAAAACAGTTGGGAGCTCTCCTTTCAACAGCGCTTTGATAAATTTAGGGATAGCAGCCGAATACGGGCTGTCAGGGTTCTGGTGTGGCCCAAAGACGTTAAAGTACCTCAAGCAAATGGTATCCAAACCATACAGTTGAGTGAAGAATTTACAGTAGATCTCACCTGCATACTTGGTTAGAGCATATGGCGAGGCCGGATTGGGGGGCATCGTCTCTACCTTTAGGGGGGCTGAGATATTGCCATAGATAGAGCTGGAGGAGGCGTATACCACTCGCTTAACCCGGGTGTCTCTGGCCGCCACCAGTACCTTCAAAGTCCCCTCGATATTATTCCGATCGGTGGCCACTGGGTTATCGATAGAGCGGGGGGCCGAATTAAGGGCGGCCTGATGTAGCACATAGTCAAAACCAATGAACTCTTGTCGCAGGAGCTCGAGATCGCAGATATCCCCCTCCACAAAATCGATCTGGCTGATCACCCGATCCAGATTAGAACGCCGGCCGGTCGACAGGTTGTCGATCACCTTAACCTGATGGCCTTGGCGGACCAGTTCGTCCACAATGTTAGAGCCAATAAACCCGGCTCCACCCGTAACTATCACCTTCATTTTTACCTCCTGCACTGCTCGGATTATACCCTAATATGGGTGATTTTGTAAATCTGGAAGCAGCTTTCCGCATCTGGGGCTAATTAATACCGGGGCCGGTTCCCCACCTGGCTTAGATAGCCCTCTACCCTTAGAGTACAATATGAAGAGATGGGTAAGTGCTACTGATGATCATTCTGGGTTGTTTGGCTATGCTGCAGGTGGCCTGGTTGCCTGGGTGGTTAGCCACCTGGCGGTGGCGTGCCCCTAGCCTACTGTTCCGGCTTTTGGTAGCCTTTTCCCTGTCGTTACTGATCAACTACGTTCTAGTAGTGGTTTTGGTACTGATTGGCGGATTTACCCAGCCGGTAGTTTGGGGGATCTTCGGGGCGGAGTTGCTTCTCGGAGCGGTGTTGATGTGGAGACAACGAAGCTGGAAACTGCCAACGACCGTCGCTTTTCCAATCGACTGGTCGGCAGAGATTGCGGCCTCCCCCCAAGTAGCGCGGTGGTTGGGGTGGGGGATAGGACTCATTAGTTTATGGGCATTTGGCACAATAGTAGCCCGGGTGGTTTCCATCAACCCAGGGGTATTTAACCTCTGGGACGATTTCATATCTTTTAATCGTTGGGCCTTAGATTGGTACCAGGGGTATCTCCCTCATCAAACCCAGTTCTATCCGCAACTAATCCCGGCTAATTGGGCTATGGTCTACAAATTCATTGGTAGTGACGATATTCAGTTCTTCGCTAAAGCGATAATGGGGCTCTTTCCAGTTGTCATTTTGTTGTCATTTTTCGATCTGTTTTACCGCTACCGAAAGGTAGCTTGGCTGCTAGGGATGGCCTTTACCACATTGTTGCTGTTGGCTCTATATAATGTCTTTATTGGATCTGGCTACGTTGATATCCCGGTGGCCTGTCTCGGTTGGTTGGCCTATGTAGTGTTAATTCCCAATCTGTTGGCTCCCCCTGGACCGGCAATTAATCTGGTGCTATCCACTGTCTTGGTAGCGGCTGCTGCCCTAACCAAGCAAGCTGGCTTATTCATGCTTTTACCCCTGCTGGCAGTAGTGGGGCTGATCGGATTTCGGCGATGGTCATCGGGTAGGCTATTAAAGTGGTGGATAGTAGTATTGACCATTTTCGTTTTATTGGCCGGTTCCTGGTATGGATACAAACTGTGGCAAGTTGGACGTGGGCAGGACACTTCAGAGGTGGCGGCAGTAGCTGATGCCCTGGAGAGAGCCACCGGTCCAACCTCCTGGACGAGTAGGCTACGGATGGCTACCAGCGGGATAGCCATCTATGTTTCGGCCCAGAGCCTGACTTCCCTTCGCTTTATGCCACCAATGGATCCAGCAAACCCCCGTACTATGCCATCTACCCATACTGTGTGGCTGGTCTTCTCCGTGTGGATCCTGCTGCTAATACTATCCCGCGGTAATCTAATTGCCAGTCTTGGCTTGGTAACGGTAGTGGTGCCGTTTTATCTTGTTTGGGCTATCTTATATAGCTACGATACGCGCAATCTTACGCTTATATTGCCCTTTTGGGGAGCAGCCACTGGCTTCGGTACAATCAGTTTAATTAACGCAGTTCTCGCTCCATATTGGATAGTTGGTTTAGCGGTAGTAGTGATAGGTCTTGTGTCCTACGCTCAGTGGCGATATCCAATCCCGCAGTTAATCGTCCGTCAGGATAAGATGATGCGTAGCATTGGGATGGATTGGTTAAATCGACCGCTCTACGATTACTACGGAGCCCACGGCCTGAGTGGGAAGATCAAGACAATGTACCAACCCCTTGCCTACTTGCCCCAATTAAAGGGCTATGCCTTAACAGAAGGCGGATTTTTGACCAGTGACGCCCTGAAGAATTACGATCAGGACCAAACCATCCACTATGTGTTGTGGTGGGACGTCACCACTAAGCCTGATGCTGTTACTTACTTACAGGAAAGGATAGATCGAGGTACCTATACCACTCTGTTTGAAGTAAACGGTTACCGCTTTGTAAAGATCAAGCCGTAGTGTCTCTCCCCTGGTTCGCTCTAATCCCAGCGTATTGCCCATCAGATAATCTGGTTGATGTTGTCCGTGATCTGCTTTGTGGGGGAGCTAGTCGCGTGGTGGTGGTCAACGATGGTAGCCCGCCCGATTTTGATTTGTTGTTTGACCGCCTCCGCTCTATTGCGGGTGTTGACTACTTAACGCATTCTGCCAACCGAGGCAAAGGGGCGGCTTTAAAGACCGGGCTCCATTTTATATTGGAGACATATCCTGACTGTTTGGGCGTGGTCACGGCTGACGCTGACGGCCAGCACACGGCTGCGGATATCGGCAAAATTGCCCAATCCTTATCTCAGTATCCTCAACAACTTATTTTAGGTAGCAGAGATTTTTCCGGGGCATTGCCCTGGCGCAGTTGGTTTGGGAATACTTTAACTCAGTGGGTATTCGCCCAGCGGACCGGTCAGCGGATCACTGATACTCAAACAGGCCTTCGCGGCATCCCAGCCAATTTTTTGCCTGAGTTGGTTAATCTACCCAGGGATGGTTATGAGTACGAAATTAGTATGTTGTTGACCGCCCAACGGGCAGGAGTGCAGTTTCGGGAGGTGCCCATCACCACCGTCTACGCTCCCGGCAACCCCTCCTCTCACTTTCATCCCATCACTGACTCATTCAAGGTTTATCGGGAGCTTCTGCGACCGGCGCACTGGTCTAAGTCATCTCGCTTAGTAAAACTTTCGCCCAGCTACTTAAAATCGATCGCCACCATAAGTGATCGAATGCCAAAGTTGTACTATCATCCCATCCAGATTGCCCGGGATTTTTTTTGGCTCCGGCTGGCAGTGCTCGCTCAGTTAGCTCAACAGTATGTTGCGCATAAAACCAGCTGCCTGGATTTTGCCTGTGGCAGCGGTGTCTTTTTACCCACCCTGTCAGCTATGTTCAGGGAAGTCACCGGCATTGATTTAGAGATGACCGAGGCCAGACAGATAGTGGCCCACTACCAGCTATTTGATGTAAAGCTGGTGGAGGCAGATATCAATCTGGCTCAGCTGGATCAGCAATTTGACGCTATCTTTGCTGCCGATGTGCTGGAGCATTTTGATGATTTGCAGCCCCCGGTGGCCAAGATCAGCCAATGGTTGAAGCCCGACGGCGTTCTGTTGACGTCCCTGCCGACAGAAAATATCTTCACGAGGTTGACACGTTTGGTGGGCGGGCATCAAAAACCTTGGGATCACTATCACACCGGTAGGGAAGTAGAGCAGTTCCTGGCCAATCACGGCTTTCGTAGAATTGTCCATCGTACTGTAATGTCTATATTCCCCCTCTACTATTTGGGGGTTTGGCGCAAACAATAGTTTACAATGATAGTGAGATGAAAAAACGGGAAGAGCTACCACCGGGCGGTGCTCATTCGGGTCGATCCCGGCTGACCCACTCACTAACAGTGTCACTAATCGGAGTGATCTTAGCGGTGGTGCCATTTTACGCTACTCAGTATGTGTTCGCCGGATTGATGTTCGAAAAGGCGATGCTATTTTATGGTCTGACCACCATCTTGATCCTGGTGTACCTTTGGCTTGTCTATCTGGACAAACAGTATCTTCCTAAGTTCAATCTGGTGGGCTGGGCATTTCTTATCTTGATGATCGGTTGGGCCATCTCCACTCTCACCTCCCAGCAGCCTTATGCCAGTTTTTGGGGGACGTTCAACCGCATGGAGGGGCTTATCTCTTGGCTCTACTATTTTGCTTTGTTCGTGGTCGTCGCTGGGACGCTTAGAGAGCCAAAGGATTGGTGGCAGGCCATCAGGTTTGCTATGGTAGGCGCCGGATTAGTAATTGTCTATGGATTGGGCCAGATCTTGCGAGTAAGGTTATTTATCCCCTCGGCCGATCCGTTGCGGGTGGAGAGCACTTTGGGGAACCCAGTATTTTTGGGTGGTTACCTGGCTCCAATCCTGCCCTTGATGACAGTTTGGGTATTGAGTCTAAAAACCAACCGCTCCCGATTGCTTGGATGGCTGTTGTGGGGATTGGCTAGCTTGATCTTTATTCTGACGCTATCACGGGGGGCTTGGATCGCTGGGCTGGTGTCTATCCCTATCGTCTTCACCCTGTATTTTTATCGCTATTGCCCCTCTCTACTCAAGAAGGTGCTGATCATCTCTGCTGCCGGGGCATTGGCGTTTGTTGTCCTTACCGGCCTCTGGATGGTATCGCCCAAAAGCTCATTGGTCAGACAGGTGGGAGATAAGTTTATCTTTCGCTCCGAGTCTATGTTGTACCGTCAACGCAGCTGGTCCAGCGGCCTGAAGGCTTTCGGCCAGAAACCGCTGCTAGGTTGGGGGCTAGAGAATTTTCATATCGCATTTGATCGTAACTACCAAGTACTGTCCTATCACACACTGGGGTTCACCGAGTCGCATGTTGACCGAGCCCACAATGAGTATATCGGTGTGGCAGTAAGTGGGGGGCTCGTTACCCTTCTCCCATACCTGTTGATGCTACTGGCAGCCATATATTTGGGTTGGCGGTACGCTCGTTCTCACGGGAAATCCACCGATTACCTGATCAACATCGGGATGTTGGGGGCCATCGTTGGATACTCAATCTTTGTGTTCACTGCCTTTAATCTAATCACTAACATTATTTTCTTTGTTTTTGCTCTTGCTTGGATGAATCAGGTGGGAAATCAACGTCAGTGGGCGCCTATCAGGTGGTACCGCCTGTTTACGCTGCTGCTGGGCTTGGCCACTCTCGCGGCCGCCTACTTTACAGTAGTTATCCCGATTTGGGCGGTCCGACTGGCCGATCGGGGTACGCTGGAGTTCCAACAGAACGGTGGCTACTCTAAGTCGTTAAAGCTGTTTCAACTTGCCCTGGCCAAGCGTTCCTTTATGACCAATGTAATTCGCTCCCAGATGTCAGTTTTGGCCTCGTCGGGGCCTGCTTTGGCCGTGGATGACGATAAGTCTCTCACCGAATTCCAGCGTTATACCGGGAGCATCCTCCGCCAAAATTTTGCTACCGAACCATACAATAGTTACTCTCATATGATCACCGGAATATTTTACGGCAACCTGACCCAAAAATTCCCCGATTATATTGCTATCGCCGATCAGGTCTTTCAGGAAACTGCCGAACTGACGCCAAATAAAGGTGAAACCTGGCTACGTTGGGGCCAGATGTATGGCGCTTTGGGTGACTGGCCACAAGCCAAGGCCAAGTTAGAAAAGGCACTGGCCGTAGATCCCTACAGTCCGGATATCATGTTCACCGCTGGGGTGGGGTATATTTGGTTCGGCGAAAGTCAGAAAGGCGACGAACTAATAAAACAGTCAATCGCCGCCGGCCACTCTGCCAAATTCTTTGAGATCAAGCAAATCGGGGACGCCTTGGTCAAGTCGGGTCGGCTGGACAAGGCCGAGACCTTATATAAGCAGATCGTTGATGATCCCCAGAACGACCAGGAAACCGTTTATGCCATCACTGAATTGGTTGATATCTATCGCCGCGCGGGCCGGTGGCAAGACGCTCGGGAGTTGGCGCAGCAACTCTTCAAATACGAGGTCGATGCCAACGAGCGTGACCAGTTGATTAAGGATATTGAGGCTAAGGTGCCGCCAAAACCTCTCTCAACAGAGAGTTGGCGATAGACACTCCCAAAGTGATAATTAATGGCGGGAGCAACCCTCTTTCGCTCCGGCAAACCGGAGCTACGGGCGGGCGGGACATAAAAAATCCCCCACTTAACGACCAATTGTTCCACAGCCCCGATACATATCGGGGCGACGGACGATGGCGGGAGCGACGGGACTCGAACCCGCGACCTCCTGCGTGACAGGCAGGCGCTCTAACCGACTGAGCTACGCCCCCCTAACGAGTAACCTCGCTATTTTAGTATATCGATGTAAATTGTGCCAGCGGGAAGGGTGCTAACCCGGAACTGTACTTTGGTACTTAGCCCCACCACTATCTGGACGGCTGATTCATCGGGGGCATCCGATAATCTGATACTGGTGATGGGAGGTTGGTTAATGACCAGGTTCCTACTGCCCTGAAACACCGTTTCCTCCTGGCCGTTGGTCTTATCCACTGTCCCGGTATCCTTCAGACTGATCTGCAGTCGATACTCCCCCAGGGATTTAGTGTCCTGATACTTGCCGCCCCACCACAGCGATTCGGTACCTGCTACCTGCTCTACTTTGGTCAGGGGTATCGCAATGGCCTGGTCGATCACAGTCGAACGATTAAGCCGGGTCTGAATAGCCACCCGGTAGTAGGTCTGTTCGTCGCTGCAGTCAACGGCCTCCAATAAATGAAACCCGCCCAGCGCGCCTACGGTAC
>Ga0315282_10010341_pt1 | contig 14645 bp, 11 predicted proteins | sample YL17G07_20_MG_FD_203693 | JGI IMG/M metagenome (GOLD analysis project Ga0315282, IMG submission 203693) | Sediment microbial communities from Yellowstone Lake, YNP, Wyoming, USA - YL17G07_20 | ecosystem: Environmental > Aquatic > Freshwater > Lake > Sediment | place: USA: Wyoming | collected...
AACCACTTCGACGCTTTGGATGAGTTGAAGGCATCGCCGTGTTTCACGAGCGCCAGTGTGGCATAAGCCGTGGTCTCAATATCCGCACTGCGGTTGACATCCGGCTGGAATCTCATCACAGGGGCAGGACCTCCTGCATTGGGCTGGGTTTCCGGCACCGGCACAATATCGCTTCCCCAGTGCAGGCCGCTCGCGTCCTCTTTTGCCAGCGACATGAGCTTGTTATAGGCATCGCCCTTTTTGGGGCTATTTGCGAACTCAAGAGCGTAGCTGGTGATGGCAACTGCGTAAGCGTCAGTCATGCCACCCACTTTGCCCTCAAGGTAGCTGATTGCCTTGCCACTTCCCGTCTTTTCACCAGCTTCCATCAGGGCAATCGCGACGTAGGCTGTCAGGGCATCCTTGCCCTTTACCCCGCCGAGCATCTCCTGGTGATGGACGAAGCCCACCGGGTCGAAACTGCCGTCCGCATTCTGGTGCGCGGTTATCCAGCTGGAGGCCGCACCGAGCACACTGTCATCGATATACAGCAGGCCTTTTGCCTGGGCAAAACACTTGAGCACGAAGGCGGTTAGCCACAGACTCCCCGACTCATCGTTCATCCCGAAGGCGGAGAACGAGCCGTCCGTGCGGCGGTAAGTGAGCTCCCGCTGATAGCCCGTAATCATCAGCTTTTCCGCTTTCGCCATGATTTCGGGTTTGAGCTGTCCGCTCCCCTGTAGATACCTGGTTATGTAAACATCGGGGGCAAACAATATCATGTTCTGCTCGCCGCAACCCATCGGCATCTGCAACAGCGTATCCAGCCCATCGATAGTCTGTGTCAGGAAGCTGGAGGTCACGGCGATGTACGCCCGCCCGGAATCCGACACAATGACATCGGGCAATGACGTATCGATTGTTTTTGTGATGCCGCCAGCCAGCGTGATATTGTCAACGACTTCCCGCGCCACGCCCTCCGGCTCGATGATGATGGTCTTGACCATGGCATCCGCCGCCTGGGGACTGCGTGCGCTTATCTTGACATTGTTGATGCCGATTTTGTTAGGCCTGATGGTGAACCACGCCGCGCCGATGTCATTTGGCGCAATCTGGATAGTTTTGCTGGCGTTGTCCAGCAGGTCGAACCAGACTGCCTTTTCGATGTCAACCTGCACGCTCTGGGCGGTGTCCAGATAGTTGTAGACCGCGACGCTCACCGGGAACTCCTCGCCGCGTATAGCAGAATATGGCAGGTCGATGGTGAGGAAGAAGGGCTGGAATACCTTGAGCGAGTCTTCTGCCACACCCAGACCTTTGTCCTTGGAGACTGCCACTGCCCTCAGCATCCACGTGGTGATGGAATCCGGCACCGTCACCTGTTGGGTCGCCTTGCCGCTGGCATCCGTTACCAGGTCCGTCCACAGCCACGTTTCCGGGAAGAACTGGCGGACTCTTTCCACTTCTGCCAGTCCTGTACCCGAGCCTGCTTTTGCATTATCCTGCCCCGCGATGGGCGCGGCTGCCGGTACCGTACCCGCCGCTTTCTGCGCTTCCATTATGCCACCCCGCCCGCTGAAAAACTGCGCTATCCGGCTGAAAATACCCCCGCTTTCCTGCGGCTTGTATTCTTTGCTCGCCGGCAACTTTTTATTGGTCATTACCACCACGCCGGCGTCTTTGAATGTGTCCTGCGCGCCTGGCACCGTATAGGTCGGATAGAAGGACACTTCGTGGATTTCAGCCTGCGGCTCCATGTATAATCGCTCCAGTTCATCGAAAACCTGCTGGAGGTTAAGCCGGTTTTCCGCCAGGATGAACACCGATTTGTCCACGGCGGCAATGCCGACCTTCGCCTGCCCGTCCGTTTTGATGTTCAACTGCACATCCTCGGCAGGCTTTGCCTCGTCCTTGCTGAATTGTACCGTGACCTGCTGGGGGTAAGCCGCTTCAACCTGGAAAGGCAGGAAATCAGCGGCAACCTCGGCGTTTGGCAATATCTGGTAGACAAGCAGTTTGGATTCCGGCGACATGAGCGGCGTGGTTAGCAATGTGATATCGCGACTTGTCGTGTAGCCCGAAAAGATAACCATGCCGCGTGACAGCACTTCGTAGTAGAAATTCACGGCGCGCTCCGTGGAGTAGACTCTAAAGGTAACTTTTTGACCCACCGTTGGCGTGCCTTGCGTCAACTGCTCCAGGTGAATGAAGTTCCCGGACGGGGAATAGGACGATTGGAGAGTGCTGGAGGCATAGGCATCACCACTGGTCGCTTCCACCATCATGGCAATGGCTCCGGACGGTGGCGCCAGTGCAAGCGGAGCTTTGCCTTTTGACGTGGAAATATCCTTCTTCTCCGTTTTGAAATCCTGGAACTTGTCATCCATATAAGTGATGGTCAGAGATACGGCGGCGTCAACCGGTTTGCTGTCCGGCGTTTCCGTAACGACAAGGAAGTTGAACGGCAGACCGGGCTTGAAGACCGAGCCTTCCGGAATGAGCTGGAGGTTTACCGCGGACTGCGCCACCGTGAGCAGACGGCTGGTCTTTTCCACGTAACCCGTCGCCTTTTCCGTTACAGTCACATCGAGCTGTACATTGCCCTGGCCGCCGCCGGCCGGCGTGCCGGTCACGTACTGCGCCGCGGGCAGTTCGAATTCAATTTTGCCATCGATTTCTTTAGTCAGGGTGGCATATTGTTGCCACTGGCCCGCATACTTCGTGGCAGAAATTGTCACCTCGCCCTTGACCGGCTTGCCGAAACTGTAGTCGGCGCTGACGGTCCCTTTGATTGGCTCGCTGACCAGGAACCACTCTTTCGGCAGGTCGACCGTCACCTCGTACTTGGGCAGGACATATTCCTCAACCCGCACATCAAGCTGGCTCTGCGCCTTATCCGTGACTGCGTTTATCTTCCACACGCCCAAGTTTGGCTCATCGGAAAGCGGCAGGTCAACACTTGCCATGCCATAATCATCCGTTGTCGCAACGGAACGGAAGACCTTGATGCCCTTGGCGTCCATTATGTCAATTGTGACCGGTTCGGTGGTGGGTTTTAGCTCCGGGTCGAGCGTCAGCACCCGCATGTGAATGGTCTGTCCAGGTTTGTAGATAGGCTTATCCGTTTCGACGAAGACTAGAAAGCTCTTCTCCACCTGGATGGTCGCTGTATCCGAAAAAGCGCCGCCTTTTACCTGGATTTCGTACTGGCCATCCTCGATTTTCGGAATGGAAAGTTCGACGGTGCCCTTGCCATCGACCGTCTTCGTGGTTGTGGTGATTTTCTTGTTATCTTTAAGCAGGGTCACTTCGACTGTATCTTTTACGAGCTTGTCACCGGCAAAAAGCGCCAGGGAGATGGCTTCCGTACGGCCGCTGTGCAGGACCTTTGGCAATACCGCCACATAACTGCTCGCCGCCTGCGTCGGTTTGCACGACGGCATAATCGCCACAATCGTGGCGATGACTGTCACAATGCAGATGGTACGAAATATTCTATTTTTCATTTCCTCCGACCTCCTTGCCGGTAATCGCGTTTACCTGATATAACGCACGCCTATAGTCTGAAGTTACTATTTACGCTCGTTTGCGCAGTTCTACACAAGCCTTCTCTATGTGCGTAAGCGCCTCGCCGATGTCCGCCGCCGAGACCATACGGTTCGTAACCGCACGGAAGAGATTGCCGCCACGCAAGCCCATCTTTACGCCTTTCGCCGCAAGAAGCGAGACAAACTCGTTCACCTGAATATCCGGCGCAAGGTCAAACATAACGATATTGGTCGGCGGCAATTGGTTGACGACTGTGATGCCGCTGATGCGCGCCAACCCCACCGCCAGCCTGCGTGCGTTGGTGTGGTCTTCCGCCAGCCGGTCGACCATGGTCTCCAGTGCCACGATGCCGGCCGCCGCCAGAATACCCGCCTGCCGCATGCCGCCGCCCAGCATCTTGCGGAATTTCCGCGCCCGCTCCACGAAATCTTTTGTTCCGCAAAGCAGTGACCCCACCGGCGCACTCAGACCTTTGGAAATGCAGAAGCCCACCGAATCCACACCGCGCGTTAGGTCAGAGGCGGGCAGTCCCAGCGCCACCGCCGCGTTAAAGATGCGCGCGCCGTCCAGGTGGACTTTCAGCCCGTACCGGTGTGCGAGGTCGCAGGCTTCCTGCGTGTACTCCGGCGTGAGCACGGCGCCGCCGCACCGGTTCTGAGTATTTTCCAGACAGAGGATTGCAGTCTCCGGGTAGTGTATATTCTTGCCACGGATTGCCTGCTCAACATCGTTGAGATTCAGCCTGCCCTCTGTGTCATTCGGTACGGTGCGCATTACCACGCCCCCCAATGCCGCTGCACCACCAACTTCATACCAGAAAATGTGGGATTCACTCCCCAGGATAATCTCGTTGCCATGATGGGTATGAGTTAGGACGGCGGTCAGATTGCTCTGCGTGCCCGACGTCACGAACAGCGCGGCTTCCTTGCCCAGCTTGTCCGCCGCTATTGCCTCTAGTCGGTTGACAGTGGGGTCTTCTCCGTAGACATCATCACCCACCTCCGCTTCAAACATGGCGCGGCGCATCTCCGGGGTGGGTTGGGTTATTGTGTCACTGCGCAGGTCAATCACTTTCATCTCTTTACCTCACGTTCCAAAGTCCCCCTATTATCGGGCTTACGTGAGGCACGGGTCAATCGGTGATATGAGAGGTACATCAATGATATATACGGGAATGGAGGGAAAGTATCACAGAATCAGCGAATCTGCCGATTCGTCGTGACAACATCTGGGGGAAACACAGCAAAAAATGCGTCATACCAGAAGCACGCGGCGGTGTGGATTCTCCGCCTGCGCGGAGAATGACAAACGGTAACTGACAGACAACGCCGTATTATGACAGGGTGACCATTTCACCCAGATGTGATTCCCCTTGAAGAAGGGGAATCACAGGTACACGCTAAGAATGACAACGTGGTAGCAAACAGTCCAGATGCGCAACAACAATGTCCATTGAGTTCCAGTATGTAGCCGGTTTTGTTTACTTCCCCAGGAACCCGCAATCCATGCTCTCAACACATCGCGAAATCGCCGGGAGAAGGTCGTGGTGGGTGACATCAAAACGCAGGGGTGTAATTGAAATGTAGCCCTGGTTTACCGCCCAGATGTCGGTGCCCTCTTCCAGTGTAGCCCTGTCCGGCTTACCAATCTTTGTCTCGTAGGAAATCACGCTACTGCCGCTTGAATCGCCCAGACGCACATAGCCGAAACCGGCCGCCCGCGTCACGAGGATACCTTTTATCATTTCGGGCGCAATGTTGGGAGCATTCACGTTCAAAATTGCCTCGGTCAGCATGGCGCCTTTCTCGATACACCGCGCCAGCGATTCCACCACGCAGGCAGCGCCGTCAAACCGCATCTCTTCGTTCCTGTCTTTGAACGCCAGGGAAATCGCCACCGACGGAATCCGGCGGAAATAGCCGGCCAGCGTTGCCATAACCGTGCCCGAATACGGAATATCGTTGCCGACATTTGGGCCAAGGTTGATACCGGAAACTATAAGGTCTATGTGCACCTTCGTCAACCTCTTCAGCCCCAGAATGACACAGTCGCTGGGCGTACCCCCGATGGCATAAGCCTGCACGCCGGGGACTTTTGATGGGACTTCCGTAATGCTGACGCTATCGCGGGTAAAGGATACGCTGGTGCCCACACCGCTCTGCTGTTTGTCCGGCGCCACTACCAGCACACTGCCTACCCGCGTCAGTGCTTCCGCGAGTGCCCAGATTCCCGGAGATTCAATGCCATCGTCATTAGTCACAAGTATGTTCACGAAAACCCCCTTGACGGCAATCGCTGCCGTTACGGTAGGCGCTACCGTTTATCCCTTGCCCGCCTTCTCTTCTCTTATACGCCGTTCGTCTCCACACTCCAGCGGCTCACCGCGCGCCACGATGGGGAAGCACCGGTTGCAGGAGATGCAGTTGGCAGGGCGTGTGTCACCCATCTGCCAGCGTTTCAATAACTGCGGTTCGCGGATGAAAGGCCGGCACAGCGAGACCAGGTCGGCGTCTCCGCTGTCAACGATATCCTGCGCCAGCTCCAGACTGCGGATGCCGTTGACGACGGCGACAGGCACTTTCACGGCTTTTTTTACCGCCGCGGCTCTCTCTCTGAATACGGGCCTGTCGGGCTCGCCCTCTTTGATGACGGTGGAGGCACTGCCCACGCCGGCGCTCACTTCGATACTGTCCATCCCCGCCTTTTCCATCTGGCGGCAGGTTTCCGTGCCCTCGGCGAGCGGCATGCCACCTTCGCGGTCATCCATGACACCGAACTTGATGAGAAACGGATAGTCATCGCCGACCGCTTTCCTGACCCTGCGCACTATTTCAATATTAAATCGCCGCCGGTTCTCCGCACTGCCACCCCATCGGTCGGTGCGGTGGTTATAAAGCGGTGAGGCAAACTGGCTCATCAAATAGCCGTGCGCTCCATGCAATTGCACCGCATCGAAACCCGTCTCCCGTACTCTGACGGCTGCCGCCGCAAAGTCTTGGATAATCTGCTCAATCTCGCCATCCGTCATTTCGCGGTGCGGGCGGTTCACCCCCGGCAACTGTGAGACCGCCAGCGGTGTAAAACCATGTTCCACCAGCCAGCCGGAGTTGATGCCCGCATGGACAATTTGGACGGCAATTTTGCTATCGCCGCCACGGTGGACCACAGCCGCCATGCGTTTCCAGCCGGCAATCAGTTTATCGTCGTAAATACCGTACTGGCCCGGGTTCGCCTTGCCCAGTGGCGAGGAAACAAAAGCATAGCCCGTGACAATCAACCCGATGCCACCCCTAGCCAGTCCCCGGAAAATCGCCAGCGAATGGTCGGTTATGCCGCCCTCGTCATCGGCTGTGGCGTCCCATGTGGCAGAGCGCATAACCCGGCTCTGCAATTGGATGTTTTTAATTCTAATAGGTTCGAATAGTTTTGAGGTCACTTCTTACTCCTGAGCAGGGGATTGCTCCATGCCTTCCTGCCATTGGCATCCTCGATTTCCAGACGGGCAAACGCCCAATCATCAGGTATGCGGAAATGCGCTCCCGTTGCCTCTTTCTTGTTGATGTCAGCCCGCACTTTGCACGCGGACCGCGGTCCGAGGAGTCTGGCGTAAACTACCGGCGAGGTTTCCACCACCACCCTGTTGCCCTGCTCCAGTCGTATTGTTTTGAACTCGGGACCCGCCGAACTGTAGTAATTGCCCTTGCGTATCGCGCCCATTACCGCCGCCGCGGATAACTCCGGGGCATTGACCATTATCCACCCTCCGACCTGCGGCGGCAGGTCATCGAGGAAATGATTGTCATCCGTGGCGAAGCCCAGCATGTCCGGCTGTTGTTCCAGGGCGGAGTCCCAGTGAAACGCCCCCAGCCCCTTGCCCATCGATTGCTCCACGGAATAGTTGTATACTTCCACGCCGTGAAAATTGTGGCGCAGGCCCTCAGCCACGGAATTGCCCGACGCTGGCGGATGCGCCCAGACCAGTAGACCTCCCTGTGCCCTGGCTTTTTTCATCGCCTCCGGCAGAGCCATGTCTTTCGCAATGCCCTTAACTCCGCCGATACAGACCACGTGATAAGTAGCGCCCTGCTCATCTTTTCCTTGCAGTTCTATTCCATCCAGGACCAGGAGTGGCAGTTTGCCCCCGTATTCGCTGGCAACAAACGGGACCATGTGGTCAGTGATGGCAATGAAATCATAGCCGCGCTGTTTGTAATAAGCGGCCGCCGTTGGAACGTCCAAGCGGCCATCAGAAAAGATGGTGTGCATGTGCAGGTTGCCTTTAAACCATTTTCCTGAGCAATCATAGCGGAAATGGTCATCCATGGATACGTTTCTATACACGGTAGTCCTCCCCGAATTATTTTCTCAACTCGAATCAGTCTTTTTCGCGCTTGTTATTTCCCCTCGAAGAAATTCCGCGGCCCCGTGACACAGAGCCGTTTAATTTTCGCATCCGGCACGCCCATTTCCTTAAGCCACGGAAAGACTACTTTCTTCATGTAAAGAAAGCGGTGCGGGTTGAACATCTCTATCTGCTCAGTGCGAATGCCCGCCGGCACCACATACCCCAGCATACAATCGTGGGACGGGCAGAGCTTATCGATGTATCCGGCATCAATCAACGCTTTCATTGTCCTGGTACGCGCCTTCGGGCTGACCATTCGCCCTGGATAACGGTCGAGCCCCATATAACATCCCTGCTCCAGTATCCATGTCAGGTATTCCACGTCAGTCGTGTCGTTGGAGTGGTCGACTTTCACGTACTTCAGGTTGACGCCCTCGTCTTTCAATATGTCGAGTTGCTGTCTGGCGACCTGTCCGGGATGGTAAGAGTGGATAACGATGGGCACTCCCGTCTTGAGGTGCGCCTTGGCGATGGCGCGCAAGCCCATTTCCTGTGGAGGTGTTACGCCGCCGACATCACTGGCCGATTTCAGCACTGCGGGTTTGACACCCGTGTCGCCTATGCCCTTGTCAATTTCCCGCACAAACGATTCCGCCATCTGCGCCGGGGTGACACCGCCTACAGCGCCGCTAAGAAAACGCGGCACATCCAGCCACCAGCCCGTGCAGACAAGCACATTGACGCCGCTCCTTTTTGAAGCTTCACGGATGAAGTTGATATCCCTGCCCAGGTCCAGCGTGGTCATGTCCAGCACCGTATCCACACCGCCGGCTTTCGCCCTCTTCAGCCCAGCCACCACGTACTCCAGCACGTTGGGCACCAGCAGGTCAGGGTATTCCGTGACCGCGTGCGGAAACGCCACCATCAGGTGCTCGTGCATAAGGGTAAATCCCAGGTTCCTGGTGCTAATTGCCCCGAGGACAGTATTGACCTTTGCCATTTTAATGTGCTCCTTTCCTATTCGCCTTCAAAGAAATGCCGTGGATTGTCCACGCAGAGTCGCCTGATGACCGGCTCCGCCACACCCATTTCCATTAACCATGGAAAAACAACGTTCTTCAAGTAAAGAAGACCGTGGGGGTTACCCTCCTGCCTTGCTTGCTCGTCAAACAGGTAGGCAAACGGGAAATAGCGTAACCACCTGCTGTTCGTGGTCTCTCTGATAATATACGCCAGCGCCCAGTCGTGGGAAGGGCAGAGGTGGTGTCCCCAGCCAGCGTCTATCAATGCCTTCAGTGTTTTCGTGCGCGCCAGCGGGCTAACGAGCGGCCCCGGGTAGCGGTCCATGCCGAGCCAGCACCCCTGCTCAAGTATCCACAGCAGGTATTCGGTGTCCGTCGTGTCATTTGAGTGGTCGATTTTCACCCGGTTGAGCGGCACACCTTCTTCCCGCAGGATGGCAATCTGCCGCCGCGCCACTTCGCCTATAGCGTGAGAATGCAGACTTATCGGCACGCCAGTCTTTAACTGGGCACGTGCCAAAGCGCGCAGGACGGTTTCTTCCAGGCGCGTCACCCCGTTGGCATCACTGGCGCCTTTCAGAATGCCCGCTTTCACGCCCGTGCCGCCGATGCCCGTCTCAATCTCCCGGACAAACTGCCCGGTAAGCGTGTCCGGAGAAAGTCCGGAGAAGTACCACGGCACACCGGTGTACCAGCCCGTGCAGGCAATGATATTCACGCCACTATTTCGGGACGCCTGCACCATGAGACTCACATTTCTGCCCAGGTCAAGCGTGGTGACATCCACCACCGTCTGCACTCCTCCCGCCTTCGCCTTCTTCAGACCGTCGACAACCCGGTCCATCATATCCTTACCGAGCAGGTCAGGGTAGTTTTCCGTAATGCCGGCGGCAGCGACAAAAAGGTGCTCGTGCATCAGCGTGAACCCCAGTTCCGCTGAATCAACGGGCCCGAGCACGGTATTGACCTGTGTCAATGGTTGCCTTTCACAAAATTCAGGATTGAACTCGGCGATTTACTGTTGGGCGGGTCAAACACATCCCTTAGACGGAACAGACCAGACGTCTTCACCAGGCTCATCAATATCTCATTGCCCATGTGCATCGGAAAGACGGAGAGAAATCCGTCATTTTTAAGTAAACGGTCCGCTTCCTTAAGCAGACCCGGTTTGTCTTTAATATCCTGCATCACATCAAAGACAAGCATGGCATCGAGACTGTTTCCTGGAAGGGAAATTGACAGGCTATCCGGCGCTTGCAGGATAGTGTCGATATTACTGAATCCGGTTCCTGTGGCTTTCTGCCTGACCTGTTCAAGAGCGCGGGGCCTGACGTCCAGCGCATGAACTTTGCCTGTCTCCCCGACAATTCCCGCGCACGCCATTGTGAAAATGCCGGGCCCGCAACCATAATCAAGCACCCTGTGTCCCGTTTTCACACCGACGTATTTCAGCAACCGGCCGGCATTCCTGTGCATCCAATCTCGCGCCGCCATTTCGCCGGGCAAGGTTAGTGGCATGGGACTGACCCGGATGGTACTGCCAGCGACCTCTGCCCCGTCCAGCCGCCTGATAATTTCTGACGCAGCCTCGTCTCCCACTCTTACTACACCATAGCCCCGCGGCTCGCCGGACTCAAGGTCACGGATAATCTCCACGGAACCCGCCGGCGTGACGGCTACAAGGTTTTCCAGCGCCCGCTCATCAACTTCGCGCGATAAGCCACTGACGTAAAGTTGCGCCATCGTCATGCAGATACACCATTACCGTGCCGATGGCATTCCCTGCATGCCTTTGATGTAGCGGATTTCGCCCAGGTGCCACCAGCCGTGCGCGATGATAAAATTGCTCACCATCATGCCGATGGTCCAGCTCGGCCGCTCAGGATTCGGGGCAAAGTCCAGCTTATCTTCGTCCAGCGACTGGATGTAAATGCCGGTGTTCCTGTAGACCTTCTCTGCGTATCCTGTCACCAGGTCGATGGGCAATTTGCCGACTTTGTCAACGTCCGGCTCCTGAAAACCCGTGCCGAAAACCTTCGCATCCAACCCCAGCTTTTCGTACCATTTGTCCTCTTCCCACGCCGAGGTCTTCTTCTGCCAGCTGCTCACCATATTGTCCTCGATGCGGGCCGCGTGCCAGAAAAGAAAACCTACTGAATTCGCTTTTGCCGCCGGTCTCCAGGCAAGCTGCTCTTTTGTCAGTCCCTTCACATCATTAAGCGTCGCCTGGTGCATGCTGTTGACAGTCATCAGAATGAACTGGATTACCTTCATGCTGTGCCCTCCCTATATCTAACCCGTGTAGCTATGTTAACAACTAGGCTTTACAACCGTCAAGCAAAATGACAGATGGTTTGACATGCAGACTGGCAAAAAACTATCCTGGCGCAAAAAGACGCCACCCGCCGCAAAGAGGCAATGACCTTCGAAGCAGAACTGCCCGAGAAGTGCGCCCTTAATGTGGGAAACTTCATCGCCGGCAATAATTAGCGCTGCCTTGCCGAGAGAAAAAACTGGGCAGTAACACCCGGTTGCGAAATTCGCTACCCGGTAATGTCATGACTAACCCAGGGAGTACGTGAGCCAGACTCTACTTCTCAGTGTCCTTAGCGCGGATGACAAGCACCGGCACCGTGCCGCCGCGGATAACGGCATCCGTAACGCTCCCCAGGATGGCGCGTTTAAACCTACCCCGGCCGTGGCTCATCATCACAATCAGCGCGGCATTCTCACCTGAGGCAAATTCCATGATAGTACGCGCTGGCGCACCTTCCAGCACATGGTATGAGGCACTTATGCCTTGGTCGCGCAGGTCTTTCGTCCAGTTCATCAGGTAGCGCTTTGCATGCGCCGCGTTTTCAACATCTTTAATGTGAGCCTGCTCGCTGATAATATCAACGCCCAGCGTGTCTCCCGCACCGGCGGGTTGTGGAATGTAAGCGACCGTAGTCTCGGTGAGTACGCGCACCAGCCTGACTTCCGCGTTGAATTGCCTGGCGAGCGCGGCCGCATAAGGCAGGGCTTGTGCACTAAGGCGTGAGCCATCCAGCGGGACGACAATACGCTCAAACATTAACTATCTCCTGAAATACTTGGGCGGTTCTACAACGGGCATATTATGCGCCTAAAACAAGATGGTGTCAAGATATTTTACGCACGTTTTGCCCATGATTTTCCGTATTCGTGCTATAGTATTGCTATGCCGCGGGAGATTCTGACACCCTCTGCTATTGCTGCTGGTCTGCATACCCGCCTCATCGGGCGACGCCTGCTTATCTACCCCGAACTCACTTCGACCATGGACGCCGCCCGTGAGCAAGCGCGGCTGAAAGCGCCGGAAGGCACGGCCGTCATCGCGGAGCGGCAGACATCAGGCAGAGGACGCCTGAAACGTGCCTGGCGTACACCGGAAGGCAACATCGCCGTTTCAATCGTTCTTTATCCACCGCGGGAATGCCTGCCATCGCTCATCATGCTTACTTCGCTGGCGGTGCTGAACGGCATACGCGACGCCACAGGGTTGACCTGCCAGCTAAAGTGGCCTAACGACGTCCTCATCGGCGGCAAAAAAGTCTGCGGCATACTCATCGAGACGCAGGCGCGCCCCGACCGTCTTGAATACGCGATTCCGGGCATCGGCATTAACGTCAATATGAGGCTAGCGGACTACCCCGACCTTCAGCCCACCGCCACAAGCCTGGCGGATGAAATAGGGAAACCGATTTCGAGGGTCATCGTCCTGCAATATCTGTTCGCGGCGCTGGAGCGGTTCTACATGGACATGCTTGCCGGGAAATCGCTCTTCCCCATGTGGAGGGATAACCTGGCGACATTGGGACGACGCGTACTCGTTACTGCCGGCGATGAATCCCAGAAAGGCACGGCGGAATCGGTCACGGAGGACGGCTGTCTGCTCCTGCGCTGTCCGGACGGAGTGCTCAAGAGAATAACCATCGGCGACGTGAGTCTGCGCGAAAAAAAGGAAAACGGGTAGCCGCAGGTCCGGTCACCCGCTCCTATCGCCTTACTTCTAGCTTTTCCGATTAGGCGGGTTTGTTTTTCTCTGTCCAGACGGAAATTGCCCTCAACATCTCGATGGGGACAGGGAACAGAATAGTACTGTTCTTGTCGGCCGCAATCTCGGTGAGGGTCTGCAGGTACCGAAGCTGTATTGCCGCCGGCTCTTGCCCGATAATCTTGGCGGCGTCTGCCAGTTTCTGTGATGCCTGGAACTCGCCATCAGCGTGAATGACCTTGGCGCGGCGTTCCCGCTCAGCCTCAGCCTGCGCCGCCATACTGCGCCGCATCCCTTCCGGCAACTCCACGTCCTTGATTTCCACCGTGCTCACCTTGATACCCCACGGGTCGGTATGTTCATCGATGATTTTCTGCAGCGCCTGGTTCAGCCTCTCGCGTTGGGCGAGCAGTTCGTCCAGTTCAGATTGACCGAGTACATTGCGCAGGGTCGTCTGTGCTATCTGAGAAGTCGCCCAGCGGAAATTCTCCACCTTGACCACGGAATCGACGGGATTGACCACGCGGAAATAGACCACGGCATTGACGCGCACCGTAACGTTATCCCTGGTAATGACATCTTGCGGCGGCACATCCATGGTAATGACACGCTGGTCGACCATCTGGGTGCGGTCGAAGCCCAACGGCAGTACCAGCACAAACCCGGGTCCCCTCGCCCCGACCAACCGGCCTAGCCGGAAGACCACGACCCTCTGGTACTCCCGGACCACCCTGATAGAAGAGAAGAAAACCAGCAGTGCAGCGATGACGACGATGACGATTATTGTTGTGGTTGCCATCAATTTCCCTCCTTTTTTATTTTATTCACGTAAAGCGTTAAGCCATCAACCCGGTTTATCGTAACCGTTTCCCCAACCTCGACACGACCTCCTTCGGACACGGCCGCCCATAGCTCGCCACGGTGAAAGACCACACCTTCCGGGTCAAGCACCACACGCACTGTCGCCTTTTCTCCGGATAGCTCTTCGTAGCCAGTTTGCGGTTTCAGCCTGCGCGTGGCGGACAGCTTCATAACGAGGAAAGCCAGGAAGGCCGCGAAAAAGATGACGACGATGACAATTAGCCAGGGGCTCACACTGAACATAGGGCCTCCTTTGAACAGGATAAGCGCACCGAAGATGAGCGATATTATTCCCCCGATACCGGCGGCGCCGAATCCCGGAATGACCAGCGCCTCCACGATAAACAGGACAAATGCCAGCACGATGAGCAGAACTCCTGCAATATTCACCGGCAGGTTACCCAGGGCAAAAAGCGCGAAAATCAGGCTAATGCCCCCGAAGACGCCGGGGAAGACCAGCCCTGGATTTGAAATTTCCACCCACAGTCCAACCCCGGCCAGCCCCAGCAGAGTAAACGCGATATTCGGGTCGCTGATTGCCAGCAGGAACTTCTCCACCCAGTTCATGCCCAGGTTACTTACGGCGGCGGAGGCTGTCTTCAGAGTGACCTGCGAGCCGTTGGCAAGGGTTACTCTGCGCCCGTCTATCTGTTCCAGAAGAGAGTTCAGGTCGGGGGCAATAAGGTCGATGGCTTTCAGGTCAAGGGCTTCCTGTTCCGTCGCCGAGACGGCCTGACGGACGGTCTGTTCCGCCCAATCGGCATTGCGTCCGTGCGCTGAGGCAAGACTGCGGATGAAAGCCGATGCGTCGTTCATGACCTTCTGCTCTTCCGTGGAAGGGACATTCTCCACGCCACTAGAACTCAGCGAGACC
>Ga0315282_10010342_pt1 | contig 14643 bp, 9 predicted proteins | sample YL17G07_20_MG_FD_203693 | JGI IMG/M metagenome (GOLD analysis project Ga0315282, IMG submission 203693) | Sediment microbial communities from Yellowstone Lake, YNP, Wyoming, USA - YL17G07_20 | ecosystem: Environmental > Aquatic > Freshwater > Lake > Sediment | place: USA: Wyoming | collected...
CCAGACGGCAGCGGACGACATGCAGGTACATGCGTTGTCGGTCTCGCCGGCGGGGTCCGTAACCGGCGCCTACATTTCCTTTGCCAGCGAGACGGAGTGAGAGGGCAAGCCAATGCTCAACAAGATCCTCCTTGTGGCGTTGGGTGTCGCCCTGGCCTTTGGCGCACTTATGATCGGAGTTCGATTAGACACCCGTGGCACAGAGCGCGGGGTGTCCGGTGCTGACCCCATTGCAGACCAAGGGCAGGCCACTGTCCCAGAGGCGAGTGGGCGCAACGAAGGTAAGGACGTTCTTAAGCATACGGTTGCCAACCTAGACGAGTTGAGGAAGGATGCTGAGGGCGGAGATGCAAGGGCGCAGAACAGCTTGGGGATGTGCTACGCCAAGGGCACAGGGGTGCCGAAGGACCACGTTGAGGCGGCCAAGTGGTACCGGAGGGCTGCGGAAGGGGGGCTTGCAGAGGCGCAGAGGAACTTAGGGCTGTGCTATGATCGGGGCGAAGGAGTGACGCAGGACTATCTGGAGGCAGTAAAATGGTATCGGCAAGCAGCCGAACAGGGAGATGTAGAAGCCCAGTTTGAACTGGGAGCGAGCTACGCGGCGGGCGAAGGGGCGCCCAAGGATCTCGCCGAGGCAGTCAAATGGCTGCGGAAGGCAGCCCTACAAGGCAGCACTGACGCGCAATTCCGGCTGGGCCTGTCGTACGCCTTAGGCGAGGGGGTGGCCAAGGACCAGCGCGAGGCAATCAAGTGGTACAGGATGGCCGCCGAACAAGGGGACGCCGATGCACAGTTCTACTTGGGGGTTTGCTACCGTCTTGGCGAGGGCATTGCACAGGATCATGCGCAGGCGGTGAAGTGGTTCAGAAAGGCCGCCGAACAAGGCCTCGCCGAAGCGCAGTATAGCCTGGGGGTGTGCTACTACCGGGGAGAGGGGGTGCCCCAGGATTCTGCCCAGGCGACGGTGTGGTTCAAGAAGGCAGAAGATCAAAGAGGACCGCACGCGTAGGCCTCGGTTGTCTACTATGTGCGAGCGGACCCGAGTGTGGGGGTGTTGGACACGCGGGCGGTTGATGCAGTGGCAATCTGCGGCCATTTCTACGTAGACTGTTGCCAACAAGCAGCTCCTCAAGAAAGTCGGCTCCCTGTGCTGCATCGTCGCACGGAGACGGCGTCGGTTTGCGCCCGTGGCGGATCGCTGATGGAATCCGGAATGCACGGTCGTCCCGGGCATGAGAGCAAAGATGCGTGCAAGCCCAGGGCCGGCCGAGTTAATGCGTATCCGCGAGAGATGTCCGAGCCAGTAGTTTCTTCGAACGGGGAGGGCAGAGCGTGAAACGAGTGCCGGTACTCATTGTGTCGCTGCTCGTTGTTGTAGGAGCCCTGGGATGCGCCGAGCAGCCCGTGCAGGCAGCGTCGCCATCTCAGCAGAACGCCACGGCGGACACCGGCAACAGCCTTGGGCATAAGCTGCTGCTATACGTTCCGAACCGGGTGTTGGATGCGCTTGATATCGTTCGGCTGCGGGCCCGAGTTGGCCCTGGATTAGCGGTTGGAGTTCGTGCCACGAAAGTAGCCAGCGCCTACATAGGATCGTACGCGGCTATCTATGCTGGACTGCCTGGTCCGCGCTTGCGCCCTACAGTCAAGCTGCCGGTCGGCCTTGAGAGCTATAGCGGGGTGGACGTGAGCCTGGCCGAAGCCACCGTCTCAGGCGGCATCGGGCCGGACTATTCCTTTACTGAATTTGGTCTCAGCGTCCACCTATTGTTGCTCGGACTTGATGTCGGGCTGGACCCCTGGGAGGTCGTGGACTTGGTGACAGGACTGGTTCTGATTGACCTCCGCGGGGATGATCTGTAGACGAGAGAGGCCCGCGCCAAGAGAGGCCGAGAGATTGGGGGCAGGCCGATCTTGCGCGCCAGCAACCTATTCCTCCGGACTGACACCCATGCTTCGCCATTCGCGCGTTCCCGAACGCGGTCCGCTGCCGCAGGGCTGGGCTCCGTCGGAATGCCGCCTGCCAGCTCGCCGCGCCCGCCAGGAAGGGGAGCCGTCCGGATATAGCTACCTGGGATGGTGCCTGAGCAGATCGAAACTACAGATACGAGCGCGGGGAAGGCCTTCGGGGTCCATCGCCAGATGGCCCGTCAGATCTATGGAGAGAAGAATGTGGTCGCCGGCGAGTCCCGCCGCGTCCACACCTGCACGAGCCAGGCGCTGCTGCGTTGATTCGAGAAGGTGGGCAGACAGCCCTTCCGTGATGATGCCCTCCTTGCGCGCCTGTTGTGCGTCCACCGGCCTATAGTAGTCCTTGTCGTGCGTCGCCAGAAGTTCGTCAGGACCGTTCCAGTATCCCCACAGGACAATGTAATCGTGGTGGCTGCTGAGGATAGGATGGCCATCCGGCATCAGTATGCTTTCATGGCTTCTATATCGGCTCAGATCGGCAGGCCCTTCGGCCGGGGACAGCATATGCCCGCTCATATAGACTGCCCGTGGGTACGTTGTCTCGACGCCCCTGTCCAGGAGGTGCAGGCTGATCGCGACTTCCTCAAAGGGGCTGTTGTAGCCGTAGACTTGCCGCAGTTCCCCATCCCGGACGAGCGGACCAACCTGGGCAACATGGCCGACTCTGGAATGGCGCCACACCAGATGGATGTTGTCCTTCGTTAGGGTCTCGTAGGTTCGGCTGGAATCTGACAGTCCTCGCCGCGGGGTCTTGCGCCACTTTTCGGGAAGGAAGTAGTCGAAGAGGCCAGGATCATCGCCGACCACCCAGAGCGCGCCTGCCGACGTCTCCACCCTGCCGTAGACGTAGTCAACGCCCATAATGTTCACCAGGCTAAGGCCGGGCGGAAACTCTGTCCGCACCTGAAAGCGGTGTGCCTGTTTTGCCAGGTAAGTGCGCCTTCGGAGGGCTCGCACAGCCCGTTCGCGCTGTGGGGTCCTCTCGAGGAGTTCGAAGTCCACCAAGGCATAGAGAGCACGTCCATGTTTGTCCTTGGCCAGCCCGTCCGGGCGCCGTGGCCTGACAATGAGGTGGTGAGCCTTGCTGTCCCTCACGCAGAATCCTCTTCCCGCGAGTTCGGCGTTGGCCCGGGCAAGCAGTATCCTTACAGTCTCTTCGTCCACCACGCCTTCGTGCAGAGCCCTGCCTGCGTCGATCCCCTCGATCCACTCATATATAACCGCGTACTGGCGGTTAGGATCCAAGGCTACCTCTCGGTGTCTCCTCAGCAATGCGTCCATGAGGTAGCTCCTTCGGCCCAACCTTTCGGCTTCGACGAATCTCCGGGGCACATAGATGGCCAATGGTTTGTGAGTCAACAGGCGGCCGGGGAAGCTGCACTGGGCGGCTCGCAACTCGGTGAGCAGGCTGAACTCCTCGAAGGGGCTGTTGAACTCTGCGCCCAGGAGATCCCTGGCCTCGGTCTCTCCCGGGATGTCCTGCCCCATCCGATTCCATTTCAGCACGATGTCCTTTGGGCGCCCGTCTGCTTCCTTGGTTCGCACCCTGTGAAGCATGCTTGTGCCGGGCAACTTCAGGCTGTGGCCCAGGAACCATTCCTGGTCTGCCCAGTGGCTCCCGGGCAGCAGTTGGCCTGCAAAGGGCAGTCCCCATCCTGTGACGTATAGGTCGCTGCCGTCCAGAAGGCGCAAATGCACGTAGTCCACGCCGAACACGCATAGCTGGGCGGACTCACCCAGACAGGCGTCCGTGATCCGTGGTGTGCCGTGCAACTCCGTCATATACTCATTGTACGCCCCGTAGAGGGCAGCCGGCAACCTGGATCGGACAGCCTGGAATTGGCGTCGCCTGAGTCCTCCGTCCGGCGATAGCCAAAGCGAACTTGACAAAGACGAAAGAGAATGCTATACAACAGGGCTTGAGCGCGCGATAGACTGGCGTGCGAGGCGTCTTCCGCATCCGGTTGCTTCAGTGGACCGGCTTGCCGGATGCATTTTCGGCTAAACTTCATGCTTCTGGAGCTGAGGGAGACACTCGTGCCAGGCGAATTGGCCGGCTGTCTCAATGAAGGGAGGTGGGACCGAGGGTAAGGCTCAGCGTAGCTTTAGTTTTGCGGACGCATGTTGTCGAACCCAAACAGAGGTTCTTTTAGGAGGAGCAGAGATGTCTCTTCGCGCAATGATGGCTGGGCTGGTGGCTGCAATGCTGCTTGGGTATGTCGGCACGACGCTCGCCGCTGAAGCGCCGACCGAGGTCACTCTAACCGGCACGGTGAAGGCCATCACCGCCGAAGCAGGGAAGGTAGCCCCTGCCGCGATGCTCGAAGTCACGGAGAAAGGAACAGGCGCTGTGCCTGTCGTAGTTACCTACTCCGTCACGAACGACGAGCAGGGCAAGAAGCTTGCCAAAGACGCGAACGGCAAGAAAGCTGAGATCAAGGGCACCGTCGAGACCAAGGGCGAGGCAATGTGGCTCACCGTAAAGGAGTTCAAGGTCCTTGGGGAGATGGCTCCCAAGTAGCGGCCGGCTGCCGCACAGGCCCGCCATATGGCGGACCAGCTCTTGGCGCGGCTCTGCACTTGCGGTCGATCAGGTTTAGCGATCCTCTGATAGGGCCGGGCGCTATGGCGGCCGGCCTGATCTGATTGCTGAACCTTTCGGCGGCGGTGCGCGCAGCACTGGCTAGAAGGGCTCCGTCTTGACGAACCGCAGGAGTTTGGCGACCCGTACCAGGATTTCTTGCGTTGCGCTGACGGTGAGGGTCGTCTGCCAATTGGTGCTCCTGTATCGCCGTCAAGTGGGGCCTTTCAGCTTCTTGGGCCGGCCTGACGGGACGCTACAGCAGTGGAGGCACACGCAAACGACCAGCCCTGTGCGGAACGAGCCGCATGGGCCTGGGAAATGCCTCCGATGTTAGAACGGCAGACCCATCTGGGCGACACGAAATGCCCGCGCATAGCCGCAGTCACGAGCCGCTTGGCTGCTGAGGGGGGAATACATGAGATTGAGGAGGATGGCCATCGCTGCTATAACCTTCGCCGCCCTTGTTGCGGGACACGCGAGCGCTGAGATCAGACCACACGCGCTCTTCTGCGATAACATGGTCCTTCAGCAGGGAATCAGAGTTCCGGTCTGGGGGACTGCCGCCCCGGGTGAGAAGCTGACAGTCTCTGTCGCCGGGCAGGTCGTAGAGGCAACCGCTGATAAGGCCGGCTCATGGTTGGTCAGACTTGGTCCCATGGCACCCGGTGGCCCCCACGAGATGACCATCGCGAGTACTAACATCGTCAGAATACGCAATGTGACGGTAGGGGAGGTCTGGCTCTGCTCCGGACAGTCCAACATGGGCATGGAGGTCCGCGAGGCGTTGAACGCCACTGAGGAGACTGCCGCAGCGGACTACCCGGACATCCGCCTTTTTGACGTGCCCCCACATATCCGCGACGAGCCCGCACGGGATGTACAGGCTCAATGGCGCCCGTGCAGCCCACAGACTGTGACCCGGTTTTCGGCGGCCGGATACTTTTTCGGACGCCGCCTCTACGGGGAACTCAAGGTCCCGATCGGCCTGATATCGGGAGCGCAGGGGTCCTCACCTGCCGAAGCCTGGACCGAAATCGAAGCGCTCAAAGGCGCCATTGAGGACCCCATAGGGCGCTGGCAACGGCAGGTTCAGCAGGAACAGGAGTTCAGGACTAAGTACGAAGCCGAGCTTGCCGCCTGGGAACCTGTCGCGGCCAGGGCCAAGGCTGAAAACGAGGAGCCTCCGAAGAAGCCGGAACCCCCCTATTTTCTGGGAAGGGCTCGGATCGCCCAGCCGGCCGGCCTGTGGAACGGCACCATCGCGCCCCTCGTGCCATACGGCATTCGCGGCGTCATCTGGTACCAGGGCGAGTCCAACGCACCCCGTGGAAGGGAATACCGTAAGCTGCTGCCGGCGATGATCCGGTCCTGGCGCCACGAATGGGGCCAGGGCGACTTTGCGTTCCTCATTGTCGCGATTGCCCCTTTTGGTCCGGCTTACGGCCATCCCACCGAAAGCGGTTGGGCCGAAGTGGTCGAGGCGCAATGGATGACCGGCGAGACCGTTCCTAACTGCGGACTGGCTGTAACCAGCGATATCGGCGATGCCACGTCGGCGCATCCGGCAAACAAGCAAGAGGTCGGAAGACGCCTTTCGCTGATCGCCTTGGCAAAGGTTTACGGAAGGGACATCGTCTATTCTGGACCGATGTACACCTCTATGGAGGTCGAGGGCAACCGCATCCGCCTGCACTTCAAGCACGTCCACGGCGGACTGACGGTCAAGCCCGACGGTCCGTTAAGGGGCTTTGCCGTTTCGGGAGTGGATCGCCGGTTCGTCTGGGCAGAAGCCAGGCTCGATGGCGACACCGTGGTGGTCTGGAGCGAGCAAGTCGCCAGGCCGATCGCCGTTCGATACGCGTGGGCGCAGAACCCTGTCTGCAACCTCTTCAATGCGGACGGATTGCCCGCGGTACCGTTTCGCTCGGACGACTGGGAACAGGCTGCACCGAGATAGCCGCCGGGAGTGGATCTGGGGTGCACGTGCGGGCATATGTCCGGCGGCTGGACCTCTTCTTCCTGTTGACACCCAGGGGCCCGACAATCGAGTGGAGGTGCTGCCGTGGCAGTTCAGATGAATTCATGCTCCCGGCCTACTTCCCTGACTGACGCTCTACACTCCAGCCGGAGAAGGCCAACGTGCTTCTGCCTTCTCCTTTCCTTCTTGCTATTTGCTGCGTTGGAGGCAATTAGGGTGGCAACAGGTGAGACTTCCATGATGGCGGATAGCCTCGGCACGCTCGTTCGGGAACACCCACGGCTATTCCTCAGTGAAGGGCGGCTGGGGGATCTGAAAGTGCTGATCTCCACAGACGCCCCGCTGGCTCGGTATGCCCAGGACGTGAAGGCCAGGGCCGATGCTTACCTCGAGGCCAGACCGTTGGAGCACAAGCTGGTGGGGCCCCGGCTGCTGAGCGTGAGCCGCGAGGCTGTCCAACGCGTCTATGCGCTGGGCCTCGCCTGGCGACTCACACGCCAGGAGAAATACGCCGGGGCGTTGCGCGAAACCTTGCTGACTGTGTGCAGTTTCCAGGACTGGAACCCTTCGCACTTCCTGGACACCGCAGAGATGTCCCACGCAGTGGGCGTCGGCTACGATTGGCTCTATGGCCAACTCGACGAGCCGACCCGCAAGCAAATACGCTTGGCCCTGATCAGACTCGGTCTGGAGGAAGGGATCAAAGTCTATGACGCTGGAGGCTGGTGGGCAAAGTCCGAATTCAACTGGAATCAGGTCTGTAATGGCGGGATGATCATCGGCGCGCTTGCCATTGCTGACACCGATCCCCAATATGCCCGGAAAATCCTGCCGGCAGCAACCAGGTCGCTGCCTATCGCCTTGGCCACCTACGATCCTGACGGAGCCTGGCCCGAGGGCCCCGGCTACTGGGGCTACGCTACGAGTTACACCGCCTATGGCCTGGCAGCCCTTGAATCGGCGCTGAGAACTGACTTCGGGCTCTCGGACCACAAAGGGCTCGCCGATGCCGGCTACTTTCCGCTCTACACGGCCGGCCCGACCGGGTTGTTCTTCAACTATGCCGACGCCGGCGAGAGGTCCGCGCTACGAGCTCAGTCGGCTCTTTACTGGCTTGCCCGCCGTTACGGCAGGCCCCAGCTGGCCGCTGCCCAAACCAGGTTGCTGGAGCGAACAAAGGCCGGCCCCATGGACTTCATATGGTATGTGCCCACCACCAGGGCTGACCTGCCCCAATTGGAACTGGATCGGTTATTCCGCGGGCCTGTCGAGGTCGCGGTCTTCCGCAGCGGCTGGGACGACGATCAGGCGCTGTTCCTTTCCGTCAAGGCCGGGTACAACAGCGTGAACCACGGCCACCTTGACCTTGGCACCTTCGAACTGGACGCGTTGGGTCAGAGATGGGCACGGGATCTGGGCAGCGACGACTACAACCTGCCAGGCTACTGGGACGGCAAGCAAGGCCGCCAGCGATGGACGTACTATCGGCTGGGTTCCTTCAGCCATAACGTCGTCCTTATAGACGGCCAACAGCAAGTGGTGGCCGGCCGGTCCCGGTTTCTGGGGTTCCATTCGGCGGACCAGCCCTGCGCCGTGCTGGACCTGACCAGCGCGTATGGCACAACAGTCACCAGAGCCCATCGCGGCGTCGCAATGGTCGCCGGCCGAAAGGCCGTGATGGTGCAAGATGAGCTGGATCTGGTCGGCAAGCACGACGTTGCCTGGGGGATGACTACCGACGCGACGATTGCGTGTGACGGCCCGGGCGCCGAATTGAAGCTTGGCGGCCGGAAGTTGACCGCTCGGATCCTCTCGCCAGTCGGGGCGGCATTCAGCGTCGAATCAGCGGAGCAGAGACCCCCGGAGAAGGCCAATACGGGCGTCAGCCGCTTGATGATCCGCCTGCCCGGCCGGGACGGCTCGCTCCGCATCCTGGTATTGCTCTCCCCGGTCTGGCCCGATGGCGGCGAGGCGGGAGTCCCCGTTCCAGTTCCGCTTGACCGGTGGATAGGCCAGGTCACTCAGTGAACTACTGGGACGTCAGCGCGGCACACGCGCAGGCTTCCGGGTGCTGAACTCTCGCGTACGCCGCGTCTGAAACTACCGTCTGGGCGGCGATGATCCGCCCAAACTGAGCCCCGACGGAGGACAGTCCAACTCACTGCACTCCGACTTGACTGAGGCTGGGCCAACGGCCTTCTGAGCCGCGCCGCGATTTCCCCCCGGCCCACCGGAAACACTATGCACCTGCCACCCGAGAGAAAAGGCTTGACACTACGGGAAGCATAGTATATACTATGCCCATAGTAGAAATAGGGAGGGATAAGAGTGAAGCGACTGACGAGCGAGCATCCAGAGCCGTCGGACCTTGAGCTGCAGGTCCTTTCCGTTCTCTGGGCCCGGGGCCCGTCGAGCGTCCGTGAGGTTCTTGAGCAGATGCCGGACCATAAGGAACGTGCTTACACCACCATTCTGACCGTGCTGCAAGGGCTGGAGAAGAAGAGGCTGGTGAGACATAAGCGGAAAGGCAGGCAGTACGTCTATCACGCGGCCGCAGACCGAAGTGGCGTCCTGAGGCCCCGCCTGGGGCGCCTGATGCGGCACGTGTTCGGCGGAGACCCGGCGGCGGTGTTGCAGCAGATCCTGGACGGGACGGAAGTAACCCAAGAGGACTTGACCACGATGCGAAGACTGCTGAGAGAGCATGGGCAAAGAAGCCATCAGCAGGGGAGGGCAAAACTATGATGGGCCTATTCAATTTCTTGCGATCCGAGGCTTCCGCGCGGCTGGTGACGGCGTTGCTGCATTCGCTTTGGCAGGCCGCCGGCCTGGCACTCCTCCTCTGGCTCGTCCTCCAGTTCCTGCCCGCGAAGTCAGTGAGGGCGCGATATCTCCTCTCGCTGCTGTTCCTTATTGCGCTCCCCGTGGCCATGGCGGTTACGTGGTCGGCGCTCTCTGTGCCTGAGCGGCGTGCGAGCACGCCCGCCGAGACCGTCTTGCCGCTTGCCACGGCCGGTTTGCAGTCGGCAGCGCCGGGCAGGTTGGCGACCGGGCCCGCTGCGCCTGCAGTGCCAAGAGGGGCCGCGCATGACTGGACGGCCGTGGCCGCGGCGTTGTGGCTCGCCGGCGTGTCGCTGATGCTGATCCGTGCAACCGTATCGGTGGCCGGAGCGCAGCGATTGCGGCGGCGCTGCGCGCCGCTGGACGACCCGGCAGTCTCATCGCTGCTTGCGGACCTGTGCCGTAAGATGGGCCTGCAACGGCGCGTGCGAGTGCTGGTGGGCGCCGTCCCTGGACCGGCGGCGATTGGCTTGCTCTGGCCCGCCGTACTCGTGCCGATTGACTTGCTGACGGGCATGCCGGCCGGGCAGATGGGCCTTATCCTGGCCCACGAACTGGCTCATATCCGGCACTATGACTACCTCGTTAATCTGCTCCAGTTGATCCTCGAAGCGCTGCTCTTCTTCAACCCGGCGGTCTACTGGACGAACCGGCAGATTCGAAAGGAACGCGAAGCCGCCTGCGACGCCCTGGCCGTTTCTGTCACGGGCAGCCCCCGCGAGTACGCCCAGATCCTCGTTGATTATGCCGCTCGCGTGCGCACCCGCGCTCTGCCAGCGTTTCACGGACGCGATGAGGCTCCGATGTCGGAGCGCCTGCGTCGGATTCTGTTGGGGACTTATCACCCGTGCTCGCGGCTCCCCATTCTCACGCTTGCGGGTGGACTGGGCGTGGGGTTGCTCTGCCTGGGCCTGCTGTGCGCCGGGACATCGCTGGCCGTGGCTCAAGCGCTGACCCCGCAGCAGCGCATGCAGAAGCTTGACCAGGCGCAGAAAGACTACGGGCAGGCACTCTCCCGAACGCCAGAGGAATCGGACAAGGTCAAAGTGCATATCGCGGGCGTCGTACGGATCGAAGATGAACCGCCCCCGCCGGAAATGTGGGGCGCCCGGAGGGGCCTCGTCACCATCTACAGCAAGTCCGGAATCTCCAGTTACGGTCAGAACGTTGGGTTCTATGACGGCACCTTCCAGGGCTCGGTGCCCCCGGGAGCGATCAGCGTTCTCGTGACAGCGGATGGCTACGCGCCGGCCATGGTCGGTCCTCGGATACTCAAGGTGGGGGAGTCCTGGGACGACGTATCCGTTGTCCTTCGCCGGGGCTTCGAGGGGCGCGTTCGCCTCACAGATGAAAAGGGCATCCCGGTTGTCGGAGCAAAGGTCTACGCCCGCTATGTGGTTGGAGGCGTGTCCTCCGGCCAGCGGGAAGAGGAGAGCGACGTGGCGGGGTTAGTGAGTCTCGCGCACGTGAGCGCCGAGGTCCCAGTTGAGCTGAGGATGCTGGCGGCTGGATACCAGCATCTGACGATTGAGCATAAGATGCAACAGCAGGAGGTGCTGACGGTGAAGCTGCAGCCGGCGGCGGCCTCTGAAGGCGTCGTCACGGACCGCGACACGGGCCAGCCTGTCCCCGGCGCGGAGGTCTTCGTCATCAACTCCAATGGTCCTTTCCAGTATCCGCTTTGGGGGTCGCCTTGGTACACCCGACCTGAGGCTGTGGCGACCCTCGCGGACGGACAGGGGCGTTTCAAGCTCACTTCGTTGCGTGATGACACGAAGTATGTCCTCTTTGTTCGTGCAGACTACCATGCACCGGCGTTCCTTTACGACGTGCATGCCGGCAGGAATGACCTCAAGGCAGCTCTCGGCCAGCCCCTCTACGTGAAAGGCCGGGTCATCGGATCGCTCGACGCTCTTCCACAGGATCGCGGCCGTCCCCGGATCTCCTATGCCGAACCTTACCACATTACACCGGACAGTACTAACGAGAGCTGGAATGGAACTCCGCTCGATGTCCTCGACGACGGAGGCCACTTCGAGATCAACGGGTTGTGGGAGGGGACGGTGCACATCAGCGCGGGGCCGCGCCGAGTTGACGTCCCTCTGACCAAGGCGGTTGACGATCTGGTGATAGACCTGAATCCGCCCGCGAAAGGCCAAGACGCTGCAACGCAGCCGGTGGTGATTCGGCTCCTGGCGCCTGAAGGCGCGGAGCCCACGGGAACAGTTCAGCTTGTCGTCTCGCCTCCCGAGCCCGGGACCACAGGGGACAACAGGCTCCTTCGCCTGGAGAACGGACAGGTACGCCTCGACGTGCCCGTCCAATCTCGCCTGCTGCTAATGCCGGGGTCGTTGGTGGGCTATTGGTTCGAGCAGCACACGAAGAGCTGCCCCGCGACGGTGAAGGGGGAATCCGTATGGGAGGTCCCTGTCGAGCCCGCCGGGGCCTTGATCGGCCAGGTTCTCGGCGCCGACGGGCAACCCGTGCCGGATGCTTCGGTGACTCCCGTCAGGGTCCGCTATCCTTCCGGAGGCTTCAGGCTGTTGCCGCCTCCGAGTGCTCAGATCGGCGCCGACGGCCGCTTCATGTTTACGCCGGTGCAGTATGGCGTGACGTATGTTATCGTCGCGTCAAGGACGGGCCAATTCGTGGCCAGCGGGCAGGTGACTGTGGACGGCACGGCGCCATTGCGCGAGGTGGCACTCAAGTTCCCGGCGGGAGTCAGCGTTCGCGGCCGGGTTCTGTTGCCGGATGGAAAGCCAGCCGAGTTTGCTCCAGTGCGCCTCGAATACAGCACGCCCTGGGACCACTCATTTGGCACGGGTGACTTCCGCACCGACCATTCCGGTTCGTTCGAGATTCGGGGGGTGAATCCCGACGCGCCGGGAAGGTACTACGTCTCGATCGCGCCGCTGCGCCTCTACAGACAGCTGAGCACGGAGATCAAACCGAACGCGCAGGGACTGATCCTGCAGTTGGAACGAGGCGAGACGCTGAAAGGCAGCGTTATAGATCGAGAGACCGGCCAGCCGGCGCCGGGCGTCCAAGTCTACGCGCTCGCGATGGCTGCGCCCTACGGTGCTGTTGATGCCGACGCGCCTACAAACGAGCGAGGTGAGTTCGAATGCACGCGGCTGGCACCCGTGCGCTACAGCCTACATGTACGCCAGGCTCAGGATGTTGGCGAGGTAACGGCCCAGGGCGGACAAACGGCTGCTGTCACGATTCAGATTCGTAAATCCAAATAACGCAGCCGGGCCACCCGACAAACCAACCGCAAGCCGCCGGGGCGCGGGACTCGGCTGCGTTGCGCCTAACGGAGGGGCCGCGCCCTAACGTACAGAGCCTTCAGGTTCCCGCTCAGAATGTCCGCTTGCTCCTCCGCGCAAAGCCCCAGAGACTCAATGAACTCCATTTCCTGACCCACGGAATCCACTGTGGTCCAGGGATAGTCGTTGCCATACACAACGCGCCCTGCTCCGATGCGTTCCAGTGCTCTTTGCCACCGCCCCCTTCCCACGTTCAGCAGAGCATGCGTGGCGTCAAGAAAGAGGCCGGGGTGGGACTCACACGCGGCGACTGCCGGTTCGAACTCGTCCATGCCTCCGAAGACGCCGCAGTGGGCCATGAGCAAGGGCAGCCCGGGGTAACGGCCGGCCAGCTCTGCGCAGACCGCGACGCGGCCGTAGTCCGTCGGCCATCCCCAGTCTCCGCCGCCTGTGTGGTAAACCATTGGCATGCGGGCCTCCTCCGCCATTCGGAAGAACGGCTCGCAGGAAGAGGCCAGCGGGTTCGAACGCATGATGAGAGGGTGGTATTTGAGCATCCGAATGCCCGCGGCCAAGGCCCTTGACAATTTCTCTGTCGCGTCGGGCTGTTCGGGCCGGATGGTGGCCGCCGGGAGAAGGGGGGAAGTCTCCTCAGTCCCCACATAGGGCTGCTTCAAAAGCCACCCTAATCCATCCTGATCCTTGCCGATGCGCGCCTCCATGTTGGGGGCTTCCGGACCTTCGTGCGGCGCAAGCACCTGGGCCTGGCCGAATCCGCAAGCCTTCATGAATCGGCTGAGGTGTTCGCTCGTGCCCGGGATGCCGAACTCATCGCGCCTCGACTCGCCCCTGCCTCCGGGGAAGAGATGGCAATGCCCCATGAGCATGGCTGGTCTTGTCTCCTTGTAGAAAGGCCGGCCTGTCGTTGGCGACTCGAAGGTCTCGAGCCCCAATCAGCCGCGCCTGCATTGTATACGCTCAGCTTCTTGGCGGCAACGAGTCTCGTACGTCACAGCGTTGACCACGAACGGCCGAGGCCGTATACTCCCGGATTCACCCTGCCATGTGGGAAGGAACGCCCGGCATTCGCGCTCTGCTTCAGTACTTATCCGCATGAGGGCTGTTTGGCGGGGACGACGGTGGCGCCAAGGAGGGTTGGGATGCGTGCGGCAAGGCTTGCGTTCGGTACGGCCATCTTCGCGTGCGTGGTGATTGGATGCGCGATGCTGAGAAGCGGGGCCAAACAGGAGGGTGCAGGCATGGTGCTGCCCAAAGGCGTGCAGGCAGTCTGGGACTTGGACCAAGCGTACCGGGAGCAGACGCCGACCCGCGAGCGCGTGTGCATAAACGGCCTGTGGCGGTGGCAACCGGTGGCGCCGGTCCCGGCGGTTGCGGCGCCCGCTGGCGCGGCAGCCAGCCCCCCTGCGGCGGCACCGGGCGCTGCACCAGCCGCAGCCGCAACGGCTGCCGTCCCGGCCGGGGCCCTGCCGGAGAGGGTGCCGGCCGACGGATGGGGCTACTTCAAGGTGCCAGGATGCTGGCCGGGCATTACAGACTCCTTGCAGAAGGACAACCAGACGGTCTACGCCCATCCAAGCTGGAGGGATCAGAGACTGGCGGATGTCAGCGCAGCGTGGTATCAGCGAGAAATCACGGTTCCTGCCGAATGGGCCGGCCGCCGCATCACAGTCTATGCCGAGTATGTGAACTCCCTGGCCACGGTCTACATAGATGGCACGAGAGTGGGCGAGATACGATTCCCGGCGGGCGATGTGGACGTGACATCAGCATGCCGGCCGGGCGAAAAGCACCTCCTGAGCCTGCACGTCCAGGCGCTGCCATTGAGCGCGGTCATGCTCTCGTATGGCGACACCGTTGCCACGAGGGTTATAAGAGGTCGGGTGGCCCGCCGCGGGCTGTGTGGGGACGTGTACCTGGTTAGCGCGCCGGCCGGCCCGCGCATAGATGAGGTAAAGGTCGACACGTCAGTGCGCAAGGGG
>Ga0315282_10010343_pt1 | contig 14643 bp, 12 predicted proteins | sample YL17G07_20_MG_FD_203693 | JGI IMG/M metagenome (GOLD analysis project Ga0315282, IMG submission 203693) | Sediment microbial communities from Yellowstone Lake, YNP, Wyoming, USA - YL17G07_20 | ecosystem: Environmental > Aquatic > Freshwater > Lake > Sediment | place: USA: Wyoming | collected...
AGCAGAGACAAGAGGAGAAGAAGAGAGACAAGGGGGAGAAGAGAGACAAGAAGCAGGGGCCTTGAATCTTATCTCTATCTCTTCTCTCTCCGTGCTCTCCGTGTTCTCTGTGGTGCCCCTGTTGCTTCTTCTTCGCTCTCTGCGTTCTCTGCGCCCTCCGCGGTAAGAAGGATGCCCGGTGTGCCCCGCCCGCAATCGCCGGATTTTCGCTTGCCCAGCGCCGGCGCTTGTGCCATACTCCGCGGCACAAGCGTTTCGTTCCGCTCTCCGGAGCGGCTGCGACGAAGCGCCGGGCCATGCACCTTGCGATCACGTCTGAGGAAGGTGCCATGCGTACGAGAGCCACATCGCTGTGCGCTGTTGCTGCCGGCCTGCTCTTCTGCCTCTCCCCCTGCGCCGCCCAGGAGAAAGACCTGGCATGGGCGGTGTCGCAGGCGCCGGCGGATGCCTGCCTGGTGGCGACGATCCGCAACGTGTCGGAATTCGAGACCTCGCTCAAGGCCCTCGCGGGGCCGGACGCCGAGGAGATGGCGCTCGTGAAGTCGCTGGAGGAGAGTCTCCCGCCCGGCGTCCTCGACGTGGGCGGCCCCCTGGTGTACATCGTCCCCATGAGCGAAAAGGGCTTCCCGGGCATCGCGATGCTCCGCCTCAAGGACGAGGCGAGCTTGAACGCCAAGACCGTCGAGGGCCAGATTCTGAAGGTCGTCCCGTCTGCGACGGAGCCCGCCCCGCCGGCCGGGGCGCCGCCGGTGTACGTGCTCAAGTTCCGGCCGTGGGCCGCCCTCGGCAACGACCTCGGGGCGATGAAGGCCCTGGCGTTGGCCCCGTCGCGGCTCGCGCCGACCGACGCCGATCGCGCGGCCCTGGGCGGCCACCTGATCTGGATCCAGGCCCATCCGCAATCGCTGGCCGCCGCCGCGCGGCAGGCGATCGGGCGCGAGCAGAAGCGGTCGGAGGCCGCCGGCGGGCAGGTCGTGCCAAGCGCGCTTATCAAGACATTACAATGGGCAACAGGCTTGCTCGACCAGATGCAGTCGATCGCCCTCGCGGCCGACGTGGGGCCCCAGCGCGCCACGGCCCGGCTCGACGTCGCCCTGGCCGAGGGCTCCTCGCTCCTGGCCGCGGCCCAGGCGGGGCTGCCCGTCGAGCGCTTCACGGGCAGCCTTCCCGCGGCCGACGGCCTGGTGGCGGCCGGCTGGGGGCGGGTGGACTGGGCCAGGGCGCTCCCGCCGATGAAGGCGCTCCTGCGGCCCTTCTTCGACGCCCTCACCGAGGGGGGCGACGCCGCCGCCCGGAAGAACGTGGACGAGCTCTGGGCCTCGTACGAGCGGTGGGCGGCGGTCCTCGGCGCCGATGCCGCCGTCCTCCTCGAAGCCGAGCCGCCCGGCAAGGGCCTGTTCCGGTTCGTCGAGACGTTCGCCGTCAAGGACCCCGCCGAGTACCGGAGACTCGTGGCCCGGCAGATGGCCGCCTCGCGGGACCTGCTTCACGCCGCCACGCACGGCCTCTTCGCCATGCCCGGCATGCCGCGAATGAAAACGGAAGTCCAGTTCAAGGAGGCCGCCGAGACGATCGAAGGCTTGCCCGTCGACATGGTCACCGTGAAGGTGACCGCCGAGGCGCGGCCGGACGCGCCGCCCGGGGAGGCGGCCCGGGCGCAGGCGATGCTGGAGGCCGTCTACGGCCCGGAGGGCATGGTCGTGCGGCTGGCCTGCGTCGACAAGCTCGGGCTGGTCGTCCTGGGCGACGCCGAAGCCATGGCCCGGGCCGTTCGGACCGCCCGCGGCCAGGGGCCGGGGCTGGGCGCGGACCCGAGAGTGGCGGCCGCCATCGGCCGGCTGCCCGAGAGCGCCTGCGTCACGGGGATCGTATCTATAGGGAACTACGTGCATATGCTTATGACCTCCATGGAACGGACGATCGCCCAGGCGATGCCGCCGGAGGTGAAGGCCGCCGCAGCGGGTCTGAAGCCCCTCGATCCGCCGCCGCTGGCGGACCTGGCGACCTTCAGCCTCCGCCTGGAGGGCCGGTCGATCTCGATGGTCTTCGAGGTGCCCCAATCCGAGGTGCGTGCGGCCGTCGCGAGCGGAAAGCAGGGCTCCGACCGGCTGATGTGGTACGTGCGGAAGCAGGAGGAACTCTCGCGCGAGCGAACGCCGGCGCCCCCGGGCGCCGCGAAGGGGAAGAAAGGCTGATCTTCGCCGGCTTCCCCTTCAATACTCCGGCGCGGCAGGGCGGGGGGGTCCTGCCGCGCCCCTCCTGTCTTGGGTTCGGCGAAATGCAGGCCGCGGTAGCGCCGCGGCATCCCTCGAGCCCGCCGCGGAAGCGGCGGGAGACGTCAAGCGGCGAAGTCTCCCGCCGCTTCCGCGGCGGGCTCGTATCGAGTGGGTGAAGCGGCGGGCTCGTAGCAAGCCGCTACGGCGCCGCAGCGTCGCCGCGGTCTGCGTGTGGCCGGATCTCGCCCCAGACATCCTCCACCCCGATCGCCTCCATCGTCCCATCCGCCGACGCCACGAGGCGGACGTGCGGCCCGCGCGGGGCCCACACGTGCCTCTCGGTCGGGCCGAAGAGGACGATCGTCGGCGTGGCCCGGCCGTCGGGGCGCCGCACGGCGGCCGCCAAGTGGCTGATGCCGGAGTCGTTGCCCAGGTACGCGTCGGCCAGGGCGAGGACGCCCGCCACCTCTTCCAGCGTGAGGTCCTTGAGGACGGCTTCCGGGCCGGCGCCCGGCGGGAGGGTGCGGCGCTCGAGTTCCGCGGGGCCCGCGAGCCACACGACCTGGCGGCGGGCCTCCCCTCGCAGGCGCTCGGCGATCGCCGCGAACCGGTCTGCCGGCCAGTTCTTCTGCATCGACCCGCTCCCGGGGTGGATGGCCACGAACGGCCCGCGGACGCGGCTTGGGCCGAGGCGCCGCCGCGCGGCATCCATCACCGCCTCGGTCACCGGGATCTCGGGCGGCGCGGGCGCCGCGTCGATCCGGAGACCGGCCGCAACCTGCGTGCAAATCCATGTTGATGCGTGCTTGTGATAGTCCGGCGGGGGCAGGGGGTCGATGGGCACCACACGCAGGCGGCCACCCTGGCCGCGCAGGAAGTCCTGCCACGCCGGCGGCGGTCCTTTCGCGAGGAAGTCGACCACCAGGTCCGCGTCGCGCAGCGCGGCCGGCGCCCCATCCAGCCCCACGCGCCACAGGCCGCAGGTTTCCAGGTCGACGCACCGGTCGGCCACGCCCGCCATCTGCGCGAGGACCGTGCGCTCAGGCCGGCCGATCAGCGTCAGGGTGGCCCCTGGCCACGCGCGGCGGATGGCGGCCAGGGCGGGGAGCGTCAGCACCAGGTCCCCGATGCCGCCGGCATGGATGATGACGATGTGGTTCATCGCGTGTTCGCGGCGCGCCAGACAGCCCGCCGCGTCCTCTACATGTCACGAGCGCGGCGGGTCTCCCGACCCGCCGCGTGCCAGCGCCTGTTGCTCGCCCTTCATCGCGGTGGGTCAGGAGACCCACCGCGCTCGGCTCATGTCGCGCTGGCAGGCGCAGCCGCCGCGATCCAGCCGCCGCCCAGGAGGCGGTCGCCCCGGTAGAACACGGCCGCCTGGCCGGGCGTGACGGCGGGCTGCGGCTCCTCGAACTTGACTTCGGCCCGCTCGCCGCCGTCGGGCGCCGGATCCAGCCGCGTGATCCACGCCGGGGCGGCCGCATGGCGGTAGCGGATCTGCACCTCGGCGCGGATCGGCTCGGCCGGGACCGTCTCGTGCCAGACGACGCCCTCGGCCACGAGGCCGCCCGATCGCAGCGCCTCGGCCGGCCCCACGATCACGGCGGCATCGGCGGCGCGGATGGCCACGACGTACCGCGGTTCGCCGACGGCGATGCCCAGGCCGCGGCGCTGGCCCACGGTGAAGTTCACGATCCCCTGATGGCGGCCGAGTTCGCGGCCCTCCAGGTCGAGGACCGGCCCCGGCCGCACGAGGTCCGGCCGGCGCTGGCGAACGAGCTCGCCCACCGTGCCGCGCACGAAGCAGATCTCCTGGCTCTCGGCCTTGTCGTGGACGGGCAGGCCGGCCTCGCGCGCCACGCGGCGGACCTCGTCCTTCGTCATCTCGCCCAGCGGCAGGCGCACGCGCTCCAGGCGCTGCGGTGCGATGGCGAAGAGAAAGTACGACTGGTCCTTCGCGCGGTCCAGCCCGCGCTTGAGCCGCCACCGCCCCGCCTCGAACTCAACGCGGGCGTAGTGGCCCGTGGCCACGCAAGGCACGCCCATCGCGTCGGCATAGTCGAGCAGGCGGCCGAACTTGAGGTCGCGGTTGCACAGGACGCACGGGTTCGGCGTGCGGCCTCGGCCGTACTCGGCGCAGAAATGGTCGATCAGCCGGTCGAAGTCCTCGGCGAAATCGAGGACCGAGAACGGGAAGCCCAGGCGCATTGCCATGCATCGGGCGTCGGCCGAGTCGTCCGGCGAGCAACACCGCCGCGGCCCGCCCGAGGGCGACGGCTCCGCCAGGCCCGCGCACATGAAGACCCCGAGCGGCTCGTAGCCGGCCTCCTTCAGAAGGTGCGCCGCCACCGACGAGTCCACCCCGCCCGACATCGCGACCAGGATTTTCTCTCGGGCCATGGCCGCCTATTCTAGCGTCGCCGGGGCGGGGGGCTAGGGGTCGCGTGGCGCTTGGCGGAAATGATCCGTCAGCCCCGACAGGGGCGTTTGTGAGTAGCCACGGGAGCAAGCCCGTGGAATGTGAGCGTGTTCTTCACCCTCTTCCTGTGTCTTTGAGTCCCAGGGGGGCGCTGGAATCCTCAGTCGCCCCGCTGGGGCTCCATCACAATGAAAAAGCGTGGAGAGGCACGCGGCATCTTGACCACGGGCTTGCGCCCCGTGGCTACTGTCAATCGTGCCTGCGGTACTCTGAATGAAGTGACATTGATAGATACTGCATGTTACATGAAAACGCGGCAGGTCAGGAGACCGCGCTTGTTGAGTTCGGTTGCCAATTGCCGGGTGGCATGGCCACGCAATGGCGCGAGGCCATGCCATCCACCCCAGACACGTGCGGCGACCCGCCGCGCGGAGTAGTTACGCTGGCCGGCTGGCCGGGAGGGGGTCCGACTATCTGCCCGCCTCGTTCGAGGTGATCGGGGAGGGAGGTTCGGGGAGGTCGGGGAGCAGCGGCTTCGGCAGCGGGCCGATGATCGCGCGCAGGGCGGCGGCGGCGGCGCGGCGGACGCCCGGCTGGCAGTCGTCGCTGGCGGCGTCGAGCGGCAGGATGGCCCGGCGGTCGCCGATCTGGCCGAGGGCCTCGGCGGCGGCCGGCCCGCCTTCGGGCTTGACCTTCTGGATGACGATGCCGGCCGTCGCGCCGCTGCCCGCAGATTGCTGGACCTTGAGGTCGCGGACCACGGGCGGATTCCTGCCGTCGCTGACAATGACCTTGCCGACGCCTCCGGACTCCATCTCGATGCGGATGCTGAGTTGTGCCGGGGCCGGGGTCGGTGCCGCGGGCGGCGGCGCGTCGGTCTTCGGCGCGACCGGCTTCTGATCCTCGGCGGGGGCGACGGCGTCGGCGCCCATATCGCCGCGGGCCGGCCCCAGGGCGATCAGGGCGGCCCACGCCGGCACGATCAAGGCGCGCGGCCACGGGAGATGGAGCGGTTTCGGCGGCTCCATGACAGACCCTCCTTGCGATTCCCAGCGTGTGCTCTTGTGTATTCCAAATCGGCATTTTGGCCCTCCTACAAGCAGGTGTAGGTTGGGGCAGGCACGCGTCTGCCAATACAGCGCCACTTGGTGCGCGGTGGGTCTCCTGACCCCCCGAGCAAGAACTGCCCCGCAGGAGCCGGGAACGCACTCACGCGGCGGGCTCGGCGCCGAATGTCTCCAAGAATTCATTGCTTTGCGGCAGACAAGATGTATCTTAGTAAAGGCCGGTAGGGGACGGGTCACGTCGGGAATGGCCGGTCGCTTGCGATGGAGCGTCTTCGCACCCAAGGAGCGCTCTCATGAACACGCCCAAGGAACGCCGTAAGTACCGCCGGTTCGACACCCCATGTCGCCTGAGGGTCCAACTGCCGACCGGCGAGCACATCCGAACCCGGACACTAAACGTCAGCGACGGCGGGGCCTATTTCCTGACCGAAGATGAGATCGAGGCCGGCCAGGAGGTCAACGTCCGGGTGGCCGTGCCGCGCGACACGGCCAACACGTTTTTCCTGGAGCAGTTTGCCGCCGCCGCGCGGGTCTTGCGGTGCGATCATCTCGGCGGCGGCCAGCCCGGGACGGGCGTGGCCCTGAAGTTCGAGAAGGAACTGGCCCTGGACTTGGCGTAGCCTCGCCCGGCCGTGGCCGCATCGTTCAGAAGCTGTTTCAGAACCGGCGATAGCGCGGTGGGCAGTCTTGCCCACCGCGTAGGCGCCCGCATTCTCGCGGCGGGCAAGACTGCCCGCCGCGCTATGCAGCGCTAATGGCGCTTCCAGGAAAGCTTCTTAGCCGTCGCCGGCACGGCGACGAACAAGGATCGTGGCCGTACCGGACGCGGCTAAACATATTGAAATACGACTTTCCCTCCGACGATCGTCATCATCACCCTTCCGCGAACGTCCCAGCCTGCGAACGGGCAGTTCCGCGCCGCCGACCGGAACTGGCGCGGGTCGATCGTCCACCGCGCCTCCGGGTCGATGACCGCCACGTCGGCCGGGGCGCCGACGCTGAGCGTCCCGCCCTCGATGCCCAGGACCCTCGCCGGGTTGATCGTCAGGCGCGCCACGAGCTGCGGCCAGGCGAGCAAGTACGACTCCACGAGCGTCGCCAGGTAAACGGGCAGGGCCGACTCCAGGCCGATCATCCCCGGCGGCGCTTCGGCCAGGCGTTTCGCTTTCTCGGCCGCCGCGTGAGGCGCGTGGTCGGTGGCGAGGCAGTCGATCGTCCGGTCGCACACGGCGCGGAGGAGCGCGTCGACGTCGTGGCCGCTCCGGAGGGGCGGGTTGACCTTGAAGACCGTGTCGCGGCGCGCGAGGGCTTCCTCGGTGAGCGCCAGGTGGTGCGGCGCGGCCTCGGCGGTGACGGGGGCGCGGGCGGACTTGGCGCGGCGGAGGGCGGCGACGGCCCCCTCGGTCGAGACGTGGCAGATGTGCACGCGGCAGCCGGTCCGGGCGGCGAGGTCGCACGCCCGCTCGACGGCCACCTCCTCGGCCTCCGGCGGGAGGCCCGGCAGCCCGAGGGCTGACGCCAGCGGCCCGTCGTTGATGACGCCTCCCGCCGCCAGGGCCGCGTCCTCGCAGTGGCAGAGGGCGGGCACGCCGAGGCGGGCGGCCTCGCGCAGCACCTGCTCGAACACGGCGGCGTCGGCGACGTCGGAGCCGTCGTCGCTGAACGCGACCGCCCCGGCGCGGCGCATGGCGGCCAGATCGGCCGGCTCGCGTCCCGCGCGGCCCTGCGTCATGCAGCCGACGGGCAGGACGCGGGCCAGGCTCGCCTCGCGGGCCCGCGCCACATAGTACCCAACGGCCTCGGCGGAATCGACGGGCGGCCGCGTGTTGGGCATGGCGCAGATCGTGGTGAACCCGCCGGCCACGGCTGCCGCGGCGCCTGAGGCGATGGTCTCGGACAGGTCGGGCGCCTCCGCGGCGGGTGGGGTCGAAGACTCGCCGTGGCGAGAGACCCGCCGCGTTTCGTCTTGGGGCCGGCGCACCTCGCCGCCCTCAGCGAAGAAAGGCGGCTCGCGCAGATGAACGTGGAGGTCGATGAAACCGGGGACGACCAGGCGGTCGCGGCAGTCGATCGTGCGGTCGGCCGGGCCGAGCGTGCCTGACCGCCCGATGGCGGCAATGCGGCCGCGCTCGATGAGAAGGTCGGCCTCATCATCCCGCCCGGAGGCGGGGTCGATGACGCGGCCGCCGGCCAGGAGAAGTCGGGTCATCCGCGTTTGCCCTTCCGGGCGCTCGCGCCGTCGCACGCCCGCTCGCGGTCGAGGGTCGAGATGCACAGGCTGAGGGCCGCCATCCGCACCGCCACGCCGCAGGTGGCCTGGAAGAGGATGACGCTCTGCGGGCCGTCGGCGACCTCGTCGGTCATCTCGATACCTCGATTCACGGGGCCGGGGTGGAGCACGAGGGCGCCGGGCCTGGCACGGGCCAGGCGGGCGGGCGTAAGCTGGTAGCCGCGGATGTAGGCGTCCATGTCGAAGTGGAGCGACTCGTGCCGCTCGAACTGCACGCGGAGCATCATCACGGCGTCGCACTGGGGCAGGACGGCGTCGAAGTCGGTGGTGGTCTCGACCTGGACGTCGAGGTCCTCGGTGAAGACCGGCGGCCCGACGAAGATGACGCGGTTGCCGAGTTTCGCGTGGGCGAACAGGTTGGACCGCGCCACGCGGCTGTGCCGCACGTCGCCCACGAGGGCCAGCGTCAGCCCGTCGAGCCGGCCGAGGCGCCGGCGGATGGCGAGCACGTCGAGGAGGGCCTGCGTGGGGTGCTCGTGGGAATCGTCGCCGGCGTTCAGGACCGAGCAAGCGACCGACTCGGCCACCCGCTGGGGCGCGCCGCGTTCCTGGTGGCGCAGCACGATGGCGTCGAGGCCCATGGCGTCGACGTTGCGGACGGTGTCGGCCAGCGACTCGCGCTTCTTCAGGCTGCTGGTGGCGGCGTGGAACTGGAGGACCCGCGCGCCGAGGCGCTCGGCGGCCAGGGTGAACGAGGTCCGCGTCCGCGTCGAGTCTTCGCAGAAGAGGTTCAGGACGGTGCGGCCCTCGAGGACCCGCGGGGCGGCCTTGCGGCCGGTGCAGAAGGGGAAGAACTCGTCGGCCGCGTCGAGGATCGCCTTGATCTCCTCGACTGCAAGCTCCTCGATGCCCAGGAGGTGCTTGCGGGTCCACTTGGCGGGTGTGATCTTCGGCATGGCGTGTGCCCTCGCGAGAGAGGGGTGCGGTGTTGCCATCCTTGGCGCAAATATAGGCGCACGCACTCGCGGCGGCAATCAAAAAGAGTGAGGAAGTGATAAAGTGACGGAGCGACAAAGTGACGGCGCGGGCACGGCGCGCAGCCTGATCAGCCTCCCTGGCCGGCACGTGCTCGGCAAGGACTCTGTTCCGTAGGCGCGGTCGTGCCGCTATAATCCACGTCCGTGACTGTGGATCATGCACCAGCACATCGAACGCGAGGAGACTGCCATGACGGGAATGCCTGAACGCTCGCCGCTGTACGAAGCTCCCCAAGGCCTTCCGCCCAAACAGCCCATCTGGCCAAAGGTTATCGGGATCATCTCGATTGTCCTGGCGTCGTTGGGACTCATCTGCACGCCGATCTCCCTGCTCGTGAGCATGCGCGGGGCTAACGCTGAGGAGGCGCTGAAGTTCTTCCCGGACTGGTGGCTGGCGTATACGACGGTATCGTGCGTAGTGGGCGTCCTCCAGGCCATCCTGCTCCTGGCGGCGGGGATTGTCGTCCTCCTGAAGCGCCCGGCGGGGCGCGTGCTCCACCTGGTCTACGCCGTGATCGCGATTGTCCTGGGTATCGCGAGCTCGGCGATCGGGGCCACGAGCATACTGACTGCGGATATGCCCGCCCCCATCAAGATCGGTGCCGCTGCGGGCGTCTTCATAGGGGTGCTCGTGGGCATGATCTATCCGGTGTTTCTGCTGATCTGGTTCCTGCGGCCGAAGATCCGGGACCAGGTGGCGGCCTGGGGCCGCTGAAGAGGCTGGTTCGCTTCCGCCGCGGTCGTATAATGGAGCGGCCTCGTGGCCGGTCGCGCAAGGGGAGCCGTATGGGCGTCAGTGCTCGCGAACTGTGGGAGATGTATACGAAGTCGGGGAAGTCCTTCCTGCGGCTGCATAACTCCGGGGAGGCGGTGCGGATGTTTGCCGCGGCGCTCCAGGTGGCCGAGGGGTTCGGGCCGAAGGACCCCCGCCTGGGCGTGAGCCTGAACAACCTTGCCCACGTGTATCAGGTCATGCGCTGCTATGGGGATGCCGAGACGCTCATCCGGCGGGCCCTGGAGATCGCCGCCCAGGAGCACGGTCCGGACCATCCCGATGCGGCGGTGTGCCTGGCGAACCTCGCGGGCCTCTACCAGGCTTGGCAGCGCTACGTGGAGGCGGAGCCGCTCTACCGCAAGGCCGTCGAGATTCTCGGCAAGACGCTGGGCGAAGAGCACGCCAGCATGGCGACGCTCCTGGAGAACTACGCGTCGAACCTGAGGAAGCTCGCCCACGACGCCGAGGCGGCCAAGGCGGAAGAGTGGGCCCGGGCGATCCGGGAGCGGAGGGCGCCGCCGGCGCCGGGCGCTCTCGCCGGGTCGCCGCTCGAGCAACTGGCCCGCGAGGTCCAGGCGATCAAGGCCGAGCCGCCGGCGGCGGTGCAGAATTCCGAAGGCTAGCACGCGGCGAGGCACCCGCGCGGTGGGTCTCCATACGTGTTTGGTACGGCAGCGTTACTTTGACTGGTGCGCGGTGGGTCTCCCGACCCACCGCGCCAGAATTTGCGGCCTTGGCGCCGAGACGGGCACTCGGCGCGGCGGGTCAGGAGACCCGCCGCGCACCAATCGGCGAGTTAGCGCTGTGGCACCGAACCGATACGGGCGATGAGACCCGCCGCGCAAGACGTGGTGCTTGTCATGGTCGGTCGGGCCGCGTTTCCTTGTCTTTTCGCCTCCGAAACGCCGATAATCTTCCGCGTGCGGAGGCCGTTGAGGCGGTTCGCTGAACTGAAAGGGCGGTTCATGACATCGACCGGGTTGGCGCTGAAGGTGATGGCCGGGGTGGGGCTCGTGCTGGCGCTGGGCGCCACGCTGGTCCAGGCCCAGTTGGCGCAATGGGAAGCCCAGGTGGTCCGTGCCCAGGCGGCGCTTCAGAAGGGCGATTACGCCAAGGCCGAAGAGGAACTGGCCGCTGCCGTCAAGACCGCCGAGGGGTTCCCCGCGCAGGACGAGCGGCTGCTCCGCACGCTCATATTCCAGGAGACCGTCTTCGCCAGGCAGAAGAAGTTTGCGGAGGCCGCGGCGCCGGCCAAGCGGATCCTCGAGATCTACGAGAAGGCGACCGGGCCTGACAGCCTGCCGGTGGTGGGGGCGCTCAATGACCTGGCGAGCCTCTCCAAGGACGGCGGAAAGGCGGCCGACGCGGAGCCCCTCTACAAGCGGGCCCTGGCGATCTCGGAAGCCAAGAAGAATGACGCCGCGGCCATGACGATCCGAAACAACCTCGCCGCGTTGTACCGCGACCAGAAGAACTATGCCGAGGCCGAGGCGCTCTACAAGCGGTTCCTGGCGACCCTCGAGGCCAAGAAGGGGAAGGATGACGCTGACACGGCGGCCGTCTGGGGCAACCTTGCCGAGCTGTACCGCGACCAGAAGAGCTACGCCGAGGCGGAGAAGGCGGGCAAGCAGGCCCTCACCATTCGCCAGAACCTGCTCGGCCCGGGCGACCTGCGCGTGACCGAGTCGATGATGGCGCTTGGGCAGACCTACCAAGCCGAAGGCAAGTATGCCGAAGCGGAGATGTTTATGAAGAAGGCGCTTGAGACCCGCAAGACATCCGAGCGCAGCCGGCCGGGGGCCATCGTGCAGAGCCTGCTCACCCTGGCGGAGCTGTACAAGGCCGAGAGCAAGTTCACCGAGGCCGAGCCGCTCTACAAGGAAGCCCTGGCGACGATCGAGAAGGCCAAGGGGGCCGACGACCCGCTGTCGGTGGATACCCTTGAGAAGTATGCCGACCTCCTCAAGAAGATGAAACGCGACGACGAGGCCGCCAAGATCGCCGAGCGGGTGAAGAAAATCAAGGAAGCCCAGGCGGCCCCGCCGCCCGCCAAGACCGAGGCGGCCCCGGCGAAGGCCGAATCCGCGCCGGGGAAAACTGAACCGGCGCCGGCGAAGAAGGAAGCGGCGCCCGCGAAGACGGAACCTGCCCCCGCCAAGGTCGAGCCGGCGCCGGCCAAGTAAGAACCAGTGGTACAACGCCCCTTGACCTGGTGCGCGGTGGGTCTCCTGACCCACCGCGCGGCAATCTCCCCCCGGCGATGAGATGACGCAGGTGCGCGGCGGGTCAGGAGACCCGCCGCGCAAACCCGTATCCATCGGCGGGATTCCTCGACTCGGTCGCCGCGGCGACCTCGCTCGGAATGACAGCGCGAAGGCGGCGCCCGGGCCTACGTCTGGTCGGAGGGCCTCACGCGCGACCCCGCGAAGAGCATCGGCAGCGCCGACGCCAGGCCCCGCGGCGTGTAGAGCGCCTCGACCTCCCCGCGGCAGTTGTACCAGCACGCCTTGCACTGATTCTCCCGCCACCTTTGCCTGAGGCGTTTCACGAGGACCGGCATCGGCGTCTCGACGACCGAGCCGACCGGGTGGCGGCGGTCCTCGACGCACTTGGCCGCCAGCCCCCGCTGATCGATGTTGAAGGTGGCCTGCCCCGCGCGGCAGCCGGCCAGTCCGCCGTCGAGGGCCGCGTCGAACCGCGACAGGAAGTACGGGTTGGAGAGGAAGCCGGGGTAGCGCCGCCGGAGGTCGAGCAGGCGGTCCGAGACCGGCGGGCGCGGCCGGTGCGACTCATCGCCCGTCTTCAGGATGCCGTACGGCTGGACCATGAAGTTGACGCCCAGGCGCTGGGCGAGCCCCAGCACGCCCTCCAGGTCGTCCTGGTTGCCGGCGGTCAGGACCGCCATGAGGTTGACCCGCTGGTGTGGCGCGGTGCGCGTGTCGCGGAAGGTCTCGATGGCCCGGACGGCCTCGGCGAAGGCGCCGGCGCGGCCGCGCTGGGCGTCGTGGCGGCCGGCGTCGGCGTAGTCGACGGAGATGCTGACGCCCCAGAGGCCGGCCTGCCAGAGCTCGCGGGCCCGCTCGGCGCCGACGCGCCAGCCGTTGGTCGTCAGCAGGGGGAAGTGCCGGCGGGCGAGGGCGGCCACGATGCCCGCGAGGTCCCGGCGGAGCATCGGCTCGCCGCCGGCCAGGTTGATGATCATCGAGCCGCCGCGGGCGAGGTTCTGCGCGCCGCGCTCGAACTGGCTTACCGAGAGTTCCTCGGCAGGCGAGTGCGGCTCTTTCCAGTACCCGCAGATGCGGCAGCGGAAGTTGCAGCGGTACGTCACCTGCCACGCGCACCAGACGGGCAGCCGGGCGAGATAGGCGCGGATGAGGCGGGCCTTCTTCTGGCGGGCGGTCAGGGGCGCCAAAGTTGATGTTGTCATTGGCAAACGGGATCTTGCTTACTGCGTGTATGTCCCGCCGCTTCCGCGGCGGGCTCGTTACATCAGTATGACTACTTCTTTTTCTTCCGCCGCGGCAGCGCGATGAGCGGCTTGACCACCAGGTCGTACGCCGTCCCGCGTTTTCCCATTTTCACGCGCCGGGCAAACCTTAGCAAGGGCACGATCCGCGGACGGTGGACCACGTAGGGCAGGAGCTCGCAGGCGGCCCGGAGGTCCTCGGCCGAGAAGGCGGGCAAGGTGAGCGCCGGCAGGCCCGCCCGGTGGGCGGCCGCCGGGTCGGGCACCAGCCAGCCGTTCTCCTTCGCGATCTTGTACGCCCGCGATCCGCAGGCCGGAAAGTGGAGGACCGCCTCGACGCGGTCCGGGTCCAGCCGCTTCAGCAGGGCCGTGGTCTCTTCGAGCGTCACGGCGGTTTCGTACGGGGCGCCGATCTCGACGCGCGCCACCGTGGGCACGCGCGCGCGGCGGAGGGCGTCGAAGGCGGCCACGATGGCCTCGCTCGAGACGCCCAGCCCCAGCACCTCGTTGCGAATAAAGCTCGAGGCGCTGCCGACGTTGATCAGGACCTCCTCGCAGCCGGCCCGCGCCAGCAGGGCCGCCCCCTGTTCCTTCACGTCGGGGGCGTAGAGGGCGGTGCGCAGGGGCAGTCCGATCTGGCGCCGGTAACGCTCGGCGAACTCGGCCACCCACTTGGGCGACGAGGCCCACCGCTCGTTGCCGATCCGCCAGCCGCCGATGTCGAGCTGCTCCTCGGTCACCGCGACCATCTCCCGGAGGCACGCGTCGACGGGGCGGTGCCGCGCGGGCCACGAGGCGGTGGACCAGGCGGCGTGGGGCGCCGCCGGCCCGAAGACCTCCAGCCCGGCGTCTTCGCCGCCGCGCGCGACGCCGCAGTACGCCAGCCCCGACGGGTCGAGCATCTGGTCGGGCGGATACAGGTCGCGGGCCGGCGGCGGCTGGCCGGCCAGCGTCGCGGGCGGGCGCGGCGGGGGGTTCCGCATGATCCCCGTCTCGCACTTCACCCACAGGCCGGGCGCCCGCGGCGAGTCGAGGCTCCGGCCGCGGCTCTCCAGGTACGGCGGGATGGTCACGTCGGCGTGCCCGACGGCCACGGCCTCGGCGCCGGTCATGCTCAGGCACTCGTCGGGGCAAAGCCGGGCGTGCGGGCCGAAGGCGATGAGCGGCGCGCCGCGGGCCTCGGCGACGGCCCCGGCGGCCCGGAACGCCAGGTCGGCGGCCAGGCTCTCGACGTGGATGAGGATGAGCTCCGGATGGGCCTCCAGGATGGCGGCGGCCACGGCACTCTCGTCGAAACGGTCGAAGAGGATCAGGGTGACCGCGTGGCCCTGGAGGCGCAGGACCGCCCCGAGGACGGCCACCTCGTCGCGATACGCCTGGCGCATCGCGCGGGCGCCCGGCACGGGTTGGAGGATGGTCAGTCTCATGGGTTA
>Ga0315282_10010346_pt1 | contig 14637 bp, 13 predicted proteins | sample YL17G07_20_MG_FD_203693 | JGI IMG/M metagenome (GOLD analysis project Ga0315282, IMG submission 203693) | Sediment microbial communities from Yellowstone Lake, YNP, Wyoming, USA - YL17G07_20 | ecosystem: Environmental > Aquatic > Freshwater > Lake > Sediment | place: USA: Wyoming | collected...
GAGCGAGGACGGGCTCAAGATCGAGGTCGACGGGCAGACTGTCAGTATCCGCGGCTCCCGGGGCGACCCTAGCGGTCACCTGGAAGGAGAGCTGCAGTGCATTCATCACAGGGAGATCGACCACGGCGACTTCGAGCGCCATGTGTTCCTGCCGGGTCCTGTTGACGTAACGGGGGTCGAGGCCACGTTGTCGGACGGCGTCCTTGAGGTCAGCCTGCCCAAGCGCGAACCTGGGTCGATGGGCGACGCCCGCACCATCGAGGTGGTTTGAGGATACGTGACCTGCCCGTCTTGACGCGACGGACGGGCGGTCGGGGAGAGGTGCGTCTCGTGGGCACTACCGAGCCGCGAGTGGTTGTTCCGAAGATAGTCGCCCCTGGCTCTCCGGGCGGCGTGGAGGTAGCGTCGTCGACCTACGTCCCCGTGCTGGTCACCGACGACCTCGTGATGTTCCCCGGCATGATGACCCCGCTCGTCATCGTGCGGGACCGGGACAAGTCCGCCATCGATGAGGCTCTCGTGAAGTTCCGCGTGGTCCTGACCTGCGCGCGGATGCCCGGAGCGCAGGACGTCGATTCGCCGGGACCGGAGCACATCTACAGGTTCGGCACCACCTGTCAGGTACTCAAGAAGATCGCGGTGCCCGACGGGTCGCAACGCGTTCTCCTTCAGGGCAACGCTCGCACGAGAGTCGTTCGCTGGGTGCAGTCGGACCCGTACATTCTGGCCGATACTGAGGCCGTTCCCCAGGACGAGGACCCGGAGGAGGACAGCGAGTTCGCGGCTCTGGTGCGGCACGTGCTGTCGCAGTTCGAGCGGGTCGTGGAGCTGTCGGACATCCCGCAAGAGGCCTACATTACCGCCCTCAACGTGGGCGCCACCGGGAAGCTGGGCGACGTGATCGCCGCGAACACCGACCTCCCTGTGTCGGCGCGGCAGCTCGTCCTGGAGACGACCGACTCCAAGGACCGTCTGCACACCGTCTCGGAGATGGTGTCCGGCGAGCTGGCGGTCCTTGAGCTGCGCGACAAGCTTCGCACCGAGACGCGCGGGGAGATGGAGCGCGCGCAGAGGCAGTACTACCTGCGCCAGCAGCTCGAGGCCATCCGTAAGGAGCTCGGAGAGGCCAACGAGCAGGAGCAGGAGCTCGACGACCTGAGGCAGGCGATCGAGCGGTCGGGCATGTCGGAGCAGGCGCAGAAGCAGGCCGATCGCGAACTGCAGCGCCTCGCGCGTATGACCCCCGCGTCGGCCGAGTACTCCGTCGCGAGGACATGGCTCGACTGGCTTATCCGGTTCCCGTGGGCGAAGGCTACCGAGGACCGGATCGAGCTCGGGTACGCTCGCACGGTGCTTGATGAGGACCATTACGACCTGCAGAAGATCAAGGAGCGCATACTCGAGTACCTCGCCGTGATGACGCTGAACCCCGGCCAGCAGGGCCCGATCCTGTGCTTCGTCGGGCCGCCGGGCGTCGGGAAGACGTCGCTCGGGATGTCGATCGCGCGCGCCCTCGGTAGGAGATTCGTACGGATGTCCCTCGGCGGCATGCGGGATGAGGCGGAGATCCGCGGCCACAGGCGCACGTATATCGGCGCGCTGCCGGGGCGGATCGTCCAGGGGATGTGTCAGGCCGAGAGCCGCAACCCGGTGTATATGCTCGACGAGGTCGACAAGATCGGAATGGACTTCCGCGGCGATCCCGCGTCGGCCCTACTCGAGGTGCTCGATCCCGCTCAGAACAAGGCGTTCAGGGACCTGTACCTCGATGTCGACGTCGACCTATCCAAGGTGATGTTCATCACCACCGCCAACGTCCTCGACACGATCCCGCCGGCCCTGCAGGACAGGATGGAGGTGCTAAGGCTCTCAGGCTACACGCTGCGGGAGAAGGTCGAGATCGCGGTCCGTCATCTCGTGCCCAGGCAGCTCAAGGGGCACGGACTGCCGCCGGGGTCTCTGAGATTCCGCCGTGCGGGGATCGAGGAGGTCATCGCGGGGTACACGCGCGAGGCCGGGGTGCGGAACTTGGAGCGTGAGCTGGCGTCCATCTGTCGCAAGAGGGCCAGGCAGTACGTCGAGGGCGCCACGGACGCGGTAGCCGTGGTCCCTGCGGTCGTTGACGAGTTCCTCGGCCATAGACGGTTCCGCGCCGATGTCGTCGAGCGCCACAAGACACCCGGGGTGGTCGCCGGGCTAGCCTACACCGCGACCGGTGGCGACGTGCTGTTCGTGGAGGCCGCGCTCGTCCGCGGCGGCAGCGGGCTCACGCTGACCGGCAGCCTCGGTGACGTGATGAAGGAATCGGCGCGGGCCGCACTCACGTGCATCCGGAATCGCGTCGACCGCCTCGGCGTAGACCCGGCGTTGCTGTCAGACTCGGAGGTACACATCCACGTTCCCTCCGGCGCGGTGCCGAAGGACGGGCCGTCGGCCGGCGTGACGATGGCGGTGGCTCTCGCTTCCCTTCTGACGGGAAGGCCGGCGAAGCATGACGTCGCCATGACCGGCGAGATAACGCTCCAGGGGCGCATCCTCCAGATCGGCGGGCTCAAGGAGAAGGTGCTGGCCGGGGTCCGAGCCGGGGTGCACACCATCATCCTGCCCCACGACAATGTCCTCGACCTTGACGACGTGCCGGAGGAGGCCCGCAAGAGGGCGCGCTTCGTGCCGATCGACACTCTCGATGAGGCCATCGAGGCCGCTCTCACCCCGGCGTCGAAGAAGCGGACGGTCAGGAGCAAGTGAGCCCGGCGGAGCGCCCCGAGGCCGGAGCCGCGCTGATCGTCCGCGGCCTGCAAAGGTCCTTCTGTGTCGCGAGAGGCGCCCCGCGTGTAGAGGCGGTCCGCGGTGTCGACCTGGAGGTGGGGCGTGGTGAGTTCATCGCCCTTACAGGGCCGTCGGGCAGCGGCAAGTCCACCCTCCTCAACCTGCTAGGCTGCATCGACACGCCGTCCGGCGGGGACATCGAGGTGCTCGGCCGGCCGGTCGCGGCCGAGTCGAAGGCCCGCCTGGCGCAGTTCAGGCTGAGGCACGTGGGGCTCGTCTTTCAGCGGTTCAACCTCATCGACTACCTCACCGCGCGCGAGAACGTCGCCCTGCCGCTGCACTACCTACGACCCCGCCCGCGTAGGTCCGATGTGAGCGACCGCGCCGCGGAGGCGCTGCTCCAGGTGGGGCTCGGAGATCGCATGCACCATCGGCCTGATCAGCTCTCCGGTGGTGAGCAGCAGCGGGTGGGTGTCGCTAGGGCTCTTGTGAACAGACCGGACATCCTGATCGCGGACGAGCCCACGGGGGAACTCGACTCGGCCACCGGCCTCGCGGTGATCGAGCTCATGGAGCAGGCAAGACGCGAACACGCCACGACGCTCGTGATAGTGACCCATGACCAGGCAATCTGGGACCGCGCCGACCGGACCGTACGGATGGTGGACGGTGTGATCGCGGACGGCTGAGGAGCCGGGCCTGTCGTCAGGCTCCGCTCAACCCGATCGGCCGCGCACGACACGAGCGACCTGGTCAGCCACGAACGCGACGAGGATACTGAGCCCATCGGCCGCGGTGGTGAAGAGCCGGCTCCCCACAGCCAACAGGCCCCCGATCGGGCCGACCTGTGGCACCAAAAGCGCGCCCAGGACGATCTCGCGAACGCCGATGCCGGCAGGCGTTATGAAGCTCACCATCGACAGCACCCACGCGAAAGCGAACGTCGCGGCGATCAAGGGCGCCCTGGCGACCGAGAGGCCCGTGACCGACGCCGTCAGCAACGCGAAGCTCCCCGACATGACCACCCACCCGACGAGCCAGTAGCCGAGCACGATCAACTGGTCCCTGAACGACAGGCGGAACTGCGCCTTCTCCTGCCTGAACAGCCTCAGCACAACCCACGTGAGCAGGTTGAACACGCGCGGGTGAAGCAGCACCAGGAGCGGCAGGATCAGCAGGCAGAACCAAGCGTACCCGCTGTCGACATCGCTGGTGAACGCCTGGTACGGGAGCGTGATCGCGAAGACCGCGAACCCCGTCAGGATGCAGCAGACGGATTCCAGTGCCAGACCGCAGATCGTGAGCGCGCCTGACACGCCTTCCGACGCGAAAGCGGCCGCACGGATCGGGGGCACGACCAGCTTGCCGCCCGGTACCGGCAGGTACTTCGCCAGGTTCGTCCACGTCCACAACCACACCGACCTGGTGAGTCGGATACGCCCCCCGAGGGCCGACAGGCCTCGCTGCCATGCCATACCGAACCCGTAGTGGCCCGCCGTGTGGCCCGCCAGGGCCAAGATCATCAGGGTCCAGTTGACCTGCGGCGGCTCGCCCTGTTCCCGCACCTTGTCGTAGCTGTCGACCAGTGTGCGGCCGAGGAACACCAGAAGCGCGGCCAGGATGCCCCACCGCAGAACGGCGCCGAGCCAGAACTTCCACGCTGGCTTCGGCGCCGCGGATACGTCTGTCCGATCGTCCCCGCCGTCCGGCGGATGGCACGGGGCCCCCACCGCGGACGTCGGCTCTGCTGTGCTACCCACCAGAGGTCGGAGAGCCCCCTGTCACTGGTCCATGTCCAGGAGCGCGTTGAGCAGGTCAGTGTAGGAGTTGATGGTCTTGCCGGCGAGCGCCGGGTCCTTCGACAGCGTGCCATTGGGTCCATAGATCTCGTTGACCATGCCGAGCAGGCCCTGGATGTCTCCGCTGCGCAGCGCGTCCTGCAGCTCACCCGTCTGAGCCCCTCCACCGAAAACTCCGAGCATATCGGCGAGGACCGACAGGCTGGCGCCGGCACCAAGAAAATCGGACCCGAACTGAGGACCGCCGGCGCCCATCGAGCCGAGCAGGGACTGCAGGTCGGCGCCGCCCATCGGCGCGTTCGTTCCGCCTAAGTCGCCCATCCCTGAGATCATCCCGCCGGGCACGCCCTGACCCATCTGCCCTGCCTGCTGCATCTGCGCCAGCGCCGCCAGCGCGTTGCCGATGTCGCCGCCCGTCGCGAGTCCCCCCTGGCCGCCCTGGGCGCCGGCGACGCCGTTCGCGAGTTGCTCAACCGCGCTCTGGTCACCGTGCGCGAGCGGAGCGAGCATGTCGGGGTTCTGGTTGAGCTGCCCCATGACCGCGTCCATCTCGCCCTGCGTGATGTTGCCCATGCCCATGGATGCCAACATGCCCTGGAGGAGCTGCGGGTTCTGGCTGACCGCGCCGAGTATGCCCTGCAGGCGCTGCGGGTCCGCCATCAGGCCGTTGAGGATCGCGCCTAGCATCTCCTCGTTCATTACCTGTCCGGCCGCGCCGGCGAGGCCGCCGCTCTGGCGCATGCGCTCCACCGCCTGGCGGCGGAGCTCCGGGTCGTTGCGCACGAGGTCCATCATGCGCAGCAGAAGATCGGGGTTCTGCTGAAGCCCCTCTACGAACGGGGCCGCTTGCTGCGCGCGCTTCTGGTAGATGACTTCCTCGGCAGCCTGTCGGGAGCTCCTGATCGACTGGTGGTACCGGCCGATAGGCGCGGAGGACGGGCCCGCCACCGCGGCCGGGGCCGCGGGCGGCCCTGTGCCGTCAGGCGGAGGCAGGATCACGCCCAGCCCCCCGGCCTGAGCGCGGTCGAGGCCGTCGCCGGGTCCGGAATCGCCGGGAATCGCCGGGCCAAGAACGGCACCGATGACAACGCCGATGCAGATCGCGGCGACCGGAAGCAGGCAGATGATGAGGCGCTGTTTCATGCGGCATCACCACAGTCCCATACTGGTCTGGCAATCAGACACACGCGCGCCCAGTTCGTAGCGCCCTGCCGAGCCCTCCAGTTCATTATACCCCGTCAGCCGTACTTAACACGCATCGGGAGGAACAGGGCTATAGCATTGCCGGCCCGGCGTGCTCTCGTGAGGGCACGCTACGGGCCAACCGTGGACGTGGGTTGAGGTCGTGCCAGCCCGCCGCCGACAGGCAGCCTGACGGAGAACGAAGAGCCCTTGCCAAGCTCCGTTCTGACGCCGACCCGGCCGCCGTGCGCTCGCGCTACCGCGTCCACGATAGCCAGCCCGAGCCCCATCCCCAGGTGACGGCTCCCGTTCTCGCCCGGCACGCGGTAGAACCGTTCGAACAGCTTCGGGACATGCTCAGCGGCGATGCCGTCACCGTCGTCCGACACGCTGAGGACCGCCTGCGACCCATCGCCGTCGAGGCCGACCGACACCTCCACCCGGGTCGCGGACGGAGCGTGCTCGAGGGCGTTTCGAACCAGGTTGCCGACCACTCGCCGGAGCAGCCTGGCGTCGCCATCGACCATCACGCACTCTTCGCCGGCGTAGGCGACGGCCGGGCCGTGAGACACCGAGCGCGCTGTCGCGAACGCCTCGTCTCTCGCGAGGCCCGCCAGATCCACCCGCTCCGTCTCCAGGATCGGGACTTGCGCGTCGGTCCTCGAGATCTCGAGCACGTCCTCCACGACGAATGCCATCTGTCTGGCGTAGGACGCGCAGTACTCCATGCTCTGACGGTACTCGTCGGGCGAGCGGTCCTTGCGCAGCGTGACGTCCGCTTCCCCGATGATCGCGGTGAGGGGTGTGCGCATCTCGTGTGAGGCGTCGGCGAGGAACTGCCGCATCCGGTGATAGGACTGCTGCACCGGCCTCAGCACCGTCCCGGAGAAGTACCACCCCAGCAATGGCGAGAGCCCCACGGCCAGCGCGTCGGTGGCCGCAAGAACGAAGGTCAAGCGTCGGAGCTCCGCCGCCAACCCGCGCAGCCCACACGCGAGCACCGCGCGCCCGCCGTCCGGAACGCCGATGACAACGGCCCGCATCGCCGGGCCACCTGCCGGACGTAAGTAGAACGGAACGCCCTCGGCCTGTCCGGCGATCTCGCTCGGATCCAGGTCCAGGCTCTCCAGGAGACCGTGCCGTACGGTCGAGCGTCCGTCCGGGCCAAGCACCGTCAGTCCCATCGTTTCCTGCGAGGCTAGCGCCACCTCGCCGAGCTCCTCTATGACCTGGTCCGTCGGCGGCGCGCCGGACAGGAACCCGCGGAGCCACTCGGCTTGCTGAAGCAGCTCGCCGTCTCGTTCGGTGAGCCAAGCGGCGCGCGCGCCCAGCCACAGCATGACCGAGACCGCGGCGAGCAGCCCCGCGGTCAGGGCGGCGTAGCGCTGGGTCAGGGCGACGCGCGCCCTGCGGAAGTCCGTCATGCGAGGGCTTCCTTCAGCCGATAGCCGGCTCCGCGCACCGTCTCCAGAAGATCCGGCGCGCCCGCGGCCTCCAGCTTCCGCCGGAGGTAGTTGACGTAGACGGCCACAACGTTCGTCTCCCGGTCGAAGTCGTCGCCCCACACGCCCTGCTCGATCTGCGAGCGGCTCACGACGCGGCCCGCGTGGCGGCAAAGGTACTCGAGAAGCGTGAACTCGCGCTGGGTGAGAGTCAGCGGCTGCCCGTTGCAGCACGCGCTGCGTCTGTGCTGGTCTAGCTGGAGTGGGCCGCACGTCAGCGGCCCGGGCGGGGCCCCGGATGCGCGCCTCACCAAGCTGTGGAGCCGCGCGATAAGCTCCTCGAACGCGAACGGCTTCACCAGGTAGTCGTCTGCTCCGCTCTGCAGGCCCCGCACCTTGTCATCCAAGCTGTCGCGCGCGGTCAGAACCAGCACCGGGACGTCGATGCCGTCGGCGCGTATGTGACGCAGGACCTCCATCCCGGACTGCCCCGGCAACACGAGGTCCAGTATGACCACGTCATAGGGCTCGAAGCGAAGCTGGTCTTCCGCGTCGCAGCCGTCCGCGCGGATCGTCACAGAGTGTCCGTCCTCGGTCAGGCCTCGCGCGATGAAGCGAGAGACCCGTTCATCATCCTCGACCAACAGCACTTTCACTGTGACAGGCTCCTTGCGAGGTCGAGGCCTAACGCACCGGCGGCATTGTGCAACTGCGCCGCGCGCGTTGGCCAGCGCGTTAGAGCATTCTAACCCCACATGAACCCCACGCATAACCTCGGCGCGTAGGATAACCGAGTGAGGCACACGCCGCTCGTGGCGCAACCGACCCGGCCGGCGAGTGCACACACCACGTGCGCCACGGATGGCAGCGGACGCAGGCGGAGGATGCCGTGACACATGCGCTCTGCATCCGGGAAGGCCTCAATCGCCGGTGGCGCTCCGCGCGTACGCATTACCGTCCCCCAACGGTGAAGCCGCTGTGGCTCGTGGGTTTCGTTGTGCTGGCGCCCATCCTCATCCTGGTCGTCGATCCCGTCTCCATCCACGCCTTCCGCGCGCTGGCGCACTGGGACGATGCGCTAGGGCAGGACCTGTTCGGCCTGGCCACGGGCCCGCTGCAGTTGCTCGCCCAGTGCATGACTCGTCTGTTCATGGCCGGATCCGTGGTTGCGGTGGCAGCGTTCATCTGGGCCTACGGCCGCTTCTCGGCGCACCGGAGAGTCCAGAGGTTCGTCGGAGCGGTCCTCGCGGCCGGGCTGCTGCAGGTTGCGCTCGGGGAGATCCTTAAGCGGATCGCCGGGCGGGAGCGCCCCTACGGGCTCTTCGCTCCCGACGGAGGCTGGTACGACGTCTGGCATCCCTTCCACTACGGGGGGGCGTTCCCTGGTGGCCACGCGACCTTCGCGTTCCTCCTGGCAGTGATCGGGAGCGCCTACTGGCCGGAGCGTCGTGGCTGGTGGTACGCGCTTGCGATCGCTATCGCGCTGTCGCGGTGCGTCTTGCTGCAGCATAACCTGAGCGACACCGTCGTGGGCGCGGGGCTCGGGTGGTACATCGGATCATTCGTCATCGGAGCGTGCCCGGTTTCCTCCGAAAAGGACCTGGACCACGTGTCCGAGGCAAGAGCCAAGCGACCGAGTCCGCCGGTGACAGCCTGACCGGTCTTCCGGCTGGCAGTCAGCGCCTCTGTTGTGTACGTCTTGACGCATACATTGGAGCGTTCTAATCTGGGGCCAATCGCACACATAACCTCGGTGGCTATGATGACGTTGCGGGACCTTCGCGGCCCGCGCGGAGGTTCGATGCTACCTGGCAGCATTCGTGGGCTCGCGGTCCTGACGGTGAGCATCTGCACGCTGTCACTTTCCTGCGCGGCACAGCAGACCCTCAGTCCGGAAGCGGCGGTTGGCCAGGCGCTGGCACGCAACCCTTCCCTGGCCGTTGCGCGCGCCCATGTGGACGCGGCGCGTGCCGGCTCGTTGCTCGCGCACGCTCAAGCGCGGCGAGCTTGGAGCCTGACAGGCGGCACCGCGGCAACCGAGGGCCAGAACATCGACCCCGACTTCTGGTACGGCTACGGTGAGATCTCCGCGGCACTGACCCGTCGGATAGCCGACGGCGGCAAGGCACAGGCCGAAGCGCTCATCGCCGACGCGGAGCTCGTAGCCACGGAGCGCGACTATGATCAACAGGCCGCCGACCTCGAGTTCGAGGTCTCGTCGGCCTACTACCGCTTGCTTCTCGCCGAAGCCGAGGCCGCCACGGCGGCCGACAGCCTGCAGCTCATCGCCGATCACCTACGGCGCGCGCAAGCGCGAGCGAGCGAGGGCGACGCCCCGCAGCTTGACGTGCTCCGCGCGCAGACGGCCCTTGCGGCGGCCCAGGCGGACGAGGCCGAAGCCGCGGCGGCCAGCTTCGGGTGCGAGGGGAAGGCCCAGGAGCAGCGCGACGCCCTAGGCGAACGGGTTCGGGGGTCGGAGAACGACGTAGCGGTCGATGATGTACGGGCTGCCCCCCCTCACGTCCGGTTCGTGCGTGTGACCTGGAAGCCGCGTGTGAGCGCGTCGCCGAAATAGTAGCGCTGGGCGGCCTCATCGTGTACGAGCTGCTCGGGCGTGCCCTGCGCGTGGATCTTCCCGTCGAAGATGATGTAGGCGCGGTCGGTGATCTCGAGCGTCTCACGGAACGAGTGGTCGGTGATGAGGATCCCGATCCCATCCTCGCGGAGCTGCCGAATGATGTCCTGGATGTCCCGGATCGCCTTCGGGTCGACCCCCGTGAATGGCTCGTCGAGGAGGATGAAGCTCGGGCGCGAGGCCAGGCACCGCGCGATCTCGACACGCCGACTCTCCCCGCCCGAGAGCGCCTCGCCCAGGTAGTGGCGGAGGTGCAGGACATTCAGCCGCTCGAGGAGCCGCTCGCACTCCTCAAGGCGCTCCGCCTTCGTGAGGCCCTGCAGCTCGAGGATACCCATGACGTTGTTCCAGACGCTCAGTTTGCGGAAGATCGAGGTACCCTGCGCGAGGTAGCCGACGCCAAGGCGCGCGCGCGCGTGCATCGGCGCGCGGGTCACGTCGCGGCCGTCGACGAGGACGCGGCCCGCGTCTGCCCGGATGAGCCCCACCACCATGTAGAAACTCGTTGTCTTCCCTGCGCCGTTCGGCCCGAGGAGTCCGACGATCTCGCCCCGGCTGAGACCGATCGAGACACCGTCTACGGCCCTGCGTCGCGCATAGGCCTTGACGAGGCCCTCGCCAGCGAGCTCGTCCGTCGGTCCCTCCGCCGCAGGGGTGCACGCTTCTGGCGGGGGCCGCTTGAGGAACGAATGGAGGGGCTTCACTCGGCGCCTTTGCTCGCGCTGCTCGTCGAGGGCGAGCCCGCGCGAGCCCTCGCGGGCCGCCGCCGACTCCGAGTCTGGCGGACGAACCACCACCTCGCGCTCCTTCCCAACGCGGAGGGCCTTCGCAGCGTGGGGGCCGAGTAGCGGATCACAAGGTCGGCCCGATCCAGCGGGAAGCTGCGCCTACCCGCGCGCCCATTGCCACGGGACGATCAGCCCCTTGGAGGCAGCCCGAACCGAGCTGCATCGGCGAGTTCGGCCTCGATCTCGAGGAGACGGTTGTACTTGCAGATCCGCTCACTACGGCAGGCGGAGCCGGTCTTGATCTGCCCGCCACCCATGGCCACGGTGAAGTCGGCCATGAACGCGTCTTCCGTCTCGCCGGACCGGTGGGAGACGACGTATCCCCATCCGGCGGCGCGACACAGATCGATAGCCTCGATGGTTTCCGTGACGGTTCCGATCTGGTTCAGCTTGATCAGGACGGCGTTGGTGCTGCGCTCCCTTACGCCCCGGGCGATGAACTCGGTGTTGGTCACGTACAGGTCGTCCCCCACGATCTGGATTCGGTCACCCAGGTCGGTCGTCATGTGAGCGAAGCCGCCCCAGTCGTCCTCGGCCAACCCGTCCTCGATGGACACGATGGGGAACCGGTCCACCCAGTCGCCGTACAGCGACACCATCTCGCTACTGGTCTTCGCGCCGCCGCCCGACTTCGTCAGTTGGTAGCTCCCGGCCTCGAAGAACGAACTGGCCGCGGGATCAAGGGCGACGGCGATGTCTTGTTCGGGCCGGTAGCCAGCAGCCGTGATGGCCTCGACGATGACCTCGCACGCTTCCTCGTTGCTCTTGAGGTCCGGTGCGAAGCCTCCCTCATCGCCAACAGCGGTCGCGTATCCTCGTCGTTTCAGGATGGACTTGAGGGCATGGAAGGTCTCAGCTCCATAGCGGAGCGCCTCCGCGAAGCTCGGCGCGCCGACGGGCATCACCATGAACTCCTGGAAGTCGACGCTGTTGTCGGCGTGCTTGCCGCCATTCAGGATGTTCATCATCGGGATGGGCAGGCGCACGGCTCCGACTCCCCCGAGGTAGGCGTAGAGCGGCAGCCCGGCGTCTTCCGCTGCCGCCTTGGCCACGGCCATGGATGCCCCGAGGACGGCGTTCGCCCCCAACCGGCCCTTATTGGGCGTGCCGTCGAGATCGATCAGGAGCCGATCGACCTCTGCCTGGCGCGAAGGGTCGCGCCCCACGAGTGCCGGACCGATGACGTCTCTCACGTTGGTGACGGCCCGCTGAACGCCCTTGCCACCGTACCGCCCCATGTCCCCGTCGCGCAGCTCAACGGCCTCGTTCTCACCCGTTGAGGCCCCCGAGGGAACGCAGGCGGACGCGCGGATCCCGTTGGCGAGAACCACTGTCACACGGACGGTCGGGTTTCCGCGTGAGTCGAGGATCTCCAGCGCGCTGATGCTGCTGATCGTGCTTCCCATGTGTCTTCCTTCCGCATCGTCGTGCGCCCACACGGGCGCTGAACCGCCACAAGCTGAGTCGCCTTACTCGGTCCGTCGGTCGGGCCGAGCCATCGCACTCCGTCCCCAGCAGCGTCCCGAAGGCCGGCGCCTCAGTTGCCGTGCCCTCCCCCCAGTTTCCGAGCGGCGCGCCTCCAGGCAGTCGCCTCGCCCCGTGTCAGCTCTCCAGGATGGTCGTAGTGCGACTTGGCGACGAACCCCGCGCACTCCCGCGACAGCGCGTCGATCTTCCCTCGCTCTATGGCGAGCAGCACGTCCGCACGCGGGTCGCGACCGCGCCCCACCGTCCCGTACAGGTGGGGCAGGCAGAGCCCATCCGAGGCCTCATAGTCGACACGCACGTCCTCCTCCTCGATGTGGTCGAGCAGCGTGTTGCGCATGGCGCCGAGGACTTGCTCCTCCTGCTCGCACAGCGGGCATTTCGGGTTCCACTTCGCCGGGAAGGCATCGAGGGCACAGCGAGCCAGATCGCCGTAGATGATGGAGCTGCCCAGGGGGTCGCCCGTCCGCAGGGCTTGCTCGGTGTGCCGCGCGCAGAACGCGCCCTGACGACGCAAGAGCAGCCTCGTCTCGGCGTCTGTGACCTGCTCGTGGAACAGCGAGCGGAGCCAGCGCTCCGACGCCTCGGCAGCCAGGTGGCAGAGCGGGCAGCCTGGCTGCCGGAGGGCATCCAGCAGGTCGTAGAAGCACAGGCGGCGGTCGGGCTGCTTACCCCGCATGGTCGACTCCCGAAGGCAGCGACGCGCGGAGCGCCTCCACCGTAGCATCCAGCTCCTCCAGCTCGGGGGCGCCCGCAGACTCGGAGCGGCCGGCCGCGCATCGCGCTCATCCACCATCGCCAGCACCCCTCATGGCTCCTGATCGCCTGCCAGTTTCAGCAACGTCCTGCGGGGAGCCCGCTTCTCGGCCTCGGTGCGGAGCCACTTGGCCTCGGCGGTGTCCTTGTCCAAGATGGACTGCAGATCGCGCAGTAGCTCCTCACGCCGCCTCTCCTGGGCGCGGATCAGCAGCTCCTTGACGCCCTCCGCAGTCTCTCGCTGCAGCAGCAGCTCCAGATGGGGATAGCAGACGCCGAAGAGCTCGCCGTAGCGCTCCTGTGCGGCTCTACGACTCAGCCACTGGCAAAGGTCATCGAGCAGCATCGCCTCCATGAGCGCCTGAAGGCGGCATAGCGGGCAGCTGTGCCGTGGCGTCGGCAGATGAGGTAGGGCGTCGAGGACATCCAAGAAGACACGAGCGATGGCGACCAAGCCCTGCATCTTGGACAGTTGCCAGGTGTGGCGATTGCAGAACCCCCATGCCTGGCACACCACGTCTCGGAGGCACTGCTCGTCCGGCCAGCGACTGGGCAGGAGCGCGAAGTAGTGGAACGGTACATCCGCCAACACATGGCAGATCGGGCAGCATACGTACCCGAGAGCCGCTCTCAGTGCGCTCCGGGCATCGGGGAGGAAACGTCGCACTTCCTCCTGCCAGAAGACCTCGTCAGAGCACGTCTCTGTCATCGGCCTCATGCCTCACTTGCGGAGCGTTGCTATCAGCCGCGAGGGCGAGAGAAGTGCGTCCAGCGCATCACAAATGGAGGGGAACACCACGTCAGCGCGGAGCAGTGCGGAGGCTGCCGCTCCCTCGGCCTGCAAGACGCCTATCCCCAGCGCGGCGGCCTCCAGCATCAGGGCGTCATTCTCTCCGTTCCCGATGGCGATGACACCGGAAGCGTCCCAGGCCTTCACCAGACTGAGCTTCTGGGTGGCGCCATCACCGCAAGCCAGTCTGACCACCTCCACGCCGAGCGTCTCCGCGATGCTCCCCGCCGTGCTGAACGTGTCGGCGGTAAGAAGGGTGACCACGAGCTGTCGCTTGAGCTCTCCGATCCGCTCGGACAGCCCCGGCAAGAGCGCGCCATCGATGGTGAGCGTCCCGTTGACATCCAGCACCACACGCATGGCCTGGATGGTCTCGCGACCTGGAATGGTGATCTCCAGCATGGCCATCGTTCCCGCACACATCGGTCTCGGGGCCAACCGGCCCGCGCCTGCCCCCTATGCCTTCGCGCTCCGCGGAGGACTCGGCAGGAGCGCGAACAGCGCCAGTGCTCCGGCTCCGCACAGTACGGCGGATACCCCGAACCCAAGCCCTACGCCGGAGACTGCCCAGAGCCCACCAACCAACACGCTGGCGACGAAGTCCCCGACTCCGTTGACCACGGCCAATGCGCCGAAGCCCAGCGCGCGAGCATCTTCCGCGAGGAAGTCCGCCGCCGTTGCCTTCTCCACGGCCTCCTGGGCGCCCATGCAGACGCCCGCTAGGCCGAAGACGAGCGCCATCACGGGCAGGGAGTGCATGCCCGAAGCGATCAGGCCGGCAGCGACCGCGCCGGAGGAGTACCCCACACCGAGCACCCACCGCCTGCCTATCCTGTCACTGAGAGCCCCGGCCAGGTAGGCGAATAGGGCGCTGACAGCGTTGTAGCCGATATAGAGCACCACGGGAAGCGTGAACCTGGCGCCGGAGTCGATCGTCGGCGCCCCCGCCGCCCAGAGGATCAGGAGAGTGTTGGAGAAGTCGCCTATCCCG
>Ga0315282_10010347_pt1 | contig 14637 bp, 9 predicted proteins | sample YL17G07_20_MG_FD_203693 | JGI IMG/M metagenome (GOLD analysis project Ga0315282, IMG submission 203693) | Sediment microbial communities from Yellowstone Lake, YNP, Wyoming, USA - YL17G07_20 | ecosystem: Environmental > Aquatic > Freshwater > Lake > Sediment | place: USA: Wyoming | collected...
AAACACGACCCCACGGGGGACATGCCTATCCAGTCCAATTAACTCGGTCCACAAAATGGCTGATGAATCGCTGGGGAACCAGGGGCCAAGGATAAAACGAGTCCCGTAAGGGACGAAAGAGGGGCAGTCGGCACACGGCTATGCGCTGCCACCGTATTCCGACCGCACCCCCCAAAGCCCCACACGGGAGGCGGGGAGGAAACCGCGTTTTTTCGTCGAGAACGGAGGTACTCGTTGCCGTAGATCAACGAGGCCTCCAAGCCAGCGAAAAGGGCCCTCCACATTGGGAGAGCCCTTGAAATCGATCGAGGAAACACCTGCGAGCCTCGCTCGCCGGCGGAGTCTTCCTCTTACGTGCCTTGCGATTCGGCGGGCGGAGCGGCCTCGGGCGGAACGGCCTCAGGCGGCTCGACAGGCTGTTCGGCGGGTGCCTGGCCCTCAGTGGCGGCGCTGGCGTCGGCCTGCGATTCAGCCTTGTCTGCCGCCTTTTGCTTGGCCTCGGCCCTCTTCTGGAGGGCCTCTTTGACCCGCAGCGTATCGCCCCCAGCCGAAACCTGGGACGATGACGACGTAGCCACAGGCTCACCGCGCCTGGGCGCCTTCTTCGGCGGCGCCGACGGTGCCGCGTGCTCCTCGGCCGCCCATTGCACCCGACGCAGGCTCAAGCCAATCTTGCGGGCCTCCGGATCGACCTTCAGGATCTTCACTTCCACCTCGTCGCCCGGCTTGACGACATCCTGAGGCTTGTCGATCTTGTGGTCCGCCAACTCGGAAATGTGCAGCAGGCCCTCCAAGTCGGGCTCCAACTCGACGAAAGCCCCGAAATTGGTCAATTTGGCGATCTTGCCCTTGATGATGTGGCCCGGGATGTATTTCTCGGGGATGGCCCGAATCCACGGGTCCTCGCTCAGTTGCTTGACACCCAGGGAGATCCTTTGCTTCTCCTCGTTGACTTCGAGGACGACGCATTTGACCTCCTGGCCTTTCTGCAGGGCTTCGCTCGGGTGGCCGAATTTGCGAGTCCAGCTCAGGTCGGAGATGTGGATCATCCCGTCGATGCCGGGCTCGATCTCGACGAAGGCGCCGAAATTGGTCATGCTGCGCACAGCCGCCGTGACGATCGTCCCCGGCGGATACTTGCGGGCTGCCAGCTCCCACGGGTTCGGCTCCGTCTGCTTCATGCCCAGCGAGATTTCCTGCTTCTCCTTGTTGACGTTGAGCACGACAACGTCGATTTCGTCGCCGAGATTGACGACCTCGCCGGGATGCGCCAGCCGGCGGGTCCAGCTCATCTCGCTGATGTGCACGAGACCTTCGATGCCGTCTTCCAACCTGACGAAAACGCCGTAATTCATCACGTTGACGACCTTGCCGCGGACTCTCGCCCCAACCGGATACTTCTGTTCCACGGTTTCCCACGGGCTCGGCGTCTTCTGCTTGAGACCGAGAGAAATCTTTTCGCTCTCCTTGTCCACGCCGATGACGACGCACTCGATCTCCTGGTCCAAATCCACCACCTCGGAGGGGTGCGAAATCCGGCCCCAACTGAGGTCCGAGATGTGCAGCAGACCATCCAGGCCGCCAAGATCGACGAACACGCCGAAATCGGCGATGTTCTTGACGATGCCTTTGCGAAGCTGGCCGACCTCGATCTCGTTGAGGATCTTCTCTTTGCTGGCCCGGCGCTCTTCCTCGATCAGCTTGCGGCGTGAAACCACGATGTTGCGGTTCTCCACGTCGATTTTCAGCACTTTGCACTGAATATCCTTGCCGATGAAGCGGCTGATGTCGCCGGGCTTGCGGATATCGACCTGCGAGGCCGGCAGGAAGACCGGCACCCCGATATCGACCAGCAGGCCGCCCTTGATCCGCCGGATGACCTTGCCGCTGACGACGTCCCCTTCCTTCTTCGTATTGATGATGTATTCCCAGCCTCGGATCGTATCCGCCTTGCGCTTGCTCAGCAGGATCAGCCCGCTCTCGGAGTCCGTATCTTCGAGCAGAACCTCAATCTCCGTGCCCGGCGCCGCATCCTCAGGATTGTCAAACTCATTGGCGTCCACGACCCCCTCGCTCTTGAGACCGACCTCGACGATCACGTCGTTGCCGATCTGCGAGACGATCGTGCCCTTGAGAATGGTGCCCGGCAGGCGAGAATCCACCTTCTTTTGAAGGGTTTGTTCGAGATACTGGCTCTCGTTCTCGCCAAACAGTTGATTGACCTGCTCTTCGAGCTTGTCGTCGGACAAGCCCAGCTTTCCAGAAATGTTCCGATCTACCATAAACGTTGATCCCTTGTGGAGTCTGTTCGTTCGATCCGCCGGCGCCCCACATACACACCGGCCGATCCCGCACTGGTTGCACGATTCACGCCCTGCCTACGCAGCAGGGACTATTTCCACCTGTTGAACTTCATCCCGTAAAAACGCTCTTATTCAGAGCGACTGCGGGCGGCCTCAACGCTTTTCATCGAATGCTTCCAGCCGCCGGACAAATTCATCGATCACCCAATTGGGCGTCGATGCGCCCGCTGTCACGCCGGCCACACTCCTGCCCGAAAGGACAGTTTTATCGAGTTCGTCCCAGTTTTGCAAGTGAAAGGTCTGGCTGTTATGTTTTTTGCACAGTTCGGCCAACCGGCGGGTATTGGCGCTGTGCAGCCCCCCGAGGACGAACATGATGTCCACCGTCTTGCACAGGGCCATCGCGGATTCCTGTCGCTTGATTGCTTCCTTGCACAGGGTATTGATGACCTTGAGCTCACTGAAACTGCCACGGCCGATCGCTTCGAGCATCCGGCCCAGGTGCTCGGGGCTTTGCGTCGTCTGGCACACGATCCCGAGTCTGCCGTCGCGAGGCAGCTTGCGCAGGTCATTTTCGTCGGCCACGACCACCACGGCCTTCACGCAACCCATGACCCCCTGCACCTCCGGATGGTTCTGCTCCCCGATGATCACCACCTCGTAACCTTCCCCTTCGAGCTGCTTGGCGATCTGCTGGACGCGTTTGACCAGCACGCAGGTGGCATCGACGATGTGCAGGCCCTTTTTCCGCAACCTCTCCAGCTCCCGGGGGGCCACGCCGTGCGAGCGAATCAGCACGGTGCCGGAGTCAATTTCTTCCACGCACTCCACCGTGCGCAGGCCCGCGTCCGCCAGACGGTTCACGACATCCTCATTGTGGATGATCGGACCGAGGCAGTAGACCGGCTCCCTCGCGTCAACCTGGGCGAGGACCCGCTCGGCCGTGCTGATGGCGTTGCGCACGCCGGGACAGAATCCACATTTCTCCGCAACCAGTACCTTCATAAGTGCCTTTATACTACTGCTTTATCGATGTGACTGTTCGATTCTACCGGGCTTACCTGCCGCCGTCCATCCCTATGAATAGGGCCGGCCTCGTCGTGGATAAGGCCGGCCCCGGCTTCACACCGATCCGAAGCCACCAAGATTTCCCTGGGGCCCCCACCGGCGGGCGCCCCAGGCTGTGCCACCAGGAGTCGTGGCAACACGAGTCAATCGAACTGTACAACCACAAACTGCGACATGTCGCCGCGTTTGACCAGGAAGAGCACTTTGCCGTTCTTCTGCGACTGCTTGACGGCATCGGTGAATTCCCGTGCGGAGGCCACGTTGTGGTTATTGACGGACACGATGATATCTCCGCGCTGGATTCCGGCCTCCGCCGCCCGACTGCCCGGCACGACAGCGGAGACGACGACACCTTCACCCGGCTGGACGCCAAGCTGATCCGCCAGATCTTTCGTCAGATTCTGAACCTGCAGCCCAAGGGTCTGCTGCGGCTCAGGCGAGGAGCGTTCCGTCCGGGCGACCATCGCGGGTCGCTCGCCGAGCGTTATGGTAAGCTCAATCGACTTGCCCTCCCGCAGCACACTCAAGTGTACCGTGGTGCCCGGCTTCATCGCGGCGATCGCGTTGCGGAACGTGTCGTAGGATTCGGTCTTCTGGCCGTCCATCTCAAGGATCACGTCTTGCACCTTCAGTCCCGCCTTGTCGGCCGGAGAGCCCTCTTTGACCTCCGACACCAGAATGCCTGTCGCATCCTTCAGGCCCAGCAGCTCCGCGATTTCGGCCGTGACATCCTGGCCCATGATGCCAAGATACCCGCGACTGACCTTGCCGCCCTGCTTCAATTGCTCTTCAATTGTGCGGGCCATGTTGATGGGAATGGCAAACCCGATCCCCATGTAGCCGCCGCTCTGGCTGTAGATCGCAGTGTTGATGCCGATGACTTTGCCGTCGAGATTGATCAGCGGGCCGCCGGAGTTGCCCGGGTTGATCGCCGCATCGGTCTGGATGAAATCTTCATACGCGGCGATGTGCATGTTGCTGCGCCCCACCGCGCTGATGACGCCGACCGTGACAGTCTCGTTGAGCCCGAACGGGTTGCCGATGGCAATCACCCAGTCGCCGATCTCAATCTTGCTGGAGTCGCCCATCGGCAGCACGGGGAAGTTGTTGCCCTCGATCTTGATCAGGGCCACCTCTGACTCCGGATCGGTGCCGATCACCTTGGCGTCGGTGAACTTGCGGCCGTCCTGCAACTCCACTGTGATCTTGTCCACGTCGCCCACCACGTGGTTGTTGGTCAGGATGTAGCCGTCCTCGCTGATGATGAAGCCGGAGCCCAGGCCCCTCTCGGTGTACTTCTGAGGCAACTGCTGTCGCGGCAGGCGGTCCCCGAAGAACCTCCGCAGGAATCCATCGTCAAATTGGCCGAACGGATCGTTCAGCCCAAAGGGGTTATCGGGCCCCGTCGCTGGACCCACCTGCACCGACTTCTCGACCTTAATGGACACGACAGCGGGCATGGCGGCCTTGGCGGTCTCAGAAAACGCCTTCGACAACTGTTTGGCGGCCTCCGTCCGCGTCTGAGACAGGGCCGGACCTGCTGTCACCAGCACGGAGATGAATAAGACGCTGAGAAATGTCACACTCCCGGACAAAGACTCCATCGTTCTGTTTCGCAGACTCATGTTGCACCTCCACTTCAAATCCTGGTTCACCTGAGCAAATCAACACGGCAGAATCCACCTGAGGACGCGTATGGGGAGCCGGCGGATCGAAGCGAGGACATTCCCCCCGCCGGCGCAGAGGCGGAGTGTCGGCCGGCATAGTATCGACTCTCCACGGGCCAGATGCCCGTGCTGCTTTTCATACACGTTCTGAGAGGTTCCCTCCCGGACAAACCGAAGCGCCGTCGCGACGCCTTTCGGTCACTTCGATCTGTCACTGCTCCGGAGGGATTCCTTTTTGGCTATTTCTACGTTTGAGCGGTTCGGCGGGTTCGTGACAGACCGTCACCCGGACGCAAAAAGGACTGTGCCGGCTCCAAGGGAAGTAATGCGTGCCGCTTCTCGTACACGATGAAAGAGAACTCATAGAAGTCGCCGTAAGTGAGGAACGCGATGCGGACGGGCAAACCCATGGCGACGGCCTGCTGTCTGAATGCCTCCACGAGCTGCGGCCCGAGTCCCCCGCCCCGGAAGCCCTCGCGGATATTGATGTGAAAATGAGCGGGGTACGCGGTCAGATCGATGCGGTGCGGAAAGCCGCTGAGAGCCACTGTCCCGATAAACGCCGCCAGCAGACGCCATGCATCGTCGTGCCACAGGACCCCGCGCGCGATCGCACTGAGGATCACCTTGGGAAGAATCTGCCTTCGGGTCACCCGCTCCTGTCTTCGCGTATCCAGGCAGCCGGTCAGATACCCCGCGACCAGGCCGTCACAGTCCGCCACCCAGAGCGATCCCGGCTCGTAGTCGGTGTAATAGCGAGTCAATATGTCGGCAAAGGCCTGGCGATCGTGAAAGAATCGCTCCACCGGCCCGCCCGCGTCGGCCGTATCGCAGGCGATCTGCCGGACCACCGGTCGGTCGGCCGGCTGATAGTTGCGGATTCTCGCAGTGGATTCTATCGCGTCCCTGTGCAGATGATTCCTCCATCGCGAGTTGTCGCATTCAGGGCTTCACCGGCCGGTCATAGAGTTGCACGTCATCGATCAGGCCGGACCAGAAGGTGCCCGGGGCGAGCGTACTGCCGGCACCGACATGCAAACCCAGGTAGGTTCCCGCCAGTGAAGTCTGTGTGTCCCTGGCGACTTCGAGATCATCGAAGTACAACACACGGTTGGACCCGTCCCACACGAATCCCACGCGGTGCCATACGCCGTCCGTGACGCCCGCGGCGGATTTGAGGGCCTTCCCGGTGCGTCCGGAGCTCTTGAGTTCCGTGGCCAATCCACCGTCTGAGGCACCCGCCATCAGCCAATTGGCACCGCTCACCTGAGACACAATGACTTGTCCGGGTGCCCCGCCCTTGACCCATGCAAAAATACTGAAGGGGCCTTCTGCTGGATCACGAACGAACTCAATTTTCACATAGTCATCCACGCCATCAAGCTGTAGGGCCCCGCCGAGCTTTCCGCCGGTCGGCTGCCATACAGCGCCGCCATGCACAGTGCCGTCGTGGTAATTGATGTTCTCATGGGCTATGTCACCGGCCACCTCATCCAGCTCCCAGCGGGTGATCAAGCCCAGTTCCGGAATCATCGTTCCCAAATACTGTGTCAGAAGCTCAAGGTCCTTTGCATCGACGACACCGTCGCGTTTGGCCGCAGGGGCAATATCGGCAGAGAGGTCCTTGGTCTCCATCGCTCTCATAAGGATGGCCCGATCCTCTTCGTCGACTTTCCAGTCGTTGTTGAGGTCCGCCCGCTTGGCCAGGACCATATCCAGCGCCGCTCTTGCATCGACCCGACCCCAACCGTAGTAGTCATCCCTCCCCGGATCGCCGAGGTCCTTCGCGGACCGGCAAAGGAAGTGGCGAACCTCATCGTTGGTCAGATTGGGCTCGACGGACAGAATCAGGGCTGCTACGCCGGCAACAATCGGAGTAGACGCCGAGGTTCCGCCAAATGTGGTGTAATCTGTAGCGCTGTACATGGGGCCAAGATGGGTGGTCCAGATGCCGGCCCCAGCCGAGCCAGGCAACGGGCCGCCCGGGGCCATGATGTCCAGCTCCCGCCCGTGATTGCTATAGCCCCAGCGCAGGTCCTGGTGGTCGGTTGCACCGACAGCGATGACCTCCGGATATCTCGCGGGATAATACACCGACGAGTTGGCGTTGCACGCAGCGTACACAAGAACACATCCTTTGCCATTTCGACCGATTCCTCCCGGTTTTGTGATATCCACTATCGCCGAGTGAATGATTGGAGTTTGGTAGTCCGTGCCCCCGCTCTGACTTAGGATATCGGCGCCATGTGCCGCAGCCCAGCGGAGTGCTGTCGCCCCGATGGCTTCCGTGGCGGGGCTGGCCTCCCCCTGAGCCTGTCGGATAGGCATCATCTTGCAGTTCCAGGTAACCCCCGTCACGCCGATAGCATTGTTGCCTTGGGCTGCGATAACGCCTGCGCACAGGGTGCCATGGGCATATGCAAGAAAAGGGGATGTCGTCTGAACAACGGCAGGGTCTGGGAACGGATCATTCTCGAGGAAATCGTATCCTGCGATCAGGTTGTTGATCAGGTCAGAATGGCTGGTGTCAACGCCGCAGTCGAGGACGGCGACCACGATGTTTGGATCGCCTGTCGTAACCTCCCACGCCTCCGGCGCGCGAATGTCCGCACCTGGTGTGCCGCCTGACTGACCTGTGTTGTGCAAGTGCCATTGCATGGGGAAGTATTTGTCGTTCGGGAACACGCCGGGAGTGTTGGCGTCTTGTCCTGCGGAAGCAACCCGTAGTCTCTGGTCAGCAACAGCGCCGTCCGGCACAACTTGGTCACCGAGCTTCGACTGGAATGCAGTATTCGGGCATGCCCACTCGACACAGGCGGCTTGGCTGAGTTGCCCCACGGCAGCAAAGACAGCCTCGGCGTCCGGCCCAAGGACCTCCAGCAGATACTCTTGCTGCGTGAATTCCATCCGCCTCTTGAGCCGGCAATCCACCTTCTCGCAAAGGGCCTGAAGCTGTTCCATCTCCGTGCCCGGCACCATTCGTACGACGATCTCGGGGATGATCGCCACCGTTTGCCCGTTGGACGAGAACAAGGGAGCCGCAAAAGTCACCCGTCCCTGCTGTCTGAGTTCTGTGGTGGCCCGTTCATTCTCGGCCGCGGGACCGGTGTCCTCCACGATGTAGACAGAGTGTTGGTCCGTCCTGCCGACCGGCTTCGTATGATCTGGATCGAGAACTGAGATATCACTTAGTGCGGTAATGCCCCCGGTCCTCTCGGCAAGCTTGACCACGTACCCTCGCTCCGCCTGAGGGACAAGACGGAGTTCTTCGTTCCCAACTGTGATCGTGTAGACGCCGGCCTGCGCGGCAGAAAGGAAGCACAGGATAGCAACTGATACGACAGGCGTCATGGGGGCTGCTGTTTTCATCCCTATACCCGTCCAACCCGTCCGGATATCCTGGCCCCCCCTCTGGGCCGCCTGGTTCTGGGTCGTCGTTTTCATGGTTTCACCCTTTCTGGCTCCCCGGCCAAAGCACTTGCGACACTGGAACGTTGATTCGCCTATTTCAGGTGCTGCGAAGAGCGACCTTGGAACGCTCCTTCGCAGCCATGCCTCTGTAATCCAATCACCGAAAAATCCCGGATGCTGCGCGAATTCCGGAATCTTTCTTGCGGGAGATCTGTGGAGACGTGCAAGTCCTTGACAAACCGTGGTTTATCGCTTGCAAATACTCACTGGGCTCGCTACCATAGGCTCCAGCAGGGTCAGCCCGATGGCGTGGAGGTGCCAAGCAGTAGTCGATGGGGTAGCGAATATGAAGCGCCGCGATCAGACAGACATGGGGGGAACGGGGGCAGCGTTTCTCACCACGCATTGGTCTCTGATCGAAGATGTCAAAACCCACGAGGACAAAGAGCGAGCGTTGATCGGCCTGTTGCTCCAAAGGTATTGGAAGCCGGTGTATTGCTACCTACGTCGCAAGGGCTACGACAACGAGCAGGCCAAGGACCTGACCCAGGGCTTCTTTCACGAAGTGGTCCTGAACCGCAACCTGATCCAGCGGGCTGATTCATCTAAGGGACGGTTTCGCTCCTTCCTGTTGCACGCCCTGAACGAGTATCTGATGAATGAACGGCGGAGAGAAGCTGCTCAGAGACAGATTCCCAAGGACAAGATTGTCTCGCTGGATGCCATCGAGCCGCCGGTTCTGCCGCAAAGCTTCGCGCAGTCCAGTCCCGAGGATTCCTACAATTACGCCTGGGTTTCGGCCTTGCTCGATCAGGTCCTCTCCGAAGTGAAAGCCAACTGCTGTGAGCAGGTTATGGAGACCCACTGGCATGTTTTCCATGACAGGATCGTCCAGCCTCTGCTGAACAACGTAAGACCTCCATCGTTGACGGAAATCTGTGAGAGATATGGCATTCAAAGTGAGAAGCAGGCATCCAACATGATGATGACAGTCAAGAGACGATTCCAGGCCACACTAAGGCAGCATCTCCGCCGTACGGTGGCTTCTGAGAGCGTAATGGATGAGGAGCTGAGGGAAATCATGGGATTTCTTCCGCAAAACGCGCAGCATTCTCAATAGTCAATTTAGGTGGTTTGAGAATGGACAGAGACTCGGCATTTGGCGCTGAACCTGGACAGTTGAGGGAGCTTCTGTCTCTTGGCCTGGAGGATGAAAGCCCCAGAGATGAAGCGGCCCCCACAGCCACGTTGGATCTGTTTGTGGCGACGTCCGGCAGTCGGATCGGCCCCTACAAGCTCCTCAGCGTCCTGGGGGAAGGCGGCTGTGGGATCGTCTATTTGGCCGAGCAGGCACGGCCGGTCAAACGCCGCGTTGCCCTGAAACTCGTCAAGCTGGGCATGGATACCAAGCAGGTGATCGCCCGCTTCGACGCCGAGCGCCAGGCCCTGGCCATGATGAACCACCCGAACATCGCCAGAGTTTTCGACGCCGGGGCGACCGAGACCGGCCGGCCTTACTTCGTCATGGAACTGGTGCGAGGGCTCTCCATCACAGAGCACTGCGACCGCCAGAAGCTCACGATCGAGGAACGCCTCCAGTTGTTCGTGGAGGTCTGTGAGGCCATTCAGCATGCTCACCAAAAGGGCATTATCCACCGCGACATCAAACCCTCCAACATTCTGGTTCTCATCGAGGGTGAGAAGGCGGTGCCCAAGGTCATCGACTTCGGGATCGCCAAGGCGCTGGGGCAGCCGTTGACCGAGCGAACGCTCGTGACGGAGCAGGGCCAGTTTGTCGGCACGCCGGAGTATATGAGCCCGGAGCAGGCGGAACTGACCGCCCAGGACATCGATACCCGCTCAGACATCTACTCGCTCGGCGTGGTGCTCTATGAACTGGTGACAGGGGTATTGCCCTTTGATCCCAAGACGATTCGGGAAGGCGGGCCTGACCAGACCCGCAGGGTCATATGCAAAGAGGAGCCTAAGACACCCAGCACGCGCCTCGCGGCCCTCGGTGAGGAGGCCACGAGTATCGCGGAGGGCCGCCGCACGGATGTTGTCTCGTTGGCCAAACGTCTGCACAAGGAATTGGAGTGGATTCCGCTCAAGGCGATGCGTAAGGACCGAACCCGCCGCTATCGGTCGGCCTCCGAGCTTGCAGATGATATCAGGAACTATCTGCACGGCAATCCTTTGATCGCCGGGCCCGAGACGGCCACGTATCGAGTCAAGAAGTTCGTGCAGAAACACGCCGGCGCGGTGGCCACGGTCGTGCTTATGGCAGCGGTGATCATGCTGGGCCTCGTCGTGAGCACTACGATGTACTTCCGAGCGGAGAAGGCACGCCAGAGAGAAACGGCCGCTCGCACACAGGCCCAAAGCCTGGGCCATATCGCCCAAGGCGGCCGTTATGCCGCGCAGATGAAGCTCGCACATGCGGCCTACAAGGCGGGCAAGATTGGGGGTGCGCTGGAATTGCTCAAGGCGCAGAGACCGCCACCAGGCCAGCCGGACTTTCGCGGCTTCGACTGGCGATATCTCTATCGGCTCTGCTCGAGCAGCCGGGCAGACGTGCTAGCCACCAACGCCGGCGGCTTTCAATCGGTCGACTACTCGCCGGATGGTCGCACGCTGGCGTTCGGCGCCGACGACGGCTTCGTAGAGCTATTCGATGCGCAAACGCGACAACGCATCAGACGCTGGCAGGCGCACGAGGGCACCATCGATTACCTGGCCTTCTACCCCCAGGACAACAAATGGCTGGCCACGGTCAGCGGCGACGACGGCACCCTGAAGATGTGGGACATCGTCCGCGAGCACATCCTCTTCTCGACCAGCGTGGGCCGGGGGGCGTTTGCCGACTTCGCCTTCAGTCCTGACGGAAGGTTTCTGGCCACACGGGCAACCGATACCCAATCGATTGACCTCTGGGAAGTGCATGCCGGCTCAGCCGGCGCGACGCCCACGCTCGCGTTGAGGACGAACCTTGGCTTCCTGGGGCCGGCGGCGTTCTCGCCGGATGAGCGAACCATGGCCGTATGCAATCAGACGAAGGACGCACCGGCATTTAATGTTGCCCTGTACGATCTGATTGACGGCGTCCTGACGAATCTTCCCGTAGCCCATGTCGATTTCATCATGTCTGCCGCTTTCTCGCCGGATGGGAGCACACTGGCCACGGGTGGCGCGGATGAACGCGTCGTATTGTGGGACGTGAAGCGGCAGGCAACCATGTACACCAAGCAAAGCGACTTTATCCACGTCAACTCGGTCGCTTTCACACCCGACGGCCGGACCTTGTTCGCCGGCAGTCTTGACCAGAACATTCGCTCCTGGAATGTCGAGGACCCGGCGCAGACTACGGTCTTGCCCGGGCACAGCGCAGCCGTCAATCAACTGGCCATTGCACCCGACGGACGTTCGCTCGCTTCGGCCAGTAATGACGGGACCGGCCGGCTCTGGTCTCTACAGACGGCGGATCTCGCGTCCGCCCCTCCACCCTGCGAAGAGTTCACTACGCTGTTTCCTCCCAGGGACATGCCTTCACCGCAGCGTGAACAACTCGTGATCTTTGGAGTCGCCGTGTCTCCCCGTCAGGACCGGGCCGTCGCTGCCGAGAATTACAGGCTCATCTCGTGCGATCTGGAAACCGGGACCGTCCTGAAAAACGTGGCCATGACCGACGTCTTCAAGGTCGGAGACCCGGGGTTGGGGTTTGGGAGGCTTACGTTTTCGCCGGATGGCCGGAGACTCGCGGTGGGGAGCGGCGACGGAAGGGTCGCCTTCCTCGATGCGGACACCTTGGAGAGGGTGAAGGAGCCTCTGAAACTTCACGACGGCCAAATCACACACATCGCGTACGCCTTGAACGGGACGGTCCTGGTGACGGGGGGCGGATTTGGCACGGGGATCAAGCTGACCGATGTGGCGAGCGGGCGGATGATCGCGAACTTCAGCGGCGTGGTGGGCTCTTCTCCAATGCAGCCCCTGGCCGTGTCTCGCGATGGCAAACGACTCGCCACCGGGAGCCCGGAAGGATGGGTGCACGTCTGGGACATCGCGCAGCGCCGCGTCGTGGCCACAAGCCCAAAAAAGGTGCGTTTTCTTGGCGATGTGGCGTTCTCGCCCGACGGCGAGTTGCTGGCCTTCGCCGACGAGCGCGGCGTGATTTTTCTCTGGGACCTCAGTGGCCAACGGCCCTTGCGCAAGCTCGTTGGGCATGCCGGGGAGGTCACCATTCTGGCCTTCTCTCCGGATGGCTGCACCCTCGCCAGCGGCGGCATGGATCACACGATCCGGCTGTGGCACCCCGAGATTGACCAGGAAGTGGCCATTCTGACCGGGCATGCCGGGTGGGTCTGGTGCCTCGCCTTCGCCGAGCACGGCAACGCCATCCTCTCGGGCAGCCGCGATGGCACTCTGAGGCTATGGCGAGCCATGTCGTTTGCGGAGATTGCGGCCGGCCGGGCCTTCGTTCTCCACGGTCCAGACGCCGTGGCGGTCCAACCCGCGAACCGGTCTGGTGCCCTCGGCATCGAGGGCGGATAGGCCCGCCAAACCATGGATGCCGCCGGCCCTCTCGGCCAGCTTGATGACATACCCTTTTTCCGGCTGCGGCACGAACTCCAACCGCTCCCCGCCGGCATTGACAGTGTACGTCCTGGCCCAGGTGAGAATGGGACAGGACAACTGAACTGCGAGCAGGACAATCGGGCTTGCGAGATGCCATCTGTTCATGGTCGGTCCTCCTACGGATGGTGAACAATCTACTGATTATGCCATAGGGGGATCGGGGGTGTCTATACGTAGAAATACGTATTTTTCGCCGAGAAAGACCCCCTTTCCCGGGCAGGGTGGACATCGCCCACCGACTGCCACTATTTTACTCCTCGAACGATCTCCACATTGACCCACATCTTCATCATCTCGAAGCGGGCGATCCGGAACCCGGCGTCTTCCAGCGCCCGGCGAACGAGGATCGGCCGGCAGTCGAGGAAGTTCGGAAAGTGCCGGTGCGTCCACTCGAAGACTCCGGTCCTCAGGCCATCTGGCGAAATCCGGGACATGCCTACGACGACGATCCGCCCGCCGTTCTTGAGCACCCGTTTGCACTCCGCCAGTACGCTCGGAATCTCCGGCGTGTCGAAAAGCTCCAAGGTGAAACTCATGAAGACGCCGTCGAGGCTGCCGGTCTGGTAAGGCAGATGCAGCGCGTCGCCAGCGACAAGCTCGACGCGCTCCCCCAATCCATCGTCCTGCACCAGCTTTCGGGCCGCCTGCACCATTTTCTCGGACAGATCGATGCCAAACACCTTGCCCGAAGGCCCGACGGCCTGCGCCAGATCGACGAGACAGTGTCCGGTCCCGAAGCCGATTTCGAGGATCCTCTCACCGGGGCGGGCATCGAGCATTTTCAACCCTGCCCGGCGGACAGGCTGCTCCGACCGCTCGGCCAGCAGGTCATAGACGCCGGCGATCTTATCATAGAAGGCCCTCGTCTCCTCCTTCGACTGGAGGGCCCGAAGGACGCCCGGCTGATGATACGTCTGGTCCGTTCCCATCGCTACCCCCAAAAATCGCAGTTCGCACCCGGTTGACTTGTACACAGCTACATGTTTAGCCTGCCCCCTCGGGTGGCTCGGTGGCGCCGCCAAACTCGTTGGCAGCGTCCCGTTTTGTTGAGTTTCAGGCGCCACGATTGTCGAGACGGGTGGCAGCGTCAAGGCCGAAGGCATTGGCGATGGCCCTTTTCCCAATCGATTTGAGCCATCGCCAAGCTGCGCTTGACGCTGCCACCCATCTCATGCCACGAGGATCTCAACAAGTTGGGACGAACACAACTCGTTTGACGATGCAGTTTCGGTCGGGCACGATCATTCCGACCCACGGGCAAACAAGTTTGCCCGTGCCACCCTGTGCCATATCTATCCAGGCTAAACAGATATACAGAGAGAGCGGGCACAACGACCCGCACCTGCATGTCTGTCCTACGCCTCAGGTCCGATGCGGTGCAGCGAATCAAGGCGATTAGAAACGATCTCAAAATGATGTTGTGGCTTGTCATTGCGAGTCGGTCAGCCGCTTCGCGGCTGGTGTCAGGAAGAAACGCTTATGATACGATAGGAGCCTGTTGGCTCCGACAGTTATGGCTGTGCACTCATTGGTGCGTGTATGCCCGTTTGTCG
>Ga0315282_10010348_pt1 | contig 14636 bp, 16 predicted proteins | sample YL17G07_20_MG_FD_203693 | JGI IMG/M metagenome (GOLD analysis project Ga0315282, IMG submission 203693) | Sediment microbial communities from Yellowstone Lake, YNP, Wyoming, USA - YL17G07_20 | ecosystem: Environmental > Aquatic > Freshwater > Lake > Sediment | place: USA: Wyoming | collected...
AGGGGCCCCGCCATTCAAACAATGCCACGAACCAGCCTGCTCCTCTCGGCGTGCTCGCTGCTGCTGGCAGTATTTGTCTATTTCGTTCCGAACGAGCGGTTCCCGAACTCCGCCGACGACTGGTCGTACCTGTTTCAAGCCCGACTTTTCGCCTCCGGAAACCTGTACGCCGAGGACGCGCTCTACGACAGGGCCCATCCGCTGCAGCGGTACCTTGGGACGAACTGCGTCACGGATTACCACGGCTGCCGGTTCTCGAAGTACCCGCCAGGGTGGCCATTGCTGCTCGCGGCCGGCAGCGCGTCCGGGGCCGAATGGCTCGTCGCGCCGCTGCTCGGAGCGCTGCTCGTCTTTCTCGTCCTCGTGACGGTCGAACGGCAGGTCGGCCGCGAATGGGTGAAGCCGGCGTGGCTCCTCCTCACGCTCTGCGCCTTCTTCAGCTACACACTCCAGTCCTTTCGCTCGCACACGGCAACGATGGTGTGCCTCTTCGGCGCGTATCTCGTGTACGACAGCGTCCGGCGGGGAACGGAACGCCGTGCATGGCGGGTGTTCGCAAGCGGGGCGCTCATCGGCTACGCGTCGCTCATCCGCTACGTGGACTGGATTCCGCTGGCGCTCTGGATAGCCTACGACCTCCTGCGAAGAAGGCGAGTGGCGCACATCGCGCTGTTCGCGGTCGGGTTCGCCCTGCTCGCAAGCGGCAACCTGTTGTACGACGCGCTTCTGTCGGGGCACCCGTTCGCAACACCGACGGCGTTGAATGACCCGCTGGGTCCGCACGACCGCCTCGTCATCTCCTGGCGGGGCTTCGAGGTGACGGGCGTGCGCCTCGCCGCGCTGCTCTATGCCTTCCCGCCCGTGATGGTTCTCCTGACGCGGCGCTACTGGCAGCGGTCGCAACTGAAGGTGAATGCGGCACTGTTCCTGATGTGCGTCGGGGTGTACTTCTTCTACGTCGCGGCCATCGGCGGTCCCGGCCCTCGCTACCTGGCTGCGTACTTCCCGTTCCTCGTCGTCGTCACCGTCGATGCCTGGCGATGGCTGCACGCCGAAGACGCGGGACGCGCCCGGCGGTTGTGGCGATACGCGATCGTCGCGCAGATTCTCGGCAGCATCGTGTTTGCAGGCATCGAAACCCGTCGCGTCTACGAGCGAAAAGATTTGGCCCGCGCAGTGGAGCGGCTCGAGCCGGGCAGAAAGATCGTCTTCCTGAAGACCGGGCCCCGCGGCGAGACGTGGGCCGATTTCACGCGCAATCCGCCAGCGCTGTCGTCGGCGGACGTGCTCTATTTCGGGTGGGGCGACGGCATGGGTCTCGACCGCCTCGTCGAACGGTTTCCGGGTCGCCGCGTGTTCGTCTACGAATACCCGGGCGTCGTCTACCCGATGTCGACCGAGGCTCGGCGACGACCATGACGCCGCGCGCGTCAGCGGACTGGGCCGAGATACCGATCGAGCCAGTCGAGAACTTCCTTGATCTCCCTGGTTGCCGCAGCGTGGCCCATCAGCGAACCCATCGAATCATCGAGCGACGGATGCTCCAGGAACGCGACGAGGTCCCTCAGGCGAGCCCGCGAGGACGTGAGACCGAAGCGCGCCTGCAGCGCTACGCCAGGAAGATACCCGTGTCGGAATCAATCAAGGCTGCCATCCGCCGGGTCGTTTCGTCGATCGCCACCCGACCGTGAAGATGCTCGCGCTCGACTTTGCTCGCCCGGCCCAAGGCCGTGCGCAACAGGAGAACCGCACGTTCGGCCGCGACCTGTTGACTTTCTGCGGCTGCCATCCTATAGAGGAACAGGCCATCGCGGAGGACCGCCAGTGATCGGTCAATGCCTCCTCCACTACCGGATCGTCGCGAAGCTCGGCGAAGGCGGCATGGGCGTCGTGTACCGGGCCACGGACACCCACCTCGACCGCTCCGTTGCGATCAAACTGCTGCCCGCCGACAAGGTCGCGGACCGCGAACGAAAGCAGCGCTTCGTCCAGGAAGCGAAGGCCGCCTCGGCGCTCTGCCATCCCAACATCGTGGTCATCCACGACATCGCGTCGGATGCCAGCCGCGATTTCATGGTCATGGAGCTGGTCGAGGGCGAGCCGCTCGACGCCATCATCGGCCGAAAGGGACTCAAGCTCGCCGACGCGCTGCGTCTCGCCGTTCAAGTCGCCGACGGGCTCGCCAGGGCTCACGCGGCCGGCATCGTCCACCGTGACATCAAGCCGTCGAACGTCATGGTGACGCCCGACGGCCTCGTCAAGATCCTCGATTTCGGCCTGGCGAAGCTCACCGAGCCGATCCCTGACTCGGGCACCGGCCCGACGATGACGGCAGAGCCCGAAGGGAGGCCTGGAACCGGGGACGGCGTCGTCCTGGGAACCGCGGCCTACATGTCGCCGGAACAGGCTGAGGGCAAACCGGTCGACGCGCGATCGGACATCTTCTCGTTCGGCGCCGTACTCTACGAGATGCTCACCGGGCGACGAGCGTTCGCCCGCGAAAGCGGCCTCAAGAGCCTGGCTGCCGTCCTCAACGAAGAACCTGTCCCGGTGTCTTCCGTCAACCCGGCCATTCCCCCCGAGCTGGAACGCATCGTCCACCGCTGCCTTCGTAAGGACCGGCAGCGGCGGTGGCAGACGATGTCCGACCTGAAGGTGGCGCTGCAGGAGATCAAGGAGGATTCCGAGTCGGGAAGGCTGCGGGCGGCGGCGCCCCCGGCCGCGAGCCGGCTGAGAAAACTGGCTGCGCCGGTGGCGGTGAGCGCTGCTCTCGTCCTCGCTGTCGCGGCGGTCGGGGCTTGCCAGCCGCGGGGAAGAGCGCGCGGCAGGGTTCGACATTTTTCCAGTGACACTCGATTCCGGGCTCACCGCAGGTCCGACTCTGCCCAGGGACGGCAGCCTCCTCGCATATGCCTCCGACCGGCCGGGAAGCCGCGGCATGGATATCTGGGTGCAACGGACTTCGGGCGGCGCGCCTCTCCGGCTCACCGACGATCCTGGCAACGACTCGTTCCCCTCGTTCTCGCCCGACGGCTCACAGATCGCGTTCACTTCCGATCGCGACGGCGGGGGAATCTACGTGATGGATGCGCTGGCCGCCGGCGGCGAAGCACGCCGGATCGCCGCGAAAGGCGTGACTCCGGTCTTTTCGCCGGACGGTCGCTTCATTGCCTACTTTCACATCCCCGCTTCGCTGGACAGGAATCTGTTGAAGGCGTACATCGTTTCGCCGAAGGGCGGCGAGCCGCAGCGCATTCTCGACGGGTTCTCGTTCGGTTACGTGCTACACGGAGCGCCGCTCGTCTGGTCGCCCGACGGCCAGCGCCTGCTCTTCCAGGGATGGCGCGTCGGCGATCCCCGCTCCCCCGACTGGTGGGTGGCTCCGCTCGCCGGGGGCGGCGCCGTCCGGACGCGCGCCGTCGAGAACCTCGGCTTGAAGACCATCGTCCAGTTCCCAGTTGCGTGGTCTGGAGACTACGTCTACTTCGCATCCGGTACGACGATTGAGGGCGTCAATCTCTTTCGGGCGGTGATCGATCCCACCTCACAGCAGATCAGAGGACCCGCGGAGCCGATTACGACGGGGCCGGGTCTGAAGTATGCGGTCTCGGTCCTGCGGGACGGCCGTATCTTCCTCGCCGACATGACGGTGGGGATGAACGCCTGGAGCGTTGCCGCCCGGCCGGACACCGGTACGGTTGCGGGCCCTCTCGAGAGAGTCACCCGCGACCTGATGCAGAATTTCAATCCCTCGATCGCCCGCGACGGGTCGAGGGCAGCCTTCACGGCCTTTGGCGGCGCGCAGGCCGGCAGGGTCGAAGTCCGGGTCACGGAGCTGCGAACCGGGAGAGAGACGGCCGTGCCCATGCAAGGGGTGAGCCTCGGCCAGCTGCCGGCGCTCAGTCCCGACGGGGCGCTCCTCGCATACCGCGACGTGATCGAGGGGAAGCCGAAATCGTTCGTCACCGGTCTGGGAGCGGCGCCCGGCCGGGAGCTGTGCGCGAATTGCCTGGTTCTCGGGTTCTTTCCCGGCAACAGTGCCGCGCTGGTCGAGACGGGACCGAACGAACTGACCAGGTTCGACTTGCGGTCGGGCGCCCGAACACCGGTTCTCCGAACAACCACGGAGGGGATCTCGGATGCCGACCTGTCGGCGGACGGCAGGTGGATCGCATGGCTCGCGGCAAAGACGGACGGCAGCGCCGCCATCCGTATCGCGGCGAGCGGCGCGGCGGCCGGTTCCTCCTCCACGATCACGATTGACGAAGGCGACTACTACCTGGGATCGCCCGCGTGGTCACCGAACGACCGCTGGCTCTACTACCTGTCCGAAGAGAGCGGCAAGTGCCTCCTCATCGGACAGGAACTCGACTCGCGCACGAAGCGGCCTGTCGGCGACACGCGCGAAATTGCCCTGGGACTCGAAGATCGGCGATTGCTGCTGAACTTCCCGCCGGGCATCGGGACGATCGGCGTCGCGCGGGATCGAATCATCTTCGAGGCGACGGCAATGCGCGGCAACATCTTCGTGGCGCGACCGAGGAGCCGCTGAACGTCGCGCCCCGCGCGCCTGTCCGCATCACCCCCGCCGGTCGGTCGTCACGCTGCGCGGCCGCTGCCCGCGAGCCGGCGCGCGGACTCCTCGAGCGCCGCACGCTGCTCGGGCGTTGCGACGGCCTGGGGCGGTCCCGACATCGCGGAAGCTGACAAGCGGCCGGTCACACCTCGGCCACGATCATTTCCTTCGCGCGTGTTCTGACGTCCTCCGGCAGGGCGCATGATCGGGATTCTATTCCCGTCTGAGCGCCATGATCGGATCCGCCGTCGCCGCGCGACGTGCGGGCACGGCGATGGCCGCCATGCCGGCGATCAGTAGGCCCATGTTCGTCGCAGAGAGATACTGCGTGCGCCCTCGGAAGTCCTTCGGGCCGCGGGGCCTCACGCCTTGGGGGCACCGTTCAGGATCTCGGTGACGATCTTCGTCGCGTCCTTCACGTAGCCCACGCACGCGCCGAACTGGTTCTTGGCCTGCGCCGTCTTGTACATCTCGGCCAGGACTTCGGGCTTGTTGAAATCGATCTTGCTCGGATCGAAACCGGTCAGGTCCACGCAATTGACCGATTTGTACTGCGCCTTGAACCGGTCGGTGAAGTCTCGAACGCTCTTGCCGATCGCCATGCCGGACTCCATGCCGACCCCGCCCCGCTTCAATCCAATCGCCATGATGGCGCCGGTCACGGCCCCGCACACGCTCCCCAGCATCATCCCGCCGCCGAATCCCGCCGAGATTTTCACCGCTGTCTGATAGTCGAGGCCCATCTGCTCGGCGACCGCCGAGAACACGGCCTGGCTTCAGGCATGGCCTTTCGTGAAGCGATCGGCCGCCAGATCGACCGGGTTCACGGGTGGCTTGTCCTGGCTGCCTGCCGGCTTCGACTCGGCCGGCGCCTGAGCGGCCGCGACGCCGCCCAACGCCATCACGGCTCCCATCGCTCCGAGGCTCTTCAGACTTGCCCGCCGCGAGACGCAGTGTTCCTCGCTCATTGATTGACCTCCAGAGGCGCATTTGTCGTTCCGGCACACGACGGACCACACGACGGCCGTACTTGACCATTACGCGGCAGGGGGCGTCAAGGTTCGTCGAGGCGTGCGCCTACCCGTGTAGACGAAGCGGGGGGCCGGAAATTGTGGTGTTGCAGAAATCCCCGGAGAAGCGCCGTGTGCAGGGTGGCGCGCCCGACCCACCTTCGCAACGCTGCGGATTGCTACTGGTCCTCGCCTCGCTTCGGCGCGTCTGTTGGCGCGCCCGAGGGGGTGTGGACAAGGGTGGAGTGCCCCCGATCCTTGTTACGCGCGTCGTCAGCATAGCGCACTAGCGGGGTCGATGGACCGTTCGGCTGTCCATAGCGCGGCGAACGTGCCGTTCCGATAAGAAGGGTGAGCCCGGCGTTGACCAGTGAGGCGGAGCATGGGCAGAAGTTGGTGTGCGGTGGCTCTCGTCGGAGTCTTGGTCGCGTCAGCCCCAGCGAATCGCCGTGATTGCGGGCTGCTACTTGGTTTGGAGTTGCTTCAGGACGAGAGGTTTGCCTGGAAGCCTGAACCCCAGGAGCTTACCACCTACTGGATCTCCGGCAACGGGACAGCCGCGCGGGTCGAACGTTCAATGGAAGGCCTCATCCTCCCGACGGAGCGTGGTTTCCGCCGGATCGCAGTGACACGAGAATGCAGCAAGTCCACCTGGGAGGGCCTCCGCGGCGCAAGCGAACAGACGGCCTGTCAAGATCAATACTGGACAAAACCCGTATCGGCCGCGCCTCCTCGCCGGCTTCCCCCGATCCCTGACGACCCGTGCAGCTTCGAGTTGGTGTGGATCGCGTTTGCCTCACCCGGAGCAATTGGGATAAGGACGTACGCCGGCGCAAGTGAGGAGTGTGAGCCTCGCGGAGGCCATCAGATTGAAACGGCGTGGGTGCAGCCGGTTAGCAGCTCCCGACACCTGCGACTTTCATTGCTCGCAGGCCAACGGGCTTCGGACGCATACGCCCGTGCCGCACAAGAGGCGGATCGTCAGATGGCAAAGGACGGGAACGCGGAATGCCATGCCGATGCCGAGGCTGATGACGCATGGACACTCGTCCGGCGTGAGGGCGCATGGCGTCCCGAAGTGTTCCAGGACGGGGGCTGGTTCTGCTGGCCAAGAAGCGAGATCCGGATTGCCCTCCCAAAGACGCTCGTCGGGACGGATCGCCTCGCGATTTCCTGGCGGACGCTCTCGCAGGCGATGCCCGATCTCCAGGACGCCGTGTCTTCGCCTGACGCCACTTGGACCTTGTTGCTGACGCCGTCCGCACTGGTCTTCGTTCCTCGCAGCGACGTGGCACACCGCACGCGGCTGTCCTCGGTGCCCAAGGCGAAAATCGTGATGGCCGAGTGGGCGATAGGAACACACGTCGGAGAATGGAGCAAGGTGCTCGCTGATGTGCGCTGAGGCCGCCCTTCTTCGAAACAAGGCGTTGAGTGCACCCTGTCTCAGAGTCGCGCAGATGTTCCACAAAATCGGCCGCATCGCGCTTCCTATCGTGCTGTCTCTGCCGATCCTGGCCGTCAGCTGCTACGACCGGTCCGTGGTCGTGGAGGTCCAGGAGTTCGAGACGGAGAAGCCGATGGGGATCCTGGAACTCGTTTTTCCCGAGGTGCCTCCTCGCGACAACCGCGGCGCAGAGGGGCGATGGCGGTGCCAGCAGGTGCGCAGCTACGTGCGCCCCGATACGTGGGGTCTGATCGGCGCCGATCTCGTGAGGGACCATCCGTGGGACAAGATGGTGTACCGCTTCGATGTCGTGAACAACTATCTGGAAGTGACCGTGCGACCGGGTGAGAGCGAAGACTGGCTGCTGCTCTCCTTCGACGCGGAAGGGATGACGAAGCTCGAAGGGTTCTGGAACCACGAGACCGACGGGGGCTTTGTCGACTTCGGCCCCCTGCGAATCGTCCGATCGAAGCCACCAGCCGACCAGTGGCCGGTCTGGTGGCAGAAAGGCGTGAAGTAGCCGGCGATGTGTGCGTCTCGCACGGGATACGGGTTGGCGCGCCCGGCCCTTCGACTCGCGAGCACTGAGCGCTCGCTCAGGGTCCGGGGGACGCAGACGGGAAGTGCGAGGGAGCGGAAGTGGGGTATCGGGGCCCCACGGAGCGACCGAGCTTGGCGGGGTGCAGGGGTCCCCGCCATTCAAAAACGAAATGGCGCGCCCGACCCACCTTCGCAAGGCTGCGGAAGTGCAACTTGTCCTCGCCTTGCTTCGTCGAGGTCTAGGGCGGTGTCGCAGGCCGAGGAGATTTGGCGCGCCCGACAGGGGGTGTGGGTGAGGGTGGAGTGGCACCGCTGCCCGCTACGCGCGTGACTGGCGTCGCGCGGGCGGCGTGAATCCGGCGTGAGGTTGCTGTTCAGCTTGCGGCCTTCCTGCCCTCCGCGAACCAGCACAGGCGTGCCACGTTGACAGTCGTGGGTGCGGCACCATACGGTTGAGCGTCGTCTGGTAGCGCAGACCTGGATGCACCTCCTATGACAGACGCCGAACTCGCTGAAACGCTCGTCCATGCAGCCTTCACGATCACAGAAGGAGAATGGGCAGGCGTGTGTCGCGCATGCAAGGACATGCTAGGCGGCGTCGACCTAACTGAGGACTACGACGCGAAGGCGCAGTTCTTCCTGGCTGTATTGGCGTCCGGGGAGGGCCAATGGCCGCCGGCAGCAGTCAGAACGATGGTCCGCGATTGCGTTCGGAAGATGGACCCTCAATTGGGGCGCGAGCTTCACGGCGAGCTTGCCATCTACGAGCGAATTGTCGACGACTGGACGAGCGTGAAATCGGTGTCGACACTGCCGGTGCCGCCCTTGGAATTCGAACTCGAAGCCCTAGGCATCGCCTTCATCGACAGCACCTGCCTGATCTACGAACCCAAAATCCGGGCTTTCGGCACATACAACATCGCGACCATCATGATGCTCGGTGCGACCATTGCGAGGGCGGGCGCAGAGGTTCGGCGACTCTGGCGGGACGCTGGCAGCACTTCCGTGTCGTAAGTCCGCTCTGACTGAGGGTGATGTCGCCTCACTTTAGGGACGACGAACGTCCTCGAACAACTTGAACATTCCCCCGGGCGCGCAACCGGCAAAAAGCCCAAGCAGGGATTCGCTTGGGCCACATTCCAGCAGCGCAATTGCAGTTGCCGCGCTCGGGGTTTCGTAGAAAGCGGTGAGAGCACGACTGTAGTCCGGTTTGCAGTAGATCACCTCTCCCGTTTTTTCCGCCTCCACGACTTGGATATGGATGACTTCTTTGAGCACCTTCGCCGCGAGGCCAAAGTCAATTCCTGACTCGTTCAAGACTTCGCGCCAGTCGTCCGGCATTTGGGTCTGATCATCGTCCATGCTGCGCCTCCACTGGCGCCGTCATGTTGCCCGGCGCCGACGTGTTCGCCCTTACACGCCCTCGAAGTCGAGCCGCTTCCGCTCGGGGCCTTTCGTCTGGGCCTTCGGCGCGCGCTTGAACGTGACGCTCGTCTGCGCCGGCCGAGCGCCCACCACTGGAACTGGTAGGGATCGTCGCGCGCGAGCTTCATCGCGTCTGGGAGCGACACCGGTTCGCCGATCACTTCATATTTGGCCTGCCCGCCGAACGCATCAGCGAGGCGGTTGCGGATCAGGCCGATCGCGAGGCTGGTGATGTCGATGCCGATCCAATGGCGGTCGACTCTGGGACGTGTCTGACCTGGTGGCGCTACTCGAATCCGGCGAGGGCAAAAAAGCTGCGTAGTTGGCGGGTGTAGAATCGCCGTCATAATGATCTACTTCAAGAGTGTCCTGTTCGGCCTTGTTTCGGCGTTGGTGGCTGCCACTCTATGCGTTCTGGCGGAGGTCGTCTTCCTGCCTGGCGTCTCTGTGAACACGCCGCCGACCATCACGAAGACCGCTGAGCCGTCGTCGGCTGACGTGGCACCAGCGTCGAGCCCTGACATGTCGGTAACGACGAGAGAGACCGTGACCGACATCGAGACCCGGACATGGCGTTCATTTTGGCCGTGGGCCGCTCTTGTTGGTTTTGCGCTCGGCTTCTATTGGGTGCTTCGCAGACTGAGACAGCAACTTACGCGGTAGCTTTCAAAGCGCCCGCTCCCTTGCGTCCGGAGTCGGGCACCGATGAAGCGCCGTCTTCCGGCCGGCCTGGTTGGCGGGCAGCATACCACCGTCAATCGGACCACGGCGCGACTCGCCGGTCCCACCTGTGTTGGCGAAAACGCGCCATGACGTCCGCGGACAACGGGCCGTGCGTGCTCGCGCTGGCGTTCTGGACGACGTGCCGCACCGTGCGCATGCCCACGATGGCCGTGTGGACGTCGGAAGAACCCAGAATGAACCTGAGGGCGGCCTCGGGCAACGGCAATGCATCCGGCAGGTCCGCACGAAGTCGCTCCACGCGTTCGACCGTTCGCCCCAGGTTCTCGGGCCCGAAGTATCTGGCTCGCCAGTCGTCAGCCGGAAACCGCGAGTTCAACGTGAGCTGCCCTCCGAGGCTGCCCTCGTCGAGAGGCACGCGAGCGATCACCCCGACATCGTGCTGCCGGCACGTTGGAAAGAGGTCGTCCTCCGGCGCCTGATCGAACACGTTGTAGATGACTTGCACGGTGTCCACCAGGCCGCTGCGGATGGCCTTCAATCCATTCCACGGCTCCCAGCGGTTGAGACTGATGCCGAACCAGCGGATCACGGCTTCCCGTTTCAATGCCCGGACGGTTCGGGCGAATACCGCGCTCTCTGTCCACGAGTCGTCCCACACGTGCAGCTGCAGGAGGTCGATGCAATCCCTGCCCAGTGCTCCACGAATTCGGTCGGCGCACTCGCGAACGTGCTCTTCGGGAAACACGTCTTCGTAGCTGTTGCGCGGATCGGCCGGCCACTTCGAGTTCCTGGGAGGAATCTTGCTGGCAGCGATCAGAGTGTCGCCGGGATGTGCCGCGAGAAGGCGTCCGAGAGTCCGGTCGCTCTTGCCATCGCCATAAGCCCAGGCGGTATCGAAGAAGTTCACTCCGAGCGCGACTGCCTTCTCCAGCGCCTCGTACGAGGCAAGATCGTTCCCACCAGTCCATCCTCCCAATCCCCACAGTCCGTGCCCGATCTCGCTCACCATGAGGCCGGTCCGTCCCAGTCTGCGATATCTCATGTTGCCTTCCGGTCCCCGCGGTGCGTGGCATCGCCGGTTGATCGCGCGAGTTCAAGAGCCGCAGTGCCGGCGGGGAAGAATTCCCGAACGTGGCTGGTTTATCGCCGCGGTCGGGCTCGCCAGGAAAAATGTCCGGCCCGATCGGCATGATCCGGCCGACGACGCCGCCACTGCGGGCGATTCGTCGAAGGTACTCTTTACGACCGGATACGCCACCGCAAGCGGACGCCATCCTGGCCATCCGGTCGGGGCCCGGGACTGTCCACCACGACCCTCCCGTCTGCGGAATCCACTCGTAGGTACCGATTGGCGACGAGCGACATCAGCGTGAGGTTGCCGGGCAGTCCGAAGTACGGCCACCCATCCGTCCACGTCACCGGTCGGGCAGACGAACGCGCCCCATCCTACACGAAACGTTTCATGCGCGTTCATCCGAATCGCAGTTCGCTCGCTTGACTGCTCTTATGAAACCGCATATACACTCACCGGCTGCGCGGACTTCGACTGCCGCGTGGTGCCGATCCCACCTTGCGCCGGCGGGCCACTTCAAGGCGCTGAAAGCGGAACGACGAGTGGTGTCAACGGGCCCCGACGGATCACGTCTCAAAGGAGGCCTTGTGAAGAAGACTCTGCTCTTGGCCGCTCTGGTTTGCACATGTCTGTCCGGTCGTGCCTGGGCACAGCCTCCGGCCGACTGCAAACCGAGCGCTCTCAACATTCCAAGCGCACCCTACCCCTGCATTCTTCCCGACAACCGAGCCATGTTCCGCGTCGTGGCGCCGAACGCCCAGAAGGTGACAGTCCGACTGGGTCCGGGCTTCGACATGAGCAAAGGACCCGATGGGCTCTGGTACGTCACGACGACGCCGCTGGTCGTCGGCTTCCACTACTACACGCTCTCCATCGACGGGGCGGTGGTCGCCGACCCGGCGACCCGGACGTTCTTCGGATCCGGCTTCGATAACAGCGGCATCGAGGTGCCGGAGCCGGACGCCGGCTTCTACAGCCTGAAGGAGGTGCCGCACGGACAGGTTCGCCAGTGCTGGTACTACTCGAAGGTGACGGCCGCATGGCGGCGGGCCTACATCTACACGCCGCCTGACTACGACACGAGGGCCAAGGCGCGGTACCCGGTTCTCTACTTGTTCCACGGCTGGGGAGAAAACGAGCAGGGCTGGCACGTTCAGGGCCACGTCGATCTGATGATGGACAACCTGATCGCGGAGAACAAAGCCAGGCCCATGATCATCGTCATGGACAACCTGAACGCCGTGAGACCCGGCGAGAGCGCCGCGCTCTATGCCGCTCGTGGCGCCATCACGCAGACCGTGCCGCAGGCCCAGCCTGCGCCTGGAGCACCCGCGGGGCGAGGAGCCGCGGGCCGTGGAGGCGCGCCTCCACTGGGTAATGCGGCGTTCACCGAGATGATGCTGACCGACTTGATCCCGATGGTCGAACGCACGTTCCGAGTGGCCCCGGGACGCGAGAATCGGGCAATGGCCGGACTCTCCATGGGTGGCATGCAGACCTTCACGACGGCCCTGGCCAATCTCGACAAGTTCGCCTACGTCGGCGGCTTCAGCGGGAGCAGCGGCGGCCGGGGCGGCTTCGATCCCAAGACCGCCAACGGTGGCGTGTTCGCCGACGCGGCGGCCTTCAACAAGAAGGTGAAGCTGCTGTTCCTGGGCATCGGATCGGTGGAAGGACCTGGCACGAAGACGTTCAGCGAACAACTCACGCAAGCAGGCATCAAGACCGTCTACTACGAGTCGCCCGGCACGGCCCATGAGTGGCTGACGTGGCGGCGCTGCTTCAGGGAGTTCGCGCCGAGACTGTTCCGCTGATCCGTATCCTCGCGAGGGCGGGGGCGAGCGCACCAGGCGGCCCGCCCTCGATCTCCGTCACCGAAGCCGGTCAACTCCGCTTGCGGGCGCATCCGATGCGCCCCGAGTACTACGCGGACGAGTTCCGCCGCTACAACAGCAAAGCCATCTCACCGTCGAAGATGCCGGGCACCAGCGATCCGGAGTGACACCGGACCGCTCGGAGCACGAGGAGGAATCAGGCGATGACGCGGTCTTTGCCCCGAGGGACTCCTACTTCTTGCGCTTGGCCGTCCACTTCATCGAGCCCATGCCGCCGAGGTCGGCGGTGCCCGTGATCGTGTCGCCGTCAACCTTGCCCGTGTGGGTGATGGTAAACTGCTGTCCCTGGGCGTCGATGGTGAGGGTGTAGACGATGTCGACGCCCTTCACCGTCCCCTTGAGCGGGACTTCCCCCATCTCGCTCACGTGCGTGCCGGTCAGCGCCTCGCCTTCCTGCTTGTAGTTGGCCGTCATGGTCATCGTGCCCTGGGGGGACTCCACGGTCAGCTCCCAGGTGCCGGTGACGTCCACTTTTTTCTGCTTTTCCTGCGGTGCCTCCTGCGCGAACACCGGCACGGCGGCAAGCGCCACGATCGCCACGAGCACGACGAGTCTCTTCATCGCGACCTCCAATGCTGCACGACCAACAGCGCGCCGCGGGCTTCCCGCCTCACGAGGCGCGCGCTGCGGTGCATGATACCCCCGCGCGCCGGATTGTGGCGGCCACGGCTGCGGCACGGTTACGGACCGACACCGGAGGCCATCGGAGGCATGAGTGCAAGCGGATTGGACGGGGGGAATGCCGTTGTGCCCGGTCGCCCCCCGTGGTCTAATCTCGATCGCTGGAAAGTGTGTCTACAACGCCGGCGACTTCTTCGGCACGCACGTGCGTTACGGCTACATGTAGTGGCTGGCGACTACGCCGGCCGCTTCTGGCGCGGCGCAATCCCCTCGGAGTACACGGAGAGCCCCTAGGCGCTTCAGTACTATTTCGAAGTGAGGGAGGCGCCGGAGTCGGCGGTGCTGTACCCGGGCTTCGGCAAGGAGCTCACGGACCAGCCGTATTTTGTCGCCCGAAGGGCATGACACCGGCCGTTGGTCACAATGCTTGCCGTGTTGGCTATTTCTGGTCATACTATGACCATGAAGCAGGTGCGAATCGCGGAACTGAAGGCCCGGCTCAGCGAATACCTGCGCGCGGTCCGCCGGGGTGAGACGATCGCCGTCCTTGACCGCGAAACGCCAGTCGCCCAGATCGTGCCTGTCCGCGAGCGGAATGCGCTGCGAATTCGCAGACCGGCACCGGGCGCGCCGCGCCCGAATCAGGTCCCGCTGCCCAAGCCGTTGAAGCTGAACATCGACGTCGTCCGGTTGCTCCTCGAAGAACGACAGTCGTACCGATGATCGCCTACGTCGACGCGTCGGTGCTCCTGCGCATCGCACTGCACCAGCCGGATGCGCTACCCGAGTGGCGGCAGATCGAGCAGGGCGTTTCGAGTGCGCTCGTGCTGACCGAAAGCCTGCGCACCCTGGATCGCCTTCGTTTGCGTGCCAAGCTCGCGGACGCGGAGCTGGCGACGCGGCGCGCCAAGATTCTGGAGCTGATCGCGTCGCTGGAACTCGTGGAGATCGATCCCGTGGTCCTCGAGCGGGCGGCGCAACCGATGCCGACGGAGCTCGGCACACTCGATGCGATTCACCTGGCGACGGCCCTCCTCTGGAGAGAGAACTCCCGCGTGGATCTGACGATGGCGACGCACGACAGCGCCCTCGGGCTTGCGGCACGGGCGCATGGCCTTCCGGTGGTGGGCGTGCCGCGCAATGAGCACTAGAGATCGCGCACCGCGCTCGGTCACCGGGGCAGTCTCAGCTCGCCTTGAATCGTCAAAGGCAGTTCGACCCCGGTCGCACCGGTTCCGGGCTGGCCGCCGCCGACGAACAGCTTGTAGGCGCCGGCTGCCACCAGCCGCGTTCCTTCCTCATTCACCATGCTCGAGTCGCGCGGAGTCAGCGTCAGGCGCACGTGCTGCGCCCGACCCGGACCGATGTT
>Ga0315282_10010350_pt1 | contig 14636 bp, 12 predicted proteins | sample YL17G07_20_MG_FD_203693 | JGI IMG/M metagenome (GOLD analysis project Ga0315282, IMG submission 203693) | Sediment microbial communities from Yellowstone Lake, YNP, Wyoming, USA - YL17G07_20 | ecosystem: Environmental > Aquatic > Freshwater > Lake > Sediment | place: USA: Wyoming | collected...
CTCGTCTGCCATCTCTCCTGCTCCTTTCTCGCCTGTACATTTCGCCGTCCAGGAGCAGGAACACCGGGCTCAACCCAACTCAAAGCGTAGCTTGCCTCGTGTCCCACAATCGCTGAAGACGTACAGTATTGCGCAATCGCCTTGGCTTGATATAGACGCACGACGCAACATGCCTCCGCATGTCCAGCGTGCGGGTGTTGGATGCCCCTGTCTGGATGAAGATGACCGAGTGTCGGCCGCCGGGCTAGACTGTACCACGCGTAGTCGCCCCATGTGTCGCTGCCAACCGCCCGTGAAGCCGGCCTAAGAGCACCCCCGACTCTGGCTACCCCCTCGGCTGGGAGTCGCTGGACGGGGTTCCGTCGCGGATGAGGGGCAAGCCGGGGCGCGACAGGGCCCGAAGCGATGGAGGCCCTACTCAGTCCAGTCCCGGATTGGCCTCCTCGCCCATCCTCGGCGCCTCACAGCACAGGAATCACCCCGATCACCGACAATAGCACGCTCGGGGCTGCAGGAGCGTCCTGGGAGCCAGATGAGTTTCTGGGCAGGACGAGTGTACCACCGCTATCCGACACCCGCGCCATGCCCGGGCTGCCCGATCCCAGGAGAACCTCACTCCTTGGGATGCGCCTGCTCAGCCTTGGGCGGAATACCGCGGTAGCCGCGCTTGACAAACACTCGTTGGGCGCTTGGTGAGCGGAGAAACGTAACGAACGCCCGCGCGACGGCCGGATCTGCCGCGCAGGTCGTCACTGCCGCCGGTATGGGCCTGGCCTTCGCTGCCGCCTCCGGCAACGATACGGCGTCCATGTCATCGGGGAACCGCACTGCGAAGAAGGTCCAACAGATGACAGCGTCCGCTTTCTTGTCGCGCAATGCGGCCGGCACCTGGTCGCACTTGTCGAGGCTCGCGACGATGTTGGGCTTGACCTTCTCAGCGATCCCGGCCGACTTGAGGGCACTCGTCGTGATATCCCCCAGGCATGGCTTCTCTGGCCCCTCGGTATCACTGCGAATCGCCACCCGGAGCCCGGGCCGCGCTAAGTCCTTCAGGGAACGAACACTCTGCGGATTGCCCTTCTCCACGGCGATACACGGGACCAGATAGCCGACCGTCTCGCCCTCGGTCTTCGCAACGATCCCCTTCGACCTCGCCAGGTCTATTGCCCAGTAGGATCCCGGCACGAAGACATCGCCGACCTTGGACTCAGCCATCCTGGTCACTAACTCCCTGGGAGGCCCGATGACAACGCTCACCTTCACGCCGGTTCTCTGCTCGTACAGTTTCGCGATCTCAGTCAGCGGCTGCCGAACAGCTAGCCCACCGTATACCTGCAGATCAACTGCTCTAGCGCTGGCAGGAAGCAGTAGGCAGACTACGGTTGCGAACGTCACCAAAGCAAGGAGCCCTCTCATGCGCGTCTCCTTCATTCTCGACCAGTGGGACCCCATCTATGACTCCACGAGTCGGAACCTGACCTTGAAAGATATGGACATCGCTACCCGCTCTCCATCCTTCAGCGCGGGTTCGAAGCGCAGCCGAGCCGCGTGGGTGATGGCAGCCTGGTCCAGATCTCCGCGGCCCGACGACCTAGCCAGGCCGATGTTGGTCGGCCGCCCGTCCGCTGTGACCGTGATTCTGAGGGTGGTGGTTCCCTCTGCTCCCTGCCTTCGTGCAGCATCCGGATACGGCGGCTCGGTCCAGTTCAGAACGCGTGGTGGTGAGGACGGACCCTTTGGCTTCGGGGGCAGAGGGGGAGGCGCTGGCGCCGGCGCTGGCTTCGGCATCGGTAGCTCTGGGCCGACCTCCGTACTCGTAGGGCTTGTGCCAGATGCTCTAGGGTCAGTGCTCTTTCCGGTACCGCCGAGGCCGTACTCGCCAGACGGGCCCGTCGATAGCGAATCGGCGCGGTCGAAAAGCGATGGCGTTGCCAGCAGCGGGGCCGAGACCTCGGATGCCTTGACAACCACCTCTCGTGGCAGCACCGGCAACTCGGCGGTCGTCTCGGCCTTCGGTCTCTGCGGCTTGACGAATGCCTCGTCAGGCAGGACGACCCGTCCCCTTTTCGGCGCGGCCGTGTGTGCCTTCGGCTTCGGCGCTTCAACGACGGTCGGCTTGGGCCGTGGCTTGGGTTTCGTCGGTGGGGGCGGCAAGGTGGCGATCTCGAGGTCAAGTCTCTTCTGATCACACAGCTTGGGGCAGACCACCTTGCCCAGATTGCAGAGGCAGTTGCCCCACCGATCGGCCGCGTAGAGGATGCCGCCGTGAAGAACCAAGGAGGCCACAAGAGCGAGGCCGGTAATCCGGTCAATCCCGACGCGGACATGTGAGCGAGGGATGGCGATTGCCATGGCGCAAGCCTCCTACTTCCTCGATCCCTGCTTGGGTCGCTCGGTGGCGAGCGACACGTGCCGCAACCCGACCAGCCTCGCCGCGTCCATGATCCAGATGATCTTACCGTAGGCGGCCTGGCGGTCACCGCGTATCACGACGGTCTTGTCAGGCGTGGGGATACGGCGCGCGGCATCCATCAGAACCTGTGTGAGTCCGTCTTCCGACACCGCGGTATCGCCCACTCGCATCTCGCCTGTGCTGTTGACGAGCACTGTGATCTCGTTCTGTTCCCTCGTTACGAGCTCGCTGCTCACGGCAGGCGGAAGCTCGACCTGCATCGCCGGCTCGGCGACGAAGAATGTCGCGGTAACCATGAAGATGATGAGCAGAACCAGCATCACATCGGTGAGGGGCGTGATGTTTATGTCGGAGATGATGTCATTGTTCTCGCGCTGGAGAGAGACTGCCATGCTAGCTCCCCCGAACGGCAAGGCTGATCGCCTCGGAAGCCGCAAGTTCGGCCCGCTTGAGCAGGCGGGACTGCCAGGTGATGAACACGTTGTAGATGATGACAGACGTGATGGCGACAGCCAGGCCGGCGGCGGTTGCGACCAGCGCCTCGGAGATGCCAGCCGCGACCACGGCCGGGCCGGCCGCGCCGACCTGGCCGATGTCCCGGAAGGCGCGGATGATCCCGAGCACTGTGCCAAAGAGGCCGATGAATGGGCTGATGTTCCCAATGGTGCCGACGACACCCAGGTGTGCGCTGAGACGGAGTCCCTCTGCTGAGAGCGCAGTACGAACGCGTTCTTCGACCTGGGCGCGTGGCAACTCTCGATGCTGGAGTACCGCGGCTATCGCCCGCACGCCCGGTGCCGGCGCGTCCGGCCACTTCGGGTGAGGGTTGCCTGCCTGAGCGAGGGCTGTTCGGGCGTGGGCGATGAGTTCCTGCGGGTCTCGATCAGCGCGCCAGAAGTGCCAGAGGCGCTCCACCAGAATGGCAACGCTCAACAGCGAGCAGAGCGCCAACGGGTAGATGACGAGCCCACCTTGCGCGAGCAATTGGAGCACAGGATGACCTCCTATCCTGACACTGGCTGGGCCGGGACCGAAGCCGAGCGTCTGCGCGGCCGCATCGCGAGGTACACGGGTATGCCCGCGGCCAGAAACGCCGCGAGCCAGAGTATATCCCCGGGGTTGCGCAGCAAGTGGTTGACCATCAGCGCAATCGAGGATAGGCAGAAGATTGCTGGCACCCAAGGATAGCCCCAGGCTCGGTACGGTCGTGGCGCATCCGGAGCGCGACGGCGAAGCACGAAGACCGCCGCGCCGGTGACGGCTGAGAGCAGCCAGATGACGAGAACAGTGAACGCCAGAATCCGACCCAGCGTCGCGCTGAGAACGATGAGGCACGCGAGAGTCGCTTGGGCAGCGATGGCTGCCACCGGGACTCGTGTCTGGGGGTGGACTGAAGCCAACACGCGAGGGAAGAGCCCATCTTTCGCCATCGCGTAGTAGATGCGCGGGCCGACCATGACGGTGGCGTTGAGCGATCCCAGTATGCAGACCAGGATAGCAAGGGTCAGGATGCCGGACAGGCCGGGGCCTAGCAGCGAGCTCGCCACGTCTCGGACCGGGGCGGTGGACGCCGCCAGTCCAGCCGCCGGGATCCCGTACAGGAGCACGACGTTGAACACCAGGTACAACGCGATGACCAGCAGCGTCCCGACCACGAGCGAGCGTGGGACGCTGCGCTGAGGATGGCGCACCTCCGCCGCCATGTAGGTGGCTGCATCCCATCCGAGGTAGGCGAACGATACGCCGATAAGGGCAGCGCCGAACTCCGCCAGTCCGGCGCCGGCCACGATCGGCGAGCCACCACCGAGGTTGGCCCAGCTTCCCCGCCCCGCAAACAGTCCGAAGCCGGCAATGCCGACCAGGGCAGCGATCTTGAGCCCAGTGAGCAGGTTCTGGGCGCCGCTGCCCGCGCGCAGTCCGAGGCCGTTGATCACCGAGAGGGCGATGATCAGGGCGATCGCGAGGATGTTCGCAGAGGCGACACTCCATTGGAAGATGGGTGTCTCGACAGTCCAGAGGGCATGCCCGGTCCACGCGGACGGCAGATAGGTCATGAGACCAAGTGCAACGAACGCGATGGACCCTGGGAAAGACGCGATGAATGACAGCCATCCGTCGAAGAAGCCAACGAGCGGACCATACGCCTCCCGAAGGTAGACGTAGTGCCCGCCGGCGCGGGGAAGAGTGGCGCCAAGTTCAGCGTATGTCAAGGCGCCCGTGAGCGCCATGATCCCTCCGACCAGCCAGGCGCCGAGGACGAGCGCAGGCGACGGCAGATGCCTCGCGACCTCGCCGGTCGTCAGGAAGATGCCGCTGCCGATCATGCTGCCCACGACCAGCAGGACGCAGTCCGCGAGGCCCAGGCCGCGCATGAGCCCGACCGGCTCTTGCGCGGCAGCCGCCTCTTGCGACGCTTCAGCTACCGCATCGCCGATTGTCGTCATGGCTATTCCTGCTTCCCATTCCGCACAGGCACCTATCCGAACGCGAGGTATAGGGCTCGGTAATGAGCCTTGACCGCTTGGGCAGCCGGGGTGATCGACGCGGCATCGCCCGACGTCACCGCAGCCTCGAGCTGTAGGAGCGCCCGGCTCTCGGCAGCAACGATCTCGCGATGCTTCTCCCTCTCACTTTCGGAAACCGGGTTGAACCCGAAGTCGTGGACGTGCTGCCATGCGGTACGGGCGTCGCGCACGCGGCAGGCGATGTCAGGCAGAGACGCTCGAGTGACCGAGTTCGGGTCAGCGATGATGGGGTCGCAGGCCGCCTCCATTACGTTGTGGTACTCGAACAGGACATCGCCATAGCAGGCGATGCCGTTTCGCCGCCGGAGGTCCAGCAATACCGATCTAACCGGGCCAAGCGCTTTGTGCGCTTGCGTCACACGGCCCGAGGCCAGCAGTCGGCGGGCGATCTCAAGGTAGCCGGTCACCGTCGCGAGATCCCGCTGCCAGTCTGCATCGGCCACATAGACGGGGGGAGGACTCTGATAGAACTGGTCGAGCAGAGCCAGCCACGCCGCCAGAGCATCGCTGGTGACGGGCAGGAGCGAATCGGCTTGTGCGTCAGGCCGATTGGTGTCAACCAAAGCCTGCTTGTAGAGCACGTTCCAACCCTGGAACGTCGTCTCAAACTGACTGCTGCACGCACCCATTCCGGGCTGGTCCGGTGCCCTGTCTGTACTGGCATGGCAGGCGCCGAGCAGAAGAAGGCTGGCAGACACAACCATCGCAAGCAGGCGAGCTGGCGCAAGCGCATGACGGCTCATGGAGTGATTCGCTTCCTGATCTCGACCCATCTGCCCCCCTCGAGCACGACGCGGTAGTCCGCGATCCCCGCCTTGGTCATGACCACATCGTACGAGATGATCGGGAAGGGGAAGATGCCGTTGCCGGTAGCAGCAGTAGTTGAGCTGACCCCGTACCATTGCTCAGACATGCCCCCTCCCATCTGCGCCTTCTGCTCGGCGGAGGTATACCTGCCGAAGCCACCTCCGAGGAAGGCGACTCCCCCGGGCTTGAGCACCCGGTAGACCTCGCGAATGGCCTGGACCTGATCGCGCAGAAATGGCAGCGTACCTTTCGACACGATCAGATTCGCGGAGTTGTCCGGGAAAGGCAGGCTGTGCGCGTCGGCGCAGACGAAGGAGACGCGATCGGCGACTCCCTGTTCCTGCGCGTGGCGACGGCCTGCCTCGATGGCCTCGGGTTCGATGTCCAGGCCGGTGACCTTGAGTTTGGTCTGCTTTGCGAGGATCACCGCCATTTGGCCCGGCCCGCAGCCGAGGTCGATGGCCGTGCCCCCTGTGAGGTGGTAGTCCTCGACAAGCTGGCGCACGATATTACTGTAAGCAAGGTTCATCCGCGGCGCGGCGCTCGTGTCGTACTCGGTCGCGTGGGCGCCGTCATCCAGCATCAGGGCGTGCGAGAGATAGACCCGCTTCGCGCGGCCGTCGGTGCTGAGGAAATCGACGAGCGCCCCCGCCTCCTTGGGTGAGCGCGCCTTCGGGGTTACGAAGGCCGGGATCAGCGCGGCCAGTTCCGGCCCGTAGCGGCTGATCGGAATCCGCATGACCACCGGGTTGAGCGGGCCTCCGGCGGCGGTGTAGTCCCAGCCAAGAACGGCGTCCACCTTGCCTTTCGCCAGCAGGTCCATCATGTCGTCGCCGTCAACGGCAGTGGCGACAAAGCTGCTCTCCTTTCCCTTCAGCAGCTTCTCGCCCCGCCATGCGCAGAACTCGATCTTGCCCCACCTGAGGCCAGGCTGGCCCAGGTCCTCGATTCCCCGGATACTCTTCGGGTTGCCTGGAAGAACGATCACGGCCATCCGCCCGCAGAACAGGGGCTTCCGGCTGGCCGGAACGACGTATCCCTTCTGCTCCCAGATGTCGGCCAAGCGATTGCAGGAGGGGACGAGCACATCCATGTCGCCCTTCGCCGGAAACTCCATAAGTTGCGAGTGAGGGAACGGGTGGACGATCACCTGGTTGCCCGTGTCAGCCACCCAGATAGCGGCCGCTTCGCGTAGAACTGGCGCGTACTCGTCGTAGACGCCCACCTCGACACGGGCCGCGCCCGCCGCGACGGCAAACAGAGCGCTCGCCAGGAGCGCGAACGCCAGCATCGTTAGGAGTCGTGCGCGCATCACTTACCCTTCCTTTGCCGGAGCTGCTAGCTTGCGGAACTCGATCCAGGTCCCGCCTTCAGTGATGTGACGGTAGTCGGAGATGCCGGCGCGGGCCATCAGCTCCGGGACGTTGTCCAGGGGGAAGGGGAAGTTGAAGGATCTGGGAGTGGGCTGGTGTGTCTTCTCCGCCTCCTCCGGGGAGAGGAAGCGGCCGGAGCCGCCGCCGAGGTAAGCCCAACCGCCAGGCTTGAGCACCCGCATGATTTCGCGCAGAGCGGTCGCCTGATCGCGCCAGAAGAAGATCGAGCCGCGACTCATGACCACGTCGAAGCTGTTGTCAGGGAAGGGCAGCGCATGAACATCCGCCGCCACCCAGCGCATGCGCGAATCAAGTCCGCACTCCTTGCCGTACTGAACAGCGAAGTCAATCGCCTCCGGCTCTATGTCAAGGCCCGTCACCTCCAGCCCGGAAGCCTTTGCCACCTCGACCGTTAGCTGACCGGGCCCGCAGCCCAGATCAAGGCAGTTGGTTGCTCCTGCCGCGTAGTCCGCTGCGACCGTCTTAGCGACCGAAATATAGGAGGGCATCATCCTCTTTCCCGCGCCCTCCTTGTAGTCGGCTGCCCTTCCGCCGTCGCTATCGAGGATTGAGCGAGACAACATCAAGCCACTAGCCTCGCGCGACTTGACGCAGAACTGGAGGAGCGCCTGGGCGTCAGCAAGACGCTTCGTTCCTCGCACCGCGTAGCCATGCCCGGCCACCGCGGCGTTCTCGCCGGCGACGGAGCGAGGAAGACGAATCGTCACCAACTCGGGCCGTAGGCGACCGGCGATGTCTATTCCAACAACCACATCGAGCTGGCCGGCTTGCAGACGGTCAAGGAGCTTATCCATCGAGGCGTCGGTGGCAGCAGCCTTCGCTTTCACCTTATTCACTAGAGGACCAGCGGCCTGGGTGGTGCAAAAGCCTATCTGCAGCCCAGGCCGCTCGAGGTCCTGGGCCGACATGATGCCCAGGGGATCGGTCGGAGGCAGGAACATCGCCAGGCGCCCGTAGTAGAGGATGGTGTCGGACTCGGGCACCACTAATCCCAACTCCATCAGCTTTCTGGCTGAGCCCGGGCAAGTGCCCAGCACGACGTCGAAGCGACCCGCCCTAATACCTTGTTCCAACTCGGAGAACCCCGAGCAGAGCGTGGCCGTGGCGATGGTGCTGGAACTGACGATCCACGCCCCCACCAGCTCCTCCCCGAGACGGCTTGGCGCCGCCGGCATGATCGCCACTCGTAGCGGCTCGGCCGTCCGGCCCTGCTCGCCATCATGCGTCTGCGCGGCAGCTGGCGCGCAGACCCGGCCACCTGCACCGCCGGGCTGCCCGGCGAAGGCCACCCCAGCCAGCACAGCGATCAACGCGAAACAAAGCCCTAACCGTCGAAAGCGTGTTCTCACAGGTCATCCTTTCTCACAGGTGGTGTGCGAAGCTCAGCCCGCATCCACTACTTGAAACTGCCCGAGCGGCTAATGCCGAAGACGTAGTTGCGCCCCGGGCGTGGAAAGCCGGGTTGGCTCTCGTAATCCTCATCGAACATGTTGTTCATGGCAGCCGACAGGGCCCAGCCTGCACCCAGCTCGCGTGAGGCCGTCAGGTTGGCGTAGTGGTAGCCGGGAAGTGGATACGCCAAAGCGTAGTAGCCGGAGCGCGCGAGCTGAGCATCCACGTTCGTGTAGCTGAGGGCGAGACGGGTGAGCGCATCCGGTGATGACCACCGGAGGCCAAGGCTGAACTGCCCTCTGGGTGGAACCGCCAGCTGAAGAGGCCGGCCCTCGGCCATGGGGATTCGCCCAACGTCCTGGTGCAGCAAAGTGTAGTTGGCGAAGTAGCGGAGGGATTGCGCCGAAGGCACCGCTCCCTCCAGTTCCGCTTCCCACCCTGACCGCGTGTAGTCCGCCTGCACCTGGATGTAGTCGGTTGACTTGCTGACATCGCCACCTGTCTTGAGATAACTCACGAAGTAGTTGCTGACCGCAGATCGGAACCAGCCCACGCGTCCCTGGAGGAAAGAGAAGCGCCTCTCGATCCCGACGTCAATGTTATCGCTGGTCTGGGTTCTCAGCTTCGGGTTGCTCGCCAGTGCGCTCGGAGTGGGGTACGACACGCCGGTCCCGAGGTGCGCATAGAGAGTGGCCTGAGCGCCCATTTCGCGCTCCAGGCCGAGAGCATAGGTCAACGCGTTGTGTAGCCCCAGTCCTGGGATCTCGTATCGCCCGCCGTAGAAGAAGCGAGTGCCCTGCTTGATGGCCCATTCGTCCTGCGCGTAGTAGCCTAGCAGGCGGCTAGCGGCCGGCTGCGAGCCGGCGGCGCTGGTCCAGTAGGGCACCCTGGGCTGGGGGACCAGCGTGGTGCGGTCCTTCTGCAGGACGAAGTCCTGCGTGTAGCCATCCAGGCGCCAGTGCTCCATGCCCACCCGCAAGTAGTGGTCCCGCGCGGGCTGCAAGCGGAACATGACGTTCTGGCCGTAGATGTTGCCGGCTTCATCGTAGAAGGTGGTGGCGGGAAGCTTGGCAGGCTGGACCGGCCCCCCGTACGTGAAGTTGTGGTAGAACTGGTAGCGCCACCAGAACAGCAGATCCAGCCCGGTGTTGTTCTGCGGGGAGAAGGGATGGGAGTAAGCCAGGGTGGCTACCTTCTCACGGTAGGGGTCTATGCCCCAGTAGGCCGGTGCCGTCTTGGCGAAGATCTGCCAGTCCTTGTCCCAGACATCGAAGCGCCGCCTGCCGTCAACGCTCATGATCGAGAACTTCAGAGGATCACCGTTGCGCAGGTTCTGGTCGAGCTTGAGGAAGAGGCGCTGGAGAGCGTGCCCACCGAACTCGAGATTGCTGTTGGCGTTGTCGTGGTCGGCGACCAGGTACTGGCCGCTATCGGCATCGCCCTGCCCGACGCCGATGCCGAAGTGACGGTAGTCGAAGCTGCCCACTTCGTCATAGGCCCTGTACTCACCCTTGGTCTTGCCTCTTCCGCTCCTGGTGACGATATTGACGACGCCGCCGCTGAGCGCCTGGGGACCGTAGATCAGGGATGATGAACTCCTGATCACGTCCACGCGCTCTATCGCCGAGAAGGGCAGCGTGTACAAGATCCTGTTGGCGAAGATGCCGCTGCTGATCAAGGCACCGTCTAGCAGCACCACAGGAGTCGAGGCCGCGCGGACGTTCACGAAGGTCTCGAATCTGCGCCCCTGATGGGTCACGGTCACGCCGGGCAGGAACTCGAGCGCGTCGGCCAGGTTGGTCTCACCAGTGGCTTTCAACTCTGCGGCGTTGATGGAGGTGATCACCTCGCCGGTGGTGGGCGCGAGCGACTGCACCGGCTGCTCACCCACTTTCTTGCCAACGACCTCGACCTCGATCTCCGGCTCTTCCTGTCCGAGCGCTGCCGGGGACTCATCTTTCCGGGCCGCCTTGGCGCCGGCAGGCTGCTCGGGTGCCTTGGTTTCGGCCGTCGGGGCAGGCGGTGCGCCCTGCTCCGCGATCCCTGTCGGGGCGGTCTCGTCGTCAGCCACGGCGGCCGGAACTGCCGGGCAGAAGCCGAGCAGACCGACCACCAGCGCCGCCACTGTAAGCTGCCACCAGCGCGTTCTCATACAGCACCTCCGTTCCGTGCGAGAGGATCTCGTGATCACAGACTAGCGGTCAGCCGCAAAGTCACAGGAAAGCCTTCGGGAAGCCTTCGTGAATCCGCGGAAGTGCTCTGTCCTGACTACGGGCTGCTGCCTCCCTGTACCGGGGGGCTCGGAACCGCTGCCAGGAGAGAGCACAGGCGCCAATGATGGCCAGCGCTGCAACGGCGGACCTCGCTGCCAGCTGTGAACAGAAGGTGAAATGCGACTATGGGCATTCGGGGCAGCGACGCGGTCTGCGGGTGGACTCGCTCGGATGCAACGCGTCAGGAGTCAGCGGCTCGCGCGGCCCACGCTGCCGAAGGAGTCGTCGGCGCAGCTCAGCACACGTTTGGTGGCTGCCACGACCTCCAAGGGCCCGAAGGGCTTGGTGGTACAAGGCCGCGAAGACAGGTCACCCAGATTGGGCTAGTGCGCCCACTCGCGCACCATGAGCCAAGACGCGGGAGGGCAGCGATGCTGTCACGCGGCGGTTCGCGTGACAACTTCCCGCACGGCCCGCAGCGTGGTCCGGATCTGGTCTTCCGTGTTCAAGCCAGATAGGCTGAGCCGGACAGCGCCGTGGGGGCGGGTGCCCAAAGCCTTGTGGATCAGCGGCGCGCAGAGCACTCCCCCAGCACACTGGATGCCGAGGTGTAGGAGATCGCGCACGACCTCGTCTGCAAGTCGGTTCGCGACCGTGAACGCGACTATTGGCAGCCGTGGAGAGCGTGGCGCATCGCCGACTAGATGGACTCCGGGTACCCGCCGAAGCCCGCGCCGGAGAATGCTGGCCAGGCGGTACCCTTGGTCTCTGTACGATGGGGCCGACTCCAGGGACCACTCCAGAGCCGCACGAAGGCCCGCGAGGTCCGCGGCGCTGGGCTGCGCCGCGGCTGTTCCATGGTCTGCCGGCACCAGCTGAGTCGAGGGCCCCCATCGATAGCGTACTCCATCGCCGCACACACAGCTGGGAGCGAGGGAGATATGAGGAGCGACGTACAACGCTCCCGTTCCCGCTGGCCCGCGCAGCCGCTTGTGCCCGCTTATGGCAACCATGTCCGCCTTCAGGTCGGCGGGGACCACCGGCACTTCGCCGATGGTTTGCGCCGCGTTCAGCAGGGTCTCGGCGCCCACGGACTTGGCCAGCGCGAACAGCGGCTCGACATCGAAGATCCGGCCCGTGACATGCGATGCGTGCGGCAGGACGACAAGGCGGACACCACGATCAAGGGCGGCACTGAAAGCGGCCGCGTCGATCTGGCCGGTTGCATCCAGGCCGATGATGTAGAGGTGAATCCTTCTGGCTTGTTGCAGACGGTACAACGGCATCAGAACGGCAACGTGATCGGCGCAGCTCGTAATGACACCCACCCTCCGCAGCCGCCTCGTGCCATGGATGGCAAGGTTGAGCGCATGCGAAGCGCCAGTGGTGAGGATGACTCGTTCGGGGTCCGCCACATCGAGCATCCGCGCGAGCCGCTCTCGACACTCCCGTGCCACACTCGCATCGTCCGCGATATCGCCTAATCCCCCTCCTGGAGGGGACGTGAGAGCTGAGGTGACTGCCTCCACAACCCCAGGCGCCTTCGGCCACGAAGTCGCTGCCTCATCGAGGTAGATGAGGTCGGGTGATACTCGCTGCCTTTGTGCAGTCTCGAGCACGAGAAGGCGCTCCACCATGCGAAGGTTTTCCCGTCCCGCCTGGCTCGTGCGGCGAAACCATCGCTCATAGTTGCGAGGCGTCCACACAGGGAAAGGAACGCGGCGAATACCCGCACTGAGCTGCCCTGACTTACTGCAGACCATGAGAAAGCTACATCACCGGGATGGCGATTTGGTGTAACGATAGGAACAGGTGCGTGAACAAGGCCAAGTCCTTGGTCACGAGCTTGGTTGCAGGGGATGGCACGCCTACGAGGCTTCACCGCGCGCAGACCCGGCGCTATCAGGGGCACCAACAAGACCCAAGCACAGCACTGGGACACAACTAGCCCGAGCGGGCATCGCGCCGCCAGCAGGGCCGAGAGCATCCATGTCACGTGTGAATGAATGGTGAATGACGACGGCTCTGATAGGGGGCCAGCGACGATGATCTGCCCCGCAATACTCAGGGACCCGCATGCACGTTCCTGGGGTAGCAAGGGCTGCCGGTCACTGACCGGCCATGGGCAACGGGCCAATCCCGGGGCTGCTCAAGAAGCGATGCCGTGGAATCCTGACAGGGCGAGGCCGTGCTGCGGAGTAGATGCCATCCCGGGCAGACCTGTCTGCGTGCGCAACTCACCGGACGCACAGGTTCGCAACTGCAACCTCCTAAGCAGACGCTGCCAGGATAGGAACCTCTGACCTCGTCCACAGGGAGTGAGCGTTCGGTACCAGATCAGTCTCCTTCAGCATGCTGCCGTATTCGGCGTCTCTCATAGCGTAGTCGCTGCTCACCACAGGTAGCGCTGCGCCCAGCTAGCACGCCAAGGCGACCGTACAGGAAGCGGACCAGGGACACCCAGATTCCCAATCCAGTGCTCTACCATCTGAGCTACCCCGGCGCGCCGAACTCAGCCCTTAGTCGGTGGTGCAGGACTGTCTCGCGACAGCCTACTAGCCACGGCCAGGAGCCCGGCCTCACCCTCGCGGCCCACTCCCGGGAGCGACAAGATGCCCTCGCTCTGCGTCATCGGGCGGAGCCGCCTCTCGGCAGCCCGAACCAACGCTGCGAACGATCCCAGCACAGCACCGACCGTGGCTGACCCCGGTCCGATGCACCGGCGAATCGCCTCCCGTCGGAAGCGCACCTCCTGGCGAATCCGGTCCTTCGTGTACTCCAGCGCGGCCTCGGATACGGCCTCCGCGCCCAAGCCGTCCAGCAGGGCCTCCAGCCGTGGATAGTGGGCCACCACGACAGGCTGCTTGCCCTTCCGGTGGTGCTCGCCGAAAGGGATGGGGTCCAGGCTCCGCCGCCCAGAGACGTGGTAGACCGTATGCCATGGGTCACCCCGCTCGCGGTATCGGGCGATCCTCTGGGAGTGGGGGAGGTTCACCTCGGCGATGAGGTCGCAGACGTGGCCGGGCGGCGCGCTCACGAGGTGGTCGGAGGCGAGGTCTATCCGAGAGACGCTGAGGCGCGGGTCGCGCAGCCACGGGAACTCCTGGAGGGAAGCCTCCATCAGAGCGGCGATCTCGCCGAGCGACAGGAGCCGGGTAGTTTCTGGCGCAGAGAAGTGGGCGATGAGGGAGTACCCACGGATCCGGAGCCGCCCGGACAACGGGTCCCGGAACCAGCGCCTGCGCACCTCCGGCCGCAGCAGCGAAGCTTCGATCTCACGCACATGCTCCACTGGCGGCCGACCCTGGAGGTAGAACTCCAGGCTGTGGAAGGTCCAGTCGTCGCAGGACAGGGTGAGGCAGGGCCGCTGAGGGGGAATGCCACTCTTACTACGGGGCCCGGGCTGGCCTGGGGGCAGTCTCGTCGGCGTGGTCTGTGGGAAGGTTGCCATGTGTCTGCTTCCAGCAGTTGTAGTTGGCCCGCCGCTGGGGCCAAAGCAGAGGGACCCGCGGCGATCATGCCGGGGTCCCCCGTCTGGATCAGTGCGATTGTCTGTGGCTACTGTCGTCTGGGCTGGGCAGGAATGCGGCGCTAGCCGCTGCCTACCGCCCGTCGTCGCTCCTCTGCAAAGCCACCAGGGCATGCCTGAAGGCGGTGCAACCTGATCACCCTGGGCGGGAGCCGAAAAGTCAAGGGTGTCAAAATCCCCCCGGGGCTACCACAACCCTTGACTTTCTCGCGTGCGAGCTCTAGCACGGCCTCGAGGCTGCCTTGCAGCGTCAGCACCGCCCCTGGTCGCTTGCGCCCCGGCCGGTCCTCTCCGCTGACCTCGATCTTCCCCACCAGCCGCGTCAGCGCGCGCTTCACCTGCTCCAGCTGTCCGCCTGCCAGC
>Ga0315282_10010351_pt1 | contig 14636 bp, 13 predicted proteins | sample YL17G07_20_MG_FD_203693 | JGI IMG/M metagenome (GOLD analysis project Ga0315282, IMG submission 203693) | Sediment microbial communities from Yellowstone Lake, YNP, Wyoming, USA - YL17G07_20 | ecosystem: Environmental > Aquatic > Freshwater > Lake > Sediment | place: USA: Wyoming | collected...
GTCCCGGGAGGGCCCTTTTCCCCGTTCTTCGGGAGTGAAAATCTGAATCTTGCCGAAAACTCCGTCGTATCCCGGCGTGATCTTCAGGCGTCCTTCGCGCACGCGCAGGATTCCTTCCAGGATCAAGGGCGGGGTGAAGGAAGAAAGCTCTTCGGGGGAGAGTTCCAAAAGGATGTCAAACTCCGAGCCCCCCCGTTCGACCAGGCGGAGGTATTCTTTCTCAACGGAGGAAGCGTTAGCTCCCACTCCAAGGGCGTCCGCGATGATCTCTTCCAGAGGAACCATGTGCAAGGATGGGATGGCCTTGGCCGGGACCGAGCCTTCCGGCCGGTCCGCCAACTCCTCGACGCGATTCATCACCCCAACAGTCAAGCGTTTGCCACAGACGGGACAGAGGCTTTTGTGTTTGCGGGTTTCTTTCGGAGAAAACAGAATGCCGCAGTTGCGATGGCCGTCGAAATGATATTTTCCTTCTTCGGGGAAAAATTCGATGGTAAAGAGAAACTTCCTCGGGTCTTTATTGCGGATGGCCTCCCGGATGCCGGCATAACTCATATCGCAGTTGAATATGTTCGCCTCGCGGCCGATTTTGTTCGGGGAATGCGCGTCCGAATTGGAGATCAGCGTGAGGTCGTCCAGGGCCGACAGCCGCCAGTTCATCTCGGGGTCCGAGGAAAGCCCCGTCTCGACGGCGTAAATGTGCTTGGATTCCTCCTCATAGCATTCGGGGATAGAGTCAAAGCCCGAGTTCGCCCCGAAGATCGAAAACCAGGGTGTCCAGGCATGGGCCGGAATGAGCAGGAAATCCGGAGAGCTGTCCAGGATCATCTTCAGGAGGTCTTTGGCGGAAAACCCGAAGATCGGCCGGCCGTCGGAGCTGGTCTTGCCGAACCTCCCCAATTTGGAGTTGATGCGATCGGCCGCCTCGAAGGAGGGAGCAAATATCAAAGTGTGGATCCGCCTTCCCTTCCCTCCCTGAGTGAACATGTTGCTCACTTCCCCCGTAAGCATGAACTGTGTGCCCTCGGGGTCTTCTTTCAATACGAAGAGTCCATTCCCTAGGGGACGCAGCTTCGCTTTCAGGTCCAGAAGATGGAGCGGGTGGGTGAAATCCCCGGTCCCCAGGACTTTGATCCCTTTTCGTTTGGCCCATGCTGAGAGCGTCTCCACTTCCATATCCCGGCTGGTCGCCCGGCTGTATTTGGAATGGAGGTGGAGGTCGGCAATGAATTTCATTTTGGCCTTTTCCCCCCTGGGAGTCAAAGATGTAAAAGGGCGGCTCGGAAAGGTGCTATTTTTCCTTCAAGAGCTTTCTGGCATTTTCAACGGTCTTGGCCACAAACTGAGAGCAGCGCTGGCGCAGGTTCATCTCCTGGAATTTTTTCCGGTCCGCCGGGTCCAGAAGATTCAGATGGATGAGATCCTTACACTGGATCGTTCCGAAATCTTTCTCGAATTCCCGGATCATCTGCTGGACCTTGGCATAAGTCTTCTCCCTGTTTTCTTTTTCTTCCCCCCGGGTAGAGCCGTAACAGAAGCCCAATCCCATGGCTCCACCCACGACGGCCCCGCAAATCGTTCCCCAGCGGGCTACGCCTCCTCCGAAGGGGGTGGCCATCTTTGTCGCTTGCGTTCGATCAAAATTCAGATCCTCCCCGAGGATCGTGATCACAGACTCGGCTCAGTTCAGCCCGCTCACCAGGAGGTCGAATGATTTCTTCTCCAGCTCTGTTTTGGTTTCCATGGATTCCTCTTTTTCCGAAAGAAATTTGTACCCCATACGTCCGAATCGTATTATATGGGTCCGGGCGTCCCATGTCAATTTTTTGCTTCCAGCCCCCCCGGAATTCAATTGGAAGTTTCAGGTTGATAGTAAAGGGGGCTGGGGGATTTGAAAGCTGTTTTTAGCGAATGATAAGAAGGTCTTGACAAACATACACTGGCAGTGTATATTTTTTTTAGAGAATACCGGTTGTCCCAAGAATTCCTTTTAAACTTGTAACGGTTTCCTAAGGGGAAGGCCATGGAAAATGGAAGCTACACCATCGGCGAATTTGCCGAGCTCATGAAGGTCAGTCCCAGGACGATAGATTTTTATACCCGCCGGGGGCTTCTTCATCCCGACCAGCTCCGACAGGGTCATGGGTACCGGCATTATACGGAAGGGGACCGGCGCCGCGTAACCCTGATCAAGCAGCTCCAGGCGAGGAAGTTCACGCTGCGGGAGATTCGCCAGATTTTGGATGCGAACCGCCGGGAAAACGTTCCCTCCGCGGTTGATGCCATGGAACGGGTAGCGAGCGATCTGGAAAAACTTCGCACCCTCGTCCAGGAAACTCGCTCCGCAGCTTTGGCGACTGACCAACCGGCCATACGCCTGGTCGCGGCCGAAGCCTTACAACGAGCGACGGCGCTTTGCACATTGATGGTTACATTATTGCAGGACATGCCGCTTTTATAGATTGCTTTGCGAAAGGGAGGGAAAAAAATGTCGGGCAACACCTTTAAAACCTTTATATTGCTGGCCGGGCTAACCGTGCTCCTATTGCTCATCGGGCAAGCCCTGGGAGGGCGGTCCGGCCTATACTTTGCTTTCTTCATGGCCTTGGTCATGAACATGGTTGGCTATTGGTTCAGCGACAAGATCGCTCTGGCCATGAGTGGGGCCAAGGAAGCTTCCATGAATGAGGCTCCGGAGCTGCACCAGATGATTGAACGATTGGCCGTCCAGGCCGGTCTTCCCAAGCCCAGGGTTTACATCATCCCCCAGGATACTCCGAATGCCTTTGCCACCGGCCGGAACCCGGAACACTCCGCAGTGGCCGTGACCCAAGGAATCCTGCGCATCCTCAAGCCCGCTGAATTGGAAGGGGTCCTGGCTCATGAGCTTTCGCATATCCGGAACCGGGACATTCTCATCAGCAGCGTGGCCGCGGTCATTGCGGGGGCGATCAGCTACCTGGCGACCATGGCCCAATGGGGAGCCTTTCTCGGAATGGGGCGGAGCGATGATGAGGAAGGAGGCGGGGGGAACATCGTCGGGGTGATACTCATGGCCATCGTGGCGCCCATTGCCGCCATGCTGATCCAGATGGCCATTTCTCGCAGCCGTGAATACCAAGCCGATGCGACGGGGGCCAAGATTATCGGTGCCGGTCAACCTCTGGCCAATGCCCTGCTCAAACTGGAGGAATACAACAAGCAGATTCCCATGCAGGTCAATCCCGCGCAGGCTCAGATGTATATTGTAAATCCACTCTCAGCGACCGGGGTCACTCGCCTCTTCAGCACCCATCCACCCATCGAAGAGCGCGTCGCTCGTTTGATGGCCATGAGGCCCCAGGATCTTCACTAACAGAATACAGAAGACGGGCGTCAGAAGAAAAATCCCGCCCTCGGCGGGATTTTTCTTTCTCCCTTCTCCTGCCTGTTCTGCTCTCAACGGCTCTTTTCCAGGGCTCTCTCCAGGTCTTCGATAACCTCCGATGCCTCTTCGATGCCGACAGAAAGGCGCACCAGGCGGTCGCTGATCCCCACCTTCGCCCGCTCTTCCGGTGTCAAGGCCCGGTGGGAAGAGATGGCCGGGTAAAGGGTTAAGCTGTAAACGTCGCCCAGCGTGGTCGCCGGAAGAATGAGCTTCAGCGCTTCCATGAAGCGGAAAACTTTCTTCTTTCCGGCGTCCTTGATCTCGAAAGAAATCATGCCCCCGAATAATCCGGGGGGGAACAGTCTTTGGGCTAGCTCGTGCTGGGGATGGCTCGCCAGACCGGGATAGTTTACCCGGGCAATGCGCGGATGGCCTTCCAGCCACCGGGCCACTTCCATGGCGTTCTGACAATGCTGGCGCATGCGCAGGGGGAGGGTTTTCAACCCCCGGAGGGTCAGCCAGGCTTCCATGGGGCCCAAATTCCCGCCGGTCATTTTTATGATTTCGTGCAGGATCGAACGATTCGCCTTGGATGTTACAACGGCTCCCCCCAGTACATCCCCGTGACCGCCGATGTACTTGGTCGTCGAATGCACGCAGAAGTCCGCCCCGTGCTGGATCGGCCGGCAAAGAAAGGGAGTGGCAAAGGTGTTGTCCACGATGACCTTCGCCCCGATTTTGTGGGCCAGATTACAGATCGTTGGGATATCGGCGACCTTCATCAAGGGGTTGGAAATGATTTCCAAAATCACGGCTGCGGGCCGGGTTTCCAAGAGGACCTTCTGCAATTCTTCAAGATTGGTCACGTCCACGAATTTGGCCCGTACACCCAGCTGGGGAAATAGACGGGCACAAATCGCGTAGGTGGCCCCGTAGACATCGTAGGCTGAAAGGAGCGAGGTTCCGGCTTTGACCCCGGCGGCCAGCAGGCTGGCATGTACCGCCGCCATTCCCGAACCGAAGGTCAGGGCCGCTTCTCCCTCTTCCAAGGAGGCCAGGGCCTCTTCCAGGGCGGAATTCGTCGGGTTTCCATAGCGGGCATAGACATATCCCTCCCGCTCATTGCCGAAGACCGCGTCGAGGTCTCGCATGTCTTCATACAGAAAGCCGACGGTGTTGTAAATGGGCGTGGTAACCGGTTGAAAATCCGGCTTGGCTGCGCGCTCCCCGGCGTGAACCGCCTTCGTAAAAATTGATTTTCCTTTAACCATTTTCTTGCCTCCCTATCTAAAGGGGCGGTTTCCTCTTCGCCTTTTCCCCTTTTCGCGTTGCCAAGGTTATACCGTAGGCTACGCCATCATGCCCGCCATCTTTTTCTGTACCGCTTCAGCCTCTGCGACAATCCGTTCGATTACCTCTGAGACTTTAGGCATGTCTCTGATCAGGCCGGTAGCCTGACCCACGGGCAGAACCCCATTTTCATTATCTCCGTCTTCCGTGGCCAACTGAATCGCCTTGAAGGCGTTGGCCATGAAGGCCAGATCCTTAATCGTTTTCCAACCGGAAGCCAGGACCCCAAAGAAAAGCTTGGAGTAGGGGATACGCAAATTCTTGGCAATGTCCCTGGAGTTCAAGAATGCCCGGGGCAGGTTCAGACCCCGCTTGATGGCCTTCTCCGCGGCGCCCGTTTTCAACACCCGGCAGGGGAGCCCGTCGAAACGGTCAGAATAAAGCGTATCGTACACTTCTTTTTCGATGGAAAGTTTCTTGAAATTTTCGTGCAGCCGGCTTTCCTGGGTGGTCATGAAGCGGGTTCCCATCGCAATCCCATCCGCTCCCAGCGCCAGGGCTGCCGCCAATCCCCGCCCGTCGCAAAAACCCCCGGCGGCGATGATGGGAATTTTCACCGTATCCGCGATACTGGGGATCAACACCAGGCTGGTGGCATCTCCCCCATGGGCGGCGGCCTCGTGGCCGGTAACGATCAAGCCATCCGTCCCATAATCCTGCGCCCGTTTCGCATGCCTGTGGTTTACGACCGTCGCCAGTACCTTCCCGGCGTATTCATGCGCCCTCTTGACAATCCAATCGCCTTTTCCCAGGGCAAAGTTGATCACCGGCACCTTTTCCTCGAGCAGAACGTTCGCATTTTGAGCCGCCCCCGGGAAAAGCAGGGAGGCGTTCGCGCCAAAAGGCTTATCGGTGAGCCTCCGGATCTCCCGCACCGCTTTTCTCGTCTGCTCCGCATCCAGAGGCCCCGTAGCCAGGATGCCCAGCCCTCCCGCATTCGAAACCGTTGCCACCATCTGGGGGACGCTGATCCAGCTCATGCCCGAGAGTAAAATCGGATGTTTAATACCCAGCAGGTCTGTAATCCGCGTTTTCATAAAAGGCCCCCCATCTTTCTGATGAATTCTAACCAACCGGCGCGGAAAACTCAATCTTCCCTTTCATCCTGTCCCTTCCATTAAAGAGCGGCAACTTTTTTCCGCAGATCATCTGCCTCACGGATTATGCTCTCGATGATATCCTTCATAGGCATGATCTTGTTGACCAGTCCTACCCCCTGCCCGCAGGAAATGGTTCCGGCGTTCAGGTCTCCTTCCTGGAACATTTTTTTGGCCCGATCGCCAGTAGCCGCCTTGATAATCTCCTGCAAGGCAGCCTGCTTCTTTTCCAGTTCGGCCACTCTCCTGGCGGCGTCGTTGATCCAGACGCGGTGGGAATTCTGGATGGAACGCATGATCACCATCGTATCCAACTCCGTCGCGTCAAGGAAAGCCTTTTTCAGGCTGGGATGAATGGGACATTCTTCAGCTACCAGGACGCGGGTCCCGATGATCACGCCTTGAGCCCCCAGGCTCAAGAGGGCGAGAAATCCCCGTCCATCGGTCACCCCTCCCCCTCCGATGACCGGCACTTTCAGAGCATCCACGACCCGCGGTACGAGGCAAAGAGTGGTGACATCCAAAATTCCGGTGGCTCCGCCGTTTTCATACCCCACTACGGTCACGGCATCGGCCCCGATGGACTGGGCCTTCAAAGCATAACGCACACCCACACACTTGTGCAGGAAAGTGACGCCCTGATTCTTCAAATCCTTGGCAAACTCCTCCGGGGCCCGGTTGCCCGATGTCTCCACAATCTTGATTCCCTCCTCAAAGAGGACTTCCAGATACTCCCGGTTGTCCACGGGCCTCCTTGCTGGAAACAGGTTCAGATTGACGGCGAACGGCTTATCCGTCATTCCCCTGAGTCTTTTCAACTCCTCGCGGAATTCTTCCTTCTTCTGGAAGGTGGCTGAGGAAAGAACGCCGAGGGCCCCGGCATTGGAGGCTGCGGCCACCATCTCTGCCCGGGCCAGATGCATCATCGTCCCGACAACGATGGGATACTTGATCCCTAAGATTTCCGTGATCTTTGTCTGGAACATTCTCTTCATCCCTTCAGTATTCCAAATTCTCACCCGGTTTAGTCTTTATCCTTAACGGGAATCTTGGACTCGCATGGAACACCCGTCTGGCAGAAACCACATCCATACCCATCGAAATGGAATTGAGACTTCACATAACTTGCCGTCTTCTGCACATAACTTCTGCATTTCTTTTTGTCGTGTCCGGCTTTGGTTATGGCGTCGGCCGGGCAGCGTGGAATGCATTTCCCACAGGTGCCTTTGGAAAAAAACAAACAGTAGGCATGATGATCTTGATAGGGCCGCTCTGTGGCCGGAACTTTGATTTGGGCCACGACCGAACCGCAGCGCATGGCCTTGCCCCTGGGAGTAATCAGGCCGTCACAAAGACCAAAGGTTCCCAATCCGGCTGCATAGGCGGCGTGCCGCTCAGACCAGGTGGAAGCGAAGACATGCTGCTCCGATTCTTTCCACCCCCATTGAGGAGAAAGCATGGGGGCCACCGCCTCAATCCCGGCTTCTTTCAGGGTGGCCACCACATGTTTGCGAAGCTTTACATTGGTCTCTTCCCCGAAGATTCGGGCTCTGGCCCAGCTTTCCGGGGGATTCACGGTCTCCCGGCGAAGGTCCGCTTTCGTGCTTTCCATCTGGGGTAAAATCCAGCTTATTACCGTCAGTTGATCAACGGTCACTTCCAACGCGGGAAAAGTAATCTTGAATACCTCCAGCGGAGTCCAATGAAAAGGACCCACAAATTTTTTGTATTCTTGGTAGAGGGGGTCGTCCCCCCTGGAGAATCCCACGAGGGGGTCCGCCCAGGCTTTCTCATTCTTGGCATTTTTGAGGGTGTTCTCCGGGGATTTATTTATAAAATCCTTGATCATGCTTTCAATCCAATTTGCCGGATTCTTAATTTGATCACTACCTTTCATCCTGACCTCCATCATAAAAAGTTACAGGTTACAAGTTACTGGTTTCAGGTTTAAAGTTCCAGTCCCGCACTTCGCGGGATTAACTCGATTGTATAGAAATTTCCTTTTTTCCCTTCCCCCTCACCCCCGCCCTCTCCCCCGTTTACGGGGGAGAGGGGAAGGGTGAGGGGGCTTAACTCGAAAATTTATTTCTGGGATTCCATGGCCTGCCGAAGTGCCTTGCGGTTCATGGGGGGCTCGGGTGCTCCCGGCCTCTCCTCTAAAACGACGGCCTCTGCGGGGCAACCCGTGGAGCAAATCCCGCAGCCGAAGCACCGGTCCATATTCACTTCGGGCACGTTTTCCCGAAGAGTCAATGCCTTGGCCGGACATCGATCGACGCAGGTTTCGCAGGTCGTGCATAGGTCTGGGTCAAAGCGGGGCTGGAAACCGGAGAACAGGGCCTTCCCGGGTTTCGGCTGACGGAGCGCTGTCTGGAGGATGATCGCACAATGGCACGGACAGCAGTTGCAGAGGAAGTCGATCTCCTGCGTGTTGAGGCTGGCATGAACCAGACCCGCCTCTTCGGACCTCCTCAGGACTTCCCTTGCCTCTTCCTTGCTCACCCGCCGGCCCATCCCCCTTTCGATTACGAACTTCGCCCCCTGCCCGAACTGCATGCACACGTCGTCTGGCTTGCCGCAATCGTTCTTCTCGTCCAGGAGCTTTCCTTCATGGCGGCAAAAGCAGGTGGTCACGGCAATGGGGTCATACCGATCGATATAGGAAGAGACCTGGTCGTAAGTATGGACCTTGGAGCCCACTTGGATGGTTTTCTCCACGGGGATCACCCGGCTGCCGGGAAAGGTAACCGTCTGGGGTCCCCTCGCCGCATCAACGGCCTTCTTGTAAGAATGGATCAGTTGGGCGAGCTTTCGATCCCGGTCCGTCTTGGTCCCCCGCATGAACTGAAACTCGAATATCCCCGGCACAAAAGGAACCGCTACATAGTACCGCTTCCCATCCTGTTCAAAAGAACTGCAAAGCCCCTTGTCAGCCATAGTCTCGAGGGCGGCCGCGATCTCCTTTTCATCCTCTCCCATTTCCTGGGCAATCGTGCCCGCGGTCGAGGGCTTGCGGGGCAAGCTCGCAGCTACCGCCGCTTCCTGCGGGGTAAAGAGCTCCCTAGCCAAATCGTGGAACTGCGGGATGTCCATTCCCGGGTAACGCCCGCCCCGCTGGGCCATCGCTGCGCACAATTTGCGGTAGGCATCATCGCTCATATGAAACCCTCCTTTAGTTCACCCTCTCAAATTGATTCTTCACGGAGATTTCAGGAGTCAGGAAACAGAAAAGAAATTTGGGAATTCTGGAATTTAGGAATTGTGAATTTAATAACCCGAAATTCCTCAATTCCTCAATCCCTTAATTTTTTCTGACTCCTGAATTCTAAGTATGCTTTTTAAGGTCAATGTTAGGTATACAGGGATCGTCTTTCTTCCTCCAATTCCCTTACATAGGCCTCGGCTTCCTCAGCGGAAACCCTCTCAAGGGACCCGTCGGGTTTTTGGATTACTGCGCCCGATGAGGTCAGGATTCTGAAGTTTTCTTTCCGGTCTTCCAGGTCAGGCCAGCACAGCAGCTGGCAGTTCCCGCAGGTGAGGTAGAGTTTGGAGCGCATCAGGATGTGCGGAAAGCCGCCCTCCATCGCGGGACGCCTGGAATAGGCCTTTATCCCTTTTATCATGGCGTCGCGAAACGCCCGGTCATCCTCCGGCATGGCGAAGCGCCCGGGGGACCAGGTGGACCATTTTTTTGTAGGGTGAAGACCCGTCATCCCACCGCATACAAACTCGCAGCGGAGATAGTCTTTCCGCTTGGAGTAGAAAAATTCCCGTCCCCCTAAAGTGACCTTGGTTTGCTGTTCCGGGTCCATCAGGCCCGAGCAGCAGGAGGCCAGGCAGAGTTTGCACCGGTTGCAATAACTTTTTTCCGGCGGTAAAGGTTCTGTGGGATCGAGGTCGGCAGTTGTTACGCAGGTCCCGAGGATCACGGCTGCGCCGTATTCACGGGTAATTATGTTTCCAGAAAAGCCGAACCAGCCTACGCCCGAGCGAACGGCGATGTACCGGTGGGATAAGTCGGGATGCATGCCCAGCCTGCCGATCTTTTCTTCGTCGCGGTAGGATTCATTGGCCACCACACCCACGGAAGGAAATCCTCTCTGCTCCAGATGCTTGGCCAGATGAGTGGCCAGTCCGGTTGCCAATATGTTAGCTTGAAGATTATCCCGTTCGTGGCTCAGACGATCCTGCTTGGCCAGGAAAGGTCGAATGAAATCCCTGTTCAAGGGGAGGGCAAAGGATATGGCCGACTTCGCTTCGGGAAGGACATAAGTAAGGTCCGCGGAAGGAGGGCCGCCTTGCAGGGTCTGCCGGGTGGCGATTCCCATGATAACGGTCCCATAAGAATGGATGACCTCTTTAATTTGTTCTGTGAGCGAACCCATCGCCCCTCCTTTCACCCCTCTAACTCCTCGATTACCGCGTGGTCTTTAATCTGGATGCAGCCGATCACGCTCTGGGCTGCCGGGCATCTGGTCAGGTAAGATGAGAGGGCTTCCCTGGCTTCCGCCGATTTCCCCTTGGGCACCTTCATTTGGTAGATAACGCGGATTCGGGTAATCTTCAGGATGCCATTCACATCCTCGATATCTCCTTCTACCTCTGCCCAGTAGCGGTCCTCAGGAGTGGGAATCTTTTTTCCGGCCAACACATTGGCCAGTGTCCCCATCATTCAGCCCGCGGTTGCGGCCACAATATGGTCGAGGGTGGCCGCGTGCTCCTTCTCGGGTTCGACTTTATAAAATTTCTTGATCCCGCCGTGGACACCATAATAGATCGGTTCGTTAAACCCCTCGATCATGGCTCTCCGGGTGGGGCCTTTTTCCCTCACAATTTTTATGCGTGATGTATGAACAACTTCTCCCATAGTCAGCCTCCTGTTATTTATTTGTACACAAATGATCAGGCTTTCAGGTCTCTTAACATCCTTTTGAGCAGAAGCTTCTCCTCCAGGGTAAGTTTTTCGGTCAATTCCTCATTGATGGCCTTCCTCTGCTCGGCAAGATCCTCCTGCAACTTCTTCGCCCTGGCGGTCAGGGATACCCGAATGGAACGCCGGTCCTCCGGGTTCTCTTCGCGCTTGATCATCCCCCCATCGGCCATCCTTTCCAATACACCAGAGAGCGTGGCACTGTCCATGGCGACCTTTTCTGATATTTCTGCGGGAGAAAGAAATCCCTCCTCTCCCAGGAGCATTAAGATCAGTTGCTGAACCGGGGTGATGCCGAACGGAGCAAGTTTTTGTTTAAAAGCCGAATGGGCCCGCTGGTAGGCCTTGGCCAAAAGGAAAACGATACAATCTTCATACTGGGCCATAAACCAACTCCAAAAATTAGTTTGTACACAAGATAATAGTGGGGGAGGCAAAGGCCTGTCAAGGGAAAATTGAGGGGAGCATTTTTTTATTGACTCCCCCTTTGATTTCCTGTAATTTCGTTTATAGACTTGATGGGGGATCGTTCAATGGTAGGACAACGGACTCTGACTCCGTGAATCAAGGTTCGAATCCTTGTCCCCCAGCCAAATAAAGACGCTTGGTTAGGCCAAGTGGCTTACCCCCTTTTTCCAACTGCAAGATAGATAGCATTAAAGGCTGCACCCGCACCCCGCCCCCGCCGGAATAAGCATGCAAAGAAAATAGTCCCTATCCCTTGACCCTATCCCTCGTGGACTCTCTACTTTGGTGGTTGGTTGGCGAAGGGGAATCTTGCTCCCCACCATCCTTCCTCTCGAAAGATTGAAAAGTGATAATTTTCATGCCCGTCACCTTTCTATTCCGCTTTCCATTTTTTATATCAAGAGGGATAAAAATCGTTCGATACTGATTACCCAAGTATGATCTGAATATTTTTGGAGCACTCCTCTCTTGTCGACCACCTGGACTCCCAGCGGCTGGGTATCATGAAACCAGCGATGCTGATTGAGGAACGTTTTGGATAATAGGGTGTCTCCGGATTTGACTTCAACCGTCAAGACTGGCCGCTTATCTGCGGCCACCACAAAATCGATCTCCTTCTTCTCCAGGGTCCTGATATAGTGCAGAGTGAAATTTCCATATCCCATATCCGTCAAAGCCAAACAAGCCCTCTGGAGGTAGGTAGCGACGACGTTCTCCAGCCTCGCCGGCCCATCCGGAACATAGTACCAATCCAGGAAGTACCACTTATTTTCCTTTCTTAGACCCCGGGAAATTTTTTGGGTCCATGGAGATACAGGGAAAAGCAGATAAAGCCTCTTGAGCTGTTCAAGCCAGCTTTTTACTGTGGTATGCGCCACCTCAAGTTCCCGAGCCAAATTCGCCATCGACAATGGGGATGCGACTCTGGAAGGAAACAATAGCAGAAGATTTTCAATTTTATCTATTTCCACTACTCTACTGGTGTCCTTGAGGTCCTGCCTTAATACCAGGCTAAAATAGTCCTGATGCCATTTTCGGCTAAAGCGGTCATTCTGTTTCAAGAAAGGCTCCGGAAAGGGTCCATGCCGCCATAGAGTATCCCAAGCATCGGTAATCTCTAAAGGAAGCGAACTGGAAATTTGCTCTCCAAAGGCTTTATAAAGCTTTTGGGGTTCCACCTCTTGAAGAAAACAGGGGAGAAGCTGCTTATGGGTAACTTCTCGTACGTTCAAAGGCATCATATGGAAAAGATTGTATCTTCCCACCAGCGAATCGCCCGACCGACGGAATAGATCCAAACGCGCGCTGCCAGTAATTAAGAACCTGAATTCATCCCGGAAAACGTCATAGACCCCTTTAAGAATATCGCGCCAATTATTTCGCTTGTGGATTTCATCAAAGACAATCCAGGGATCCCGAACACCCAGCGATCTGGCGGGAGATTCAAAAAAGCGGCTATCGGCAAGGTAGGCTCTGCGGGTGGAAACATCATCCCAATTGAAATACAGATCCCGGCATCGTCTCTTCTCCAGCCATCGTTGGGCCAGCATAGTTTTTCCCACCTGCCGTGGCCCAGCGAGAAAAACCATATGTCGCCCGGTCAAAGTTTCATCAAAGGCATATTCTTCGATCGTTCTGGAAATATAGTTTTTTGATTCCATGCGCTCATATTATCGCGATAAAATGAGCGTGTCAACTCAAAGTTTTCCCTGAAACTGCCTTTTCGAGGAGAAGGTTGGAGGCTGCGACGCCCCGCACATCGGCATGTTCTATCTTAACGCCGGTAACTTCTTGCGCCAGAATCTGAATCTCCAGAAGAAATTGGCAAAGCCCGAAGTTCGCAAGTCTTACAGAACAAAAAGGGTTTCACTCGTTCCGAGCGAAACCCTTTTTGTTACTATTAACCGTTGATGATCTCGTAAAAAGTCTGAAAAGGCGTATTTCCGTCATTCCGGCGAACCCCGGATCGGGTCCGGTTTCCACCGGAGTGACGACCTTTTACGAGAACATCAACCGTTAGCTATTTGCTCTTGGCCATAAAACCATTGGGGCAAATCATAAATTGCCCTAAATCCTGCTTCCCCCTCACCCTACCGTTCGGCTGAGCTCACGGTCGAAGCCCGCTCCCGCTCGGGGAGAGGAAAATTTGAGAAATTATTTTTTCTCCTTGACGGCGAGCTTGGCCCATGAATCTCGCAGCGTCACGATCCGGTTGAATACAAGAGAATCTGAGGATGAATCAACGGGATCTACACAAAAATAGCCGAGTCTTTCGAATTGATAGCGGGTTCCGGGGGAAGCTCCTTTCAGGCTTGGTTCGACCCGACAAGACTTCATGACTTCCAGGGACTTGGGGTTCAAAAACTTCGTGAAATCGGCTCCCTCACTTTCACCCATGGGGTTGGCCACACGGAAGAGACGGTCGTACAGCCGGACTTCTGCGGGAAGGGGATGGATCGCTGAAACCCAGTGGATGGTCGCATCGACCTTGCGCCCGTCCGGAGCAAAACCGCTTCTCGTTTCCGGATCATAGGTGCAATGCACTTCAACCACTTCACCCGTATTGGGGTCCTTAACCCCATTCACGCACTGGATGAAATACCCGTACCGTAAACGCACTTCTCTCCCGGGGGCCAGGCGGTAGAACTTTTTCGGGGGATTCTCCATGAAGTCTTCCTGTTCGATATACAGCACCCGGGAGAAAGGAACTTTCCGGGATCCCATTCCCGGATTCTGGGGATGGTCGGGACAATCGAACTCCTCGACCTGGCCTTCCGGGTAGTTATCGATGACCACCCTAAGCGGGCGGAGCACAGCCATCACCCGCCTGGCCCTTTCATTCAGATCCTCCCGGACGCAGTTTTCGAGCAGGCCCACGTCGACGATGCTGTCATTCTTAGCCACCCCGATCCGTGCGCAGAACTCACGGATCGCCTCGGGGGTATAGCCTCGCCTCCGCATCCCGGCTATGGTGGGCATCCGCGGATCGTTCCATCCGGAAACATTCTTCCTTTCCACTAATTCGATCAGCCGGCGTTTACTCAGAATGGTGTAGTTGAGGTTCAAACGGGCAAACTCGATCTGCTGGGGATGGTACACCTTCAACTCATCCAGAAACCAGTCGTACAAGGGGCGGTTGTTCTCAAACTCCAGCGTACAGATCGAATGGGTAATCCTCTCGATGGAATCGGACAGGCAGTGGGCAAAGTCGTACATGGGGTAGACGACCCACTGGGTTCCCGTCCGGTAGTGGGGCTCTTTTTTGATCCGGAAGATGACCGGGTCGCGCATGACGATGTTGGGGGAAGCCATGTCGATCTTCGCCCGGAGCACATGGGTTCCCTCTTCGAACTCTCCGGCCCGCATGCGTTTGAACAGATCCAAGTTCTCTTCCATCGGACGATTCCGGTAGGGGCTGTCTTTT
>Ga0315282_10010352_pt1 | contig 14634 bp, 9 predicted proteins | sample YL17G07_20_MG_FD_203693 | JGI IMG/M metagenome (GOLD analysis project Ga0315282, IMG submission 203693) | Sediment microbial communities from Yellowstone Lake, YNP, Wyoming, USA - YL17G07_20 | ecosystem: Environmental > Aquatic > Freshwater > Lake > Sediment | place: USA: Wyoming | collected...
CGTCCACCGCCGCTCCGTCCAGATTGCGGCTGAGGTTGAATTCCAGGGTGATCTGCGTGGAGCCCAGCGAATTGCTGGAGGTCATCGACTCCAGACCGGCGATCATGGAAAAGTTGTTCTCGAGCGGCGTGGCCACCGACGAGGCCATGGTCTCGGGACTGGCCCCCGGCAGGTTGGCGGTGACCAGCAGCGTGGGAAAGTCTACGTTGGGCAAGTCGCTGACCGGCAGCGACCGGTAGGCCACCATGCCAAACAAGCCGATGGCCAGCATCAGCAGGCTGGTGGCAATCGGCCGTCTAATGAAGGTATCGGAAATATTCATCTGCTCTCAAGGAATTGCGGATTGCGGATTTCAAACGTCGCAGGTGCTTGCAATCCGCAATCCGGGATCCGCAATGCCCTTCGGGGTTCGCATTGCAGCCGTATATATACCACAACCTCACGGCCTGTGGTGGTAGGCGTCGCAATCGCCCTCTTTTCGGATTCCCGTGAACTGGGCGGTGGCAGTGCCGTCCCGCAGGCAGTGTTTGGACGGTTTTTGGGCCTCTGATCCTGATGAGGCCACGGGCTGTCGGTCTTGAGTGATGATTGCGCTCGATCCATCGCTGTTGCTCCTCAACGGAGCAGGCCAACCCCTTTTTTTAGCCAGTCCAATTCCACCTTCAACTGGCTGATCTGCTTGTAGAACTCGTGCTTCTCGGCGTCTCCCGCCTGCCTCCGGCCATCCCGCGGTTGCTGGAAAATCCCCGGCAAGGCCTACAGCGCCTGTTTCTTCCAAACGCTCGCCAGGGCCGGGTGGATGCTGTAGACCTGCACGATCTGCGCCGTTGTTCGCCGGCCACGCATGGCCTCCACCGCAACTTTGGCCTTCAGACTTGGCGCGTAGCTCCTTCGGCTGTTAGGCATCGTCTCTTCCTATACCACACTGCCATCACCCACCAATAAGAGACCTGTCCAGTTTTTGGGGTCCATTACACTGGAACAAGCCGCGTTTCATCACGGACAATCCCGACATGGAGGCCACCTCGGGCACGAAGTCCCTTAAGGTGACCGGTCCGTGCACGCACGCCATCTGGACGTTCAGGAAGGGCAACACGGAGTTTGTCGTTAGCGAGCTCGGTTGCACAGATGCTTCAGAGCCAACGGGGACCACGGGCGAACTCGCGGTTTCGGTCGGTGGCAGGCTGCAACAGAGGCGGTGGTGCTGGTAGTTCCACGGGCCAAACGGGGCCAAAGGGGGCCAAACGGGGACAGACGGGACGTTTCCTCTTGGAAGAGCCGGGCACCTTCTGGCACCTTGTGCATCGCAAATAACTGGCACCGTTCAGGACACCGTCAGTGATCCTTAAGGCGCGGCCGGATTGGAAAGCCTCACCGTGGTGCCGCTGGTGATGTGGACGCGGTACACCTGTTGGTCAACAACCACGTCGTAATCCCCCGGGACGAGATCCAGGTAGTTCCCGCCGGCTAAGGTGTAGGTTGTTGCCGGGTTCCACTCCCCAGCCAACTTCAAGATCCGGTCGGCCACTGGCCGGAGCGTGTAGTCATCGTTTGCTAGGCCGCCCGAAGGCAGGAAATCGTCGTCGCGGACGAAATACCAGGTAGCGCCGATGATGGCTTTGTCGTTATGGCACTGGCGTAAGAACGCCTCGGCCCAATCGGCCTGCCTGGAGAACTGGTCCCTGCCCGCAGTCGCGCCGGGTACCGCGACTTCCGAGAAGAGAATGGGCAGGTTGTACTTCCGGAAAAGATCCACCCGGCTTCGGACCCACTCCAGCTTCGGATAACCATTTTCGTCGGAGTTCGGCGCGCCCGCAAAGCTTGGATAGAGTTCGATTCCGATGATGTCCGGCTTCAAGCCCCGGGCCAGCAGATCGTCGAGGACTTGATTGGGATCATAGGAGAGACCCGACCAATTGTTCGGGATCGGGATCATGTTGAGCATGATCTTCGCTTTGGGGTTCGTTTCCCGGATCCACTGCGATGCGGAAACGAACGCATCATAGATCTGTTCTCTGGACCAGTTGAGCGCGTTTTGGTTTATCGGCTCGTTGAGGGTCCACATCTCGATCTCCGGCAAACGGCTCACGGCCTCGCGGATGAAGCGCTCCAAAAGGGTTTTCTGCTCGGCAAAAGGACGGCCGTAGGCGAAAGAGGGGATCACGTAGGGCTGGTTGAACAGGAATAACAGACAGTGCCCGTTGAGCCTGGCGCCGCTTTTGCTCAGCCAGGCAATGGACTTTTGCCCCGGACATGGATCGCCCATGTAGGACTGGTCCTTACCCGCAACGGAGCTCCAAGTGGTGAACGGCAAGAAGTAGTTCAGACCGCCGATGCGCAGCGTGCGCAAAAAGTCGGGAGACACACAGCCCCGCGGATCGGTGGTTCCGACGCCGAGGAGGAAGTTGTCCACGATCTTCCTTACCACGAGCTTCTCAGGGAGAGGATTCAAGTCGAGGATCACCCGGCCCCGGTCGGCCACTGAAACTGTAACGCCTGGGCGGCTGCTCGCGTTTCCGACCCTCAACACAATCGGTTGGGGCCCCGAACCGATATCGCCGGGGAGTCGAACATTGACTTGCATGACGCCTGCATAGACCATTCCGGCGAAGAGCACATCCGAAGATGGAACGGGCACGCCTCCAACAACCACGGTGACGGGTAGGGAGGGTTTGGGAAACAGTGGCGCTACAGGCTGCTTACCGTCGATTCCGGGCGGATCGGTCTGTCCTTGCCCCGTGGCCCAAAACGCAATAATCTCGCCCCTGGAAGCGGGCGTGTCAGGACCGTTCATACTGCCATCCTGGTTCACCACAACCGCGGCGCCGGAGCCAGAGGCGTCTCTAGTGAAGATTCCCGGTGCCGACTCCACGACGCTGAGAGTAAGGCTTTGGCTCCTCATCGCTTCGAACTCGATCTGCAAATCCACTGATCTAGTGTCGGAAATGCCGTAAGGCACAAGCGTGTTGACCTGGCCGCTGGAGGTGTACGTTACAGATGCCTCAATCCCGTTGAAGAATACCTTGGTCCCCCCAAGGCCTTTCTCCATCGAAGTGCCAAGAACGGGAAGCAATGGACCTAGGCCTGCTCCAAAGATCGAGACGAACTCCCCTGGCGACACACCTCCGCCGATCCCGCTGGCCGCATTCACCACGCCGCTAGCCAAGAACAGGGGCGCTGTGGCCCCTTTGGCCGCCTGAGTGATCGTGAAGACCTGACCGGCGATGTTGATGGCCCCGGTTCGGAGTCCCCCAGCGTTCGGGGCAACGTTGTAGTGCACCGTGCCACTGCCAGTGTTTGCAGCGCCGGCGGTCAGTTTGATCCAGGAGACGTTGCTTGCGGCAGTCCACGCGCACTCCGGAGTTGTCGTTACCGCGATGCCTCCGTCGACCCCGCCAGGGGGAGCCAGCGCGTCGGCAGCGCCCAGTTCAAACCGGCAGCCCGGCGCAACGACCGTGAGCTTCCGGATTCGCAAATTTCCGGCATCTACGACGAACAGATTCCCTCTGGCATCCACTGCCAGTCCTGTTGGGCCGTTGAACTGCACGCTTGGAGCAAAGCCGCCGTCCCCCGCAAATCCCGGGCCATTCTCACCGGCGACGGTTGTAATCGTGCCCGAAGCGGCAACCTTGCGGATGCGGTTGTTGTAGGTGTCGGCAAGAAACAGGTCGCCGGTGGAGTCCGCCACCAACGCCCTTGGAAACGACAGCATGGCCGCCTTCCCCGCGCTTCCATCGCCTCCAAAACCGGGTACACTGCTACCCGCTACCGTTGCAATGATGCCGCTTCCGTCTACCTTTCGAACGCGGCTGTCGGAGAGGCCTACGACGAAGAACGCCCCGGAGTTGTCCGTCGCCAAGGCGCCAGGCAGGGATAACTGGGCTGCCGTAGCCAGGCTGCCATCGCCGCTAATGCCTGAGGTGCCATTGCCAGCCACGGTCGTGATCGTGCCATCCGGCGCCACCTTACGGATCCTATGGTTCAACGTGTCCGCGATCAACAAGCCGTTTGCCCTGTCCACTGCGACGAAATAGGGGAAAGCGAGTCTCGCATTGGTAGCGGGTCCGCTGTCGCCGCTGAAACCGACCAAGCCGTTTCCCGCCACGGTGGAGATTACACCCGCAATCGACACCTTTCGGATGCGGTTGTTGAAAGTGTCCGCGATAAAGAGGTTGCCGGTTGCATCCACCGCCACGGAATGGGGGAAGCACAGTTGTGCGGCCCTCGCCGCCCCTCCATCGCCGGCGAAGCCCGGCGTGCCCGTACCCGCAACGGTCGATATGGTACCGTCGGCCGCGATCTTGCGGACGCGATGACTCTGCACGTCCACCACAAACACGCTGCCGTTCCCATCGGCAGCCACTGCGCCAGGCAGGAGGAATTGGGCCGCGGTGGCCGGCCCTCCATCCCCGGCTGTCCCCGCGTCCCCACTGCCCGCCACCGTGCTCACGGCATAACTCTGTGAGAACGCTACGGGCCACGGAGCTGTCACTGCCCCGGCTAAGGTGCCTACACCGCGCGCTTTCACATCATGGCGCCCTTCAGTCCATCCTGCTTGAGGCCCCACCTGCGACACGCCTGCACCCGCGCCGGAACCCGGGGTCAACGAACCAATCGTGCAGTGATCGGTGGTGAAAGTGCCTAGATGGTTGTCAACCGCACCGAACGCCGAATAGGAAGCCGTGAACAGAACCGGGTCGGAAGTCGAGTAGGCAAATATGGCCAGATCGAGCGGATGCGGCGCCCCCTCATTGCCCCAGACAATGTCGTTGCGCGACTCGACCGTCAACCTGGAGGTATCAGTACCGAGCGGCATCTCATTGCTGCCGGAAATCGCCGTCAGTCCGGCTGTCGGGTTATTGTTTCCGGACGTATTCTGAGTGATCGTGTTTCCCGTCAAGCGGAAGATTCCTGTGGCGGCGTTGCTCGGGCCCAGTACCAGCCCTCCAAACATCATTTGCCCGCGATTATTCGCAACAAGGTTGTCTGTGATTGTTGCTTCCATCACGGCACCTGTACCCCACGGGTAAAAGAACGCACCGCCACCGTATCCAGCACTGTTGGCGACGATGGCGTTGCCTACGAGAGAAAGGTTGGTGCTTGCGCCCGAACCAGAGGTATAAGCCGCGATGCCGCCTCCATCAAGGCTGGGTCCCGTATTGTCCGAGACAACGTTTCGAGTCATCGCTACTTCGGTCTTTGCGCCTTCATGCGCGGAGTTGATCCAAATTCCTCCTGCGCCCTGTGACGCCCTGTTCCCAACCACATGGTTGCCCGCCAAGTTGGCCGTAAGCGTTGCCTTATCGATCGACCACACCGCCACGCCGCCGCCTGTGTCTTCGGAACCGTTCCCCTGGATGAGGTTATCACTGGCAGAAAGCACGGCTGTGGCAACGCCTTCGAGACTCGAAGCGTATACACACACGCCGCCGCCACGGTCAGAGGAGGAGTTATTAAGAATGGAATTCCGAGTCAGCGTCAAGCTCAACCGTGCGTCGCGCCCCAGCGCCTCAGCGCGGATTCCTCCGCCGCGTTCGGCTTTGCCGTTCCGCAACGTGAAACCCTCGATAACGATGGAAATGTTGCCGCTGGTACCGGCGGAGAAATAGAGGACGCTGCCACGTCCACCACCATCGACGATTGTCAGAGAACGGTCGTTACTGCGTGAGGTGAAGCCTGGATCCCACCCTCCTTGAAGCGTAACGGACTTGGACGCAGTCAGACGGACATTCTCGCTATACAAACCCTGGGCTACGTGGATGGTGTCGCCGTCGCGGGCGTCAGTAATTGCATCCTGTAAGGCCCGATATTCCCCCAGGCCGCCGACACGCAATATCCGACCGGTCGCAGCTTGGGCCGGCACGTCATGGCTGGTGAGAAGCACGAATATAACGAAGGCGACCGTGGGAAGCGCACTGATCAGCATTGCTGGAAGCTCCTTCCGCGGGCGGACGTTGCGCCCGAAGCACGCCCCAATTCCGCGTCGAGTGGGGTGGACCCCAATGTTTGGACAGTTTTCGGTCCTCTGATCTTGATGAGGCGATGGGCTGTCGGTCTTGAGCGTGGCACAAGACACGCGTCTTGGCTAGACTGAAGATCCGCGACGGGGTCGCGCCCGCAGCGGGTCCAAGGCCGAAGCGACGGACTGGCTCCGAAGCAATCGGCTGAACGAGAGCCCTCCGGTTGAACCGGGGGGCTTTTCGTTAAAAACGGCCGTCGGGACGCCGGCGCTACAACCCGAATGCGGGCGAGGCGGGGCCGGCCGGCGAGACGCCAGCGCTACAACGATGCTCAAAAAAGGCTTGACAATACTATTTCTATGTGAAATTATGATGGCTGGTTTTGATAGCGAGTTGGCACGGGGCGGTGCGGAGTGCGGAATGCGGAGTGCGGAGTGCGGAATGCGGAAGGCAGAAAGCAGAAGGCGGAAAGCGGAAGGCGGAGTGCGGGCAAGCCCGAATGCGGGCAGGCCAGCGGTACAAACAAATCGGGACCAAGCTGGCTCCTTCTCTCCTGCATATCACCTGTTATTACAGGTAACAGTCTGCCAGCGACGCATGCTCTTGTGAATCAACGCGTTACACAAAAAAAAAGACGCGAAGGGCAGTGATTCCCCTGGCCCGCAATCGCCAGCAAATAAAGGACTTAAACCGCAACCTGATATGTGAAGATAAAGGAGTCTGTAGTGCGGAGTGCGGAGTGCGGAATGCGGTCGTTCAAACCCGCTGTCTCCAGCGGTCGAGGACTGTCGCCATGTAGTATGCCCAGTCGCGCTCGCGAAATGGAGCCATGTCGCTGCAATACTGGGGTCATTCTAAGGCAACCTGATGAAGCCCATGCCTACCTGCTCGAAATGAGCGTCCCCAGTCAAGACGTGCCGCAACCCAAGCTCGCGCATGACCACAAAGCTGGTCAGGTCGGTAAACGAAATGCGAGGCTTATCGCGATAGCGGAGCCGCAACCGCCATGCAAGGTTGAACCGGTCCGGCGTCACCTGTTCGATGTCGACCAATCCCAAGCGGGACGATTCGAAGATCGCCTCCGTAAACCGGCGTGCCGCGGCGAATGGGGCCACCGAGAAGAGGCGCGTCATCATCTCGCCGAGTACATAGTCGGTTGTCACCCACGCGCCCCGCTGCCTGGCGGCGCCGGCGCGGATCTTCGAGACGACCTCGAAAGCCGGGTCTTGGTCGTTGGCCAGGACCAGCCAAGCCCAGGTATCGATGAAGAACCGATCAGACGCCATACACCGATTCGTCGATGCCGCTCGATAGGATGGGTCCCCTGCAAATGCCGGCCACCTTCAAGATGGGGTCTTTGCGAGCACTACGGCTCCGCGGCAGCGCGTCCGACCGCCGCAGTCTCGCGCGAATCACTCCCGCCATGCTTGTCTTGGCCTGGAAGGCATCCCGCCGAAGTTGCTCATGCAGGTCGTCGGGGAGAAAGATGGTAGTCCGCTTCATAGCGCCAGCATAGCATATATATGCCTATGGAGCCGCCCGAAAGCGCGTGGCAGTGTGCCGCGTTCAAACCCGCTGTCTCCAACGATCGAGGACTGCCGCCATATAGGTGTAAACCACCGGAGTCAGGTACAGGGTGATCAACTGCGAGAACAACAGGCCGCCAACCACCGCCAGGCCCAGGGGCCGGCGCGCCTCGCCGCCCGCGCCCCAGCCCAGCGAGATGGGCACGGCGCCCAGCATGGACGCCAGGCTGGTCATCATGATCGGCCGGAAGCGGATCAGGCAGCCTTCGTAGATGGCTTCCAGCGGCGATTTCCCTTCCTTGCGTTCGGCCACCAGCGCGAAGTCGATCTGCATGATGGCGTTCTTCTCCACGATGCCGACCAGCATGATCAGGCCGACAAAGGAGTAGATGTTCAGGTCCACGCGGAAAATCATCAGCGTGAGCAGCGCGCCGAAGCCGGCCGCCGGAAGCCCGGAAAGAATCGTCAGTGGGTGGATATAGCTCTCGTACAGCATGCCCAGCACGATGTAGACGACGGCCACCGCCAGGATCAACAGCAGGCTCAGGTTCTTCAGCGAGTCCTGGAACACCTGGGCCGCCCCGGTGAACCTGGTGCTGACCGTCGCCGGCAGGGTCCGTAGCGCCAGGTCCTGGATCGCCGATACCGCATCGCCGAGGGCTACCCCTGTCTTGAGGTTGAACGAGACGGTGACCGAGGGGAGCTGGCCGGAATGGTTGATCGACTGCGGCCCGGCATCCTCATAGAGCCTGGTCACGTTCTGCAGCGGCACCAGCGCTCCCTGGGAGGACCGGAAATACAGCTTCGACAGGGAATCGGCGAAGGCCTGGTACTTGGGATGGATTTCCAACAAGACCCGGTACTGGTTGGTGGGAGAGTAAATGGTGGAACTCCATCGTGGCCCGAAGGCGCTGTACAAGGCATTCTCGATCTGGGTGGCATTCACATTCAGAGCCGCCGCCCGATCGCGGTCGATGGTCACGTTGACACGGGGGTTCTTCAACTGCATGTCGCTGGTGACGTCTTGCAGCTCGGGCAACGCGGCCATCTCGCGTTCCAGTTTCTGCGCCTCGCGGTACAGTTCGTCGGTGTCCGGCCCCTGGATGGTGAACTCGTAGGAGCTTCTAGACGAGCGCCCGCCGATCCGGATGCTGGGCGGAACGGTGAGGATTACCCGAAAGCCCGGGAAGCCGGAGACTTTCGGCCGCAGCCTCTCCACGATCTGAGTGACATGGGCCTTGCGCTGGGCCCGCGGTTTCAACTGGATCATCAACGAGCCCCGATTGGCTCCCGACCCGCCGTAGCTTCCGCCGCAACTGACCCCCGAGGCGTCGATGTCGGGGTCCTTGCGTATGGCCTCCACCACCCTGTCCTTGTATTTCAACATCTGGTAGTAGGAGGTGCCCTGCGCGGCCTCGAAGCTGCCGTAAATCGAGTCGTTGTCCTGGTCGGGAATGAATCCCTTGGGGACGCGGGTGAACAGCACCGCCGTTCCCGCCAGTACCGCCACGAAGACAATCGCCATGACGTAGCGGTGCTGCAGCACCCGCTCGAGGCTCCACCCGTAAAACCGCAGCATGGCGTTGAAGGCCCGCTGCAGCGCGCGCTTGAAGACCGAGACCTCCTCCCGGTCGTGGCGGCGCAGGAAGCGGCTGCACAACATCGGCGTCAGGGTGATGGAGACAAGTCCCGAGATTAGAATGGTGGCGGAAATGGTGACCGCGAACTCGCGAAACAGCCGGCCGAGGATCCCGGCCATGAACAGCACCGGGATGAACACCGCAGCCAGCGAGAGGGTCATGGAGATGATGGTGGATCCGATCTCCTTCGAACCGTTGAGCGCCGCCTCCAGCACGCCTTCCCCATGTTCCATGTGCCGGACGATGTTCTCCAGCATGACGATGGCATCGTCGACGATGAAACCGATGGACAGAATCAGGGCCATCAGCGACAGGTTGTTCAGACTGAAATCGAGCAGGTACATCACGCTGAAGGCGCCCAGGATGGCAAAGGGCAGCGCCAGGCTGGGGATGAGCGTGGCCGACGCGTTCCGCAGGAACAGGTAGATGACGCTGATCACCAGCACCAGGGTCAGCAGCATGGTGAACTGGATATCCTTGAAGGCCTGGCGGATGTTCCTGGAGCGGTCGGAACGAACGGCGAGTTGCACCGAGGGCGGCAACTGCGCCTGGAAGACCGGCAGCAACCGCCGGACCGAGTCGGCGACCTCGATGGTGTTGCTGCCGGGCTGGCGCATCACCATCAAGTGCATGGACCGCACGCCGCGGTCCGCCGTGTACAGCCAGGAGCCGGTCTTGTCGTCCTCCACGCTGTCGATGACGTTGGCGACGTCTTCGAGCCGCACCGGCGCGCCGCGCCGCCAGGTCACCACCACCGGACGGAACTGTGCCGCGTTCATCAATTGCCCGCTGGCCTGCACGTTCCAGGCGCGCTGGCGTCCGTAGAGCGTGCCGGTGGGAAGGTTCACGTTCCAGTTTTGTAGCGCCGTGTCGATTTCGTTGATACCGATCCGCCGGGCCGCCAGCTTGTCGGGATCCACCTGGACCCGCACCGCGTACTTTTGCGTGCCATGCACCTCCACCTGAGCGACGTTGTTGATCATCGAAATGCGCTGCGCGATGGTCTGTTGCGCGTACTCGTCGAGCACCCGAAGCGGCAGCGTCTCCGAACTGACGGACAGGAACATGATCGGGGAGTCGGACGGATTGTATTTGCGGAAGGAGGGGGGCGAGGGCATGCCCGCCGGCAGCAACGGCATGGCCTCGGCGATCGCGGTCTGCACATCCACGGCCGCCCCGTCGATGTCCCGGCCGAGGTCGAACTGTAAGGTGATGGAGGTTCTGCCGCTGGAACTGGACGAGCTCATGGAGTCCAGGCCGGCGATGGTGGTGAACTGGCGTTCCAGCGGGGTGGCCACCGCCGAGGCCATGGTGCTGGGGTCCCCGCCCGGCAGGCTGGCCGAGACCGAAATGGTTGGGTAGTCAACGTTCGGCAGGTCGCTGACCGGCAGCGCGCGATAGGCCACCACGCCAAACAGCGCGATGGCCAGCATGATGAGGCTGGTGGCGATCGGCCGCCGAATGAATATCTCTGACAGATTCACGCCGCACCCAAAACCGCTGGTCCAAGGTCCAAGGTCTAAGGTCCAAGGTCCTAAGACCAGAGAGGCTAGTTGTTCGTGACCTTGGACTTTGGACCTTGGACTTTGGACCTTGGAGCGCCTTCCGGCCGTCCCCCTCGGTCCCCGCGGAGTTGCACGCGGCTGCCCGGCACCAGGCGCAACTGCCCTTCCGTCACCACCGTTTCGCCGGGCTGAAGGCCCCGATCGATCACCAATTCCTGCTCGACGCGCACACCGACCAGCACCGGCCGCTGCTCAACAGTCCTGTCGGCCTTCACCACGTACACGAACTGGCCCTCCTGCCCGGTCTGCACCGCCTGGTTGGGAACCACGATGCCGTTCGGCTGGATGGCCAGGCGCACCACCACACGGACGAACTGGCCGGGCCATAGTCTCCGCTCCGCGTTGGGGAACGTGGCCTTCAGCTTGATGGTGCCCGTGGTCAGATCCACGGAATTGTCCACGAAGGTGAGCACGCCGGCTTCTTTCGTACCCTCTGCTTCCTGCAACTGTGCAAACACCGGCACTTTCCCATGCGCCATGTACTTCTTGATCTCCGGCAGGCGCGCTTCGGGAATCGAGAACGTCACGTAGGTGGGCTGGACCTGGTTGATGGTCATCAAGTCCATAGAGTTGAGCACCACGATGTTGCCCTGTTTGACTATCAGGTTACCGGTGCGTCCGTCGATCGGGGAGCGGATGCTGGTGTAGCTCAACTGCACCCTGGTGTTCTCCAGCGCCGCCTGGCCGGCCGCTATTTGTGCACGGGCGCTCTCGATGGCCGCGCGGTCCGCCTTCACCGCCTGACTGATGGCGTTGGCGTTGGCCCGCAGTTGCTCGGTCTGGTCTCTTGAGGATATGCCACTCTTGAACAGTTCGGCATAGCGCTCGGCCTGGGCCTGGACAAACTCCTGCTGGGCGATGTCGCGGGCCAAGTTCGCTTCGGCTTGGCCGAGCAGGGCCTGGTCCCGAGCCTGGTTGGCCTGGGCCTGGTTCAGGGCCGCTTCCAGCGGGCGCCGGTCGATCTCAAAGAGCTGGTCGCCCTTGTGAACGTAATCGCCCTCGTTGAAATACACCTTCACCAGCTCGCCGCCGACCTGCGCCTTGACCGTGACGGTGGAATAGGCCTCGACGTTGCCGATCACCTCGAGGTCGATGGGCACATCTCGCTGGGCGACGGTGGCCACGACCACCGGCACGGCCCCCTCGCCGCGTTTCTGAGTTCCGGCAGATCCTTTGCCGCCGCAGCCGGCGGTGATGGAAGCCAGCATCCCCAGGCAAACCACTGCCGCCCAGGGGACTCTAAGATGACCATGCAGTTTTTCTTGGTTCTCGGATGGCGTCATAAATATCCGCCGTGGCAAGGCTGGAACGCGAATCCTTCGATACCCACCGAATGAATCACGGCTCCCCACCAAGCCACCCATTTTACCTCCGAGGCCTGGCGTTGGCACCAGTATCGAGGGGCGCGGCATTCAGACCGGGCAATGTCAGAAACGCGCCTTCTGCGCCCGCCCGGCTCGATCGGTCTCGGCACGGTTGATGGTATCGGATTTCGCGCCCCTCTTCCAGTGAACTTTGATTCAGCCGCGGGTTAGAATAGGCGGAACTGCGGAATCCGCGGCTAAAGGAGGAATCATGCCCGATTCAAAATTCACCCGCCGGCAGGCGCTGGCCGGCGTGGCGTCCTCGGTCCTGATCGTCAAGGCCAAGACGGCCTTCGGCACCGAAGCCAATTCGGCCGTCTCATTCGGTATCATCGGCACGGGCGGGCGGGGCAGTTACGTGGGCACCCACATGGCCAAAGACTCGAATGCCCGCCTGGTCGCGGTCTGCGACGTCTTCCAGGACCGCCTGGAGGCCGCGAAGAAGAAGATCCCGGGCGCGGACAACGCCCGCGCCTACCGGGATTACAAGGAACTGCTGGCCCAACGCGACCTCGATGCCGTGCTGATCGCCACGCCCGTCTTCCTGCACCCGGAGCACTTCCAGGCCGCGGTGACCGCCGGCAAGCACATCTATTGCGAGAAGCCGGCGGGCGCCGACGTGGCCGGCGTCAAGCGCCTGCTGCGCGCCGGTGAGAAAGCCGCCAGGGACCGGGTCATCTTCTTCGGCTTCCAGCAGCGCTACAGCCCGGAATACCTGAAAGCCCTGGAGTTGCTGACCGCCGGCAAGATCGGCGAGATGAAGCTGATGACCAGCTTCTGGGTGCTGGGTGGGACGCCGCCGGGCGCCTTCAAGTCGCCCTATCCGCCCGAGGAGCAGAAGATCCGGCATTGGGGGCGGTGGATGGAAACGTCCGGCGGCCCCATCATCGAGCAGGACTGCCATGGGCTGGATACGCTGAACTGGTTTGCGGGCGACAGGCACCCCCTGCGCGCGGTCGGCAGCGGCGGGCTCCGCTACCCGGTCGGCTATGGCGACTGGACCACCGACCACCAGGACATCCAGTTTTTCTATCCTGGAGGCCTCGAGGGCTGGCTGATCAGCGCCAAGCACACCGCCGGCTATCGCGAGGTGCGCGAGCAGTTCTTCGGCTCCGCGGGCGTGCTGGAAACCGCCCGGACCTACTACAAGCTGCACGGCCCGATCCCCTCTTCTCCGCTGGCCAACGCCGACGACCTGCGCGACCGCAGCCTGATCGAGCGCACCGATTCAAAACGCGAGATCACCATCGACGAGGTCGAGACCTTCTTCCGCTCCATCGTCGGAAAGAGGCCGGCCAACATGGCGCAAACGTCGGGCGAAAGCACCTTGACGGCCATCCTGGGAAGGATGGCGGTGGAGCAGAAGCGTGAGGTCACCTGGGATGAAATGCTGAAAACCGGGTGAGGGAGAAGGGAACCACAAAGACACCAAGAGCACCAAGGTCACGATGCCGAACGCTTGGTGAGCTTTGTGTGCTCGTTGTGCCTTTGTGGTGAGCCCTTGGGTTACTTCTTCAGCGTGCGGATGTAGGCGACGATGTCCTGGATCTTGTCAGCGCCCAGGGCCTTCTCGTAGCCCTGCATCTTGCCCTTGCCCTTGGCGATGATGTCGAGCAGTTGCGCGTCGGTCTGCTTCTGCACCTCATCGGAGCGCAGGTCGCGAACCTTCAGGTTCTTTCCCACCGGGGTGCTGCCGCTGCCGTCCTTGCCGTGGCAGGTGGCGCACTTGCCGGCGAACACCGTCCCCCCCTCTTTGGCATCCCCCTTGCTTCCGCCCTTCTTGGCTCCCGCTTTTTCCCCGCTCTGGGCCCAGCCCACCAGGGCGACTACCATCGCCACCACAAAAAGAAACAGTACAAAGCGTGCAATCCGGGTCATTTCTCCTCCGTCTCAACTGTCTAGGCCATTATACGCGGGCCAAAGCGCGGCCGAGTACAGACAAATAAAAGGGGCGACCTGGGAGCGCGGGCGTCCTGGCCGCGCTCCCGATGGAACCGGTTGCTTCCGAACGGCGTCTTGGATTGATGTACTATAGAACGAACGTCTTATGTTCCGTCTTTCATCTTTGTGTCTGGCCGCGTGCTTGTCAGCCGGGGCCATCCTGTGGGCGGCCGACCCGCCGGCCAAGGTCGTCTTTTTCCCGCTGAAGGACATCAAGCCCGGCATGAAGGCAGTGGGGCGGACCGTCTTCAACGGCTCGACCGTCGAGGAATTCCAGGCCGAGATCCTGGGCGTGCTTCCCAATATCTCTCCCAGGCAGAGCGTGATCCTGGTGCGGCTGTCGGGCGGCCCGCTGGAGAAAACCGGCGTAATGGCGGGCATGAGCGGCAGCCCCATCTACATCGACGGCAAGCTGGTGGGCGCCGTGGCGCTCAGCTTCGCGTTCTCGAAGGAGCCGATTGCCGGTGTCACGCCCATCGAGCAAATGGCGGAAGTGCTGGAGAAGGGCGCGCCGGTGCCGGCGCCGCCCGCCCTGAAAGTGGAACTCCGCAGCATTCCGACCCCGCAGGGCAGCGAGCCGCGTCTGGCGGCCCTGCCCGCCAGCCTGCTGCCCGCCGCGGCCGACGAAGGCCTGTTGC
>Ga0315282_10010353_pt1 | contig 14634 bp, 11 predicted proteins | sample YL17G07_20_MG_FD_203693 | JGI IMG/M metagenome (GOLD analysis project Ga0315282, IMG submission 203693) | Sediment microbial communities from Yellowstone Lake, YNP, Wyoming, USA - YL17G07_20 | ecosystem: Environmental > Aquatic > Freshwater > Lake > Sediment | place: USA: Wyoming | collected...
CAAGGTCGAGGGGCTCACGGCCCCGAGCCAGGTCGAGGGGCTCACGGCCCTGAGCGAAGTCGAAGGACGAAAGCGGGGGTCCAGTCTTTTTCTTTCTATCGAGCCCGTTATTCCTGGATTCCTGCTTCCTTGGAAAATCTGGCCAAGCTTTGACGGTCGAGCGAATCGCGGCCTCAGTGGTAGGGGCGACCGGCCGGTCGCCCTTACTCGGCTCGTTTTCATATCTTCGCGGGTGCCACGCCTCGAAAAGCGAGGCATATGATGAATGTAGGGGCACGGCATGCCGTGCCCCTACGCCACGTCCCGAAGGGCGCGGCATGAGAATTTCGCAGGAATAACGAGGAGGACGTCACGCTTGCCTGTATCGATAGTGTGCATTTGATTGCAACTTAGTATTAGAGACCATTGCAAAACTTCGGCTGCCAGCCGAACTCAGTGTCGGGCTTCGGCTCGAAGTCCTCGAAATATAGGTAATATTCCTGCGGCTTCGATCCTCGCCCTCCTCGATTTCGTCTCGGCTTCCTATGTTTTGCAACGGTCTCTATTATTTGCTTCCTCAAGAAGCGCACGAGTGCGCGGTGCGTAGCGCGGGGGCAGGGTCCTAGAGTTACGGGCAACCGGCGTTTACCCAGGGCCGTGAGCGAAGTCAGGGGCCAAAATGACAGCTCCCCCGCTCGCCGCGCCCACGAAGATAAAAGGGGCACGTTTGCCGCGTGCCCCTGGGATCTATTAAGAACTTTGATTAGATGGAGATCGTCAGGCGTTGACCGCGTTGATGGCCTTGCCCTCCTTGAAAAAGGTGACGATCTGGTCGGCCGCGGCCACGGCCACGTTGACCTGGGCCTCGAAGGTGGAGGCGCCCAGGTGCGGGGTGCAGACGAAATTGTCCAGGGTCAGGAGCTTGTGCTCGCCGGGCGGCTCCACCTCGAAGACGTCCAGCGCGCCTCCGGCCAGCTTGCCCGAGACCAGGGCGTCGTACAGGGCGTTTTCGTCCGCAATGCCTCCCCGGGCGCAGTTGATGAGATAGGCGCCGTTCTTCATGCGGCCGATGGCCTCGGCGTTGAAAAGATGGGTCGTTTCCTTGGTCTTGGGCACGTGGATGGTGATGTAGTCCGAGCGGGCCAATAGCTCATCGAAGCTCACCGGCTCTCCACCGAATTCCTTGATCTTTTCCGCGCTCAGGTAGGGATCGAACGCCAGGACCTTCATCTTGATCCCCCGGCCGAGCTCGCCCACGATGCGGCCGATATTGCCGAAACCGACGATGCCCAGCGTCTTGCCCATGACTTCCCGCCCCTCGAGCTGCTTCTCCCATCGGCAAGCCTTCAGCGAGGCGCAGGCCCGAGGAACGTGGCGGGCCAAGGCGAAGATCATGGCCACGGCCAGCTCGGCCGCGGCGTTCGAGTTCTGGCCCGGCGTGTTCATGACCACAATCTTTTTGGCTGTGGCCGCAGGGACGTCCACGTTGTCCACCCCGCTGCCGGCCCGGGCGATGACCTTGAGCTTGGTGGCCGCTGAGAGCAGATCGGCCGTGACCTTGGTCGCGCTCCGGATGACCATCCCGTCATAATCCTTGATGATGGCTTTGAGAGCCGCCGGGTCGAGCCCCGGCTTCTCGTCCACCTCGATCCCCGCCGCCTCGAACCGCTCCCGGCAGCTTGGATGCGCCTTGTCGCTGATAAGAACCTTCATTTATCCTGCCTCACTTTCCCAAAAGATTATCAAACCGGCCCTGTCCGGGCCGGAACATAAGCCGGCGGCTCCCAGGGCTAGCCGTTGGCCCGGGCAAATTTCTCCATGAAGTCCGCCAGGGCCTTCACCGATTCCATGGGGACGGCGTTGTAAATCGAGGCGCGGCACCCGCCCACGGACCGGTGTCCGGGCAGACCTTCCAAACCGGCGGCCTTGGCCTCGGCCAGGAATTTTTTCTCGAGGTCCTCGGTTCGCAGCCGAAAGGTGACGTTCATCTTGGAGCGGCTGTCCTTGTCCGCGGTGGGCCGATAGAAATCCGTCCGGTCCATCAACCCATAGAGCAGGGCGGCCTTCTGGTCGTTCACGCGGGCCATGGGCTCGACTCCGCCCACCTCTTCCTCCAGCCACTTCAAGAAGAGCTGGACCACATAGATGGCGAAGCACGGCGGGGTGTTGTAGCTGGAGTTCTGATCCACGTGCGTTTTGTAGCTGAAGATCTTGGGCAGCGTGGCCGGGATGCGCTCGAGCATGTCCTTGCGGACGATGACCAGCGTCACGCCGGCCGGTCCCAGGTTCTTCTGAGCGCCGGCGAAGATCAGGCCAAAGGGGGCCGGGTCGAACGGCCGGGAAAGGATGTCCGAGGACATGTCGGCCACGAGAGGAATGCCGCCCGTATTCGGGAAAGAGGACCACTGCGTCCCCTTGATGGTATTGTTCGAGGTCAGGTAGACGTAAGCCGCATCGGCGTTCAGGCGAATGTCCTTGGGGATGTAGCGGAATTCCCGGTCCTCGGACGAGGCGATCACCCGGATGTTCGGGGTAAGGATTTTGGCCTCCTTGATGGCGTTGGTCGACCAGGTGCCGGTGTTGATGTAGTCCGCGTATTCTCCGGCTTTCAATAAATTCATGGGCACCATGGCGAACTGCAGGCTGGCGCCGCCTTGCAGAAAGATGACGTGCATGTTCTCCGGCAGCTTCATCAGCCGCTTCACCTTGGCCACCGTGTCGTCCACGACCTTGATGAAGGCCGAGGACCGGTGGCTGATTTCGAGGATGGACATGCCCGTGCCCTGGAAGTTGAGGAGCTCGGCTTGGACGGTTTTCAGCACCGGCAGGGGCAGTGCAGCCGGGCCGGGATTGAAATTGTGAACCCGTGTTTCCATGACTTTTCCTCCGCAGCGATGGGTCCGCCCATGCGGGCGGCCAGATATCTGAGGGATGTAACTTTAATAAATTGCCCCCATGATGTCAAGACGAAACTCTTAGCGAAAATAGCTAATTGTTGTTTTAATCCCTTTTAATGTGAGGAAGGCCATCGCCGCACAAACCGGCGCAGGCAAAGCGGGCCGAGCTTGGGAAAACCGGCCTCACCGCAGATAAAAGTGAATTGTATTGACATCTTATTTCCTGTGTGCTATTTTTTCACGACAGTATGGATATTGGTGACTTTTAGCGTTCAGGAACCTCTTCCAGAGCGCTGAGGTCCGGCCGGGCATCGGTCTAAAGGAAAAAGCAAACCCCTAAGAGGTGAAGGAAGGGCGATGGCTAGACTGATTCTATCCCTTCGAGGCAGGGAGCTTGATAAGTTTCTCCTGGGCCAAGGCAAGATTGTCATCGGCCGCGGCTCGGACTGCGACATCACGATCGACAACGCCGCCATATCGCGCCGGCATGCCACCATCGAGTATAAGAACGGGGAATACCTCCTGTCTGACATGGGGAGCTCCAATGGCACCTTCCTCAACGGCGTCAAGATCGAAAAGCCCGAAGTGATCTCGCCCGGCGACAACATCGGCGTGGCCAAGTTCAGCCTCACCTTCCAGGACGCACCACAGTCCGAGGTGAAGAAGCTGATGGGCGATATGGGTCAAATGGAGGCCACGGTCGTCGTCGACGCGGAAAAAATGGCCCAGTCCTTCATGGCGTCCCCGGGCGACGCCACTCCGGCGATTTCGGGCCCCCGCAAGCTCGTCGTGCTCAAGGGCAGCTCCAACGTCAAGGAACTGGTCATCGAACGGGACGTCATCACCATCGGCAAAGACAGCGGGTGCGACCTCATCATCCCCGGCTTCTTCGTGTCCAAGATCGAGGCGACCATCAGCCACCGGCAGGACAAGCACTACCTCAGGCCGATGGGCTCTATCAAATTGAACACGATGAAGACGAACAAGGAAACCGCCCTCAAAGTCGGGGACACCTTCACCGTCGGCAAAACCGTGGTGGCCTTCACCTGAAATCCGGGCCGGCCCCTCCTGGCCAGGCGCTCGCGACCGGGAACGAAACGTCCTGAACGGTCCGGAGCCCAACCGGAGGAGGTGCCGGGAAGCCTTTTTCGGTAAATGGCCCGTCTGACACGTCCGCACCCATGAGACTAACAGCCGCCGGATGAAAGAATGAAACAGGACTTCGCCGTCATATCGGATCCGGGCCTGGTCCGAGCGAACAACGAGGACGCCTACCTGACCATGCCGGAAGTGGGCCTGTTCGCCGTGGCCGACGGCATGGGCGGTCACAATGCCGGGGAGGTGGCCAGCGCCCTGGCGGTCAAGATGCTCAGAGAAGACGCGGCCCGGCTGCCGGTGATCGGTCTGAAGATTCGCTGGTGGCGGCGGCTTTTCCGCCGTCGCCCGCCGGCCTTCGATCCGGTGGCCTTCCTGCACCAGGCCGTGGCCCGGGCCAACCGCGCCATCTTCGAGGCCGCCCAAGCCTCCCCGGAGACCAAAGGCATGGGTACGACCGTGGCCGCCATGCTCAGGACCGACCAGGCCATCTTGACCGCGCACGTCGGAGATTCCCGCATCTACCGCTTTCGCGACGGCCGTCTCAGCCAGTTGACCCAGGACCATTCCTTGGCCCAGGAACTGGTGCGGAAGGGTGTGCTCTCGCCTGAGGAGGCCATGTACTCCGCGCCGAGCAACGTCCTCACCCGGGCCTTGGGCGTGCGCCCGGAGGTTCAAGAAGAGATCGCCTATCATTCCCTGGAACCCGGCGATCTGATCCTGCTGGGTTCGGACGGTCTATCGAACATGGTCGAGGAAGACGAAATGCTTCAGATTCTCGCACGAAAGGGGGCGCCGGTCCGGGAAAAGGCCCGAAATCTGATCGCGGCCGCCTTGAAAGGCGGCGGCGAGGACAATGTGACCGCGGTCGTCGTCCAGTTCGCCGACTCTTGAGCCGCCTCACCCCTTAGCGGCCCCGCACAAATTGCAGGGGCCGTTCGCGAACGGCCCCTGCAATCTCACCCTCGCGCGCGTCATGCATGGCCGACCAGCAGCCATGGCACCCAAGAAGGTGCGTGGTGCGTAGTGCGAGGGAGGGGCAACGCACACATAGCCTAAGAACGCGCGGGCTGGATTTTGCGAAGCGAAATCCAGCCCGCGCTGTTGAAGTTTTTGGGAGAGGGTTTGGGGGAACCTTTTTTAACTAAAAAAGGTTCCCCCAATGCTCACCGGCTCTTCCCGCTCGTGCTACCAGCTCAGGCTGGCGCCGACAAACGGACCGTGAAAACTCCGGTTGTACTGGAAGTCGCTGTCGTCAATCTTGACCAGGTACGTGCGCCAGCCCAGGTGCAGGTCGAGCAGTGGGAGCGGCGACAGGCCGAGTTCGAGGACGAGGTCGCCGACGGTGCGGTCCCCGAAGGGTTCCATCAGGACCGCGGCCTTGGCCCAGAGAAGGTCGGCCAGGATCGAGGCCCGCGCCTTGGCCCCCACCGAGGCGACGACCGCGCGCTTGGTCACGTCCTCGCTCTGGGTCGTCCCCTCCATCTTGCTATAAATGTCGAGGTACTTCAGATCGAACAGGGCGGTCAGGGACAACCCGGCCAGAATGACGTCAGCGTCCCAAAGACGGTAGCCGTAAGTCAGGTTCAAAGTTCGAAAGCTGGTATCGAAGTCCACATGCTGGTTCGCAAAATCGACCCCATTGAATCTGGCGGTCGAACCGAGCGTTTCGTCGCCGCTGTTGTCCACCCGGAAATAGCCCACGGTAACGGAATGTTTGCCCAGGCCGAACCAGGCCTCGATCCAGGGAAAGGCCTTGCTGCCGACCCCCAGGTCGTCCTTGAAATCAAACTTGGTGCCTGCGGCGCCCCCGTTGTCCACCTGGATGGTGGCTTCATCCGAGGCCGGATACCAGAAGGCGCCGCGCGCGCCGAGTTCCAGGGCCGCGGCCGGAAAGGCTGGCAGCAGCAAAAATAATATGGAGATTCCCACACCGAGCGCTCTTTTCATGGCGTCCCCCTTTGTGCGAATGAAATCCATATGACCACGGCCGGAGATTTTAGGTCCGCCGGCCGGCAAAGTCAATCTCTCCTGAGCCCGCGCGCCCCATGTCCCTTCAGCCAGACCTCCAGCACGCCGATGGCCGCGGGCGTCATGCCGGAAATGCGGGCGGCCTGGCCCAGGGAGATGGGCCGGACCCGAGAGAGCTTTTCCTGCACCTCCCGGGACAGGCCCGGCAGGCCCTCGTACACCATGTCCTCGGGCAAGGCAACCTCTTCCCGCGCCCTAAAACGCGCCGCCTGCTCCTCCTGCCGGTCGAGATACCCTTCGTAGCGCGCCTCGATCTCCGCGACCTCGAGCACCTCCCGGTCCAGGTCGGCCAGCCACGGGGCCAGGGGCACTAGGTCGGTCAGGGTAAGCTCCGGCCGGCGGACCAGCTCGACCAGACGGATGGGTTTACGGACCGGAGCCGAACCCAGGGCGGCCAGGGCCTCGTCCAAGGCCGCGCCGGGAACGATGCGGCAGGCCGCCAGCCGTTCCCGGGTCTCCTCGAGGTTCCGGCGTTTCCGGGCGAAAACCGCGTAGCGATCGTCCGAAACCAGGCCGATCCCGCGGCCGATGTCGGTCAGGCGGAGGTCGGCGTTGTCCTCCCGGAGCAGAAGCCGGTACTCGGCCCGGGAGGTGAACATGCGGTAGGGCTCCTTGGTGCCGCGGGTGACCAGGTCGTCGATCATGACCCCGATATAGGCCTGGGATCGATCCAGGATGAGCGGCGGGTCGCCGCGCAAGGCCAGGGCGGCGTTGATGCCGGCCATGAGCCCCTGGGCGGCCGCTTCCTCGTACCCGCTCGTGCCGTTGATCTGGCCCGCGAAATACAGGCTGCGCACCCGCTTCGTCTCCAGGCTCGGCCGAAGCTGCTCCGGATCGGCATAGTCGTACTCGATGCCGTAACCGGGCCGCACGATCTCGGCCCTTTCCAGGCCGGGGATGGTTCGGATCATGGCCGCCTGCACGTCGAAGGGCAGGCTGGTGGAGACGCCGTTGGGATAGATTTCGGTGGTGGCCAGGCCTTCCGGCTCGAGGAAGACCTGGTGGCCGGGCTTTTCCGGGAAGCGATGCACCTTGTCCTCGATGGACGGGCAGTAGCGGGCGCCGACGCCGGTGATGACGCCGGTGAACAGGGGGGAGCGGTCCAGGGCTTGGCGGATGATCTCGTGTGTTTTTTCCGTGGTGTGCGTGAGGTGGCAGGGGACCTGGGGCTGGACGATCCTCCGGGTTAAAAAGGAAAACGGGCGGGGCGGGTCGTCGCCGGGCTGCGCTTCGAGCGAGGAGAAATCGATGGTCCGGCCGTCCAGCCTCGGCGTGGTGCCGGTCTTCAGGCGTCCGAGTTCGAACCCGAGCTCGCGCAGGCTCCTCGACAAGGCCAGGGAGGGCGGATCGCCCAGGCGACCGGCCGGGAAGTGGCTCAGCCCGATGTGGATGAGGCCGCCCAGAAAGGTGCCCGTGGTCAGGATGACGGACCGGCCCTCGAAGCGCTGGCCCACCCCGCTCATAACGCCGGCCGCAGCGCCTTCATCAACCAGGACGTGATCGACCATGGCCTGCTTGATGTCCAGGCCAGGCTGCCGCTCGAGCACCCGCTTCATGCGCCGGCGGTAAAGCTCCCGATCGGCCTGGGCCCGAGAAGACCAGACGGCCGGACCCTTGCGCGTGTTGAGCCGCCGGAACTGGATGCCGGTCTCGTCGATGTTCAGGGCCATCTCGCCGCCCAGGGCGTCGATCTCCCGCACCAGGTGGCCCTTGGCCAGCCCGCCCACGGCCGGGTTGCAGCTCATGGCCGCGATGTGATCCGGGTTGATGGTCAGAAGAAGCGTGCGAGCGCCCAGGCGGGCCGCGGCCAGCGCAGCCTCGCACCCCGCGTGCCCGGCTCCCACCACGATCACGTCATAAGACAAGGACCCCAACCTCCCCCTCCGCATACCGGCAGGGCCAAGGCGGCCGAACCGGATTCCTGGTCGCAGTATGACCATTTTCAGGAGGTGTGACAAGGGCCTGGGCCCGGATCGTTTATAGTTTTTTAAGGGAGGAAAAAGTACGTGGTACGATTTGTAGGGGCGATCACGCCTTCGGGCGTGACCAGGGCGTCCAGCCGGACGCCCCTACAAAAAAGAATGGTGGGATGAAGCCACCACTTGCGAACGGATGGGCGGTGAGGAAACGATCAGCGGTTAAGCCCTGCTTCCGCCCGCCTGCCCCGCGGGCAAATAAACTCTGCAAGCGGAAATGCGCCTAAAAAAGCGACCGGCGAAGGATGGTCGCCTCGCGCTCCGCCCCCACCGAAACAATGTCCGCCGGCACCTGGATCAGCTCTTCCAGGAGCGCCACGTAGCGCTGCGCGGCCTGGGGCAGGTCCTTCATCTCTCGGGCCCGGCCGATCTCCTCGGACCAGCCCGGCAGGGTCTGATAAACCGGTTGGCATTGTTCGAGCCGGCTCGTGTCGGCCGGCAGGATTCGGACTTTCTTGCCGTTCAGGCGGTAGGCCACGCAGACCTTGATCTCGCCCAGCCCGGTGAGCACGTCGAGCTTGGTCAGGGCGATGCTGTCCAGGCCGTTCAGCCGGGCGCTCTCCCTGAGCACCACGACGTCCAGCCAGCCGCAGCGCCTCGGCCGACCCGTGGTCGAACCGTACTCCCCGCCGATCTCTCGCAGGCGTCGGCCGATCCACCCTTTCTCCTCGGTGATGAAGGGACCGGCGCCGACCCGGGTGGTGTAGGCCTTGACCAGCCCCACCACGGTGTCGATCCGCTTGGGGGCCAAACCGGCCCCGGCGCAGACGGTCCCCGCCACCGGGTTCGAGCTGGTGACAAAGGGATAGGTGCCGTGGTCCAGGTCCAATTGCGTGCCCTGGGCGCCCTCGAAAAGCAGATTCCGTCCCATGTGCAGGGCCTCGTCGATCCTCTCGGCGACGTTGACCACAAAGGGGCTCAGAAATTCCGCCCAGGCCAGCGAGTCCCGCTGAAGCCGCTTTGAGCTGACCGGCTGGGCGCCGTAATAATTCTTAAGGAGGAAATTTTTCTCATTGAGGATGTCCCGCACGCGCGCGAGGAAAACCTTCCGGTTGAGCAGGTCCGCCACCCGGATGCCGTTGCGGGCCGCCTTGTCCTCGTAGCAGGGCCCAATGCCGCGGCCCGTGGTGCCGAGCTTTTTGCGGCCCTTGCCCTCCTCCCGGGCCACGTCCAAGGCTTTGTGGTAGGGCATGATCAGGTGGGCCCGCTCGCTCAGACCTAGGTTTTTCGGCGTCACGCGGACCCCGCGGCCGCGAAGACCTTCGATTTCTTCGATGAGCACCTCCGGGTCCACGACCACGCCGTTGCCGATGAGGCACTGTTTCCCGGGGTGGAGGATGCCCGAGGGAATGAGATGCAGGATGAACTTCTGCGAACCCACGACCAACGTGTGCCCGGCGTTGTTCCCCCCTTGAAACCGAATCACGGCCGAGGCCTGCTCGGTCAGGAGGTCCACGATCTTGCCCTTGCCCTCATCCCCCCACTGGGTGCCTACGACCACAACCGTTGACATGAATACTCCACCTCGATGATCTGGCTCCGCGCCCTTGTATAGATCACCGGCCGGGCAAAGTCAATGCGTCCCCGGCCGCCGGAACGGCCCGGGAAAGACCGCGCGCCCGGGCCACTCCGGCCGCCATGGTTTTTGGGATGGACAAACGCGGACGATTTTTCTATATTAAAACTATCGCCCGGAAAGGATGGAACCTCCCATGGATGGCGCGATAAAGCGTTCAGGCATCGCGGCTCCGAGCCGACCCTCGGCCGGCCGAATCCATGATTATCTCCTGGGAGGACAACACAACTTCGAGGTCGACCGGGTGCTGGCGGCCAAGGCCCTTGAGAAGGCGCCCTTTCTTTCCCAGGCCTTGCAAAAGGTCCGCGGCTTTCTCGGCCAGGCCGTGCGGCAGCTCAGCGGGGAGTCATACGACCAATTCATCGACTTCGCCTCGGGGCTCCCCGTGGTGGACCACATCCATCTGGTGGCGCGGCCTGGTACCAGAGTCATCTACTCCGACATCGATCCCCTGACCGTGGCCTATGCCCAGGAAATCCTGGGGGACAACCCCAGGGTGCGCTTCCTGGAGTGCGACGCCGGAAAACCCGAGGAACTGCTCGAGTCGAAAACGGTGCAGGAGCTATTTGGCACCGACCGCCGCGCGGCCTTCGGATTTAACGGCATCGCCTATTTTCTGTCCGACGAAACGGTGAAACACGCGCTGCGCGTGCTGTACGACTGGGCCGGCCCAGGCTCCAAGCTGTTCTTCAGCGACGTCGATGCAAATCCGGACAACCTCCCGGCCGGCATCAAGGCCCTGTTCGACCTGTACGCCAAAATGGGGCAGCCCATGTTCGCCCGACCCCAGGCGCGGCTTTTCGAACTGGCCAAACCCTGGCGGATCGACGCGCCCGGCGCCAAGCCCCTCCAGGCCTGGCTCGCTCCGGGCCAAACGATTGCTGAATCGCCGGGCGGCGACGAAGCGTTTTACGGCGTCATCTTCAAAAAATAGAAAACGGAAGGCGCCCGCCCCCTCTCTTTCCTCGATCCCCACCGACCTGAAACTTATGAAAGCGCACGGCCGCGGCCGACGAAGCGTGAGCATTTGCCATTTCCCGGTCGTTTTGGTACGGTGATTTAGCCCGGGAACGGGCAGGGAAGAATTCAAAAATTTGAAAGGAAGCGACGGATGGCGGATGTCACCGGAGGCCTTTTAGCCGCGAAGATGCTCAAAGCCGAGGGGGTTGAGTACATATTCAGTCTGGTGGGAGCGCATATTTACACCTTGTACGACGGCTGCGTCGAGGTGGGGGTGCGCGTGATCGACGTGCGGCACGAGGCGGCGGCGGCCCACATGGCCGAAGGGCTGGCCCTGGTCACGGGCCGTCCGGGCGTGTGCGTGGTCACGGCCGGGCCGGGGTTCACCAACAGCCTCACCGGTCTGGCCAACGCCACCGTGGCCAACAGCCCCGTCCTCCTCATCTCGGGCCACAGCCCCCTAAGCGGCTTCGACACCGGTGCCCTCCAGGACCTGAACCAGATCGACATCACCAAACCTTTGACCAAAATGTCGCGCACCATCTACCCGGCCGAACGCATCGTGGGCTGCGACCTGCCGGTCAGGCGCTACGAAAAAATCGTCGAGGTCCTGGGCGGCTACGGCGAGTACGTCGAGGACCCGGACCAGATCGCACCGGCCATCGAGCGCGCCTTTGCCTCGGGCAAGCCCGCCTGCGTCAACGTGGCCACCGACCCCAGGGTCAGCCCGCGCAAACCCTGAGAACGAGAGGGAAGCATGAAAAAAGCGACGCTGTACGGCCCCCGCGACGTGCGAGTGGAAGAGGTCGAGGAACCCCGCCCCGGACCCGGCCAGGCCAAAGTCAAGGTGAAGTACTGCGGCATCTGCGGCTCGGACCTGCACGAATACCTGCACGGCCCCTTCCCGGCCAGCCCCTTCGGCCATGAGGTCTGCGGCGAAATCGTGGAACTCGGCCCCGAGGTGGACGGGTATGCCGTGGGGGAGCGGGTCCTGGCCTTCCAGAAGGACGGCTATGCCCAGTACCAGGTCTTGCCCAAGGGCCGCCTGATGAAGCTGCCTCGCGAGGTGAGCTGGGAGCGGGCCGCGGTCATCGAACCCTTGGCCGGCGCGGCCTATGCGGTGGAGCGCGGCCGGGTGCAGCCTTCGGACACCATCCTCATCGCCGGCGCCGGTCCGGTCGGGCTCATGTTGCTGCTGGCCGTCAGGGCCTTCGGGGCTCGGACCGTATACCTGTCCGAGCTGGTCGAAAAGAGGCGGCGGATGGCGGAGAGCTTTGGGGCCACGGCCGTGTTCGATCCCGGCCAAGAGAAGATACCGCAAAAGATGCGGGAGTTGACCGGGGGGCATGGGGTGGACGTGGCCATCGAGGCGGTCGGGGTGGAGGCGGCGCTCAAGGACTGCCTGGCCTCGACGCGGTACCGGGGCACGGTCCTGGTCCAGGGCATCTTCACCGAGCGGGTGCCCATCCACATGCTCGGCTTCGTGACCCGGGAGATGACCATGATCGGCGCCAACAGCACCCACCCGGCCCGGGCCATGGAGTGGGTGCTGGCCGGCAAGGCCGAGCCGGAAAAAATCGTCACCGGCGTCATCCCCTTGGCGCGCATCGTGGAGCAGGGCTTCGAGGTCCTGGCCGGCAACAAGGAAGAGGCGGTCAAAATCCTGGTCGAACCATAGGCGAAAGATCAGATGCCGATCTTGAGGGAACCCTTTTTGGGCAAAAAAGGGTTCCCTCAAACTCCCTCCCAAAAACTTCAGCCGCCCACCCTGAATTGGGCTTCGCCAATTCAGGGTGGGCCGGTTTCTTCGGTCCTTTGCGCGCTCAAAGGCGCCATGGGGGGAAACGGAAGGGGCACGTTGCCACGTGTCCCTCCATACCATCTGCGCCCGGCTCCGGGCTTACCTCCCCGCACCACGCACCTTCTTTTCAGTCGGTCTTTAGTTCGGGCAGATCGGCGAAGGCGTCCAGGGATTGCGGATTGGCCAAGGCGTCGCGGTTGAGCACCGGTTCGCCCATGAGCACTTTTCTGACGGCCAGCTCCACCTTTTTCATGTTCAAGGTGTAGGGGATGTCGGGCACGGCCACGATTTTCTCCGGCACGTGGCGGGGCGAGGCGTTTTTACGCAGGGTCTGCCGGATGCTCTCCCGGAGTTCGTCCGTCAGGGTTTTGCCAGCGGCCATTTTGACGAACAGGATGACCCTCACGTCGTTTTTCCAAGGCTGGCCCACGACCAGGCAGTCCTCCACCTCGGGAAGCTGTTCCACCTGGCGATAGATTTCGGCCGTGCCGATGCGGACTCCGCCCGGATTCAAGGTCGCGTCCGACCGGCCGTAGATCACCACCCCGCCCCGCTCGTTGATCTCGATGAAGTCCCCGTGACGCCACACCCCCGGAAAGACGTCGAAATAGGCGGAGCGGTACTTCTCGTCGTCCGGATCGTCCCAGAAATAGATAGGCATGGAGGGAAAGGGCGCGGCGCATACCAGTTCACCCTTCTGGTTGATCACCGACCGGCCGTTCTCGTCAAAGGCCTCGACTTTCATGGCCAGCCCTCGGCATTGCAGTTCGCCGGCATAGACCGGGCTCAGCGGATTGCCCAGGGCGAAGCAGCCGTTCAGGTCCGTGCCGCCCGAGATGGAGGCGAGCTGCACGTCCGACTTGATCTTTTGGTAAACGTACTCGAAACCTTCGACCGAGAGCGGCGAGCCGGTGGACAAGAGGGTCCGAAGAGGAGACAGGTTGTAGGTCTGGCCCGGCTCTGCTCCGGCGGCCTCGAGCGCGTTCAGGTAGCCCGCGCTGGTGCCGAAGACGGTGATCCCTTCATCCTGGGCCAGCCTCCAGAGAACGTCGGGCTCGGGGTGAAAGGGGTTGCCGTCATAGAGCACCACCGTGGCGCCCACGGCCAGGGCGCTGGTCAGCCAGTTCCACATCATCCAGCCGCAGGTGGTGACGTAGAGGATGGTGTCCTCCCGCTTGAGGTCGGTGTGGAGCATCAGTTCCTTGAGGTGGTGGATCAGCACGCCGCCGGCGCTCTGAACCATGCATTTGGGCAGGCCGGTCGTGCCCGAGGAATACATGATATAGAGCGGATGGCCGAACGGGAGCTGGACGAAGTCCATGTCCCGGGCCGGTTTCTGGGCCCGGAAATCCGGGTAGAGGACGGCCGAGGGCAGCGCGCCGAGGTCCGCAGCCGGCTCGAGGTAGGGCACCACCACCACCCGCGTAAGGCTCGGCAACTCTTTGGCCAGGCCGGCCACGCGCTCGAGGCAGTCGAAGCGGCGCCCTTTAAAGGAATACCCGTCGGCCGTGAACAGGACCTTCGGCCGAATCTGACCGAACCGGTCCAGCACGCCCTTGAGGCCGAAGTCCGGCGAGCAGGAGGACCAGACGGCGCCCAGGCTCACGGCGGCGAGCATGGCGATGATGGTCTCGGGCATGTTGGGCATAAAGCCCACCACGCGGTCGCCGGTCCGAACCCCGGCCGCCTGAAGCGCCTCGGCCACCGCCGCCACCTCGGCGAACAACTCCCGAAAGGTCAGCCGCACGGCCTCCCGGCCCTCGCTCTTGAAGATAAGCGCGGTCCGGTCGTCCCGATAACGCAGCAGGTTCTCGGCGAAGTTCAGCCGGGCCCCGCTGAACCACTGCGCTCCGGGCATCCGGGTCAGGTCGTCCACCACCTGATCGTATCCCCGGGAGGCCAGGATGCCGGCGTAGTCCCACATCTCGGCCCAAAACCGCGGGATGTTCTCGATGGACCACTGATACAGCGCGGCATAGTCCGTGAAGTCCCGGTCGTACCTGGCGTTCACCTGGTGCATGAAGCGATACATGTTCGATTGTTCGATCCGCTTCCGGCTCGGCTCCCAGAGCAGCCTGCCCATGGGCTCTCCTCCCTTGAATGGTGGCGGTCTCATGGCCGGGGGCCCCCGGCCGAGGGCTTTATCTTACACCCGCCGCCGTGGAGGATCAACGTCGCGAAAAAGGGGTCAGGAGCCTGTCCGACAACCGGTTTTTAAAAAAAGGCTTAGGCCTTCACCAACAGCAAAAAGCCGCGCCCTGTCATGGCGAGGAGTCACGCCTTGGCGCGACCACCGCGGCGATCTCGTTCATTTTCAGC
>Ga0315282_10010355_pt1 | contig 14633 bp, 18 predicted proteins | sample YL17G07_20_MG_FD_203693 | JGI IMG/M metagenome (GOLD analysis project Ga0315282, IMG submission 203693) | Sediment microbial communities from Yellowstone Lake, YNP, Wyoming, USA - YL17G07_20 | ecosystem: Environmental > Aquatic > Freshwater > Lake > Sediment | place: USA: Wyoming | collected...
AGCAGGTCCACGACCGCCTCGGGCGACTCGACCGCGTAGATCCGGGAGCCATCGGAGACGAGCGTGGTGCCGACGGCCGGCTCCTTCAGGTCTCGGAGCGTCACCATCGCCTTCCGCACCTGCTGGAGGCTGACCCCCGTGTCGAGTAGCTTCTTGATGACCCTGAGTCGTGCGAGATCCTGGAACGAGTAGAGCCGCTGCGTGCCGGAACCTCGTGCGTCCTTCACCGAGGGACGGACGAGGGCCGTCCGGGCCCAATAGTCGAGCTGACGGTAGCTGATGCCGACGATCTTGCAGACGTCGGGGACGCGATATCCCTGCTCAGCCATGACATCTCCGTAATTACGAAAGCGTAGCGTAGGCTATTGCCGGCCGGAAGATCTGTCAATCACCCGGTACGAAACAGGGGAAGAGGACGCACATGAGACTGGGCAAGCATCTGAGGATGTTGACGGGCGGGCTCCTGCTGGCCTTCCTGGTCCTCGGCAGCGCCGGCGCGGCCCCGGCCGAGGCCCGTACCCCCCGCGCCCGGCTCCTCGACATGATCAACAACTCACGGGAGGAGCAAGGGCTGGACCCGGTGAAGTTGAACGTTCGACTCTCCGGCGACGCCCACCACCACTCCCGGATGATGGTCCGCCGGGACGAGCTCTTCGACGTGCCGAACCTCGCAGCCCTGTTGAAGCCCTACCACTGGACCTTCGGCGGCGCTGCCGTTGGCTGCAACGGGAACCTCTACCGGCTCCACCGGATGTTGCTCTCCGACTACATCCACCGCAGCATCATCCTGAGCGGCGAGGTGCGCCGGGTCGGCATCGGCGTCGTGCGCGTCGACGGCAGGAGCTCCTGCGGCCGCGACACGTACTGGGCGACGGAGATCTTCTACGGCTGAGCTGCACGGCTGAGCCGCCGGGTTTCCGGGGTGACGGGTTTCCGGGGTGACGGGCGCTACTCGAAGTCCTCGGGGGTCACGTTCTCGAGGAACTCGCGGAACTTCTCGACCTCGTCGTCCTGGTCCTCGGAGGGGATCAGGATCGAGGCTTCCGCCAGGACCTCCTCACTCGCGTAGATCTTGCAGCCGAACCGCACGGCAAGTGCGAGCGCGTCGGAGGGGCGCGAGGAGATCTCGTATGAGGTCCCGTTCCGCTGCATGTTGATGACCGCGAAGAACGTGCCCTCGCGCAGCTCGGTGATGACGATGTTCTGTACGTCGACGGCCATCTCGTCCAGGATGCTCTTCACGAGGTCGTGGGTCATCGGACGGGGCGTCACGACCCCCTGGAGCGCTAGCGCGATGGCGGCCGCTTCGGCCTGGCCGATCCAGATCGGGAGGAACCGCTCCCCGTCCACCTCGCGCAGCAGCACGATGGGTTGGTTCGCTGGAAGCTCGATCCGCACGCCCGCCAGGTTCATCTCGATCATGGCCCGCCAACGACTCTAGCCTTGGCCCCCTGGTCCGGCAACCTAACCTACCGGGTCGCCCTCCGGGGGCACCGACGGTGCCTCGGTCAGGTACGGAAGCAACGCGTCGGGATCCTCGGCGAGTGCTTGAACATCCTGCACCGCAAGGATGTCGGGCAGGTTACGGTATCGCTCGCCGTAGTCGAGGCCGTAGCCGACGACGAACACGTCCGGACAGTCGAATCCCCGGTACCTGATCTCCAAGGGAGCGATGCGCCGCACGGACCTGTCGAGCAAGGCGACGATCTCGACAGACGCCGGCCCACGCGATTCGAGCACGTTGATGAGGTACGAAAGCGTCAGTCCGGTGTCGACGATGTCCTCGACGATCAGCACGTGGCGTCCGCCGATGTCCTCGTCGAGGTCCTTCACGATACGCACCCGTCCCATCGACTCTGCCGCGCCGCCGTACCGGGAGATGGACATGTAGTCCACCGAGACCGGCAGACGGACCTCACGAACCAGGTCCGCGAGGAACATCGAGCCGCCCTTCAGGACCGAGATCAAGACGGGCGCGCGCCCCTCATAGTCCCCGGTGATGGTGCGGCCAAGCTCCTCGATCCGCCGGCGGATGTCCTCGCGCCCGTACAGGACGCTCGCGACGACCGACATCCGGCCCGATTCTATCGGCTCAGCCGAACAGCGCGTCCAGGACCCCGTCCAGGGCAGACACGAGCGACGATGCGGCCCGGCGCCACCAGGGACCCGGCTCGGCCGGCGGCGAGGGCCCCGGGACCGACACGACGACGAGCGGAACCGTCCCGACCCGGAGGCCTGGGGCCGAGACGGTCAGGTCCCCGACCGTCTCCCCCACCCCAGGCGGGAAGGACACGGCGGGGAGCAGGGGGAGCTCTCGCTGGATTTCCGCGTCGACCGGCACGAGGCCGACCAGGTCGGATCCGGCCGCGACGGGAACCTGCCGTCCGCCGATCGACACCGAACCGAGATGCTCTCCCTCCTCGACGAGCGAGCGCCGCTCGAACGCGGTGAACCCGTAGTTCAGCAGGGCCGCGGTGTCCGAGAACGGTTCTCCCGGCTCACCGAGGACCACGGCCAGCAGGCGCAGGCCGTTCCGCTCGGCGGCGCCGACCACGCAGAACCCGGCTCTGCTCGTGTACCCGGTCTTGACCCCGATCGCCCCCGGGTACAGCCACAGCAGGACGTTGCGGTTCTGGATGATCCTCGGCTTGCCGTCCGGCGCCGGGATCTCACGGTACTTCGTGCGGACGATCCGCCCGAAGAGCGGTTGCTGGTACGCGACACGGGCCATGGTCGCGACGTCGAAGGCGCTCGAGTGCCCCGCGTCGTCCAGGCCGCTCGGCGAGGCCAACCTCGTGTCGGTCAGGCCCAGACGCTTCGCGCGGGAGTTCATGGCCTTCACGAAGTCCTCCACGGTGCCCGAGATGTGTTCGGCCAGGGCGAGGGCCGCGTCGTTCGCCGATTGCAGCAGGAGCGCGTACAGGAGCTGCTGCACGCTGATCCGCTCCCCCGGCACCAGGCCTAGTTGTGAGATCCCGACGGTCGGCCCGGGATCGGCCGCCTCAGGGCTCACGGTTACGATCTCCGCCGGGGTCGTGCGCTCCAGGGTGAGCAGCGCGGTCATGATCTTCGTGAGGCTCGCGATCGCTCGGCGCTGGTGCGGGTCCTTCGCGAAGAGGACCTGGCCGCTGTCGAGATCGACGAGTACCGCGGACGCGGCCCTGACCTCCGGTGGCTGCGTCGTGGGGGCCGGCGTTCGCAGGACGCTCGGGAACGGCGAGGGCGACATCCCTCCACCCGCCACCGGGACCATCGTCGGAGGTGGGACGTCGACGGCCTGCGTGTTCCCCAGCGCCGGCAGCACCGCGAACAGCATGAGCGGGGCGAGCAGCGCCGGCAGTAGCGCTCGAGCACGGGTCCACAGGCCGTTCCTCACGGCCCGATAGCCTACGGGGAGGTGAGGTACTGCCGCAGGTTGTGGCGGAGCAGCGCCTGCTTCAGCTTCCGGGAAGCCCTCGCGAGGGCGGTGAGCGAATCCGTCGCCGTCCGCCTGGCGTCGGGGTTCCGCTGACGGAGCTGCGGTGTCACGATGGTCTCGAAGAAGCTCGCCTCACGCTCGGCGAAATGCTTGTACATGGTGAGGTGTCTGGGCTCGACCCCGAATCGGAACAACTCCCTCAGGATCGAGAGCACGACGTAGTCATCGCCGTCGTAGTACTTCGCCGACTCGGGCCCGTGTGAGCACACCATGCCGAAGGTCTCGAGCTCCTTGATCCGCTCCTTGTCGACGCCCGTCGCCGCCGACATCTCCTCGATCGACATCTGGAGGCCGGTCGGCGGCTCGGCGAGCTCGTCCTCGGGCTCCCTCTCTCCTTCGTCCTCCCCCGTCGTCTCCTCCTCGCCGGTCGCTTCCTTGACCAGCCGCTCCTTGATCACCTTGAGGGGTAGGTACTCGTCGCGCTGCATCCGCAGGATGTGCTTCAAGCGCTCCACGTCCTGTTCGTAGAACTTCCGGTAGCCCGACGGCGTCCGCTCCGGTTCGATCAGGTCCTCCGCCTCGAGGAATCTGATCTTCGAGATGGTGATGTCCGGGAACTCGGCCTTCACCGACACGAGCACTTCACCGATCGACTGGTAGTTGCGGGTGGGCATCTCACTCTCCCTGGAAGAAGACCAGCTTGAACTTCCCGATCTGCACCTCATCCCCGGAGGCCAGTTGGGTCACGTCCACGCGCTCACCGTTCACGTAGGTGCCGTTCAGGCTCCCGACGTCGTGGACGGAGAACGCGCCGTCGCGTCGCCGAAGCTCCGCATGGCGTCGGGAAACCGTCACGTCGTCCAGGAAGACGTCGCTGTCGGGGTTGCGGCCGACCGTCGTCACCTCGGCCTCGAGCATGAACGTCGAGCCCGCGTTCGGCCCACGCTTCACCATCAGCAGACCCTGCCCCACCTCGAGGTGTTCGTCAGGGAAGGGGAAATCATCCCCTACCTCTTCCTCCACCTCTACCGGGGTTAGGCCGAGGGTCGTCTCTTCCTGCAGGGGAGCCCCACAGCCCGCACAGTGGCGCACACCCTCTTTGTTCGGATGTCCACAACGGCTGCAGTACACTCTGGTTCGCTCCTTGCTCCCGGCCTGCACCTCACGGTCCGGATCGGAGACTAACCTCAACCCTCGATGCGAACTGCAGCTTATCCGTGTCGACCCGAAGGGTCAATGGGCAGTCACCTGCACGTTCGCGGGATGCGCGAGGGTCGAGACTTAGCCTGACGGACCTCGACGTTCAGCCGCCCGCCGGCTCCTGAACGAACCTCTGGTAGGCGTCAGCGTCCAGCAACTCGCCGAGCTGTGCGCGATCCGAGATCTCGATCACCACGATCCAGCCGTTGCCGTACGGGGCCTGATTGACGAGCTCTGGGTGGTCCTCGAGCGCGGCGTTCCGTTCGAGGATGCTGCCGCTCACCGGGCTGTACACGTCGGAGACCGACTTCGTGGACTCGACCTCACCGAATGGCTGGGCTGCAGCCACCGAGGTCCCGACCTCCGGGATGTCGACGTACACCACGTCGCCGAGAGCTTCCTGGGCGTGATCGGTGATGCCGATGCGCACGCGCCCTTCCCCCTCGTCGCGCACCCACTCGTGCTCTTTCGTGTACCGAAGGTCCTTCGGGCACTCCATCCGCTCCCCCTTACGGCCGGGGTCCAGCGTGAAACTACCATCCCTCAAGCGAACGCTATCAGGCCGCCCGGTCCAGCCGCGGCGCGGCGAACGCCCGATACATGTCGCCCACGTACAGGACCGTTGCCGCGTAGTACTCGACGACGGCCACGGCGTAGACGGCCCAGCCCGTCGCCCTCGCCGCGGCTGCGAGTGGAAGGCCGAAGTTCCCCCAGGCGATCCACGTCATGCCGGTCATGAGGCCGAAGGTCGCGACCTTGCCGACGAACCGGACGTCGATACGCCTGCGCCGGGCCAGCAGCAAGACAGCGCCTGCCCCCAGGATCAGCACATCGCGCACGAGCACCAGCAGCGCCGCCCACAACGGGAACGCGCCGGCTACCACCATCGCGATGAGACCGGCCGCCATCGCCAGCCGGTCGGCGGTCGGGTCGAGGACCTTCCCGAGCTCGGACACCTGCCCGGTCCGCCGGGCGACGAAGCCGTCGACCCAGTCCGTGGCCGCGACACCTGCGAACAGGAGCATCCCGGTCATCTCGGTCCCCTCGTGCACGATCAGGTACACGAACGCCGGGATCAGGAGGATGCGAAGGAGGGAGAGCGCGTTCGGGACCGTGAGGATCCTGGAGGTGCTGCCGGCGGGCACCTGCTCGCTCATCGCGCGGAACCTACCACCGGGCGCCGCCGCGAAGACCACCGAGCAGCACCACTCGTCGGGCCGGCCGGATTTGAACCGGCGACCTTCTGACCCCCAGTCAGACGCGCTAACCAAGCTGCGCCACGGCCCGCGTGCAGCGATTGTACCGTCGGGCGCGCTGCGACCGCGCGCCGGTCCCGCTGCGACCGCGCGGCGGTCCCACCGGTTCAGCCCCGGCCAGCGGGCTTCCCGCGCTGCTTCCTCCGGAAGCGCAGGCGGATCGGCACTCCCTCGAAGCCGAACGCACGCCGCAGCCGGTTCTCGAGGAAGCGGCGGTAGGAGGCCTCGGGCTCCGCCCCGCCGAAGAGCACGAACGAGGGCGGGCCCGCGCTGACCTGCGTGCCGTACCGGTACCGCGTCCCGCCGGGAGCGGGCCGCTCCCCTTGCGCGTCCTGCAGGACGCGGTTCACCTCGGCGGTCGGGACACGCCGCGACCAGCGCTCGTGTAGCGCGAGCAGGCCGCGGGGCAGCTTAGCCACTCCCGTGCCGGTGATCGCCGACGTCCGAACCACGGAAGCCCCGACGAAGGTCTCCACTTCTTCTTTGAGGAGCCGGTAGACGCGATCCTTCTCCTCGACCAAGTCCCACTTGTTCGCGACGACCCTCAACCCTCGCCCGGCCTCCATCACGCGCGCCGCGATCCGACGGTCCTCCGCCGTGAACCCCGCGATCGCGTCCAGGATCAGCGCCGCCACATCCGCGCGTTCGATCGCGCGGGCCGCGCGCAGGAGACTGTAGTACTCGACGCCCCTCGTTCGCGATGGACGCCGGAACCCAGCCGTGTCGACGAACCGCACGGGGCCGGAGAGCCACTCGACGACGGCATCGACCGAGTCCCGGGTCGTCCCCGCCTCGCGGAAGACGACCGAGCGCTCTTCCCCCACGAGCCGGTTGAACAGGGAGGACTTCCCGACGTTCGGCCGGCCGACGAGCGCGAAGCGCGGTTCCTCGGCAGCCTCACCCTCCAGGTGCTCGGCGGGAAGCACCGCGACCACGCGGTCGAGCAGGTCACCGGAGCCGCGTCCGTGCAGGGCAGAGACCGGGAACGGCTCCCCGAGACCCAGACGGTGGAACGTCGCCGCGTCGGGCTCCTCGGCCTCGGTGTCGACCTTGTTCACGACGAGCAGCACCGGGACCGACGCACGCCGCAGCCGTCCCACGAGCGCCGCGTCCTCCTCGATCGGCCCGGTCTGCCCGTCCACCACCAGCAGCACGACGTCCGCCTGCTCGGCGGCGCGCTCGGCCTGGGCGGAGACCAGCGCCTCGATCCCGCGCGCACCGTGGAGGTACCCACCGGTATCGACCAGGCGGAACGCGCGCCCCCGCCAGGACGCCTCGAACTCCACGCGATCCCGCGTGACACCGGGCATCTCGTGCGCGATCGCCTCACGGCGCCCGACGAGGCGGTTGGCCAGCGTCGATTTCCCCACGTTCTGACGCCCGATCAGCGCGACGACCGGCGGCCCGCTCACGGCCGCCCTCCCAGGCGCTCGTGCGCGAGCACCAGCACCTCCTGCAGGACGGTTCCGGGACCCTTGCCGGTCGTGTCGATCGCCACGGCATCGGCGGCGGGCACGAACGGGTTGACCCGAGCGTCCTCGGCGTCACGTTCGGCCAGAGCATCGGCCAACTCGGGTGTGGAGCCGATCTCCTGGCGCTCGAGCACCCGACGGGTCACGCGCTCCCGCGGGGCCGCCAGGAGGAACACCTTCAGCACGGCATCCGGGAACACCACCGTGCCGATGTCTCGACCCTCCATGACGGCTCCAGCCTCACCCAGACGTCGCTGCTCGAGGCGCATGACCTCTCGCGCCTCCGAGTGGCGCGACACCCTCGACACCTCGCGCTCGACTTCAGGCGAGGTGAGGTCGGGGGAAGGCGGATGACCGTCGATGAGCAAGGAAACGGGACTCGAGTTCGGGTCGAGGTCGAAGACGATCGCGCGGGCGAGACTTCCGAGAGCGGAACCATCGTCGAGGTTCACGCTCTCTAGGAGCGCTCGTGAGGTGAGCTCGCGGTACATCAGCCCGGTGTTCACGTACGGGAGGCCGAGCTCGCTCGCGAGCGCCCTGGCGAGCGTGCTCTTCCCCGACCCCGCCGGGCCGTCGATCGCGATGAGGTGTTCCCCTCCCGTGGCTCAGCCCTCCAGGCCGGCGCCGAGCGCACGGAGCGTGCCGATGAACCCGGGGAAGGAGACATCGGCAGCCTCCATGCCCTCGATCACGCAATCGCCGGAGGCCGCGAGCGCAGCTACGGCGGCCGCCATCGCCATGCGGTGGTCCCCTCGCGAGTCAACCGAACCGCCGGCGAGTCCTCCGCCCGCGACGATCAGGTCGTCGCCATCGAGGCCGGCCTGTCCGCCCAGTGAGCGGACGGCCTCCGCGATGCCGCTCAGTCGGTCGCTCTCCTTGACCCGCAGCTCCCCCGCCCTCGCGAACCGTGTCTCACCGATGGCGTGAGCGGCCAGCGCCGCGAGGACCGGCACCTCGTCGATCACGAGCGGGAGCTCGCGCTCCTCTACCGTCGTCCCGGTCAGGCCTGTGCAGGGACCGACCACGAGGTCACCCACGGGCTCCCCGAGTTCCTCCGTCGTGAGGCGAAGCTCGATCCCGATCCCCATGCGGCGCATCACGTCGAGGTAGTGCGTCCGGCTGGGGTTCAGCCCGACGCCGCGCACGACGAGTCCCGCGCCCGTGAGCGCCGCGGCCCCGACGAGGAAGGCCGCCGACGACACGTCGCCCGGGACCGACGCCTCGAACCCCTCGTGCTGGAAAGCCGACACAGTGATCCGCTCGCGCTCTATCCGTACCGGCGCGCCGAGGTGCACCAGCGCTCGCTCCGTGTGGTCGCGGGTGCTCGCCGACTCGACCACGGTCGTCTCACCCGACGCGGCGATGCCCGCCAGCAGCACGGCACCCTTCACCTGCGCGCTGGGGACGGACGGTGCATGCCGGATCCCATGCAGGCTTCCGCCCGCGATCTCCACCGGCGCATGGCCGTCGGCCGTGCATACCCCGGCTCCCATCTCACGCAGCGGAGCCGCGACCCGTTCCATCGGCCGCGAACGCAGGCTGTCATCACCCGTCAGGACCGCGCGGAACGGTGCGCCCGCGAGCACGCCCAAGAGCAGTCGCATCGTCGTTCCGGAGTTGCCGCAGTCGAGCGGCGACGACGGCTCTCGCAGCGCTGGGCGACCCTCAGCCTCGACCACAACCTCGGACCTCGCGGATCCGGCGCCGCTTCCGTCCCACGTGAAACCGTCAGTCTCCGCCCGTTCCGAAGCCCGCGAAGCCCAAGCCTCGAGCGCAGGTCGAGCATAGGGTGACACATGCGCGAGACAGCACGCGGTCGAACGGACATCGAGCGCAACGGGAAGGTCAGACAGCGTGCTCCTGCCGCGAGCCGTCGCCGCGAGCATGAGCCAGCGGTGAGCGATCGATTTGTCGCCCGGTACCGCCGCCTCTCCACCGACCCCGCGGCCCGGATGCACCTTGATCCGCACGCCGACCTCTTCAGGCAAGGCGGAGCGGCTCGAACGACCGCTCGCGCAGCGCCAGCATCGCCCGGTCCACCGCGCCGACCGCGACGGTGAGGTGCACGGTGCCGTGGCCGCCCTCGGGCGAGTGCACGATCTGGAGGTCCTCGATGTTCACGCCGGCTTCGCCCAGGGTGAACGTGAGCTCCGCCAGCACGCCCGGGCGGTCCGGGACGAGCACCTGGAGCACCGAGACGCCGGAGCGCACCTGCGGCTTGGCGGCGAGCGAGAGCCGGGCCTCCTTGGCCTGCGCGAACAGACCCTCGACGTCGTGCGCTCGCTCCTCGAGCACCAGATCCTTCAGCCGCGAAAGCCGCTCGACGTAGAGGTCGATCGCGCGGCCGATCGCCTCACGGTTCGAAAGCAGGATGTCGCTCCAGAGCGCCGGGCTCGAGGCTGCCAGGCGTGTCAGGTCGCGGAACCCGCCGGCCGCGAGTAGCAGGATCTCGGGTTCACCGGCTTCCTCCGTGGTCGCGAGACCCATGAGGGCGGTCGAGGCGACCTGCGGCAGGTGGCTCACGATCGCGACCAGCCGATCGTGCCGTTCCGCGTCCATCCGTACCGGGCGCGCTCCGATCCGCTCCACCCAGGCCTCCAGCCGCGCCGATCGCGCCTCGTCGGCCTCCGGAGGGGGTGTCAGCACCCACACGATGTCGTCGACGATCGAGGCCGAGGCCCACTCCGGTCCCGACCGTTCCGAGCCGCCCATCGGATGCCCGCCCACGAATCGGCGCAGGTCCTCCGGGTCGACCTTCGACCGAACCTCAGCCATCACCTGAGACTTCACGCTCCCGACATCGGTCACGACCGCGTCGCCAGCGAGCTTCAGGACCTCGGCCGCCAGTTGAGGGATGGACGGAACCGGCGTGCAGAGCAGCACGATCGTCGCCCCGCCCACGCACTCCTGGAGCGTCGAGGCCGGGTCGAGGCCCGCGCGCTCCACCGACCGGGCGAGTCTCTCTGGATCGGCGTCGAAGCCCCGGACCGAGTCCCCGGCCCGTAGCGCTGCCATCGCGATCGAGGTCCCGATCAGTCCAGTGCCGGCGACGGCTATCCGCTCAGCCGAGGTCATCGCGCAGCGACTCCGCCCCGTCGAGGTAGACATGAACCATGTCTTCCTGGGACCGCTCGGTGTGCAACTGTATGAGGACACGGACGACGCGAGGCATCGAGCCCTCGACGGCGATCTCCCGAGCGCAGAGGAGCGGCACGCGTCCGAGCCCCATCCGGCGGGCGGCCTCCGCGGGGAAGACCGAGCGGAGGTCGTCGGTGGCGGTGAAGAACACGCTCACGATCTCCTCACGCCGGACCTCGTTCCGCTCGAGCATCGCCGTGAGCACCCGCTCCGTCGCGGACAGCACGACGTCGGCGGAGTCCTCCGCCACGCAGATGGCCCCCCGGGCCGCGCGAACCCTTGACTCGCCCATCGCTCCGCTGTTCGACTCCTCGGGGAGTGAGAAACGACGTCCGGGCGAACAGGCTACATGGCGGCGGGGCCGCTCACAGACCCGCGACGCGGTAGAGAGCTCGGACCTCCTCCGGCTCCAGTTCCCGGAGCTCCCCGGGTGAGAGCCCTCCGAGGCGTACCGGGCCGACCCGCAGGCGGATCAGACGGACCACAGGAAGGCCCGCGGCCGCGAGCAGGCGGCGCACCTCCCGCTTCCGCCCCTCCCCCATCACCAATCGCACGGCGCCTCGGCCTCCGGTGCGCGCCACCGCCCGGGCGGTGAGCGCTCTGGCGGGACCGTCCGGGAGCGGCACGCCGCGGCGGATCCGCGCGAGATCTCGTTCCGTAGGCACACCGTCCACCTCCGCGAGGTACTCCTTCTCGACACCGTGCCGCGGGTGCATCAGCCGGTTCGCGAGCTCACCGTCGTTGGTGAGGAGCAACAGCCCTTCGCTGTCGCGGTCGAGCCGCCCGACCGGGAAAACGCGAACCCCCTTGGGCAGAAGGGCGCGCAGGTCCTCGGCGGCGTGGCGGTCCCGCATCGTGGTCGTGACACCCGACGGCTTGTGCAGGGCGAAGTACAGCAGCTCCGGGTCGACGCTGATCGTTCGACCGTCGACCGTGACGTGGTCGTTCGCCGGGTCGACGCGGTCGCCGAGGGTCGCGACGCGCCCATCGATCGAGACGCGCCCGGCGACGATCAGCTCCTCGCAGGCGCGTCGCGACCCGAAGCCCGCGCGGGCAAGCGCCCTCTGGAGCCGTTCCCTCCCCGGCCCCGGTCGGCTAGTCGGCGCCGGCGGCCCCGGCATCGGTCTCACCTTCGTCCCGGCCGAGGAGCGGCGCGAGCGACGGTAGCGCGGAGAGCGACGGCAGTCCGAGCCGCTCGAGGAACTCCGGTGTCGTGCCGTACAGGATCGGTCGACCCGGCCCCTCCTCGCGGCCGACCTCGGCGACGAGACCGCGGTAGACGAGAGCCCGCAGGACGCCGTCGGAGTCGACCCCGCGGATCGCCGAGACCTGATGGCGTGTGACCGGCTGCTTGTACGCGACGATCGCGAGGGTTTCCAGGGAGGCCTTCGTGAGGCGCGTGTGACGCGAGGCGAGCACGTACTGCTCGACGGTCGGTGCTGCCTCGGGATGCGTGGTGAGACGCCAGCCGCCTCCCACGTTCCGGAGCACGATGCCGGACCCGCGCTCCTCGTAGTCCTTCGCGAGCTCGTCGCAGAGTTCCTCGACCTCGCGCCGGTCGGTGTCCAGAGCCTGCGCCAGCACGGTGGACGAGGCGGGCTCATCCGAGACGAACAGAAGGGACTCCAGGGCCCGTCGGCGGTCGGCGTGCGCGCTCAACCCTCCACCTCGCCTTGCCACCGGACCTCTATCTCGCCGAAGGTCTCGGCCTGCGACAGGTCGACTTTGCCCTCACGGTACAGCTCGAGCACCGCGAGGAAGCGCACGACGACGTGGATGCGTTCCCGGCAGTCGGCCACGAGGTCCCGGAACCGGGCGATGCCCCGTTGCCCCAGGCCCTCGCGAACGGCCCGCACGGCATCCGCCATCGTGTATCGGATCGGCGTGACGTGGGAGAGATCGAGCATGGGAGGCGGACGCAGCAGCGCGGCCGCCAGCCTCGCAAGGTCGTCGGCCGACACCTTCTCGAGCACGTCCGGGTACAGGTGCGCGAACTCGGCCGGCGGCCCGACGTCGCGCGGGAAGTAGCGCGACTCCTCCTCCACCCGTCTCGCCAGGTCGACCACCACCCGGCGGAAGGCCGCGAGCTCGAGGCTCCGCGCGTACACGAGGTCGGGAGAGATTCCCAGCAGATCCTCCTCATCCGGCGTCTCGTGGCGCGGCATCAGGCGGCCGACCTTGAGCTCCAGCAGGATCGCGCACGCGGCCAGGAACCACGTCGCCTCCTCGAGGTTCCAGTTCGCGGCGTCCTTCGAGTGCGCGAGGTACAGGTCGGTGACCCTGGCTATCGGCACGTCGCAGACGTCGATCTGCTGGTCGAGGATCAGGTCGGCGAGGAGCTTGAACGGCCCGACGAAGATCGGCAGCTCGACGGCGAAGCCGGCGGCTACCTGTTCCTCGCTCATCCGAGGTGCATCGCGTCGCGGACGGCCTCGATCGTCCCCTCGACGATTGGCCGCACCTTCGCCCGTCCGGCAGCGAGGATATCGTCGACGACATCGGGCGCGGTCTCAAGCTCCGCGCGCCGCTCGCGGAACGGCCGGTAGCGCTCGACGATCCGGTCCGCGAGGTTCCTCTTGCACTCCACGCATCCGAGCGCACCGCTGCGGCAGTTCGCCTCGGTCGACTCGAGGATGTCCGGAGAGAACTGCCTGTGGAGCGCGAAGATCGCGCAGATCTCGGGGCGACCGGGATCTCCCCTGCGGATCTTCCGAGGGTCGGTGATGAAGCTGTGCACCTTCGCGCGGATCTGCTCCTCGCCGTCTCGGACCCCGATGGAGTTGTCGAGCGACTTCGACATCTTCCTCCCGTCCGATCCCGGGATCATCGGCGCCTCCGAGAGGAGCGGCTGAGGCTCGACGAGCACGCCACCATAGAGCCGGTTGAACCGGCGGACGATCTCGCGCGAGATCTCGAGGTGCGCCACCTGGTCTTCCCCGACTGGCACCAGCTCGCCCTTGACGATCGTGATGTCGACCGTCTGGAGCACCGGATAGCCGAGCAGGCCATAGTTGGCGACGTCGCGCTCGGCCATGTCGCGGAGCCGTTCCTTGTACGTCGGCACGCGCTCCAGCCAGCCGAGCGGCGTGATCATGCCGAGGAGCAGGGTCATCTCGGCGACCTCCGGCACGTCGGACTGCCGGTAGATCGTCGCCTTGTCGGGGTCGATCCCGGCCGCGAGCCAATCGAGCACGAGGTCACGGACGCGTTCGGGGAGGAGCTCCGTTCGGTCGTAGTCGGTCGTGAGCATGTGCCAGTCCGCGATGAAGAAGAAGGCGTCGTGCTCCTCCTGCAGGCGGAGCATGTTCTGGATGTTGCCGAACCAGTGTCCGACGTGGAGGGGGCCGGTCGGCCGGTAGCCGGTCAGCACCCGCGCCTTGCGGGCGGCCTGCTGCGCGCCGGGGGTCGATGCGGTCTCGATGCGCGGGATGATAGCGCGGCCTCCGCCCAGCACCCCGCGGGCCTTCAGCACATCGAGCTTCCCGCCAGGGCGCCGCACACCGCCCCCGCTAGAGCGTCCACGATGCGGAGAAGCGGCCCGGCGAGCAGGAAGAAGATCAAGAGCATGAACAGCACGAGGTATTGGTCGAGGTGCACGTAGACCTCGCGCGGCCGGGGCGGCAGCACACGCGCGAGGAGCTTCGCCCCGTCGAGCCCCGGCACCGGCATGAGCTGCAGCACGAACATGAACACGTTCACGAGGAGGAAGGCGTAGGCGACGAGCTCCGCCTCGCCGCTGATGCCGATGCGCATCGCGACGCCCGCCACCGTGCCGAGAGCGAGGTTCGCGAGCGGGCCGGCCCAGATGACGATGAGCGAATCCCGCTTCCGCTTCCTCAGGTAGCCGGGGTCGAGCGGCATCGGCTTCGCGTACGCGAAGACCGGCAGGATGAGCCCTTGCCCTGTCGCCACCAGGATCAGGATCAGCCCCGGCAGGATCACGCTGCCGAACGGATCGATCAGTCGCTTCGGGTTGAGCGTCAGCCGGCCGAAGCGGCGGGGCATCGGATCGCCGAGCCTGTCGGCCGCGAACGCGTGGGCGTACTCGTGGAGGACGAGGCTCGGGACGAGCGCGACCGCGAGGTAGACCGCGGACTTCAGGTCCTCCACGGGACCGTCGCCTCCTTCCGAGGGTGCTGCTCTCTCCTG
>Ga0315282_10010356_pt1 | contig 14633 bp, 10 predicted proteins | sample YL17G07_20_MG_FD_203693 | JGI IMG/M metagenome (GOLD analysis project Ga0315282, IMG submission 203693) | Sediment microbial communities from Yellowstone Lake, YNP, Wyoming, USA - YL17G07_20 | ecosystem: Environmental > Aquatic > Freshwater > Lake > Sediment | place: USA: Wyoming | collected...
CCCAGTCGCTCCCCGGGCCGAGCGGCCCTTTGACGTCGGGCGATCGCACAGGTACGCGCGCGTCGGCGCCCGGCGCCCGGCCGGCCGCAAGGACCTTCGGCACCTCCGGGAAGGCCAGCGAGGCGGCGGCGGCGCTCAGGCTGGCGGCTCGTTCCTCGAGCCTCGCCTGCAGCCGCGCGTTCGGCGGCTCGCCCTCGAGGAACCGCTGAAGCGACATCACCCGCCGCTGCTCGCGGCGCACACCTTCCGCCACGAGGACGACCGCTTCTTTCCGTGCACGCTCCGCACCCCCCTCGCCTTGGCTCGTCGCTGTCGGTGCGGGCAGCGGTGTGCGTACCGCTGTCGGTGCCCTTGTCGCTGCCATGCGCGCCACGGCCCGCCGCGCGTCGTCGGCCAGCCGCTCGTGCGCGCCGGCGATGACCAGCGGGATCAGCGCGTCGAGATGCCCCTCCGGACGGCTGGACAGGTTCGCCAGATAATAGCCGCTCGCCGCCGCGATGAAGGCCGCGCGCTTGATCTTGGTCGGCTCGACGTTGTCGGGGATGTCCTTGCTGGTGTGGATGTAGATGTCGGGCCAGTCACGCAGGTAGATCGTCGGGACGGCGAAGCTCCCCTCCTGGTAGATCCAGTGGTCGCTGCCGCTCTCGTAGGGCGTGAAGTCCGCCCACAGCGCGTCCTTCGATCCGCCTGGCGTCCGGACGGCCCGCGCGAAGTCTCCCGTGGCGGCGCCCTTATAGGCGCCGTCGATCACGTAGCGCGCGAAGGTGGCCGCCACCTCGTCGGTGATGCTGGCGACGGACCAGGGCGAGCGGGTGATGTGCAGCACCGACTTGGTGACGAACGGATTGCCGCCCACCATGTCGAGGTGAATCGCCGCTTTCATCCGGCGCGCGATCTCCGGGTACTTGGCCAGGTACGCAATCGTGCCGGTCATCTCCGAGGGCCAGACGAAGCGAAGCGTGCGGAGCGGCTGGGCGATGCGCTTCTCGTCGACGAGCTTCCTGATGACGCGGGCGATCTCGAGGTTGGCGGAACACCCGCTCGCGTTGTCGTTCGCGGCCGGCTTCTGATGGTCGAAATGGCAGCTGAAGACGATCTCGCCGCGCGAGGGATCGGTGCCGGGGATGGTGGCGATCAGGGTTTCGTACGGCACGCTGTCGTCGTTCTGCGCCCGCACGGCCGCGTGGAGCACGATCGGCTCCCCGGCGGCCAGCCGTTGCTGGAACTGTCGTGCCTCACGCACGGAGATCATCAGCGCAAATGTGTTCGCGCGCCCCCGGGCATCGAGGTGGCCCCACCGGATGAGATCGACGTCGTCGCGCCACCAGCCGGTCCGCTGGTTAGAGTTGTAGCTGACGAGGCCCGCTGCGCCGCGCGCCTCAACCGCCAGAGGGTGCACCGCTCCGGGCGGACCGTCCGACAGCACCAGCTTCCCGCGGACGTCCTTGCCTTCGTAGTCGCGCAGCGACGTCCCGCTGCCCACGTCCACGAGCGGCGCCGTGACGTCCGCGCTCTCGCTGTTGTCCGCGACCAGCATCTGGAGGTCGTCGAACGACCCGATGCGCCGCGGCTTCGGCGACACCTCTTCGAGCACGCCGCCTTCGACGCGCCACCCGCGGTTGCCCCGCAACGTCCCAAACCAGGTTCGGCCGTCGCCGGGGAACACCTCCGCGTGGACGTCGGACAACCCGTACGCCCTCGCTTGCGCCATCAGGTACTCGGCGGCTTCGTGATACCCGGGTGACGCCGGTACCCGGTGAATCGCGGCGAGGCGTGCCACGTGGTCGCGCATCCTCATGCCCGACAGCTCGTCGTCGAGGGCGCGGAGGATCGGTGGGGCGAGCAGCGCCTCGGCCGGCGTCTCGGCGCGAGGCGCGGCAGGGCCGAGAAGGGCCGCCCCTGTGGCGGCAACCACGGTGGCAATCGTCAGGCGGATGATGGAAGAAGAGAAACACCGGCCGCTCATGCGGCACAGTATAGCCGCAGCCCGAACGCGCCACACCGATCGCGCGCATATAATTGGGCCATGATCCGTGTTCTGCGGTCGTTCCGCCAGGCACGTCTCGATCGGCATGAGATTGCCGGCTCGCTGGGCGACATGGGCACGTTCCTGCCCCTTCTGGTCGGAATGGTCGTCCAAAACGGCCTGGACTTCGGCGCTGCCCTCTTCTTCGCCGGTGCATTCAACATTGTCACCGGCATCGTCTTCACGATCCCAATGGCTGTTCAGCCGATGAAGGCGATCGCGACCGTCGCGCTCACTTCGGGACTGACGACGCCACAAATCCTCGCAGCCGGGATCACCGTCAGCCTGATCATCCTTGTGCTGGGACTGACGGGACTCATCGACTCACTGAATCGAGCGATCCCAAAGAGCGTCGTCCGCGGGCTTCAACTGGCACTTGGCCTTTCGCTGCTGATGAAAGGGCTTCAGATGGTGACCGGCACGCACGCGTGGGTTGGTGCCGACAGCTATCTGACGGGCGCGATCGCGACACTCGTCGTGCTCGCCCTCTTCGTCGACACCAAGGTACCTTCAGCGCTCGTCTTGTTCGCCGCCGGCATTGTCTTGGCCATCTGGAGCGACCCACACGCGCTCGGGCTCATTCGTCTGGGCTGGACGGTGCCGTCGTGGCGTCCACCCGCCTGGAACGACTTCGTACAGGCCTTCCCGCGAGCGGCGATCCCGCAGATCCCGTTGACGACCCTCAACTCGGTGATCGCCGTGTGCGCCCTCTCGGCGGAGCTGTTCCCCGAGAGACCTGCGACCCCTCGGCGGGTCGCGGTCTCGGTCGGCGTGATGAACCTCGTCGCGGGATGGTTCGGGGGAATGCCGATGTGCCACGGCGCCGGCGGTCTTGCAGGGCAGTACCGTTTCGGGGCAAGGACCAACGGCTCGATTCTGTTCCTCGGCGGTGTCAAGATGGCGGCGGCGTTGCTGTTTGGGGCGTCCCTGATGGCCCTGTGTCGCAAGTTCCCGGCCAGCGTGCTCGGCGTGATGCTGGCGTTCAGCGGGATCGAGCTGGCGCTGGTGACGCGCGACCAGACGCGGCGAACGGATGCCTTCACGATGCTGCTGACCGCGGGGGCTTGTCTCGGACTCGACAACGTTGCGCTCGGGTTTGTGCTCGGACTCCTCCTGGCGTGGTGCCTGCGGTTCAGATCCTTTCGATTGGAAGTACACCCGCCGCGCGACACGAACCGTCCCCGGTAGCGTGCCGAAACCCGACCAAGGCCAATGGGGCCTAGTACTTCCACCAGGGCGTGGTCGCCCCCTCGGGCTTCTTGCTCATGATGAACTGCGCCATCTCCTTCAGCCGCTCACCCTCGTTGACCGGCCCGCTCCAGCAGTGCGGCTTGCCGTCGCCGTAGAGGAAGAAGCCTTCGTAGTGGGGGGTGGCGGTCGTCCGCATCCACTCCTGCAGCTTCCTGGTCGAGTTGTTCAGGTAGTAGGTGTCCATGTCGCCGGTGTAGACGCGCAGCTTGTCGACCAGCTTCGGGCCGACCGTCGCCCAGTTGCGCTGCAGGTAGGAGAGCAGGTCGTAGTTCTCCTTCCAGTACTCGGCCACCTTGCGGTTGATCTCCCCCGTCCGTTTGTTCAAGAGCGGCTCGAAGTAGCCGTCCTGGCCAATCGGGCCGAAGACCGCCGACCAGATGTCGATCTGCTCGCCCGAGCGGCCACGGGTTCCGCACGCCAGCTCGTAATGGTTGCGCTGCTCGGACGTCTGGCGGGCCTGGCCGTCCAGCTCGCGACTGTTGATCGTCACCACGCGCCGCCACTCGAACTGCTTGTAGAACGCGTTCACGTCCTCGTAGATGTTGATCCCTTCGACGTCGTTAAAGGTGACCGAGTCCGGGCAGTAGGCCCAGGTGCCGCCGAAGAAGTCGGGATGGAAGATCTGCAGGGCCAGTGCCTCCCACCCGCCGGTCGATCCGCCGGACAGGACGCGCGCGTACGGCTCCTTGATCACGCGGAACCGCTTCTCGACCTCGGGAACCAGCTCCTGCATGATGGCGTCGCCATAGGGGCCCACGTTCACCGAATTGACGGCGTAGGAGTCGTCGAAGTACGGGTTGGGGTGCTGGAATGTGACGACGATCATCCGGGGGAAATCGTCCTTGAGCCAGTCCATGGAGATGTTGTACGGGCGCCGTTCCGTCGGCTTGAACTCGGGGTCGAAGCCGAGCGGGGCCCCCAGCCCGAAGTGGCCCTGGACGTACTGCACCGGGTAGGAGATCTGCTCCTTGTCGTAGTCGCGCGGCAGCAGGACGGTGGAGCCCAGGTAGATCGGCCGCCCCCAGAACTTGGTGAGCATCGGGCTCTGGAACTTGAAGCGCTTCACCCACTGCGTGTCGGGCGGCACCACGATGGGGGGAATGACCTTGCTCGCGCTCAGCTTGATGACGCCGCCCTTGGCCGGGTCGATGCGGACGCGTTGCACGTCGCTGTACAGGTTGGACGGGGACCGCGGCCAGTGCTGCCCCTCCCACTGGTCATCGTGCATCCAGAGGACGTGCCCGTCCGACCGGCGGAACTCGGAGTAGACGTTGATGAAACCCTGGACGAAATAGTCTCCCGGCGGGATGTCGCGCAGGCTCTCGACCGGTGACCCGAGGTCGGTCTCGTCGATGATCCCGGCCTGTCCGGGCGCGAGCCGCTCCACGTCCCTGCCGAAGAACGGCACCCCGGTGCGGCCGATCTGGAACCTCGGCTCGCGTTCGTTGGTCCTCGAGATCATCACGTAGACGCGCCCGGTGATTGGCTGCTGGTGGGCCGAAGCCGGGAACGAGATCTCGACGCGCAGCTTCGGCGAGGCGGGTGAGGTCGGCGCCGCGGACAACGTCACGCCGAAGACGATGGCGCACGCGACCATGGCGGCGGTGGACCCGGCCACGATGAAGCGTCCGATCGATCCCCTCGTCGTGTGCATGACTCCTCCTTGCCGGCCGCGTCTCGCGCGGCGGCGAGCTGGCGCCAGTCCCCCTGACCCGGGTCCTCGATAGGTAGTCGGGAAGCGGGCGCGGAACCTGCGCGCGGCTTTGCGATTTGCCTTGCGCGGCGCCCGACAGGTGCCTATATTACCGGCAGTCGCGTCCCTTCTCACAATCCGTTTCAGGCCACGGTTGCAGTTTTCCGGCGCACGGTGACGCCCCCCGCGTGCAGGTGGTAGCGGTCGTCCGTGTTGTCGCACCCGCGCGCGGGGTGACGGAGGTGTCGGCATTCCATTCTGGAGGAGCCGCGTATGAAACTCCGCACCGTCCTGTTCGCAGTCGTCCTCGCCCTTCTCCCCAGCCTCGCAAGCCCCCAGGCGACGGCCACCGGGATCGTCACGGGTCGCGTCACGGACTCGAGTGGCGCCGTCCTGCCTGGCGTGACGATCTCGTTCAAGAGCCCTGAAGCGCTCGGCCAGTACACCGCAGTCTCCGACGCTCAGGGCATCTACCGGGTCAGCAGCCTTCAGCCGGCCACCTACGAGGCGCGGGCCGAGCTCCAGGGGTTCCAGGCCGTCGTTCACACGGTGACGGTACGGGTAGGCACGACCGTCACGGTCGACTTCACGCTGCCTGTCGGCTCCATGGCGGAAACCGTCGTCGTCACCGGCGAAGCGCCGATCGTCGACCCGGAGCGCGCGGGTCTCTCGGTGAACATCAACAACACCGCCCTGACATCGCTGCCCATCAGCACGCAGCGGCGCTACCAGGATATCTGGGCGCTCGTGCCAGGCGTGTACGTGCGCCCCGATGAGACCGACATCAACCCGAGCGTCAACTCACGCGGGACCTCCGAGAACAGCACGAAGCTGGACGGGATGGACGTGACCGACCCGTTCGGCGGCGGCGTCTTCTCGGTCAACTTCAACTACGACGCCATCCAGGACATCCAGGTCAAGACGCTCGGGGCGGAGGCCGAAGACGGCGCCCGCACCGGCGGGTTCATGACGATCGTCACCAAGAGCGGCGGCAACGAGCTGCACGGCTCGGCGGCCTTTTTCGTGATTCCGCAGCGGTTCAACAGCTCGAACGTCAAGGGCATCCCCGCAAACCAGCGGAAGGACTACCAGCCCGACTTCACGCTGGGCGGACCGATCATGCGCGATCGGATCTGGTTCTTCGGCGCCTACCGGCGCGCGCAGGAGGACCAGACCCTGAACAACGCCCCGGTGCCCCGCGAGAAGCGCGGCAACCTGGTGTTCGTCAAGGCCACGTCGCAGTTGCAGCAGAACCATCGCCTGGCCTGGTCGTTTCAGTGGGACCGGACGACGATGAACAACGCCGTGATGCGCGGCCTCGTGGCACCCGGACGCACTCTTGCCTCGACCTCCGGCGGGCTGTCCAGCGCGACACCCCAACAGGTCGCGCCGAGCGCGTTCGGCAAGCAGATCGTCGGCGGGCCGCTGGTTGGCGCCAACTACACGTGGGTCGTCAGCGAGACGAAGCTCTTCCAGTTTGTCTTCAACTACATGATCAACAAACCGCAGAACGCTGAGCCCTCGGGCGCGCTCGGCCCGACGAAGGTGATCCAGACCAACCCGGCAGGCAACATCGCAGGGAGCCTCACGACGATCGCCCAGGAAGGCAGCCTCGGCGTGATCGACAAGTCCGAGCGGTCGATGCTCTACCTGTCGCCGTCGTTCAGCTTCTCCGTGAACCGCTGGGGCTGGCACGATTTCAAGACGGGAGGTGATCTCTACCCGTTCCTGCGCGACAAGACGTCCAGCGAACTCCAACCGGTGGAGTACTACTTCCGCCCGCCCGGCACGACCGGCAGCGCGGACATTCTCTTCGAACGGCGGACGTTCCGTAATCTCACCGGCACCGGCGGCTCCGTGGCGAACCAGTCGTACGAGCACTACTTCGGCGGGTACATCCAGGACCGGTGGAAGCCACGGTCCAACATCTCGGTGAAAGCCGGATTTCGCATCGACTCCAACAAGGTCTACACGAAAGACCGCCAGAAGGTGCTGGGGGCGCTGCTACCGCCCGGGTTTCCGACCGTGACAGCGGACAAGGAGCTGGACCACACAGGCTACGCACCGAACTTCGGCATCGCGTACGACGCCGGCAAGTTGGGCGTGTTCCGGGGCACCGCGGGGCGTTACTACGAGTGGATCGACCTGGGCGGTGGTGACGGCACCACCCACCGACCCTACGTCGTCGCCACCGACATCCTGCGCGCGTCGCCCCGCACCGTTGCACCCGCGCTCAACCAGACGGTGCTGGGGCCGTTCCCGCTCGGCGTCGCCTACGGCCAGGGAAACAAGCACACCTATACCAACGAGTTCAGCGTGGGATGGGAGAAGAAGCTGCCAGGCACCAGCTCGGTTGGCGTCACCTTCCTGATCAAGCGCACCTGGGACTTCAACTCCGGCGACGACATGAACATCATCCGGGATCCGAAGACCGGTGCCTTCCTCGGCAGGCCCTGGCCGGACTATGACACGGTCACACACACCTACAACCCGAACTACCAGTTCCAGGACTTCCGGACCGTGCAGTTCATGTACACGAGGAACTTCGCCGGCGTCTGGGGCATGAACGCGAACTACTGGTACGCGATCCACGCCCGCCCTCGTCTGAGGTGGAATCCCACGACTGATGTGCTCCAGTTCATGGGCTTCAGCGTGGACGACGACACCAATCGCTGGATGTCGCCGCGCCACCAGGCGCGTTTCTCCTCGTTCGTGCGGCTGCCCTACGACTTCATGGTGTCGGGGTTCTACAGCTTCACGCAGGGTCCCAAGTCTGACGTGACGACGGGAGACTATCCGCTCAACGCCGTCGCGCCAACGGTGACGTTGAGCAACGGCCGCACCGTCGCGGATCCGTTCTTCAACACCGCCTACCCTCGCGCGCGGCGTCGCGGCGTCGACATGCTCAGCGCCAACAACGTGCACATGGTGAACATGCGGATCGAGAAGACCTTCACGCTGCCGCAGGGGCGGAAGATCGAGTTGAGCGCGGACGTCTTCAACATGTTCAACACGAGCGCCGCCTTCGGGTTCATTTCAGTCGATGCGCGGGCAGCGAACTTTGGCCAGAGAACGAACACCGTCCCGCCGCGCGTCGGACAGCTCGGCGTGCGGTTCGTCTTCTAGACAGGCAGGCGTAACGAGTAATGCGTAACGAGTAACGAGCAACAGGTAGAAGTGGTTTCAAGACCCACAAGCGGGTGGCGGCGAGCGGGGCGCCCCGTGGTTCGGCGATGCTCACCACGCCCTGAGCTTGGTCGAAGGGCGCCCGCGCCGCAGGCCCGACGCGCGTGACAAGTCTATTCAGCGCAGAGGGCACAGAGGACGCAGAGGCCGGTCAAGTCGCTCTTTGTAGGGCGGGGCTTTAGCCCCGCCGAGCGGGGCGGGCTGAAGCCCGGCCCCTACGACGACGACAGCCGATCGGGCTGCGGTTCGAGTAACGAGTCGGCTTCTCTTCGTTATTCGTTCCTCGTTGCTCGTTCCTCGTTCCTCGTTACTCATTGCTCGTTACTGATCTCTGGGTTGACAGCCGACCCCGTCTCGGTTAGGCTGGGATCAATGGTTCAGGTCCTCCATCACGCGCGGCATCATCATCACGTCGCGGACGCGACGGGCTGGCGGAGCTTCGCATGAGCTAGGATCGGGACCCCAAACCTGGACACGACATGCGGCCTCGCCGGCACCCGGCGGGGCTTTTTTTTGGCTTATGGATTCACTGCTGTCCAGATTGCGGTGGCCGGGGCGCGTCTCGAGCAGCCAACCATGCGAGCAGCGCGACCACGACGGCACGAAAAACGCGTCGAAGGCCCAGGTGCGCGCTGAGGCGTGGCGACACCCTCGGCCCGAGACAGGCCGAATCGCTCAGCGATCCTCCCTAGCCGGAGACGCGTTTTTCCGCGCTGTCGAGCGGTTGGCGGAGCGAGACACGCCCCGGTGCCAGACCGCAATTTGGACAAGACTGCCATGGATGACACCAAGCTCGACAGGCTGATCCCGGCCGTGGTGCAGGACGAGGCGAGCGGCGAGGTGCTGATGGTCGGCTTCATGAACCAGGAGGCGCTGACGATCACGCGCCGCACCGGCTTCGCCACCTTCTTCAGCCGCACGCGCAACCGGCTGTGGACGAAGGGCGAAACCTCTGGCAACCGGCTGGCTGTCCGGCGGATCCTGGTCGACTGCGACGAGGACACGGTCCTCCTCAAGGTGAGGCGCCTCGGCGACGGCAACGTGTGCCACACCGGCGAGCGAAGCTGCTTCTATCGGGAGCTGGAGGTGCAAACCAACAGGCCTAGAGCAACGAGTAACGAGCGATGAGTAACAAGACATGAAACTGAAACTGGGCATTCCGAAAGGCTCGCTCCAGGACGCCACCGTGCACCTGTTCGCGCGGGCGGGCTTCAACATCTACGTCAGCTCGCGGTCGTACTTCCCGGCCATCGACGATCCGGAGATCGAGTGCATGCTGATCCGCGCGCAGGAGATGGCGCGCTACGTCGCCGACGGGGTCCTCGACGCCGGCCTCACCGGCCAGGACTGGATCGCCGAGCATCAGGCCACCAACGGACGGCGGCACGGCCTGCGGGCGGTGGTCGACCTCATCTACGCGAAGCAGAGTCTGGGCAAGGTGCGGTGGGTGCTGGCGGTGCCCAACGACTCGCCGTATCAGGCGGCGCGCGATCTCGAGGGCCGCACCATTGCAACCGAGCTGGTTCGCGTGACGGAGCGCTACTTCGCCGACCTGGGCATCGACGTGAACGTCGAGTTCTCGTGGGGCGCCACCGAGGTCAAGCCGCCCGTGCTCGCCGACGCCATCGTCGAGGCGACCGAGACCGGATCCACGCTTCGCGCGAACCGGCTGCGCATCATCGACACGATCATGGAGTCGACGCCGCAGCTCATCGCCAACGAGGCGGCCATGGCGGACGAGTGGAAGCGGACGAAGATCGAAAACGTCGCGCTGCTGCTCAAGGCCGCCATCGAGGCACAGGGCCGCGTCGGGCTGATGCTCAACGTCCGGCGCGCCGACCTCAGGGCCGTCCTGGCGCTGCTGCCCGCGCTTCAGCGGCCGACGGTCGCGCCGCTGAGCGACGACGAGTGGGTCGCCGTCAACACGATCATCGAGGAGCGGACGGTCCGCGAGCTCATCCCCCGCCTGAAGGCGGCAGGTGGCCAGGGGATCGTCGAGTACCCACTCAACAAGATTGTGATCTGATCACCCGGGGATCAGGGGCCAAGGGCCGGGGGCCAGGGATCCTATGAAGCTCATCGAAGCGACCAGTCGCCGCGCCGTCGAACGGCTCTTCCAGCAACACCGGGAGCGCGACCGCGCGCTGGAGCGCCGGGTGCGGACGATCGTCGAGACGGTCCGCCTGGGCGGCGACCGCGCCGTGATCCGGTACGCGCGGCGCTTCGACGGGCTCAGGGGGCCGCTGGAGATCACGCCCGAGCAGATCACAGCCGGCGCCCGAGAGGCGCCCCGGGCGGTCCGCGATGCGCTCGAGGTCGCAGCCCGACACATTCGCACGGTCGCTCGCGCCCAGTTACCCGCCAGCCGGCTCGTCCGCGTGGCCGACGGCCTGACCGTCGAGCAGCGCGTCACGCCGCTCGATCGGGTCGGCTGCTACGTCCCGGGCGGCCGGTACCCGCTCCCGTCATCGCTGCTGATGACCGCCATCCCCGCCCGCGTGGCCGGCGTCCGCGAGGTGATCGCCGTCTGCCCGCGAGCCGAACCCGCCGTGCTAGCTGCGGCGGCCGAAGCGGGCGTGACGCGGCTGTTCCAGGTCGGCGGCGCGCACGCGATCGCCGCCCTGGCGTACGGCACCGCGTCGATTCCGATGGTGGACAAGATCGTCGGACCGGGTAGTCGTTACGTGGCCGCCGCCAAGGCGCTCGTCTCTTCCGACTGCGCCATCGATTTCCACGCCGGGCCCACCGAGGTCGTCATCGTGAGCGACGAGGCGCCACCCGCCTGGATCGCCGCGGACCTGCTTGCGCAGGCGGAGCACGACCCGGACGCTCGCGCGATCCTGATTACCACGCGGCGCGATCTCGCCGTGAAGGTCCGGCGCGAGCTCGCCGCACGAATGCCGGACGGCGGGCCTGCCCGCAGGGCGCTCGACGCCCACGGCGCAATCGTCATCACCCGGAACCGGGCCGACGCCGTCGCGCTCGCCAACCGCCTCGCTCCCGAACACCTCCTGTGTGACGACGAGGAGGTCGCCGCCGCCATCACCTGCGCAGGCACGATCTTCGTGGGGCCCGGGACCGTGCCGGCCGCAGGCGACTACGCGACCGGCTCGAACCACGTGCTGCCCACGGCGGGTGCCGCGCGCTTCAGAGGCGGTCTGAACTCGGCCGACTTCGTCCGTGTGATCGCCCTCCAGCGGATGACGGCGCGGGCGCTCGCGCGCCTGGCAGGGCCGGTCATCACGCTGGCGAGAGCGGAAGGGCTGCACGCCCATGCCGCGTCGGTGGAGGCGAGGCTGGCATGACTCACGACTACGAGCGGCTTCCGGATCCCGGGGAGGGTCTCCGGCTGCACCTCAACGAGAACACCGCCGGCTGCTCACCGCGGGTTCTCGATGCCCTGCGCCGCGTGACCGCCGAACAGGTGGCGTTCTACCCCGACTACGCGGCAGCCACCGGGGCGTGCGCCGAGCACCTGGGTGTCCCCGCCGATCGTGTCCTGCTGACCAACGGACTCGACGAGGGGATCCTGGCGGTCGCTATTGCGGCGCTGCGAGGCGACGCGCCTGGCGCTGGGGAAGCGATTGTCGTCGAGCCGGCCTTCGACATGTACGCCGCCTGCGTCGACGTGGCCGGCGGTCGCGTGGTGCCCGTCGCGCCGCGCCCGGATTTCGGGTTCCCGCTCGAAGAGATCATTGGCGCGCTCACCCCCGCGACGCGCCTGGTGTTCGCGTGCAATCCGAACAATCCGACCGGGAAGACCGTCGATCGCGAGGTGCTGGGCCGGCTGGCCGGCCGGCTTCCAGCAGGCGCCCTGCTTCTCGTGGACGAGGCGTACGCCGGTTTCGGAGCCCCGAGCTTCTGCGACGAGCTCGAGCCTCATCCCAATGTGGTCGTCGGCCGGACGTTCGCGAAGGGGCATGGCCTGGCCGCGCTCCGCATCGGCTGCCTGGTCGGCGTCCCCGAAACCCTGGCCCCCATCCGCCGTGTCGTCCCGCCCTACAGCGTGAACGTCTTCGCGGTCGTCGGGTTGCGAGCAGCGCTCGAAGACCGCGCGTATCATGCCTGGTACGTCTCGCAGGTGGCCGCGTCGAAGCGCCTGATCTACGAGATGTGCGACCGCCTCGGCCTGCAGTACTGGCCGAGCGCAGCGAACTTCGTGCTCATCCGCCTCGGCGACCGAGCCGGCGCGCTCGTGACGCAGCTGGCCGGGCGCCGCATCTTCATCCGCGACCGGTCGGGCGAGCCGGGCTGCGGCGGCTCGGTGCGCGTCACCGCCGGCATTATCGAGCACACCCGTGCCTGCGTGGATGCCATGGAGGAATTGCTGTGCGGCGCGCGGTGATCGACCGGCAGACGAGCGAGACCGCCATCCGGCTGCGCCTCGCGCTGGACGGCAAAGGGCGCTACGATGTGCGCACCGGCATCCGCTTCCTCAACCACATGCTGGAGCTCGTCGCCCGGCACGGCGCATTTGATCTCGTGCTGCACGCCTCCGGCGACCTGGACGTCGATCAGCACCACACGGTGGAGGATGTCGGCATCGCCCTCGGGCAGGCGTGCGCGGCCGCGCTCGGCGATGGACGAGGAATCAATCGAGCCGGCTACTTCGTGATGCCGATGGACGAGACCCTGGCGGTCGCCGCGATAGACCTCGGGGGGCGGCCTCATGCCGTCGTGGATCTGAAGCTGCGGGTCAGGCAGGTGGGCGACCTGCAGGCGGAGCTGGTGCACGATTTCTTCGAGGGGTTTGCCGCGGGGGCGCGGGCCAACGTGCACCTCAAGGTGATGTACGGACGTTCGAGCCATCACCAGGTCGAGGCGATCTTCAAGGCGTTCGCGCGGGCCCTCCGGACCGCGTGCGCACGCGATCGGCGGCTCGCCCGGACGCTGCCCAGCACGAAAGGGCTGCTGTGATTGCGCTCGTCGACTACGGGGCCGGCAATCTAGCGTCGGTGTGCAAGGCGCTGGCTGTCGCGGGCACCGAAGCCCGGATCGCGCGGGATCCCGGCGAACTGGCCGACGCAAGCGGGGTGATCGTCCCCGGCGTCGGTCACTTCCAGGCGACGGCCGCGATCGATGACGCGTGGCGGGAAGGCATCGTCGATCGGCTGGGCAACGGCCGGCCGCTGTTCGGCATCTGCCTGGGCATGCAGTGGCTGTTCGAAGGGAGCGCCGAAGCGCCCGACCAGCCGGGCCTCGGCGTGCTGGCGGGCATCTGCACGCGGCTCGCCGGCGCCGACGAATCGGGCGTCCCGCTCAAGGTGCCGCACGTCGGCTGGAACCTCATCACGCGCTGCCGTCAGTCGCGGCTGCTCGAGGGAGTTCCGGACACCGCCTACGTCTACTTCACCCACTCGTATGCCGCCCCCGTCACGCCCGAGACCGTCGCGGCGACGGTCTACGGCGAGACGTTCGCGAGCGCCGTCGAGCGCGGCCAGGTGTGGGGCGTGCAGTTCCACCCGGAGAAGTCCGGCGAGGCGGGACTGCAAATCCTCCGGAACTTCGTCGGCTTCGCCGAATCGGGTTGATCCCGTCCGATGTCAGGGCCCAGCATGCTGGCCAAGCGCATCATCGCCTGCCTGGACGTCCGCGACCGGAGCGTGGTCAAGGGCGTCAGGTTCCAGTCGCTCGAACGGGCCGGAGACCCGGCCGAGCTCGCCCGCCGCTACAACGTCGAGGGCATCGACGAGATCGTGATCCTCGACGTGACGGCCACCGTGGAGTCGCGCCGTGCGATCGCCGCCACGGTCTCGGCCGTGGCGCGCGAGATCTTCATTCCGCTCGCGGTTGGCGGCGGCATCCGATCGCTGGACGATGCGGCAGCCGTCATCGAGGCGGGGGCCGACAAGGTGAGCATCAACACCGCCGCGATCGAGCGGCCGGCGCTCATCGGCGAGATCGCCGCCCGTTACGGCAGCCAGGCGGTGGTGGTGGCCATCGACGCGAAGCGGCAGGGCGGCCGGTTTGCGGTGCACGTACGCAGCGGACGCGACGCTGCGGGCCGCGAGGCGGAGGAGTGGGCGCGCGAGGCCGCCGAGCGAGGTGCCGGCGAGATCCTGTTGACGTCCATGGACCGCGACGGGACGCGAGCCGGCTTCGATTGCGAGCTAACCTCGGCGGTCGCCCGCGCGGTGCCGATCCCGGTCATCGCGTCCGGCGGCGCCGGAAGCTTCGACGACTTCGTCGAGGTCTTCACCTCTGGCGCAGCGGACGCGGCGCTGGCGGCGTCGGTGTTCCACTACGCCGAGTCGGACGTCAACGCGCTGAAGCAGCACCTGCGGGCGCGGGGCATCCCAGTGAGGATCTAACGATCAGTCCTTGGTCCTTGGTCCTTGGTCCTTCGTGCGGTTCACGAGCCCTTGGTCCTTGGTGCGCCCCACACGACTCCTGGCAACGGTTGACGATCGACTATCGACTATCGACCATCGACTATCGACTATCGACCATCGACTATCGACCATCGACCATCGACTA